>JAAUXU010158510.1_pt1 | contig 107594 bp, 104 predicted proteins | sample 7278151 | NCBI WGS metagenome assembly JAAUXU01 (sample SAMN14350113, study PRJNA611818) | marine sediment metagenome | isolation source: surface marine sediment (1.8m) | place: French Polynesia: Moorea | collected 2018-08 | reverse complement strand
CCCCCTCTTCACGGTAGGAAAAATTTTAAATTTCGCTTCAAAAAGGCCACCAAATCAGCCCATTTTTCGTCCCTCAGACGAGTGTCCGATGACTTTTGCACAGCACTGTATATGGTAGATGAGAGTTCCTCGCTGTCATTAGCTTTACCACCCAAATGATGGGGTGGCCATAAGTTGATCAGTGCTCCACGAATCTTCCCCACTACCTTGGCTGGGGATTGTCAATCTCTGACGCCCATTTCATTCGATGCTTTCGAGTATTCGTATTGACAGAGTATTGTATAAAGTGACTTTCTTTGGCGTAGAAACAGGCGTTCAGAAGGAAATTGGAAGGAGTCAGTCCCGCGTAGCCCAAATTGCATGCACGCGCGATGTTCCCTCTATGCACACTCGTAAATGCATGTTTTCTGCGCTAGTGGAAACGGCGCTTTAGAGAGTACTCGTCCATGTAGGGAGTACTCGTATGGTGACTGTTGTTCCTGACTGCAGCCATAATCTTGTGATCACTGCTTGGTTGCGAACTTTATTTCCTGAGCACCTTCTTGTTGCGCCTGCTCTGGAATTCTCTGCTACAACCAAGAGAAGGCCTCTGCTGCAGCATGAGGGCTGTGAGTACACTCAACCAACAAGGATGGTTCTAAGGTCTAGCACTGCACTTGACTGCGTCAGGTCATTAAATAGTCTTGATGACCTCATCGTTCGTGGCAAAAGACAACATGCCCATCATGCAGATCTCGTGTCAGCCCCGGCAAAGCAGTCGTCACGTAGGCTTCCATGAACACTCGGGAGGGGTTGTCATCACGACAGGCAGTGTAGCGTGTTTTGGTTAACACAACTGAGGAGGTGCTTGCAGTCCTCCCCGTGCAGGCCAGGTTGAGCGCCGACCTGTCGTTGGGGAAGTCCTCAATCCGAGGGATCGGTCCTCTTTAATCTCAGCAGAATGCCCTTCATGACGCCGGTGCAGATTAGTAGAAAGTAGGGTAATTGTTCCTAGCGATCGAGATTTATGGTTTGTGGATGGCACCTTTGAAGTGGTGCCACAGATGTTCTGTCGGCTTTGCTAATTCCTTTGTCAAGGAGGCTCCAGCTTCCCTTCTTGCATGTACGCGTTGCCTCCACACAAGAAGGAAGAAACCTATGCTTGGTATTCCTAAAGATCAGCTCTTAAGAAATGATGACCAATTCAGAATGATCCTTAAGGATCTGGAAATGGCTGAAGTGGATGCTCTCACTCAAGCATTTCCACGAACGCAGCTGCAGGGTTGCTTCTTCCACTTAGTACCTTCTACAGTGATTTGGACTTCAATTTGTCAGTTTATAGTCTCGCTGCATTGTTCTTCGTGCCCTGGAATGGCGCACCATCTTTGCTGATCTGTCCTATGCCTTTCCAGATAATGATGGCTGCCTTGAGGTTTCAAACTACTTTGAGGTCAACTTTGTCTAGGGTTCAGGCGACCAGGGTCCTATAGAGTACTCGATCAGCATCTGGAGCCACCATGACGCTGCTGCAGCTAGAAATGCCAAGACAGTCAACTATTGTGAATGATATGTGCAAGCGTCCATCAATCTGGAGGCTTCTGAATGGTTTAAGGGAAGACATCGACTCAATCCCTTGATCCTCATCCATGCTGGGGTACAGAAAGTCTCATTCAGGCAGTATGAGAATCTTTCCCATAACAGATGTGGTAGCAACCTATTATCAACAACTGGACAAGGTGAAATTCCTGAGAAGACTACTTGCTCTGCTCTGTTGCCTTTCCAGTAGGTGGGAGCTAGATGGTCTTATGAAGAACTGTTTGTTAAAACACTTTTTAAACACTGCTTTTTATCTTTTTCTATCTTTTGAAACATGAAAGCTGAAGATATGACTCCAAAAATGTCATTTACTAAAAGTATCTCCGATTGAACTGAAATTTTAGGTCAAGGTAGTAGACATACAGACCTGGACTTGCTGAAAATTTCAGCTCAATCTGAGTTACTTTTAAAAAATAATCTTCAACATTTACACTGCACTACGCATCAGCAGCTCCAAAATTCCGTCCAAGATTACTACCCAAATGTTAGAATTTTGAGCTCAAAATTTCAGCGAGTCCAGCTCTATGTGTCTACTACCTTGACCTAAGATTTTAGCTCAATCAGAAATAGTTTTACTAAATGACATTTTTGGAGTCATGAATTGAAACTGTGCTACTGGACTTTAACTTTAACATTAAAGCTGTTTGCTGAGGTATAGGCAGAATGTAGACCTCAATCATACTAGCAAATCTTAGGATGAGTGTACACCTTGTCAGGCTCCTCAGCATTTACAATTTTAATGTAGATTCATGACGAGTTTTGCATTAGCATACATTACGTATAATAAGGCATTGAAATCAAGAGTTGCTTTAATAAATAAGTCATAAATCGCAGGTGGAATAGAACACTTGTACTTAGACCACATCTTCATAAATTCAACATGAATAACAAGCCTCATGGGTTTTCCCAGAGAAATGTTTCATGCTGGGTCCATTGTTCGGTCCCACTGAACTCTTCGAGATGATCAAAGACTGCGAGAGACTTGCTTGTAAGAGACACTGAAGCCTCAGTTTCCTGAGCCTACGGCTACCCTAGATTACTCTACACTACTTACCAGAAAGAGAGATAGAAAAGGAACATTATGTTGCATCTAATGCTGAATTTAGTCTGACCACTGAGCAAAATGAGGGCCTCCCTCGAGCCGGCCAGCACGAAGCTTTTCTTTGGCCTATTTTCAGGCTTAAGTCAAACTCCGAAGAGTCACAAACAGCCAGCCTCTAGGTGTTATTAATGTTGTCATAGTCTTATCTCAGCAATGGCCTCGGCGTCTTGTGGATTTTGCAAGAACGATGTAAAACGTGGAAAGAGACCACAAAAAAGTGAATTGAACAGCAAATGTTGCAGCATAGTTGGACAGTTGGTGAATATAATTTTGATCTCTACTCGATGCATAATTCTGCACTCAGCTGATCCGTTTCATTTCCGTCCAAATGATTGCAAAACAAAGGTTTCCATGAATCTGTTACTGCGTAGTGATAACTCTTGGTTACTTCCCGCATTACACCACTGGTGGACGCTCATGTAGCATCCCCAATCAACTTTTTCCAAAGACAAGTTCGCAAAACTTGCAGCTGGCAAAACTTGCTTCAAATGCTCATGGAAAAGCAAGCTATGGTGCAGGTGTCGTCGTCCTCTGGAGCTCTTCCCTAGTTCGCATCAATCTTGTTAAGAATTCGTTCCCTACAATCGTTTCCAGCCGTCTGTGTTTTTGAGTGTGGAGAATTGTGGAGGGAGAAGCAGCAGACCAAGAAGTACAAGGAGTACCACAGTACTAACGGAGGGAATGATACAAAGGAAGGACAAAGGGAACGCAGCTACGTAGATCTGTCTCTGAGCAACTAAATCTCCATCTTACGCTGACCTCTATGTAGTGAAAAACGAAATGAAAGGAGGCAGATTTGGCCTCCTTCATCAGTCATCAGATGTTCTCGAGGACCATTCTTCCCTCGCTACCCCTGCTCCCACCTCTCCAGGCCACCACTCTGCCCAAGCACTCCGACTGAAGCCTCTCCACCAGGGTAAAAGCTGGCCAAGCTATGTTCAGGCAAACTTTTCTTTCACAACACATTTTTCTCCCTGCCCTGTCTGGTTGAGTTGGGGAAATCCGCTCCCATACAATTAGAGATGAGCTACACATGTTTCTGCTCTGACGGTCCTAGTTCTTGTAGGATAAGTTTTGTGTGTCCCCTTCAGGAGGAAAAAAAGATTTTTTACATTAAAACCTCTGCGTTGGTGTCGGATCGTTGAGGGAGCCTCAAAAGACCTCCAGTCAGACCCATTCAGTCATGGTCACAGCTTCAGCCAGCTTTTCCCCCGGATGTGATCGATCTTAGCAGCCATCCCTTTACATAAGAAGTTTCTGCTTAAATGGCTGAGAAGGAATTGTGCACTCAGACAGTTGTTGTCGTAGGTTATTTTCCCCGGGGATAACTTTTCTTCATACGCTGTACTGGAACGTGTCGAAGTGGAGAGGTTCGGTGTTGTGACTCCCCTGACCTCAAATCACTGGACTTCTTGGCGTGGCACTGGTTGGGCCAGGCGGTCTGTGGCTGCCGTGGAGGGTCGGGGCCACCGCCGGCGACGTCCTTGCCTAGGAATAAAAGTGATCGCCTCCACTGTGGCCCAAAATCACTGTTGTCGAGAAAGCTTAGGCGCCGCCCCTCAGGATTTGTCCCGATCGTCGTCCTGAGAATGGGATGCGGTGCTTTTTGTCTGTGTTTTTCGGTGAAGTGCCGTACATTTGGTGTGTTTTGTTTTTCAGGAAAAACTTCAGCAAATATCATCAATATTCATCCCCACGAAGAGCTAACGTTACATTTCAACCAGTTCCACATGCCTCCCTTTCCGCCTTGCTTACTTTTGAGCACTGTGGCACCAAAATGGGCAGTCATAACACCGAACTTTTGTACTCAACACTGTGTCCCAATATCACATCTGCACATGTCACATGAAAATGGAACCTCAAAACGTTCCAGACATCGTGCGCAGTGAAGTCCTCCCCGTTGTTACTCACGGCAAGGACTGTTCTACATATCCAATCTTGCATGCAGCCCAAATTGATCTGGGGTAGGAGAAGCATGGGGGAGAAGCATGGGTCGTGGGGGGGGGAGAGTTTGAATGCATAAAGTGGTGAATGATTAAAACATAATGTCCTATAATTAATTCCCCTGCGACTTAGTGAGAGTTCTTCTTCTCTCCATCATCGTTAAGGGGGGCGAGGGGGACAACACGCACACTTCGGTCTCCACATGTCCTGGCTGGCTGCCCGCCTGCCCACCCACCTGCCTGTCCTTGTGCTGCTGCTCTCCTGCAAGTTAGATGATCAAGTGATATCGGGTTCCACTTTACTGATATCGAGAGAGCCTCAACATGCCATATATCTGTTGTATGGGTGCGTACAAACTGGAGAAAGGCTCGAGCAGCTCGCCCAAGATTCCTGGCATTAACAAGCCGTCCACCAGAGAGATGCGACCATCAAAGAACATTGGCGGTTGCGGTCAAGGAATCATTATTCATTCATGAATGCACGTACGTGCAGGGAGAGATGTGAGTGCGTACGTCATTGTGTAGTACGTGCAGGTGCGTTGCATGTACTTGTGGTGATGAGAAGAGCTCATGCTCACCGGAAAGAAAGTCCCATGGAGAACTTATCAATACCGGGTGGTTCGTTTTTAGCTGGCTACACTTATCGACGCTTGCAACAAAGCAACGCAGCCCAATGGAATGACAACAATTCGCACAGAAAAAAGAGGCTTCCAGGCAATGAAATTGCCTTCAAAAAATCCAACTTACGTTTACTGTATACGTAGTTCTGAAGATTTTTCAAAAGAGTCGCCGAAGCTGAAATGGCAGCTAAAATACCGCACTTTTTATACCCAGTAACCGCATTGGAATGAACCAAAAGTACAAGTTCGAACTTCATGCGTCAACTTCAAGCAATTGACTTTACTTAGTGCTATTAAAAAGAGAAACCTTAGTATGTCTGTCCTGACACTGCTCCTCTCTGGGACCGAATCATTTCATGCTCTTTGCTTGTTTGGCTGGGAAGTCCAAGCGTTTCTGATTCTCCTTCGTGTCTCGCAACCTTCATAGGGCATTTTAAATCTTGACTTCTTTGCTTCTGACGTCTGTTTTTAAAACTTTGTAAAAGCATTCTTACGCAGCAATGCACTTAACAGTCTGGCAGAAAATTAATTTTTCTTTCCATCATTGCTACATACAACGTTCACATGATGGAGATACACATAGTTTTATTAGCCTAGCTAAATATGAAACACCCGGTGAATATAAATTTTTATGGTGGGCTCGTATGAATGGGCTGGGAAGTCGTGGAAAGTTCTACAATAGAAGAGTGAACACGGTGGGTAAGAAGAACCACTCAACTCTTTCTCTTTCATTAAGGAAGTTTACACAGACCCAACAATAGGACATGACACTCCTTAAGCTCGGGCGATATATGTATCGATACCGACATAGGGTAATTTTGAGATGACGCACTAATGTTGAGCGTTCTAACTAACGACAGCGAGATGATGTCGATACTTCCTATTCTCCCTCCGTCTTAGAATAAGTGATCTATTTAGGTTGATGTACAGAATTTTCGGCACCACAGGTTTAAATAAATCAATTTTGACGGGTCTGTCAGAGGAGCCCTCAGATTTTCTAGATCTGCTCGTAGCTGAAAATGATCAAAGCTATGTTTTTTCGTGCATGTCTTGATTGTGCGGATGATAAAAGTTGGGTAATGCACGACCATAAGGTAGTGACGAGGAGGTATTTGTAGCTGTTAGGAAATGTGGCCGAGGTGAGTGGTACACGAACTGCTTGACGGTTCATATGTGCTCTGCATGCATGCACTATTTAGAAACTGGAGGGCCATGGAAAAATATATTTGGCTAGGGGGAGCTCCCAGTGAATATTTTAGCAAAGGGAAGTGGAATTTCCATTCAAAATTCTTTAAAAAATGTATGCACAAAAGGATGTCACAAGGGGGGGGGGGCGTCACTTATTCTCGAACAGCGGGAATACATTTTTGTCTCTTTTGATAACTGTTTATGCAGGAACCAATCTGACCAATCGAATACCCTGATCTGCCTCTTTTTTTAACTGGCGGATTCCACATTTTTGCAGGCAGATTAACGTAGAATGACTCAAGTGAGAGCTGAATATTGGACAAATTACCAGTGGTAAAACTTATCGTGTCTGCGCTCTGAATGTGCCCTGTACCCAGGATGTTGTGGCACCCTCAATGGCATCAGCAATGTGATCAAAGAGATCCTCACAACACTCAGGCCCAGCATCAGCATGAATGCCACCTTGCTCATGAGCCAAGAGTCATGACTGTGGTTCAGGCTCCGGCACAGCTGCTGCTGCACTCACTGGGCCCCTGCATTAGAGAGGTCTTGTGAATTTCATCACCAGAGCAAGTCAGCTTTTATTTACATTTTTTGCTCAAAGAGCCCAACCACCTTCTGCCGCGCAACATTGAACCCTCTGCAAGACATTGCTTTCAGCAGAGTGAATCATTTCCCCCTCCAGTGTGGCTGTAACAACCAGCAGGCTGATGGTGAGCATGAACGTCATGGGTTCTTTGATCACGTTGCTCATGTTATTCAGAGTGAAGAACGCATGCAGAGTGCAAGCATCAACCATTTGGCCACTGTTCTTGTAGTAGTAAGGTCTTCTTTTTTAGGGCAAAGTGTGAAGGTGACACTGCCACTCCAGGGCTTCGACACTGTTCTAGAGAAAATTGAAAACGATTTTGGATATTTGTATCGTCCCTTACCGGAATGATTTTCATAAGCTTTGCCTGGAGGTGCCAGGACGTAGCTAAAGTTCACTACATTGAGAGATGACGCTTTTGGTTGCGTCATCGCAACATCGCAAAAAAAGAATCGATTTACCCAGAAATGTGTCCTACATCGAGAGGTTCGTGTCCACACCAACACTGTGCGAAACACGTATCGATTTCGGATGTACGCGAAATATCGCACAGTACAATGAAGCGACACATCTTACAACACTTTTTTTGAGCGGGGGGAAGCAGCAGATGATGCTGGCAACGTCCATGGGCCTTATGGTCCACTGTGCATGAACAAGACAATGAAGCTGACGATGTTGAACTGACAGCGCTTGAATCTTTGCAAGATCGCTTCATCCACAGAAAGAACACTGCCTGAGGTCACTTTTTGACCGGACTCCGGGCAGCAACAGATGTGACAGCTTTTCTTCCCCACCTTGGCTTCGGCAGGTTGAGTGTCGCATCTTTAGCTCCGGGGTGTCAGGACACAAAAGAGGCTCAAAAGGTGTCCTTTCAACGAGGTTTTTTGTTGAAATGCTGCTTCTCATTTCTCTCTGGCTTTTTCCGCTTCTTCGTTTTAGTACATTTGCAGACAAACGAATTCAATTTCGGATAGAACGGTTCGGAATATGCGGATAAAATAATCTATTTTTGTCCGCACTTATGGAGGAAAAAGGCGAAATTTTAACAGCAATTCGTATATGAAACATATTCGAAGTATCAGAAAAAAGTACCATCTTGACAATGTGGCATTGGACATACTGCATCGAATATTCCATTGCTTGGTCTGTGCATATCGGAAATTGTGATATCGATATCGTCACACAGGCTTGATATGCACGAATGGCCTACTATAATAGCACATACCTGCTCAGATATAGGCTTGGTTACATAGACAACGACTTGCATTACAGTTAGAAACAAAAGTAGGGATACCGGAGCTAAATTCGCGCTTTTTCGTGCTTGGGCTGGAGCCGAGGGCACATTGCGAGATGAAATCTCGAGGCCAGCAGGACAGTGATCGAGAGCAAAGAAGTTTGTCATAACTATGTTTTTAGACACTTGACTGCAGCTAAAGCAACAATGGGGAGGACAAAAGTCTTGGCATGCGAGCATGCCTTCGTACGTTCAAGTCGCAACGCCCACGCCATGATCAGGTTGCCAGATTCAAGGACTAAATCCATTTCCGCACCACTTTTTACACCTACGAATGCAAGGTCTACATGTGCAGGTCGCTCCTTCGCTGCATCGGCATTAGACGTGGCATAACTGAATAGTTAATGCAAGAAGAGCAAGGACATCCCTGTCCACGACAAGGCTGAGGACAGGCACCAGGAACCTATCTCTGGGGTCATGTCTGACGGGAGAAAGTACCCCCGCATATACATGTTCCTGAAGGCATCAAAATGAACATGATGGCATGGCTGGCCATGTTGAAGGACAAGGTGCTCCCGCGGGTCAAAGAGCACAGTGAGAAGGGCCAGTTCACCTCAGAGCAGGACGTTGCCCCTGTCACAATGACTAAGATTGTTCAAGATTGCTTCAGTTCCACCTCTCCAAATTTCGGGGACAAGTTCATGTGGTCCGCATCAAGCCTTGATCCAACTGTCATGGAAATTTCCATGTAGTCCGTCATTGAGGCCAGGTCCTGCACCAGCTCCCATGGCAACATCTCCAGCCTGAAGTCAAGACAGGGGATAACATCCCAGATAAGTCAGTTAACGAGTGCGTGCTCTCTGCAACATGTGGGGGCTCAAGGAGGTGGCCGTTTCGGACAACTCCGTGTATCATAATTTGTAAGTATCGTTAGTTGCCTTTTTAAAACAGTTCCTGTAGCGAAAAGTGGGGGTATTGTATATAAGTACAGTGGTCCACGCATGGAACGATCACATTGGTTCTAGGGATTTCGAGCGGTACAACCTTCTCATCACTAAAAAGCAACCAAAAAAGGAAAAGAACGGCGTGAACGTGATTCTTTATATTTATCCTTCAAAAAGCAAAGATCGAGGAGGTCTGGATCAAATTCTGGCTGGGTGTAGCATTGACAGCAGTCAGAAATTCAGTCAAGAGAGAATGGTGAGAAAATCCCTGGTACAGGAGTGCATTCCACAGCATATTTATTCATTGCCACTCTGGTGTCTTCAGTGGACAGTGGCTGGGGCTCCTCCTCCTCGTTGTCTTCTTCCTCCACCTCTTGGATGACCAAACCCATCTCCTCCCTGACCTTCATCAAGGTCAGGGAGGAGCGCGCATTTTTATGAGTTTTCATTTTAAGCATTTTTACGTGCTGTGAAAGGTCTCTTAATCGTTCTTGAAGACCTATCGTCTACTGAAGGAGCACCTAATTCCAATGAGCAGAAAGTCTCTCTTCTGTATAAACTTGTCTATCTTCTGTATAAACTTGTCTATCTTCGTATAAACTTGTCTATCTTCTGTATAAACTTCTCTATATCCGTATAAACTTGTCTATATCAGTATAAACTTTTGCATCCTAGGCCCTTTTTAAAGGCAGGATGAGCCTTTTTTCTCCACTTTCTTAAAAAACTTTATCTTCCTCCGTTACAAGTGCAAGAGCAGCAAGTCAACATCTTTGATAGCATCAGGTGACGGATCCCATTCCATTATGATCAAGCCTTAATAATTTATAATCCTGCGTAATCATATCGCAGACATCTATCTCCTGGTTTAGATAGCAGTTGATGTTTAATATTGATAGATGTTGATTGAGTAGAATCGACTGATTTTGAGGTTAAAGTCACTTCAGCGGGTACTCTGACTCTGCGCTGAAGCCTCTCTTTGTACAGGCTTATCTCAAGAATAAGCCAGGCTCCTTGGGGGCATTTGGCAGACACAGCTGGATTGACCCAAGGAGGATCCCATTGCCGACTTGGTGGTCAAAACTGGCATTGCATCTCCAATTACAGCTCAAGTTGTGAGCTGACTTTGCAAACTGCTGCACTCTTTGTCTGAAATTTTAGACAAAAAGATGGCGAAAGAGCCATGTTTGTTGCAGGTCGGTGCAGCTGTTGCTGCCTGATTGGATGAAGTTGGAGACGCTTGTTCATGCATAAGTTTCATGAAATCAAACAGTCGTGAGGGGCCTAAGTGGGGACCAATTTTTGTTGAGTGTGCGTTATTTTGGTAAAGCGAGGATAATTACCCATGTCAGCCTGTGTAATTATATTTGTAGAATGAAGTGTTCCCTTGGGTTTAATGGTTTTAATGGCCTTTACCGGAGGGAGGCTCTGATTTACAACGGTAACGGGGAAGTAAAGTCCTATCCTGTATTTTACCCGTTTGAGTAGCGAAAAAATTGAAATTTATTGATACCTATAAAATCACTTCTTCCTTTCGGCAAAATTATCTTTTGAGCTGCTGTTAACTGCTGTTGAACTCTCAGTGGAGGCTTCTCAGGTACAGCAGATCAAGACTTTGCAGAAACTTATCCACTTCTTCCTTACCACTACTTCTTACTTCTTCTACTGACTTTTTCTTTAGTCAGAAAATAGATAACGCAAGAGCCACGACCATGGGGAGTGTAGTTGCTAGAAAGCTTTGAATACTGTTTTAACAGTAAAAAGCATCAACTTAGACAGCTTAAAAGTGAACATCTGGAACAAACTGCTACCGTTTCATTTGATTATGCAGAAAAGCATAAAACCGTTAAGGCACTTACAGAAAATTATATTCGGGCACGAATCTACTACCCCTAAGCCCCCTGCAACAATTTATGCAAAGCGCATTTAAAGGAATGTAACCCTAATCCACTCGAGTGGCTGATTTTAAGATCGTTGCGATTGGATGGGATATCGGTTTAACGTGGGGCATTTTAAGAACGGAAAGAACTACATGAACATGCAGGTGAAGATTTGAGCAGAGATGACACCAAAGTGCTGCACGGCTGATTTATCATATTAGTGAACTTTCTAGAAGAACTTGCAGTGTTTCCTACAAACTCTACACTTTTTGTACGTTTTTGTAAAAAAGAAATTCTGGTCCAGGAGTCATTGTCAGAAATGTGCAAATCTCCAGCTGTTACGAGCACTTTTGAGCCTGACTGTAAATCCATGAGCTACTCAGTCAGCAGCACTTCACGATGTCGGTGTGACTGATCACTGACTTAATCAGCAAAAAAAGTCAGATTATTGCGGGCTTGGACATCTAATTTGAACCGCGAAATGTAACGAGTAAATATTTCGAGTAAAGTGATGGATGATGATGCACGTGGAGAATGAAGCTGACTTTCAAATTTCACCTATGGATTTCCTCGGGGCTGAGAAAGTTGGGCAGGCACGTGCCAGACTTTAAAGACAGTGGAATTGGTGATCCTGGACTCACTGAGCGGACAACGTGCGGATCGCGTGACTCCCACTTTGATGTGCACCGACTCCTCACGTTTAGTGACTGATGCGCTGATCCAGCAGGTCTAATTTTATCAACAACTCAATCGTTCATACAAAGTTTTGTGCTGCAGCAGAGTTTACTACATGAAAGTTCGACTGTATCGTGAACAAATGAGCGGTTGTGGAGCAAAATGCAGATCAGTTTGGTTTCGGTGGAGCTGCTCAGGTTTCTAAAGGGGAGTAAATCATTTTTCGTAGCTCAATCCAGTCAAAAGTTATGGCTGAGAAAAGACGTATCCGCTACATTTTCTACACGCACATTATGTTATAAGACTCTGTGTTAAAAGTGCAGACAGTAACTGGCCCTTAAGAAAATCTTGGCATTTTGGCCTTCTGCCAAACACCCAGGCTAAAAAATATCATTTTCCCAAAGAAGGTACTTTTTCGAACTAGCCGACTGTACAATATTTCAAGACAAAGACATCCCAAAGTAACTGTATGCTCCATCTGAGATTTGCACTGCAGTCGCCACAGGACATAATGACATCCCACTTAAAGTGACACGATTACCAAGTCCACAAAATCCACCCGATGTAGGGACTTTTTTTAGCCAAACTCAAAATTGTGCAAGTGCAGACATTGTTTTTATTCAGGCTTTCACAATCAACTTGAAAGTTCTCTATGAGAAATGCGAAGAAGCAGTGTCAACATTTAACCTTTCTTTTACAGTCTCCGCATTGCCATGTCTGACCATGTACCGGAACCGCGTCATTTTCATGCTTGGCGGTCCTTCTGTCAGTACTTTCCCGCCCAACATCACGGTACAGCTCCGGCACCAGAGGGGTGACGAAGTACTACAGTAGTAGTACCACGGTACTTGAATGCATGAAAGTGAGTGAGTGACCGGATTTAGTGACAGTTCTCAGTTAAACTACGACCTCAAAATTATAGAGACATCGCATACAGTGGACCTGCTCAGTCCCGGTGGCGTCACTACATCCGGCGGCAACTGTGCCACAAATGCGTCGTTTGAACCTACTGCACCAATGTGCAATAGGTTCATATCTGTTGAAAAGAGTCCTGATCGCCAGCTCCATCTCAATCAGCGTCATTTTATCTGCAGTACTCACCTTGTGAAAGAACTGTTGAGAGGATGGGTACTCCTCAAACATCTTGTAGAAGGCCTCCGCGACGCTAACCTCGCCGCCACCGATAAGTTCCTCGCCGGTGCCCGAGTCGTTGCTGCTGATGAAGCAGAGCGACTTCGCCAAACCCGCCGAAATAATGGCCCACGAGTCTTTCAGGGCTATCTTTTGAGCCTGACTGAGTCCGGGCCCCTTGTCATCCCCGACGACCGTGCCCGAGTTGCACCATTCACTGACGCTGGAGGCCACGCTGGACTCGTCCTCGCGAATGCTGGAGCTGCAGCGGCTGAAAGACGGTGAGGTGACAGCGGATACATTCTCGTTGTCCCCGTTATTGCAGTTGTAGGAGTGGGGCGACAGCCATGAGGAGGAGGAGGAGGAGACGGTGGCCGTGGTGGCGGTGGCGGTGGCGGTGGTAGAGCCAGCGTTGCGCCGCGGGCGGAACAACTTGCGCAGCATCGTTTCTTTCGCTAATGCGCCATATGACCGGGTTGAGGATCCCCTACATTTTATGCCTTGTCAGTAGTAGACGCACCACGCAACCGTGCAAACACTTCACGGCGATGAGAGTCAGTGTTTAGTGACGCATCACAGTGTAACGAGAATAAAGGCGCGAAAATGCTACACTTGTTCCTCGGCTGAATGATACGGGGATGCAATATTACAGCAGCTCTGTCCAAAAAACGTCGATCATTTTCTCCAATACTCAGCAGTCACGGTGCCTACAGGCAGTCAGTCACCCGTTCGGTCAGTGTCGAATGACGGAGCTCTGAAGCGTCTGCACACTGCATTTCGGCCAAGTTATACAGAAACTGAAGACTCACTGAATCACTCTATTGCAAAAGATCTGCGAACTAAACTTGGGCCAGCTTGTGGCAGTCAACGACTTCTCGAGCAGCTTCTCAACTTTTAGGGGGACTTTTTGCCTCCGAGGGACGTCAGTTGCACGTCAAGCTCATTCGCGTTTTGTTCACGACGCGGTTCGTGACCTCCCCGCAGCTCTGCCGCGCGTCCGCGTACGTGATCTTCTTTCTTGAGTAATGGATCTGCAGTGTGGCACTCTTCTTGCTGCCAGATCCGTAGTCACAGCATTGATGACTCTCACTCTGACGTAGACTATGGAGGAGTGGTGGGTGTAGATCTGAGAGCTCCTGAGCGGGTGGACGAAGGAGTGGGAGAGCGCTCGAGTGCGAGCACCGGAGAGAGAGAGGAAAGAACTAGTAGCTTGTACTAATAGATCAGAGAGAGAAGACGACACATCCATCCTGGTTAATTACGTAGGTAGCAAATCAGGACTTTTTCCCCTTCTTAGTTCTGTTTGAGTCACTCGTTCTCCATCTTTGTCATCGCCGCGGGTGAGTGAGGAGGGAAAACAGGACTGGAGAGACAACAGTTTGCACAGCTGCCAAAGTGATGAGGTAGCAGCGACCGCAATAGGCTGGAAGTGTCCAAGCCCACGGACAGGGCCGTCGCCACCCACACGACGAGGTCCGCCTAGGAGAACGATGCCCTAATCGCAACCGGGTGGGTGGCTGTGGCCGTGGCTGTGGCCGTGGCTGTGGCCGTGGCTGTGGCCATGGCTGTGGCTGTAGTTGTGGCCGTGGCTGTGGCCGTGGCTGTGGTCGTGGCTGTGACCGGCTGGGGGAGAACTTTTCAGGACGTCCCCCTTCGGTGGATCTGGACGGGTCATTCGCGCACAGGGCTGCGTCAAGTAGACGCATGAATTTCGAGTTGGGCTCCAGCAACTTCATGTACACTTGCGCAGTATGTACAATAAAAGATGTACTGAATGACTCTTTAGCAGATCAAAATGATGGCACATCCAATTTGGGATTGTAGTTACTCATTAGCGTCAAAGTCATCTATCTCCCATAGTCTAACTACACCTAAGGAGACTTCACCAGATCTAAGCTAACGTCACTAGACCTGACCAGACTAACATAGACTCAACCAGACTTTACTAGATCTAACCAGACTCCATCAGACCTAAGCTATGTTCGACAGACCGAAGCCAAACTCGTTGGTACAACAGTACATTCAATGGATAATGTTATGCATTAAATTAAACTAACTAGTCATACGTTTATAGGGCCTACACATCCTCAGCCAGTACGGTCACTATTTGGACTTCAGGCATTGTGAACACGCGCAGACCTATGCAAGAAGACAAGTTAAAGTGGTGAAAGCAACCGTCAGAAATTAAGGCACTCGTAATTTCCTAGTTGCCTAAAGAAATCATAAGGTTTTTGGGGAGTTTTTTCACTTGCCATGAGGAGCTACTCTTAAATGGATTTTTTGCTCCAGAGTTATCCCTCTTCTTCCTCAATGGCTAACGGCTGAAAAACGGCAACTGAAACTTTTAATATTCTAGAAAAATATCCGGATATTTTTTTTCTTTCCTCAAAGTTACTCCTCTTGAGTCGCACCTAGTTGGGTCTGAAGTTTTCTGCTCTAAGCTGACCACGTTGGGAGAAAAAATGGTCTTCCTGCTTCGAGAGCAATTGCGCAGTACAGAGGGTCTGACGGTGTTAATAAAAAAGCTGAGTGTGAAAATCTCATCGGACAGATCAGTTGGCCCACACTGTCAGTCTTCTCTTTCACTTTCTCTTTTCTTTTACATCTGAAAAAACCTTGATTTTGACTGGTACCTGACCTTCTTGTTACAGCTGACAGAGGGTTATTTGGTGCGTGAGTGCCATAAGCAGTCTCAGCCGAGAAGAACTGGCCTATATGGCCATTGCACAGACGCACATGAAGTTTCACGACATTTTTAGCGTTGTAGCACAATTTTAAATGTCTGATATTTTTTGAGCACTCTCCTGTTGTGCCACAAATGTCTGCGACCCCGTTATCTGGCACCACTGCACGCTTAGACCCAAAAGTACAGGGGACATCGATCCAAAGCAGTTCACATGTTGTAGACGTGATGACCTTTACCAGCGCACGTATTTACATAGGGTGGTTCTTGAGAGAGCGACTGACAATTTCCACTGTCCTAAGATTACAGCATCAGAACAATCAGTAGGGACTCATCAGTCCTCAACCGCGCGATGCCAAAAGGTGGCATCAACATCTTACTTCATGCAAGTCTGAACTCCCTCATGCACCCATGCCTGAAGTTACCGGAAAAAACAAAACTGACACACTTTCTTGCGGCTGACGTCAGTCAGAAGTGCATTCCATTGACAATGTGTCCGACTTCAATGAGGCACCCCACGACAAAACACGCGATTGCATAACTGGACATTACCGGTACGAGATGTAGGACTGTTGGTCCGGCATGGCCGAGTGATGCCCCCCAGGGCCAGCTTGATTTCCCGAGGTGTCAGCTGAGGGAAATCAAGAGGCTCGAGAGACATCACTAGTCATTAAGGGTCAAAAAGACCCTCTTGGCACCCGAGGTTTGTAATTTGATTTCCGACTTCTACTTTCGACTTACAACTGCAGAAGAGTTTGAACTCTGGATGGCCTGAAAAATCTGCTCCTGGGTGAAAATCTTGACCGTCTTCTGCACCTCCCCGGCCTCAAAATTTTCAAAAGCGGGCTTAGTCTCGGCCAGAGCCGTAGCCCATTGCAGAATCGCCAGAATTTCCTGGTAAAAGTAGTGCAAAGTGGGACGAAAAATGCTACTCTTACAACACTCGAGCGCAGTAAAAAAAGTAGAAATGGGGAACAAAGACTTTACCGCCCCCCTTATGTACTGACAGCGGAGGAAAAGCAGAGGTTAGGACTCCTTAGGCACTTTAAAAAAGTGCAAAATATCAACTAATATTTGAAAGTTGAAAAATGAAATGAGTCAATGAAAGTGAACAATCTGATGTGACAAAGGGTGTGCTCTTTTGGCGAAACTTACAAACATCGGTCTATGCAGCCCTCATTGCTGCCCTCGTGCCTCTCTCGGGCAGCAACATTTCGGGTTCATGAAATGCAACGTTTCCAAATGCACATAAGGTAGTACTACTCATTGTAGCTGCCATTGGCTCCAGAAGAAGACATTGTCCTCAAAACACTTTTGGATGCTCGCGGACTAGTGTTCTATCCTGCTTAAGTACCAAGTTGCCACATGGGAAGACCTCTCTGATCCCACGGGAGGGACTTCGACCTCAGCACGCACATCGATGTAGTCAGCTGCTGAGAGCTGGTACCGAGCAAGGAACCAGATGAGAGACATCATGACGCAGTGGGAGGCCACGAACGTGACAGACATGATGCTTGCCGGATGTTCTGTCGTGCTTATGTTTTAGGAAGAATAATCAATATAGTCGCCAAAGACCTTGTAACCGGTCATAGCACCTGTTCCTCATTGGACTGATGCTCATATTTTCTCGTCTGAGAGCACAATGGCAGCTGGTGCTCACTTCAGCTTGCTCAGAAGTCCGTTGCAACGTCGCAGATGCTTCAGCCCATTCATAGGGGTTAGAAGAGGCCACTACTACCTCACCAGGGACTTCACACCGAGGTCCTTCACTGTCTGGACGTGGCCTTTCAAGGTCCTTTAGCGAGGGAGTGAATGCTCGTGTTTGGATTGCCCTTGACAGCTATCTGCATTGTTGTCAGCATCCAGGACATGATGGCGATTTCTCTCAGCTTGTCCATTTAAGTATGGCACACTCAGTAGTATAGTATGCTCCTTTGGCAAAGTACTATTTTACGAACATTCGGTCTCTGCAGTCCGAGAGTGTTGCTGTCCTGAGCCAGAGGGCGTCAATAAGGGCTGCAGAGACAGAGTATTCATAAAATGCCACTTGCCGAATGCACATACCGTGTTTTATATAAGATTGTCCATTTTTGCATTCATTTCATCCATAGTAAGGAGGTCTGGAAAAGGACATAATGTACAATTTTATTGAGGTCACAATGTTCATTCTCACTCTCTCTTACAGTTGTAATTGTTGATTGTCACACCACCCCCTTCCAGTCGCTGCGATCATCACTTACCTTATATACTGTATTAATTCCCCAATGTTTAATAGTGCCCCCATGCGCCAGAAAGGGTTGAAAAATAATCCCCCCTCTCCATTCATTCCCCCCTGAAATAGATCCCCAATGAAAACGTCAAGACTCCTTAAGGAGCAATTGTCAAAAAAAACTACTGTCAGCTCTTTATTTTGCTTTATTCACACTGAACCAAAGCTATTCGATACTAAACCAAACTAACACTTCCTCTCCCTCCTCGTCAAGATATTCGTTGGCCCCAAATACTGACAGGAGTACCAGTAATAATCCCTCTCTCTTTAACAGTCCCCCTCTCAAATATCTCCCATGCACCAGAAGGGTTGAAAAACAATTCTCCTTGAGCCGTATTGATAAGGCCCTGGAATGGAGGGCAGAACAAATGTTTGTTGAGTTTAGCTCACAGATGTCTGGCACCTGGGGAAAGGGAGGAAATCCTGAACAAGGATCACTCCCACCTCAAAAGACCATTCTTGATGCGCCTGTGGCTCTTCCGATGGTTGCTGAATATCTTCCCACATGGAGCAAAGCTGAGATCTTCAGCAATAAATCCTTCTGCTTGGGACGTGGTGCAAGATATGAGACATAGCAAGACTCGGCACACCGTGCAAAAACCAGATTGACGAGCTTCATTCACAGAAGTTTTCTCTACTTCAGCTAGAAACCTTTAAAGCCATTTAATTAAGTGTGCAACTTTTTTTTCGCGCACCCTGTATGAAGTCCTGGGCAAAATTAGTGCTACTCCTCGTGAGTTTCAAAAATTGGTCACATCATTGCTCCCTCCAACAGGTGGTTTTGAATAAACTATTAAAGATGGCCTTGGAGAGACGAAGACGCCTGCACATTGATCAAAAGCTTCAAATTATCAGGTTAACTGTAGCAATTCAAATTCGCTTTTTTGAATCCTTTTAAAAAGTCAGTATACAATTTGACGAATTCTCTTTGCATCTTCAAATAGAGCAGGTGAAGGTTTGGGCGCAAAATTCAACTTATGATACAAAGTAATACGGTCCTTGGCGTGCGTAATTTCCGCGGGGTGAAGTAGGTAGCATACGCAGCAGTAGCGGCTTCCAGTGCAGAATTGGCACCTCAAAGAGGTCAATCAGATACTCAGGCAGAAGACCGAGCACATAAGTTCAACTGATCGAGCATTCATTTTGATGCTAGAGTTGGAACACTTCCTCGTCAAGATATTCGTTCCCACCGGGACATCCCCCAGGTACGCAACATGCACTATAATACCCTGGTCAGCAGAGCTCCCTCATCTCCAATACTGACGCACACACCCTGCTTCGCTTTTCTTCATTCACTGCTCTCTCTCTGAGTGGACGCCTGCCTTAGTACTTGGTAGTTAAGAGGAGAGGAAGCGTTAGTGATCTACTGATTGGGGGTTTAGCATGTGTAGCACAGCCCAGGGAGTGTCCGGTTCGGATGTCCTGTCTGGAACAGGTGGAACAGGGGAGGTCTGGCACAACCAATTTCAGAAAAAATCAGCCGATTTTGCCAAAAAAGGGGCTAGAGAATGGCCGCAAATGCCGAAAAGGATGGCGCAGGCTCACCTTCAGGTAGCTGGACTGCGGCACCCTAGCATCAATGAGTCACCTCAGTCAGTTGAAGTTATGCACTCAATCTTTTCTGCCAGGAATTCACTTTCACCAACCTGATCTGTTTAACCCCGCGGAAATTACTCACGCCGCGGACTGTATTTTAGAGCATATTCTCTCATAGCGCCAATTTGTAGAAGAGCGCGGTAGATATCGGTCGGCACGGGAGCATTGTGACAAGCCAGACAACGAGAATGACCTCTCCTGCACCCCGCAATTGTGCAGAGATAAGCCTTCAGCGCCTCTCAGATGTCCGCGTGGCCACTGCACATGCACTGAATGCCTGAGGGAACCTCGGTGCCCAAGTCCAAGCGCCACGCTCGCCAGTCGTGGCTGTGTCTGCGGATGTGGAGCAAGCACGCGCTGCTGTACGACTTCTCGTGGATGGATGCTTAGAGGTCACGTCATAACGAGAGGAACGGCGCAAGTAATCACGGACAGGTCACACCGAGGTAACGAAGTTCCCCAGAGCATGCGACGAGATGATGACTACAATTATGGGGCTCTCTTAGGCGGTCTCGGTGCCAGAGTGCATCATGTAAGGACTGTACAACAACAATGTCACGTGCGGAGAGAAAAAAACATGTGTCACTAGAAATAATACAGACCCGAAAAGTCAAGGTTGCAGCGCGTCTGTTTGGGCTGCGAGTATAAATGATGCCAATTAGAGGGGAGACATGAAAATCCCATTAGTTTCTACCTTGCTGACGTACATAGAAAAAGGGACGTTCACATGTACTGGCTGGGACAGGCCAAGTGCGACAAATTGCGAGGTTCTGCAAATTTGTACGTCAACGGAGTCAGGGTCAAGTTGCACCAGTGAGACACTGAATGCGTAGTGGGTCAACTTATTTAATGCGACCTCTTTTGGCGGCAGCCACAATGGCCTCATGATGCCTTCGAAGGGTATGGCAGATCTTCTTGAAGGACGCCTCGTCTGCGAAGTCTCGTCCTGGGCTTTCAGCTTGTCTCCGCTGCTGTGACTTGTAGCACAGGCATTGGCCTCCGATGGACCGTTGTCCTTTGACACTGCAGTGAGTCTGAAGTGACGACATCAGGACCGATGCCTGGATTGTTGAGAACAATCATGCTTTTCCTTTAATGCTCACTTGTGTATCTCATGAAAAAGTCTATTTTTTTTCTAACAAATGTACATCTTGCTCTCAGCTCGCCAGCTGGCCAGTTTGCATCATAATCTGCTCAGCCTAGTGTGAGATGCAGCTGTTTAAAGATTCGCTGCACCTAACTTGCCTGATCCAGTACATATGTGCGTATATACTGGGTGCTCCAAAGGCAGGTCTCATTCTAACGTCCCCAATACTTTACTGTCCCTGCAGTGATTTCAGTCATTATCTTCATGTCATAAGACAATATGAGAGGAATTTTGTGTCTGACATCTCATCTTGAGCGTGGCACTTTTTGCACGTGCGTGCAAAATTTTTCTCGGAAGGTTCTACTTTAATCCCGTGCAGGAAGATATTTACCAGAGTAGTGCGAAAGTCAATGTGAAACGCATAAATTAGCAAAAAAGTCCCTCACACTTTTCGGCAACCTGCATAAAGAATCGGCTAAATTGACCATGAAACGGCTAAATGGCGGCCAATTTTGATTGGGATGGATCTTTGGAACATCCTGTAGAGTGAGCAAAGAAGCGCGCTCTCTTGGTGAGCACGTGGGCAAAAAAAGCGGGTGGCAGAAAATAGGTGAGTACGAAATTTCAAAATTACATGAGTGACAGAAGGTGATTTTCGGGGTGCTTACGACGGATCAGAGAGAATTTTTAGGGCTGAACTCAGGAGCTGCACCTTTGGTGAGGTGCCCTGGAGAGTGGAGGACTGCACTGCACATTGCTGCCTGCCATCACTTGTGCACTTCGCACGAGCGCCTTCGAGTGTACGTTCATTTCTCTCGTTCATGGTCACACTTATTGTAGGCAAGTACAACATGTGGGTGCCGGGTGTGCGCATGCGCGTCACTTACTACAAACATGAAGGCACTTTTGTCTGTTGCACAGCCATAGCTCATAATTTGTGACACTTGGAGTATAGTATTTCTACTAAATGAATTTTACTTCATTGACATCTTTCTCGCATTTTGAGTTTTGCAGAATCTTACGAGTTCAGCATTAGGTCTCTAGTTTCTGCTCATGTCATTTTCGAGGCATAACGTCGCATAGTAGATTCACTTCAAGCTCCAAATAATGTCTGCTCTGTCCTGGCCGCCAGCCAACTTGTATGACATGGAAAACTGCTTCCAGAAGCTAAACGAGTGCGTGGAGAGCAATGTCGCAATATTAACATTGATGCGTATCAATCGGGCCACCTTTGGACACTTCCCGAAGACTTTGACAGCAGTGTTGACCTCCTCCGTCTTGATCCAGACGCTGCTATGAAGTTGAAGTGACGCACAAGGCTCTCTTCGTCTTTTTCCATGTAGCTCTATGAGATCTCCATTTCTTCCCCAAATATTGGACGCATGCGCGCCCCATACCCACCACTCACATCCTGCCCGCATGATCACGGTCCTGAGCGACCGCGAGGGCGTGAAGCAAGTTTGACGCATCAGCAGCTCTTGTCTCCCTGTTTCATGGTCCGACCGAAGCACCAGTAGAAAAAGAGATGTCCTTTCCTTCTCCTCAGCTTTCGCTGCTCACCGAGTTATTAGTACGACACATTTCTTCTCCAGGGACAGAAAATTGACGTCATTGACGTCCTTCATCAGCTACAAGGTGTCACTCTCGTACAACAGTATGCAAAGTAACGGATGGGAAATTTGAAGTTTTTCATACTTGGAAGTGAAAAAAAGACTTCATTTCTGCCTATTTATTTATTTATTGAAAAATTGACATTTGGCATAAATTGCCTAGGCCTTACCTAACTGTTTCCCCATGATTTAACATTCCAAAACCACATGAACGTTTCAAAAGCAATACTATACTCTTGAAACAAAGAGCAGATCCAACAGGAATTCAGCAGTGTCACTTATCATTCTCCATATAATTTCTCCAGGTCCCGACGGTGCCGATTTTAAGCGGGGGCCACTGTACCCGGCTGTGGAGTAGCGCTGTGGATGCGCCACCCCAAAAGCATTTTGAGACCCCCTGCTTGAAGTTCAAATGATTGTGGAAAGTGTCATGGTTACACTTGATGCGTGCTATTGGTAGTGTGGCTCCCACCAACATTGGTACTGTTAACATTGGTTTATTATGTCAACCTGTCGAATCAAAATGTCTTTCTTAAGGCCCAAAGTTTCCAGCACCTCTTGGTGTTGTTTGGTTCCGATGAGACTGGAGGCCAGCAAGGACTTAACATTCCGTTATAATACGACCTCATGCACAACTTTGGGACCTTTCAACTGCTTACCTAGGAAAGTTTTCTTTCCTGCGCGGTTGCTCCTTGTACCCACGGAAGGGCAGTTCAGCGACATTTGTTGCCGACTTTCTGCAATGGAGCAGCTTCTACCCGCAAGTCAAGTGCTTTTTCTATGTCCTCCTCATTCCAGACCGCTGTGGCTGTCTTGTTGAGTCTGCTCAGGCCACTTCTGCTCCGTCACGTTCTTCTCCAGGCGGTTCCGGACACAACGATGAAGTTTTGGGTCATGACTGCGTGACAAGTTAGTTACTCCATGGCTACCACTTCTCTCCAAATGGCATTGTAGATATGTAATGGCATTTAGGTTGCAGCGAGGATGCGAGTAACTTTTGAAGCCAGTCAAATTGATAAGCTCTACAATTATTTCATTCAAAATCGAAGGAACTGGAAAAAAGGCCGACTTCAGTAAGAGGTTTGCAGCAACTGAAACGTTCTGCTTGGTGTAGAGTTCAAGTCGATGAATCGATTTATACTAGACATGCCCAAAGAATCGAATAATCGAGCAAAAAGATTAATCGGTAATGACAGAACCAGTTGTGACAATGCCGCGCGGCAGGATGAAAAGGTTCCTCACAACAAAAACAATACTAAGGGCTGGGTTTAGGCCATTCTTCAGGTTTTGGGCTTCGGGCTTTTTGGGGTGCCAAAAATTGTCCTTGAGCTTTCCTCAGGCTAAACCTACATGAATCCCTCACAAAACCTCATTTTATTCACTTTGTTCGCATTCCTTGTCAGTTGGCATTGCCTCTGTCCTCACCCACCCTTTTAGGCCTTCCTGATCATCCATCCCTAAATGTTGTGAATGGGCTTCAAATTTGAAAGACGAGGTCGATAGCCCAGCAGGCCCACATTCTGCTCCTCTACTCAATGCTGCGTCGAGTGGGCCTTATGGATTGTACAGTTGTATTCCAAGATCCTTCTTCTCTCGCCCACCAGGTTTGTATCCTCCAACATTAGCGTTCATCTGTGTTCATTTAAAGAATCAATACCAGCACATCCAAAGCCCCCCTGCACCATAACATCGCCTCCTCCTGAGGCACGTTTTGAAAAGACTTTTGGTGCCAATCCTGGATCGTGCCAATATCGCTTGAATGCATCAGACCCAAACATAACATTTCTTCGCACCCAAGAACCTCACTATCATGTCAATTAGCGATCACCTTCTGGCTCTGTCCAAGGACTTCACCAATGGATCTCTGGCTGTAGCCAGATCTGGAGAGCTATGGCCCGAACACGACCGTTGGGCAAGGGATTTCCCTCTTTCCGTTTCAAACGTCCTTTGTAGACAGTGATGATGGGCCAAGAAACTTACGTTAAAGAAGCAGTTGCAGCGACGAAGAAAAACATTGACTTCGAGTCTATCATCAGGACCAGTTTGAAAAAGAGTTGCCAGGCGCCTCCAGCAGTAGCTTAGATCACGTAAAGTTAACATAAAATGTTCTACTGAGGCTGCTGTTCAGCATCTTAGGGGTGAGTTTCCACGGGATAACTTGTCATGCAGTAACGATCCAATGTCTTTGAGTCCATCATGCTGTCCAGCACTGTGCTGATTGCGTTCTAATTTATGCCTCTCAGGCGGTAATACAAGGCCGATCTTTTTTTTCCATGGAGAGATCGATCAATTCTTTCCTTTGAAGACATTTTGGCGTGCTGCATCATTGTCGAGACTCGTGAGGGCAAAGCTCCCAAAGAGTGGCCAAAAGTTCGGATTATCCCAGAAAAGAATCGAGAGAGGTTTCCTTGCATGAACAAGAAGCCCTTCATGAAGGCCTGGGTTTCCAATTATGAAAAGTTCTGATTACCTGAGTTGCAATTCAGCACAGTCCTGACTGTCGGTGTTTAGACACCTCAGCCGAGAAGAGAAAGGATATGATGGTGCTGTTTTGCCCACGCACCCTCAGAGAACGGGGAAACCACTGTGCTTGAGTTGTTTCTTTAATAGAGGGTTAAAGATGCACCACGGCGACGACAACCCGTCCATTATGGTAAATTTGCCAAAGATCTTCTTAACATAGTTCTAAATAAAAAAAACAACAACGATGGAGTTCATCATCGTTGGCCTCCTCGGCTTTAGTAGAAGCTGCGCAGAATGATGGAGGAGCAATCAAAGCATCTCACACTACGCCAAAACAATCTCCTGCGTTGTAATGATGCGTTTGTACTATTTCTAGTTCACATTACGCTGCTTGGCACACGTAGCAACTACAAAGTAATTGCTGGACTTGCCTTCCTTGTCCCTGTCACAATTTCCTGGCAAACAGGAAGATTTCGTCTCCTCCAGACGATGTACAACAGTGTGTTTGTACCGAACAAAGTCTCTCATTTCTGAATAATGGACTGCTGCGATAGTCGGACGTACTTACACGGTTGCAACAGATGGTCCACGAACCACAATTGCGCGTACATCTGAAACCTGTGGCTCATGCACGCGTACGCAACGCTGACAGAATGCTGAATAAGCAGCAACATGCGATGGGAGATGTGATCCCCGACGCGGATGCAGTAGCAGTGCATGCACAACACAAGGCAGCACCACAGAAGAAACATGAATGTCGCCGTAGTACGCACACAAGTCAAATAGCACTGGTGGTGCACACGAAGGTCCTGGTAGAGGGACAACTTCTCGTACTCTTGCTTCAGGAGCAAAAACGCACCAATTGGTGCTAAAACCACAACAACTGAGTACGTCGTGACTTGAAATTATTAGGCAACCTGGATTGGAGTCAAGAGTAGGGATGATCGGGCGGGGGTTACTCAAGCGCAGTTTCCGGGTACTCTTTCTTCCCCTACTCAATACTTGGGCATCTCGAGTATCTGAGTCGAGTGCATTACCAGCACCACCAAAGTTGTCGATTTTTGTCCCTGCCAATGCTATCGGGCTGACTGCACATTGCAAAATCTACGGCTGCTGCCATGGTGGCGTGAGTAGTCCGTGACAAAAACATCGATTTCTCCCGAATGTGCATTCTCAAATCCTATTTTCATCACCAGAATCTGGCATTGTTTGTGTTTTGCACAATAAATTGGTAATGGACTTAGTAGAAAATCCTTTTTGGAGGGTAACAAAAATGGACTTTTCGTACTCAAAAGCCCATTGGACTACCCGGGTACGCTCTCCTACTCGATCTCCTGTAGATTTCAATACTCGACTATCCCTAGTCAAGAGAGACAAATGAGTCAGAAGGCAGCAGTGATAGGAAAGAGTTTAAAATAACAGGCATTTCAAAGTGCATCTGCCCTACATCATGCATTGATCCGCATGTGTGTGTGTGTGTGTGTATGCGAGAGCTAAAATCAGAGATCTACATGCTATATGTTGCACATGTTTGCCCCATAAATCTTTACTACATCAAAAACAAATATTGGCACAATATACGATAGAATAAGTACTGACTTCTCATGCTATATGAACACAAGAGAAGTCTGAGTGGGGTGCAATGCGTAAAGCACCTGATTCACTGGGTATTCTAGAAGTAGTTGTGCACTTTTTCTTTTGGGTCCAGTTGAACTTTACATTCCACATGCTTGCTACACTTTGCAGTACAGCTACAGACTTCGCTCTGCCAATGTCAATCCGGTAAATTGCGGCTAGATGGTCGAAGACATCCCTCGAGGGTGCTTCAAGTTTCCCAAGTGGTCGGCCTCCAATGTATTGGGCCGAGGCTCCGGCGCGTAGGATCATTAGTGTGGTTACTAGCAATACTTCATAACCAAAAAATCGAGACCCAAAAGTCATATGTGTGATGGGAAAACCACAACACATTCACACAGCCAACGGTGCTTTATTGCAGACGGTGAACCCGTTCATACGGCGTGCAAAGACAAGTTTACCATACGAGTGCGGCCCTTTTACTCAGAGATAAGGCTGCAGTTCCCCCTCACACGGTGCAGTGCAGGCAGGGACTCTATTCTCGACGAACGTTGGTCGAAAATAAATGAGAAATTTCAAGCAGCACCTGACGGGTCCGGAGCACACAAACGCAGCACATAATGGAAGAATGCTGAAAGCCTCCCTCTGATTCCGGCTGTGTGGTGGGGCATGCACCTCAAGGCTTCTTCCGTGTGTTTGATCTTCATATACTCCTTCTCTCGTCCGGGTTCAATTTGAGTCTGTGCAAGATCGCGTTGAAGTACGGAGGCAGCGATGCGTCCACCCAAATCTGCCTGCCAGCGATTATCTCAGGGATCTGGAGGTGCTTGGCATGCAGCAGGATGGGCAGCTCCCTTGTCTTACTCTGCCTCAGCCGCAGTTTGTGGAGGGTCTCGCCAGACAACTTCTAAATAAGCGAGTCAGTGAAAGAGAAAAAAGAGAAACTATCGCGCATTTTCTCTGGCTCGAAGAACAGGGTGATGGTCCAAAAGAGTAATCCAAAAGAGTACGATAAAGTTTTTACTAGAGCAAGTTTTACATTTTTGGAGATCAGTGAGCTATGACTTTAATTAAGGCTGAATGTCGGACATATGGTTCTGCATGCACAGTTTCATGCTCTCAACTCTCTCAACGTCATCAAAAGGAGAACAGTTAATGTCACTACATACAATGTAGCACCAATAATGAAAAAATAATTCACGAAATGAAGAAAGTATGTAGAAAATGGAAAGTAGAAGACAAAGTGGGTCTTGTTCAATGCTTTCACAATACTCACTTCGTCCGTGATGAAGTCCGCTTCGGTCATCCGCAACCAAGCTCACTTGATCCGCAATGACGTACACTTAGGTCGTCTGTGACTTTGTCACGTACGTCTGACGCGTTTTGCATATGCCAAAACTTGACTTGGCCAGTTTTCTACGTTTTCCCCTTGCTAGGGCTAACATTCGAGGGGTTTTTAGAGTAGAGTCGGAAGATCTAAAAGCTCAGCTTGATCGACCTGCAAAGCTCGAACGAGCTGTGCTCGCCTCGAAGTTCGATAACAGGCATACGCGATACCTTTCTTGAGTTCATGGACTGTTTTTTTTTCACTGCATGTGCTGCAGTAACGCTACTGTCTAAGTAGTAAGATTAACTGTTCTCTTTGTAAAGCAGTCTACGACAAAATCGCGATGTGAAGTCCTACCCCTAGTTGTCGCAGTCTTTTGGGATCACCGTGGGCAATTGAAAAACATGTATACACAACAGAACGTACAGTGCAACATACCTGCGGCTTTCCGATGTCTACGATGTGGCTGTATTTATGATCTCCTAAGATTGGACATCCCAAGCCTAGTCCCAAGTGGGCTCTCACCTGGTGCTTAAAACCAGTGATGGGTTTCACCTCGAGCAGGGACGTATTCACATTGGTCTTGAGCACTTTGTACTCCGTAACGGCGGGGAAGAAGTCAACCTTGCGTAGGCTGCGATGGAGACGCTTCTGCTTGTTGCCATACAGTTCCTCGCTTTGGACGCCAGAGTAATCGGGCTGGACAGTGATGCGTCGGCGGCCATCGGGCAAAACTCCCTCGCATAAGGTGATGCTGATAATCCCTGATTTCACCGAAGAAAGATTTTATAGGATGCTAAGTACCACGCACGTGTTTTAGCTAAACTGACCCTCTTTGCTTAAGGGTTCTCCTCTCACAATCGCCCAGTAACGCTTGTCAATCTGCCTCCGCCTAAACAGATCCTTCAGCTTGTCTCTCATCGTTTTGGTCTTGGCCAGCAGCATCACACCCGATGTCGTCTTGTCCAGCCGATGGACTTCATACAGGTACCCTGTGTTCGTCTTCTGAGCCAGCCAGGGGAGGTACTTCTCCACGGTGTGGACGTCGTCCCCGAACATGGGCAGCCCATAGGGCTTATTAACAGCCAAAATGTCATCTAAGGAAAAACTTGCTTGCATGGTCTCATATAGTACATGGGAAGTATGCATCGAGGTACTCACTATCATCATAGGCGATTCTTCGAACCAACATGTCCATGACTTCATCAGAGGTGAGATCATACAGCTTGCTGGGTTTGAACCTGTTCTTCAATCTCGTTAACTCATATTTAACTCCGTCATTCTCGTTACCACCCTTCTTTGCCGTCACTTCTTCCAATGCTTCCATGGCCGAAGAGCTGGAGTCCACTAGAGACAACTTCTTCGCGATGCCCACGCCGAGGTCACTCAACAACTCCTCTTTGCTCTTCACCTTGGGCCTCTCTAAACTGGATTGTTTGGCTCTTAGCTGTGTAACGTATGCTAAGGCACTGTCTGGATTAGTAACTGATTCATTGGACTGCATCACCGGTCGCTCTGCCTTGTTTCTTTTCCTCTTCTTGGGTAAGGCAATGCTTTGATCTTCCAGCTCAACAGGGCTAAGGTCAGGAAAGCTTCTGATGTTCTCGTCACTCTTCATCCTCGCTTTCGGCAAGGTGCTGCCAACCTGTTGAAAGTAAATTTGCGAGTCCACGTAGCCCAAGTCTTTCGTGGAAGAACTCACTAACTCCCTCACTCTTGCAGTCTCTTCCGTATCAGTTGGGATTCTTGAAAAATAGTCTGTCGAAAGCTTATCCGTTACACCGGCAAAGTATTGTTCGTCGACCGAGTTGAGCGTTTCACGCGTGACATCAATTTCTGCTCCATCGGAAGCCTTCTTTGGCGACTTCTTGTCAACAAGCGACTCTTGCTCGAACTCACTTGACCCGCTGAAGTACTCGTCTACGGCATTGAAATCGCTCTTGATCTTAGTACTGTTGAAATCACTCTCGAGATCCTGGTCGAGAAGCACCGGGACGTTCGACAGGTTTCTTTTCATGTCTGCCCGGGTCATCTTCTCCAGCTCATGCTTGACGAAATCGAACTGTGGCGCCATAGTCTGCTGCTCTTCCTGCGAGGTCGATGGTGCCAATTTTCCCGGGGCCCCAGGCTTGTAACTGAAGGCTTGTGTCTTTCTCTTCAGTCTCATCTTGGAGGCCTTTGTGACCTCAGGAGACTCAAATGCCGTTGTCTCTGGTGTCTCCTCGAAGAATGCGGAGCTACTCATGGACCTGCAAGGAAAGTACGCATCAGGCATAGTCGGAGCAAGGAATCTGAACGGCTGGTACTAGTGATCCTATATACGAAACCTCGGTGTCGAAGAGAGTAAGGTCGGATTTAAACTCTCCCTCAAGTCTGTGACCTGGCCGCTTCTGACGGCTCCCGAGACTAACTCGTCCCCCGGGAGATCGAAGCCCTCTTTCGCTTCCTCATGACGCAGAATGATCTCCTCGTAAAGGCTGTCTTGTCCGTCTATTTTGGGTTTGTTCATCTAAGATCGGAGGAGGAGCGATCGCCGTCATGTTCGAACATTGTTCGAGACTATTTGCTTAATCGAGCTCACCTCGTCGAACCTGATGCTGCCAAAGGGCGCGTGTGCCTGCTTTTGGAGAGACTCGATCCCGTCCTCTACGCTAAATCTTCTCATCATAGCCCCCTGCACGTAACGTTCCCATTTGGCAAGCGTTTCAGAGCGCTCTACGCGGGTCTTCTTTCGACGTCGAGGTTCCGATTTTTGGACAGGTGGAACGAGGTTGTCCTCTTCTATCTTCGGTGACGACTCACCCCTCTCCGTCCGGTTTAGGGACTGAGGGCTCCATCCTCTGGGATAGAACGATGACGCTGACGGAGCGTGAAGCGACCTATGCCTGGACGACCTCGTGTGGCAGAGACGAGGAAGCGAGGACAGTCTGCGTAGCACCGACATGGCCGGGGATAAACACGTTCGGATCGAAGACGACGACGTCTTCCCTTCTGCGGGGCGGCGTGATGTTACTAATGTTGCTGGGTTCAAGTTTGTTTACAACCACTCAGCTGACGCAAAGCAGCTGATGCAAATCAACAGCTAAAACAGGACCAAAATAGGATAAAACACAGACTTAGTAGGATATAATATTACCAAATCTGCGGATAAAAGCACGAGTATCCGTTTAAGTTCAAGCGGATATATTCTGTCTGGTTTGTGGTCACTTGAGTATCAGTTAATACAAGTTAACCTCTTCCAGGTACGTTAAAATAAACAAGACTAAGGAGGCTGTCACAGTTTGTTTTCGTCGAGGTCATGACTCCATTCGACAGGGCCAATGGCCTTGTGACTGGCCGAGTGCCACCCGGAGGAGGCGACACTCTGCGAGCAGATGGGTGAATGAGCCCACCTTTGAGCCCCGAGGGGGAGGAACGTGAAGCTCCTCCGAAACCAAACTGATCTCCAATTTTACTCTAGGACCATTCACTTTTCCACAATATGGGATTAGTGTTATGTAACTAATCATGAAACCTTGACTGCATTGTGGAAAAATGGGTAGTCCTAGTGCAAAAGGGCATATATGATTTCAGTTTTAAAGTAGATTCTCAACTTTCCATAGAGGGGTGCACCACTTCTGTCTCTCAGTCCCGTCAAAAGTTATGGCTAAAAAGGAGTGTCCACTACACTTACTGCGTTCATTATCGTATGCACAAACTTTTCATCACTAGGGACAACTCACCAATTGCTATTGCGGCACGGCTCTCAATAGGGCCGCCGATACTAACAGCATTACCACCAGTAGAAGCAACCACGTCCTATCAATAGGTGCCATTTACCCCCTGAGTTTATTTCAGCTCAGTCTTTTTCAGTCAGTACTCTCCAACGTCAGTGCCATTAACATCACCAGGAGCAGAGGTAACTGAAAATTGCGCTACAATGTGCTCATTCACATCAAAAGTTTCCATTTGCAAGAACCTGCATCGAGACGACGCAGGTTCCCTGTCCTGCTTAAGGATCCAACCACCAAAGTTGTACAGCAGCAATCCATCGCAGGGCTATATAAATCTGTTACAGATTCAACTTATAGACACGTAAAAATGACACATTTACTTGACAGGTTTCTTTCATCACCCACAAGGAAGTTATGATACAAACACTACAATACTTCTAACTCCCAAATTTCTTCCTGGGGGAAAAAAGTTGTCCTAGCGTTGACAGAACATCTTCAGCTCAGGATTGAACACCAAGGGAAGCTGGCGGTTGCGACCCCTGGAAATGATAACTCATGTTACTCAGACAGCAGTTGCTTGTTGGAGTCTATTGCACCAATACCTAACAGGCCTGAAGAACAACTTTTCTCGGGGAAAGTCTTTGCCTCCATTCCCATCCATGGCATCCCATGCCTCCAGCATCACGTCCAGTGAGGCTAACAGTCGCAGCAGTTGAACATTAAGAAGATCCCAGCAGCAGCTGTCCCGGTTCCCTGGGCCGTCATCATCATCTCCACCACCAAGCTTGCTGAGGCCACGATTGAGCATACTCTCCAGCTGGCGAACACGCTCACTGTTTGCCTGATTATGCTCCCCCCTCCAGTGCAGGTTCAGGCAGAAGACAGGAGCGGAATCAGGGTAGGAAGGCTTGATGGCCAACAACACTATCAGGCTGGCAACATCACGATTAATCTGAAGACAAGGTAGTTTTTGGTACAGAATCATCATGTAATAATGAACATCATGTCTGCTATACCTGAATTCTGTAGAAAAAATCATTTCCATTAACAGCTCCTGCCTCTACCAGATGTCTGGTGACCTCCAGGGCAGTGTACTGTACCCAATCCACAGATGTCCAGTTAGAGATCTTCGACTTGATCACTTGTTGGGGTTCATACAGTCGTTTGTGCCAGTAACTGTCAATGGAGCTGGTGAGATCAACATTAATCAGCCGGGCTTTCTCCAGCTGGGTGATTTGGCGTTGGAGAGCCAATCTAGCACGCAGGCGGTGGCGAATGGCCTGGATTATGCGGCCCACGTTGGCATGACTCACAGATGTCTTTGGCTAGGGATAATGAGGCTGTTTTTGTTTCAATTTATAGGTATATTTCCAAGCATATTACCTTAATGACACGATGTTCCACGTTGGCATCCTTCTGTTGCACATCGTCTGTCTTTTCATCCTCCAACTTGGGGAACTCCATCCCTGCTAGCAACTGTGCCCAGCAGTACAGCGCACCAACCTCTTCCTTGCCCAGGAACCCTTTCTCTTCTGATCCTCCAACCAAAAGATGTGCTGTTGACGGATCTGGACTGACATCTCCTGAGTCAGAATCCTCCAGTAAATGAGCCAGTAACATGTCGGGGTTTAAGATTGCTGAAGATGAAGCAGTTGGAGTGGTGTCCAATCCTCCAACATTGACCAACTGGGTCTTGACAGCCACCAGAGACAAACGGAAAAGGTAGCGGAAAGTGATGATGACACTGGACTTTTCTTTATCAGAATCCTGGAACACCTTGACTTGTACAGTCAGCGGATGGGGCTGTGTCAGGCGGCGGATTCTGGCAACTGCAGCAGATTCAGCTACCTTAGCTTTGCTGCCACCACTACTTCGACGGTTTTTGCCCTTCTTGTCCTCATCATTTGCAATGCCTGCCTCTTCTTCTTCACCTTGATCTTCCTCCTCTTCCTCCTCTTCACTCTGGCTCTTCATTCTGAAGGCATTAGCCTCGTCTAAATCCCCAAGGATCTCAGCCTCCAAGGGTTTCGGAGAGACACGTCCATAACTAGAGATCTGGCAGTACAGGACGAACAAAGCAGGAGGAAGAAACCTACAAAATCAGCATTATAATCAGGAAGCACATCCATCTTGCTCAGCACTTTACCTGGCCAGTTGCAATTGCTCCTTGTTTTTGGTGATAGACACACCCAAGTCGAGAAACTCCTGGACAGGCCTAGCTTTATCTAACAGCTCTGCCAGCTGTGGCCCAAGGCCTGCCAGTCTTTCTCTCTTTTTGCCAATAATGGATTCCAGCTTCTTCTTGCCTGCCTCCAGTTTCATATAAGCCTCATTCATGGTCTTACGTGTTTCTCCTTCATGCTCAAGACGGGCCAAGTGTAGAGAGTGCTCATCCATTTCATCTGACTTTAAAGATTCAGATGCATTTCGGAAGAAGTCCTGCATAAAAAACAGTTAAAGCTGAAATGTGTGAAAATTATGGCTTTTCTAGAGACTCTGAACTACCCACCTCAACAGGAATGAGATCTATCTCCTCATCCTTTGACTTGAACTGCTGGCATTTGTTAATTTCCTTCTGCAAGTGCATAACCTCATAGAGAAGGTTTTGGAGCTGCAGGTGCAGTGCGTCCACATTCAGTTTTGCCTCATTGGTAGAATCACGCGAAGCTTTCAGTCTCATCTTATCAAGACGGTTCAACTTCTTTAGTGTCAACATGTGTAGCGATGCCTGCGTAAAGAGAAGTAAAGTTTAACTGCGTGTTCTGCGTAAGAAGAAATAATGTTTATTAAAACAAGCACTTGTATTGTAGTCAACGTACTTGGATTCGCAGTTCTGTCACTTCCAGTCCCGAGCTGGTTTTGCTGCCCTTGAGTTTGTGGTCCAGCATCTCCTTAAGAAGTTTGCGCATCTCGGTCATAGTGGAAGCAAATAAAGATCCATGGACTTCTGCTGCTCCTGACACTGAAGACTACACAAACGGTGAAGAAGCGTGAATCAGGACAGCACATTTTGTGCATAACCAATGACTTTTCACCTCTTCATCCTCGAGTTTGGTTACAGCAGCATGAAGGCTGACTCTGTCGATCCTGGTAGCCCCGGCGCCACCGCCGGATTCCGCCACCGCCGAGGAGCTCGTCTTGCGCCTCTTGGAGGGCTCTCCTCCGCTGGTTGACTTGGTGGCGGGAGGCATCTTCGCGTTTAGAGAAACTGAGACCAGAGGGAAGCCAGTAGGGACAGTAGAGCACAAGTTTGTTTATTTTGCCGCTGTCTCCGTTAGGTTTGCCATTCGTTGGAGGAGAATAAGCAATTCTGTGTAAGGTAGTTTCGTCCTTTGCAACTCATCAACGTCACTTCCAGATTCTCTGTCCAGTTCACCCCCCCTCCCTCCCCCCCGCCCCGGACCGGGACCCGGGGTCTCAGTCTTGGAAGTAGCGTTACGACTCCACTAGTCATTCACAGTGTACATTATGCGGTGTGCATTTAACTAGGCACTTACCTCCTGATAATAAGAAAGCCAGCAAAGTCTCAACTCTCCTAACGCCAAAAAGCCGTCAAAAGTTCACTTGGGTCATTTTACTCTGTGTAAAAAAGTCATAACGTTGCTTGAGCGTGGTTGTTGCCCCTTGGAAGTCGCCCGATTTATCCAGGCGGAAAACAAGAACCGCAAAAGTGCTGTCACAAAGACACTCAATCAGGTTCGGTGGAAAGAACTGAAGGCTAAAGTGGTAAATGAGAGAAAAAGTTCCAGAAACAAAAGTTGAAGACAGTGGTCGAGGCTTTGATTTGATTATCTATCTGCTCTGCTCTGGAGAGATGCTTCGGAACAGGGGGAACAAGGCAGTGCAGCTTCTGAAGAGACAGAGGAACAATAGTTGCATAGCAAGGTCACTCTAATGCATGTAAATTTTGAAAGGTTCATGTGTTTCTTTATTGTCTCTACGTCAGCCAGTGTGACCTTTTGACTCAAATTATCAAAAGGGTTGTGGCTGTCAGACGAGTAGTCAAGTGCCGATTCCATGGCTTAAAAAACTTCCTTCGTGAAAAAACTTGGCATATATTGGTCGTGTATGATCTGCACAGGATATCTCGCAACTCACTGATCGCAAAGCAAAGCTCTGAAATGGCAAAGTAATTTCAGTAATAAGTAATTTCCAAGACTTAAGAAGTGTACTTTAAGCTGTGGGTGTGCCGTCTTCAATAAAATAAGCGCATCCCAAAGATAATGTCAAAAGTTTGTTAGGTTTTTAGAGGTGCTTACGTGAGACAGTTGGCAATTGCGAACATGTACCGACTGCCACCTGGACGATTCCGCTCATGTACAGAGCAGGAGGAAAAAATGAGACTAAAATGTTTAAAATTTCACGTGCCAAAGAAGTTAGGTTAGAGCTATAGCATATGCCCAACATAACTGATACATGGTAGACGATGAGCAACATTTTTAGTGAGTGCCATAGGTTCGAAGGTGTGTGCTTGGTCATCGCAGCTTGATTCTACTGGGTGAAGCAGACATTTTTTTTCCCAATGTCATTTTTCTTATGTACTTACAGTGGACGCCACTTACCGGTATAAGAATACTGTATTTTTCTTTGTCCAAAAACTGACTGGTTTTATTCTTGTTCTTGGTGGAAATGACCGTCACTAGGACATCTTGACTCATTCGTTGTAACAAATCATGGTCAGCGTAGACTGAAGACGCTTTTTGTAGAACATTCATACAGCAAGCATCTCCTTGACCGAGGGAATTTCTTCTTCGTCATCCTCTCAATCACGCTCGGAAATCTCATCCACAATTTCTGCTTCAGTGGGCACATGATAGGTCAAGAGGTCCTCAAAGATTGCCGTGATTGCCAAGTTGCATTTTTTATGGTTCGATTTGCCCGTTATGCATTTTTGTGCAAAATTTGTTGCGGATAAGCTCAAAAGGATTGGGATGGTTTTCTTAAAAGCGATGTCCCCTATACACTCATAATTCGAGTTGTTTACGTTATGGTTTTAAGAGGTTGCGAGTCTGGAGTTCCGATAGAGAAGACAACAAAGCTGCGCCTGTTGTGGATGTGGATTGAGGTTCTCTATGAGAGAAGTCAAATCACACTTCGAGGCAGGACTGTAGGACGGACGGACGGACGTAGGTGACGTTGAGCGGTTTCCTCATCGTCAATCGTCCAGAAAGTCCCCATCATCGGCTCTGAGAACGAGATGTCTTTCTCCGAGACCGCCGACTTTGACCTGCCCCAGCTGGAGATGTTGGAACACCCTCTGGACCAGCGGCAAGAGCAGGAGGGACCGGGGAGCGGGGGCAAGGGTTTCGTCTCTGGCCCCTCAGAGGCCACGTGGAGACAGTATATGAGGCCGATGCAGATGATCGTGCTGTATGAGACAAAGACGGTGAGGCCTCTTCCAACTTGTCGTAATGGTGCAGCAGCAGGAAGATTCTCTTTGTGCACGGATTTGAATCTATTTTCCTACATTGCTGTGTTGCTGCTTCCAGCGGTTGTACGTAATCGGGTCGAACAAAGCCAGTACGCGATTCCGCATCCTCAAGTTTGACCGCACGGATCCTCGCCAGCTGTCCTTCCTGCCCGAGGCTGCCTGCTCCAGCCTCCAAGAGATCCAGCACATTTTGAGGACGGTTGAGGGGGCGAACGTCACCAAGGTAGGGCAGAAGGTTGGGTCTGGGATGACCAAGTCCATCTCTGCTTTCGGGATTGCAGGTATTGCGAATGTCAGTGGTGTGTGGCTGACCACTTACTAAATTTGCTTGCTGTTCAGGATTCGTGCGGTTCTTAGAGGGCTATTACATTGTGTTCATCACTCGTCGACGCAGGGCAGCACTTATCGGACACCACTGTATTTACAAGGTGCCTTCAGTCGCGCCACTTCCAAGTAGCAATTGGAGCTAAATGACTACTTGCTAGATTGAGGAAGTGAAGCTAGTGCGCATCGCCAATGACGAAGTTACCGTGAGCCATCCCGATGAGGACAAATACGTCAAGATGTTTCAGAACGTGGACATGTCCTCAAATTTTTACTTCAGCTACAGCTATGACCTCACCAATACGTTACAGCACAACATGGCCAGACCAGAGTTCATCCAAACTAAAGGTAGGGAGGGGAGTGCACAGGGTATTTGCCATGGTCCTCTTGGAAGTGACGTCGTTTTATCTCGCTCATGAAGGAGGCGGCTGGTTGCCTGTCTCCAAGCTGCTCCCTGTCGGTCGCTTCCCCTCTGAGGTCTCGTATGTCTCAAAGCCGAACGAGAGATTTGCGTGGAACAGATATCTTCTTAAGGGTGCGGGTCCGGGAATCGTTGACGGGCCAGACCCTCAGGTAAAGACTATGATTTACAGCTCTGTCGTTGACCTGCAAATTGTACTTTGCAACCTGGCATGCGTGTGATTTCAGGTCTGCTACGACTGGGTGGTACCGGTCATTCACGGCTTTGTGGACCAGAGCTGCCTGAGCGTGTACGGCCGAACAGTTGCTATTACATTGATAGCCCGACGGAGCAACAAATATGCTGGCACCAGGTTCCTAAAGAGAGGAGCCAATTGTCATGTAAAATTTTACAGAGTCACACGTGCGTCCATGTAGTAACGTAGGCTTTAGATGTTCGTATTTTAAGGGCGATGTGGCCAACGAGGTGGAAACAGAGCAAATCTGTGCCGACGGCGTGGCTTCTGACCTGTCAGCGGCTAGAATGACGTCCTTCGTACAAGTCAGTAGATCATCGGTTGGCGCCCCGAAAAGTGATGTAACGGTTTTTAAATCATATGCTGAGTTGCTGTCACAGGGCATTAGTACTTTTAGCATCTAAATGCAACTCGACACAGCTGTGAATGATGCTAAGTCATAGTAACAGTTTCTGAAGATTTTTTTTTGTCATTCAAATTAGAGAGAACTTACTAGTAACCAGGAACTTTAAAAAAGTTAACTAGCGAAGGTTGACCTATTCAGGTCGACGCGAATGTGCAATGATCTGCTTACATGTTGGTACCAACTTTTACAGCTACGGATATAACTTTTTGAGGCGCCAACCGATACCTTCCTAGAGCCTTCATTGAAGTTTGCAAGGATCTATATTTTATAACTTTCAGGCTCGCGGATCTGTGCCAAGTCACTGGGCTCAGGACATTAACAAGATGAAGCCGAAGCCTCAGATATTTATCCAAAAGTCTGATCCCTATAGCATGACCTCAGGTAATTGCAAGTTGTACCCGGAAAAAAGTCTAGATGCTGTCGCACATTTGACCCTTCCAACTGTTTGATTATGATGGACGAAAGTGTCGAAGAAGTACTATGCCTAAATGTGAGCCGTTCTGCCTTCACGTCAAAGTTCATGAAGAACACCTAGGTGTACATGAATGTCATTGCCTATACAGGTCAGATTGGAGCCTTAAATCTCTTCTGCTCAATGTAGCCGCCCTCGTTGACCACCACCTTTGGCACCTCATCCTTGAAGCTCGCGCACATCTTTCCAGGGGGTAGCACAGTTCACGTTTGAAGGTGGACTGGACAGGGTGCGCGCAAAGTAGCTTGAAGCTGAATCGACTGACAACTCCCTATTTTATGAGATGGCCATCATTGGAAGGGAAGTTTTGCGGCAAAGTCTATGAGTCAGAATTAGCTAAAAAAAAAAGTTGTTCGTGGCAATAAAAGAGTCCGCATTTTCAACAATGCAGGAGATACAGTACACAAGAAGGTAAGGCAAAATTAAGCTACTTTTAGCCATCCTAGGGGTGCTTTGTCGTCAAGTTAGGAGAGGTGATATCCTTACATCTTCAGCCGGTCAAACCCTCCCAAGAAAAAATTTCAAAATTATTTAAAGTAAGTGATTTTTAAAAATAAGTGAAACGAATGAAGCGTCGAATACTTTGCTCATCCTGATTTTGTCTGATATCAAGTTGTAGGGCTTGTATTTGTAGTAAAAAAAGTGTCCGTTTGGGTCCCGTCACCAAGTGTCGCCCCAAAATGATATCTTATCGTCATCTTTTCCACTTAAAATTTGAAGTGAATTAGGCCCAGAGTTTCTACTTTCCATGTTGTTCCGGAAGTGATCGGAGACTGCTACGTTAATTCAATATGGCAAATGACGAATAATCCTCATTTGCCCGCAGCCTGCATACCCACGAATGTGCACTGAACAACATAGATCGGTTGAGTGCGTGTGCATTTCAGGTCGCCACTTCAATCACCTGCTGGAAAAGTATGGTTCACCGGTGGTGGTGCTGAACTTGGTTAAGAAGCGGGAGATGAAGAGAAGACACGAGGCCCTGTTGGGGGAGGAATTTGCCTATCAGGTAGGCAGCATAAGTCTGGACCGCATATGCAATCCACCTGTTCTGTACTCCGGTGAATTCTTTTGTAACCTTAGGTGAACAATCTCAATACATTCTTACCTGACAGGGACAAGATCAAGTACATCCACCTTGACATGGCCAGGTGCAAGAAAAGGTATCGACTATAAAGATCGCGACATAACGTTAGTTGTGTCACCAAAGTGGCGAACTTCTCTTTGCAGGAAAGGCAATGAGGTGATGTCCACTCTGGCTGACATTGCCAAGTTTTGCCTTAAGAACACGGGCCTGTTCTGTAGCCAGAAGCCGGATAGGAAAGAGCTGATGAGGCCTACCGAAAATATGTTGGTCCAGAGTCTAAAAGATAAAGTATGGATTGCTCAAGTTATCCCCACTTAGCAGCTGAACAAGCGTCATGTTTAATAGATTTCCGCTCAAGGCCACATTTCACGGGGCCTCGTCCAGACTGGCGTGGTACGGACCAATTGCGTGGACTGCCTCGATAGGACCAATACTGCGCAATTTGTCATCGGGAAGGCAGCGCTGTCAATGCAGGTTCGTGCCTGAGACTCAGCAGAGGTGTTTTCATACATACATGTGTGGAATCCTCAGTAGGATATGTACATTTTCAGCTTTACGCACTGGGTTTCCTCTCCGAACCCGAGATCAAATTCGACTCAGACTGTGCTCGGATGCTCGAGGCCATGTACGAGGATCATGGAGACACGCTGGCACTTCAGTATGGCGGCTCGCAGCTCATACACAGGTACTGAGGTACCAGTCCTAGACATTCATCTGTTCAAGATTGGGATACTATTATTTAAAGTGTGTTCATGAGTGAGTACAACCCTCAAAAAAATTCATATCCTTAAATTTAAATTACTTTCCAGAATCAAGTCTTACCGCAAGCAGGCTCCTTGGACGAGCAAGGCAAACGATATCGCCCAGACTCTCCGTCGTTACTATAGCAACACGTTGTCAGACGCAGAGAAGCAGAACACCATCAACTTGTTTCTGGGGGTGTTTAAGCCTGAGAAGTCCTCGGCTACTAGTGGGGGCACCTTCTGGAACAGCATGAAAGACTTCCCGAATGACGAATACTTGCACAATCCGGACTGGTGCAAGCCCTATCAGCTGCAAAGGTTCGTTGTCTAGAGCAAAAACTTACTCGGTATTATTATGCCTTTCTGAATTCAGGTCCCTTCGTTTCCCCGGCGACAAGTGGTTCACCGCGAACCTGCGCCGCCACCTCCCGTTTCCAAGTACAGAGTTCGAGAAGTGTTGTCTGAACGTGCTGGTTCATTTTCGCAAAGGCCTTGCTTTGGAAGGACTCTTCGCAGATCAATACAGGCCCTACGGGGAACTGACGACTCTCAAGGAGACCTTCCAGGTAGCCATTTAGGAACTGCTGCCAGAAATATCATGCCTTAGACGCTCTTGCTCTCTAGGTCAAGGACGTCATGCATTCCGTTCGGGATTACATGCCCAATTGCTGCACGGACTTCAGGTTGGTATACACGTATTACACGCCTGCACTACCTCATCTCCCGGACAGCTCCGTACAACTTTAATGTTGCTAATCGCCTTTCACTTTTAGTCCTTTTGAAGTTCGTGACCGCGAGGGAAAACGTCGAGAAGAGGTTGGGCGTCTTCTCGTCGGACAAAACAATCCTCTCCTCAGGTTTTTTTTTGGTTCTTCCTGGAATAAAAGTCCAAAAGGTGTGTTAAGAAATTTATCTGTCCATGAGACTCACTTAATCTGACTTTTTTCCCCAGGAGCTTCGACAGCCACCTCCATGTCATCCGTCGCAAGATCTCCCTCGTCACCGTTCTTGACAGAGGGTACCAGGTAGGATTGTAAGAACAGGTGGCTGGTGCAGTTGTATTAAAATAGCAGTCATTTTATGGTTTCCTGGGCCCCTCTTTTATGCTCATATTTGCTATTTGCTTTTAGCACTTCTAGAAGTAGTAGCAGCAACCCTTCAGTGGCCGCGTCTGCCACCGCCTCGAGCGACAGCGACGACGACGACCTCAGCGCTTCCGAGGACTTTGATTTGCTCGAGAATGAGAAACACGAAATTAGGAAACTGAGAAAAGATTCAAAGGTCAACTCGACGTCGTTTCACAATGACGCCAGAGTCTCCAGCTGCTGGAACGTGTACGAAGAGGCTCTAACCGCTGAAGTAAACCTCGAAAAGAAGGACGAGGACGATTGTACCAACGATGACACTTTTTACAACAGGTAGAGGTTGGCCAATGTGGCAAGAGATGAGTAAATGCATGTCAGGGGTCTTAGAGTCCTTACCTCTACACGTAGGATGATCCTCATGGAGTGGCTTTTGGGAAGCGAGTCCAAGTTCTTCGTGGAGAGCGACGCGTTTTTCAGCTTCTGCACAGACAACACACTCGATTCGTCTCCAGTTCATCATTCCTCTGACCCTGCGTGGATCAACTGCTACGAAGAGCTGAAGATCCGGCCGCCCTCCCTCGAGTGCCTGGAGGCCTTTCGATCAATGTCAGAAGTTTGAAATACGGAACTGTTAGCGTCTTTTAGTGCTGTTTATTTTGTTAAAACATGGCTTTATGATGCATGATGGAAATCACCGAGTCGTCATAAACGTTGTTGCTTCCGTCATGGCGAGGACGGCAGTCCTCGTGTAGAAGTCAGTGATCGAGTGCATTCTGCTTGGCGTGCCAAAGAAAATGTGGCCTTGTATCCGAAGTAAGCCAAAGTCCCTTCTGTTGCTAAAAAGTTGAATCTTTCTTTTAGCGGATCCTTCTATCTCTGGCATGTCCCAGCAACTAGAAACTGTTTTTTAGTACTCATCATGATGACCAGTTGAGTTTGAGGTGAATCGAGCCTCAACTTTCTGAGCCTGAGTTGAGTCGGCCTAGTCGGATTCAGGCTCGATTTTTCGGGGAAGGTAGAGTAAGGCATCAAAATTAAAATTAAAAATAATTGAGCTGCTCAAGAGGTAATTTCAGCCTTAGGCCCGAAGAGCTCGAGCTCGAGGGGCCCGCTAGCTTTTTGATCTCAAACTTTTACCCTAAAAGCGACAGCGTAACCCAGCCGAGGCTAAGCTCTATATAGCTCTAATTTAAGAGGAATGCAGTCAGAAAGTTACGATAAGAATGCGACACAGTAAGGTGAGCTGATTTTTGGCAACTCCGGTGCTTTTGGGTGGGCGTGGGCGCCCTTCTCCTGCACCATTTGTTTTTCCAATTTCTGAAAAATCTTCGCAAATGCTGTCCTTCGTTTCAAGGAGGCGCTCAACATCACGCCGGACTTGCACTTTGATCAATTTTTAGTGTTTCGAACAGCAGGATCGAGCCAAACTGAAGTTTGCATTGAGCTCATGCAATCAGCTAAGTATTGTGCACGCAAGGTAAACGTGGAAATGAAATATTAACTGTTCTCATCAATAACTCGATATACAAGCCCTCGTACCTCTTGCATCCGATTGATCAAATTTTAATGCCAATACTCTATGTCATTACCACGATACACACCAGAATATGAGATGTGTTCAAGGGTTCATGAATGAATTTTTACTGAAAATTTTTTTGAAATAACGTGCATAATTGATATGTATCGACATCAAAATTTTACGGCAACCTGACTTTTTCAGATAATCTCCACTCCATCATCCATTAGGAAATTTTGTTGTCAAAATTTGTCAGGTATTTATGTTATTTCAGTCAAAAATTGTTGGATATGTAAGAGTCGATTTGGTAAAAAATCATCTGTTACCCAGGAGTCCTTGTGGGCAAAACTCAGGCCAAGTAAGAAGCTCCAAACACAAAAATATGCTCAATTGCTCATGTACCTTTTGGACTTCGTGTTTTGGTGTGCATCATGGTAATGAGATGAAGTATTGGCATCAAAGTTCCATCAAGTGAAGGCAAGAGCTTGTGTATAAAACTGTTGATGCATATGTTAAGTATTTCACAAGATTTTTGATCAGTTCTGCGTGCATTAGCAAGCGTACCTTACTGAAATGTTCTAGCTGGCCGTGCCAGCCGATGCTACCTTTCTGTATCCAGCGACCTTACGGGTAGGGGTGAGATCGGGCTGAGCCCAAGCCCGATCGCTCGAAGACTGTCAATACGTGGAGCAACATATGATGGGCTGGGAAATAAAGTCTGCAAAAAAGTTCCTGTGTAAAGTGTTTCCTTGAGGCGTGTGGCAAGTCTGAGCCCGAGCCTGACTCTTTCTGTGAGTCCGAATAACTGCAGGCCCGACTTCGATGAGCCATGATATGATGTGAGTAAATGTGATCGGGCAGTAACCGACCCGACCCGAGCTCGACGAAAGATAGTCTCGAGTCACCCCTTGTAACTCTGGTGCTGCACGTCCTCCCTGGAGTAGGCGATTAGCGCGCGCGCATCCACTGTAGGTAGGCCTCCTTCTGCTGTATGAACCTGTTGCTCCAGCGGCGTTCGGCGCTGCCAAAGGATGCTGAAAAGGTGAACACGGAGGAAAAAGTCAAACACAGTGGAGGAACAGTGAGAAACTCCCCTGGAATGTGAGTTATGGAGGATTCCGATGCCGCCGCGGCTGCATCCGAGCGCCTGGTGCTGGCGGCGCACTACTTGGACGACGCCATCGCCGGCAGGAACATTCACTTCATCCCTAGGGCCAAGGAGGCGTGGCTGTACAGGTTGGTGTTCGGGAATAACGAGACCCTCGGTGCGGCGCGAATTTTCCGCTTCGTTTACAGGGTGTTCAAGTGGCGGTCGCTCTGTCTGGCACAATATGCCGCCTACATCACGTACCTGGCGCTCGGGTTGGTGGAGCCCCCTGGGGCTGCTCCCGGGCTGCGTCCCTGGCCGTTCTGGGCCCTCGCCTTGGCAGAATTCTTCTGTCTTTTCATCTTGGTGGCACGACTCATGCACGAGCTGCTGTTCACGGACGTCAAAGGTATGCTGCATTGTGACACCACGCAATCGTGACAAGCTTGGAGCTCTACACTGGTCTTCGTAGTGTTTTGGCGCGACGCCAAGCACGTGGCAGCCGTGGTTCTGTTGACGCTCATCTTCTCGGACATCATCCTCAATACTGTGTTATACGAACTAGGAAAAGAGACTGCCAGGTATGTTTAGGCGTAACAGGTCTTTAAGGGACACCCAGAGAGACAGTGGTCGGTGCTTTCAGGTGGTCGAGACCCCTGAGAGCCTTCTTGGTGGTCAACTTCCCAGAGAGTCGACGAGTACGTCAGGGAATCAGGAACGAGTCGTTCAGCCAGTCTCATAAAGCCAACAAGGCAATTGTAGGCAGAAATGATCTCGAAACCTAAATTCAAGACATTCATTTTATAGCGTTTTGTTTCAACATCCTCTTTGGTTCAGACCCTCTCATAGTGCCCGGTGCAAATCTTTTTGTTTGCTGAGATTTTTGCCTTCTCAAGTGTTCAGTATGAAACTGGCTATTCTCATCAACGTCTTCAGGAACGTGCGTCGCACTCTTCCAGAGATAGCGAACGTCATCTTGCTCTTTCTGTCCAGTCAGGTAATCCTACGCAACGGTAGATTTCTCTTCTGTCCATGCAAAGCCTCGTCACTTTTAGGCCTTGTTTGCTCTCTTGGCCTTCAAATTGCTTGGCGATGAAAGCGAGGAGTTCTTCGGGACGTATGTGGACAGCTTATGGAACATGTACGTGCTGGCTACCACCGCGAACCACCCCAACGTCGCAATGCCCGCTCTCGGAGCCAGCAGGTCTGTCGGAGGGAACGTAAAGGTATCATTGCTTTGCTTTGTACGTGCAGTGTTCACATGTTTCCAGGTGGTACGCCCTCTTCTTCGTCTTCTACCTGGGCGTGAATCTCTACGTGGTGATGGCTGTCTTTTTGGCTGTTGTCTACAATCGCTTTAGGTATAATGTGCATACACTTTTTGTTGCGTCCACGTGGAAACCCCTCCAACAACCTCTGCAGGTGCAACTTGAAGAATGAAGTCCGAGAAAGTTTGGAGCGTGTGGCCGTTCTCACCGACAAGTGTTTCGAGGAGGCTGCTAGCAGCACTGACGCCGGGCTCGGGGTTACTAAAGATACCTTCGCGAGACTTCTCCCCATGGCTCTCGGGCGGCGAGCTGCATCTCCCAACTACGTGGAAGCTGTCTGGCTCGTACTAGACGCCGAAAACTGTGGTGCAGTGGGACGCCAACGGTTTGCCGAAGTCCCGGAGCTGCTCAAAATTCCCTGCTCAGATGAGACGCCGTCGCCAAATTTGTTTGAGCGCTACTTTCCAAAGCTGTACAAGTGAGCACAGCTCGTTCATTTGTTTGTTTAGGAGGGATTTTTATATTTCATGATCATATGGGTGCGGTATGCCAAAATTTCTTGTACCTTGTTCATCACATCCATTTCCTTTCATTTTACAGCTCTTCGCCCTCACGCGCGCTGGTGTCCGTGGTGCGCCACCGCCGCTTCCGCACAGTATTCGATGCCGCCATCCTCGCGAATGCGGTCTTCATTGCCGCAGACCTGGTAAAAACGGTCACCAGAAAAGCGCTGGGACAAAAATGTTTTCATGACAAACGACTTCCAGCTCTCTGGCGCCGAGCACATCTTTCTGGCCCTGTTTACGGCTGAGATCCTGCTGAAGCTCTACGCTTTTGGCTTTGACGCTTTCTTCCGCAAGCTCTGGAACGTGTTTGACGCAGTGGTGGTTGGTTCTGCCCTCGCTGTGGCCACTGTCTTGGCTGTGGACACCACAGCCAGGGATGAGGCAGCGTCGGCCACGGCTCTAGATTTTCTGATGGTTCTCAGAGTTACAAGGATTTTTAAAGTATGAAGCGCATGTTTCGTGTCACCCGCATAATTTCATGAATGTATACAATGATTTATCAGGTGTTTCATGGGATTCCTCGGTTTCGCATAGTCTTGAACACCCTGGTCCGCATCTTGCCTGCCTTGACCACATATGGGGGAATCCTCTTCATCATCTTCTACTTTTTTGCTGCCGTTGGTATCACTATCTTCCATGGACTCATATTACCGGAGGAAGAGGTAATTTGAGAAGTTCTGTTTGGCGCCTGTGTGTGCATACCAGTATGGTATTGTGTGCTTTCAGGATAATGCTTTTGATTAATTGTAATCTACGTGTAATTAATTATAATCCACCATTCTAGTTATCTCCAGAAGAACGTCCTTTCTGTGGCAACCCCCGCCTAAAAGGGACCGAATTTGCTTCTGAGGGCTACTGCCGCAACAACTTCAACGATCTCGCGTCCTGCTTCATTGTGCTCTATGAACTACTCGTGGTGAATCAGTGGCATGTGCTGGCTGACGGGCACGCCAAAGTCGCAGGCACTGCTTGGGCGAGGCTCTTCTTTGTTGCCTTTCATCTCGTCTGTGTTGTTGTAGTTCTGAACATCTTCACCGCTTTCGTTCTTGAAGCCTTCTCACTTGAGTACTCCGTCTCCGCGTGCAAGGTAAGGCTGTCATGTAATCCGGGACCATTTGGCTGGGTTACAGCTATACCTTTCCTTGAATAGGTTCGCTCCAACTTGGCAGAGAGAATCTTCCGCTTGGGCCTGGCTCATGGCTACGAGGCCACTGACATACTGGTGCCCGCGGAGAACGAACAAGAAAATCTTGACAGACAGCTCTTTGAATCAGTGGACCAGACTGATGCTGATCATGATAGACTTGCAGAACTAGGAAAAGAGTTTGACTTTAATTTAGAGGGGGCAACAATTCCCTCCTCATTGTTCTTAAGAACACCCATGAGGTTTCACCTCAGTTACAGGACAAAGTCTGTGCAGCAGTTGCTTGAGCGAATGTTTGAGCAAGACTTGAAGACTGAGGACATAAGAATGACATCGACCACAGGGTGACCACTTATGTGGAAAAAATATGAATTGAAATGTTATGACAATTATGACATATATAGGCAAGATTTTTCAAGTGTTGTTCTTGGTTACAATATATAAAACTTCAGGTAAACATATACGTTTGTAAAAAAAAAAAAAAAGTGGCAGTGTGCCATTTTTGATATGCCAAAATGGCTCCACATCTGAGATCAATCAGACATACTTTTAGTTCATAGCATTTTTGGATAAGAAGTCAGTCCTACTGTTCTGCAGAGCTACATGAGTAAAAGGGATTGGACAATTGATGCAACACATGGACACATATGTTGCATCAGGATATCATACACTATAACTAGGAACATTGAGCTCAAAATTCCAACTTTAGGTGGCGTCTAGGCATAATTCGACACTGCAGTAGCACAGAGCAGTTGACTCTACCGTGGAGTGCACTCTGGCACCACTTGTACCCGCCGAGTCTTGCCACGATCCGTGGAGCGCCGCGGCCGCTTACGTGCGGCAAAGAATCGGCCTCTTCCATGGACGATTGACTGAAAGAAGACGTTTTAAGTCCATTGGCCGGAGGTTTGGTCCAGCGAATGCTTGAAAGTAGATTTGCCGAAGAAAAAGAAATGGATTTCCTGCCCGCAGTAGCCCGCGGCCCGCAACTTGTCGGACCGTTACTTCTTTATCTTCTTCGGCTGTCCTTCCTGAAATATTTATCCACGTATTTTCTTCTCTCGGCTTGTGACTGATCGGATCTTGACTTCTTGGACTCTGGAAGGAAGTCTTCTCCAGATGCACAGTCTTCCCTGCTTTCTGTCCCGGTTTCTGGCCGGGTTTACTGAGTAAAATCAGCAAGATCTTTGCCACCATCAAACTGATGACACCTTATGTCTGACAGCGCTCCATTGGAGATCCTGTGCTCGATGAATCGTCCTGGTGGATCGAGTTGCGCAATGGCAACGCTTCTGTCCTGTCAGTTGATATTTTTGTCAACAGGGGTGGAAAGTTTCTTGCGGCTGGACAAATCAACGCAGTCGGAAAAGATCTTCATCTCCAGGGGAATCTGGGTCTTTTGCGTGGGGTTCCGAAAAGCCAGAGATCCGTTACTTATTCTTCATGCTCATGTGGCTGTCGAAGTTCCCCATGCCAACGTCGTTGCTCTTGGGTCGTCCTCAAATTCACGCCAGAAGAACGTGAACTCGGGAAAAGAAATCAGGCACTACCTGCGTGGATTCAACGTAACGAGTTGTCGATTATAATACTCTCCCTGCCGTGGTCACCGCACTCGAACAGGAAAAAGGAGCCAAGGAGGAAGAGGAGACGGGAGGAGTGACTTGTCTCACTCCTGATAACCCAGGAGGAACTCGTTCAGTTCGTGACCGGATTTCGGAGAGAAAAGACGAACAAGAATGCCCTCTCGGAGGGAGTTTGGGTGAGCAGAAAGAAGTAACGATGATCGGCAGAAATTGGCTCAGTTTACGGGTTTTTCCACAGTGTCTCTTACTGCCGATGTCAACCGGTGCGTCACCGGCGTCGGCGCGACGTCACCGTCTTGGCGTGCGACTGTGGCGAGGAGCGCCGGGCAATCTTTGAATGGGCCTTTGACGGAGAAGCGAAGTCGTCACAGACGGTGGTTGAGGATCATGGCAGGGAGGTCATCTTTCATCCAACATATAGGTACGTCCTCTTTGACCTACCAGACTCCATTCAGCTCCTGGGTGCGTTCATACACCCAGTATTTGTATGTTCTGCAAGAACATAAGGAAATCAGTGCATGACACTAATTTCATGATTCTCGTAGTACCGGCACGGCCGTGGCTAAGGGTACCCTCCCGCTGGCTCCAGATCGGCACCATTACTGGGAACTGAAGATGGTGGGCCGAGTCTATGGTACCGCGTTTATGGTGGGAGTGGGCACCACTGAGGTTAACCCCGATGGCGGGGAAAACAGTTTTACTCCATTCTTGGGTATGGACACGCAGTCGTGGGGGTAAGGATGGGCTGGCAGCCCCATTCACTATTTTGCGCTATCTTTCACCTACATACTGTTGGAATGGTCTTAGGTACAGTCATTATGGCAAGTTGTACCACAGAGGGTTGGCAACTCAGTTTGGACGCTGCCGGAAGTTCGGACAAGGCTCCATTGTGGGACTCCATCTTGACCTCTGGAGAGGCGTGCTGCACATCTACCTCAACAGGGAACTCCTAGGACAAGCTTTCACTAGTAAGACCGTAGTTGGTTGCTGGATGTGGTAAAATTACTTCAGTAGTAATGGCAAATGAACTTGTTGCAGATCTTCCAAAGAATGTGCCTCTTTATCCTATGGTGTCCTCGACGGCTGCCAAGTCCGGACTGCGACTTATTTGTTCTCAGAGCTTTCCCGCCGGTCTAGCCTTCAATTGCGTTCGCGCTCTGAGTGAAGTGCTCATCACAAAGCAGTTGCTGCCCCCAGGACTAGCGGAAATGGTTGAGAACAACCTCTGGTATCTGGTCGGGCGGAGGAAGAATTTGAAAGAAAAGATCCCGGATCTTTTCCTCGATACGGACGATGAAGAACAATTGCAAAAGGATGGAAAGTCTGGCCAAGTGACTACCAAGAAGCGCAAGATCCCTGCAAGGAAACTGGTGGCGAAAGAGCTCTTGAGCAGCAACTGCAGCAGCCTCAGCTCAGATGAAGATGTCGACTTCATTGACTTCCTCGCTTTTAACACAAGAAAGAAAAGTTCGAGCATGAAGAGCTTTCGCCACGTGAAGTCTGACGATTCATCGGGTAGCGACAGCTCTGGCTTCTTCATCAGCTATGGCAAAATAAGTAAGATTGACGAGAGGCCTCAAAAACAGAAGGCCGGATAAAAGAGACATTTTAAGGGGGAAAGGCCGCCCACTAGCCTTCATCTTAAGCACATACGTCTACGACACGTTTCTGGGTACATTGACGTATGTATCGTGCTCAAATTATAAATAGTTCATTAGTTATACTTTTCTTTGCTATACGTGACTAAGTATACAGCCCATATCGTAAATTTTAACCAGAACAGTCTTTGTTGAGTAACACGTGTTGGCCTTATGGTAAGCAAATCAACCTCACGGCCACTTAGTACTGCTTCTTGCATTACTGATACAGCCTGTACGTCTAAGCAGAAAAAACTACTAGGTACTTAGATCTACACGCATCACGTCTTTCCCTTGTCTCCCACTCGTTCGTTTCCAGCGTCTATCTGAAGAGAGAGCTTCTTGGGCATCTCATAGACCCAATCTGAACCCGCACCAAGCTTCTCGCCTAAGCTCTGCTTATTCTTCTTGCTTTGGGAGATTCCTTCTATCCGGTTAAAGACAGCGAAGTGTCGAACCATTGAGGCGAGTGAGTCTTCGCTGATGGAGAACTCCTTGGCCAGCTCTGCCACAGTCTCCTTGGAGTCATCCCCCGACCCGAATCGCAGGAGAATCTTTTGAGCGTCGAGCAGCGTGACTTTGCCCGCCTTAGCAACGACCGTGGGATCTGAATATACGTGATAATCGAAAGAATATCTCTGATGAAAATCCTTGTGGCGCTGTGGAAGAGGTTTCGTCTGACTGCCCGAGTCATTTTGGTCCTCGGCGGGCGGATCATGAGAGGTGACATAAACCTGAAACGATCTCGCTTGAGCTGAGGCAATTTTGGCAGCCTCAAGTCAACTCCTTACCTTTTCCAGTCGATCCTGCAGGGAGATGTCTTTTGCGTGCAGACCCTCGCTCAGATGCGGATCCTTACTATGAAGAGTCTCTAACAAGGCGGCGTCACTGGTGTATTTGGGTGCCGGCTAGTCAAGATGAGCATGAACTTAAGAAGCAGTGTCAAATTCTGGCCAACTTTCTGGGCCTTACCCGCGGTTTCTCCATGGAGATGACCTTTTCTGCTCTGGACTCAGCGTTGAACCGCTGGAGCGGGCGAGTCACCATTGAGCCGCGTAAGCGCGAGATCGCCTTGCCCATTGCAGGGGTCGAAGATCAAGAGGTTGTGACACCACAAGGAGACGAGACACTTCCTCGATCGGGCTCTGTAGTTACAAACTTACCTAAGGGTCGGCATGGGCTGAGTTCAGCTGAGGCAAGCCAGGCTCGAGCCTGGCACGAGCTTGAGTTTAGCTTAACTTAAGACTTATTCTTCGGGCACTTGATTTTGAAATCGAGCTAAGCACTCGCTAGTTAAATTTGCGGATTCTAGTTCTATTTAAGATATTAACCATTGCACCGAGGCATTCGCTATCTTTCTGCAGTAAGCATAGAAATACAGACATTTTTTAAGTTTACATGGAGTACTTCTTTCTTTTTGTTCTCATACGTAGGCTCACGACTTCACCCGAAGTTGGGCTCCCCGGGCTCGGGGCGGCCCGACCCGCAGAACTTCTTCCGACCCTTATTCTTGTCTGTTTACAAGTTGCATCTACTCGAGGCGGTAGCGTATCGCGGATTCGGGGTAGCGCCAAGTCAGCCTTCTCCTACAAGCCTGGCCGTATCAGCCACTCATGACGTCAAGTGGTGGGTATGACTCTGGTCAGTCCTAAAACCCAGACTACAGTATGTAATCCAACCAAACTCTGAACCGTTGAATTGCTCATAAAGGAGACTTCGGTTCATCCTGAGGCATAATGCCAGAAAATTGCTCCATCGTTGTGCTTCACCACCAATTAAATACAGTCTGAAGGGCACTTGTCATTCTCATCTCCTCCAAGTTGTAGCATTTGCCTCTCGCCTCACTGTCCTGTACATCACTACAGCCTTTGATGATGATTTTAAGGTCAGCATTCGTGTAGCCAGGATAACTTCACCTAAGTTTTTGGATGAGTTGACAACTCACCCACTACTGTTGCATAGTAGACAAAATAGTGTCTGCTATGACGACCATAGTATATCGAATAAAAAAATCTATCAGTAAGCAAGTGGAATTTGGTATATGTGTACAAAAGTATCGTCGTACGAAAAATGAGATACATATTAACAATATTGCAGAGAAACGCTTCTTCATGGTCTTCATGCACGGTTGTATTTTCCCCAGATGTGCAACATGAAGACACATGCGATGAAGAGGAGGGACATCACAAGCACTGGCACTGGTCCAACCTTGATGCCTGGAGAGTCATCAGTGTAGAATCGCCACATGCCACCGGAGCTGGTGCCGCCGGCCCGGCTAGCTACGGCTCCTCCGCCACCCACACGGCCCCCACCTGCCCCTCCCTTGCGTTGCCTGGGGCCACCACCAGCTCTTGGAGAGGCTCCCCCGCCGGACTTCGGGGAGCGTGACCCTGAGCCAACACTCGTCGCACTTGCCGCCGGTCCGGGCTGGAACATATTTCTGGTTGTTGAAACTGGCCTTCTCGCAGTGCGACTACAAATGTCAGACAGTTCTTACCATCTTTAGACGTGCGAAGTTGAGACGACGGAATTGCTGCTATCGGAGCATAAACACCAGGGCGTCTTCGGCGAAGACGTTGTCGAAGCTCGGTCGGGACGAAGAGGAACTGTCGGAGCCGGAGAAGTGACAGTGAATCAAGGTGTTCTTCTGCCTGCTGCTCGTGTGTCGTGTTTGCTACGATGGAAACGTCACCGCCGGTTCGCCACGAAAGACCTCTTGCTGTTGGCTAGGGATTTCCTCGAGCAGCCAATAAGAGAGCCCGTTAGAACAGTGTTTTGGCTAGGTGAAGATTGGAAAACAAAAAATGTTTTCCCCACCGCATCAGCTGTCGTGACCAGCGGAAGTGATGGCATTGGGCTGTTTTGGGAGCTCCTGTACTATGTTTGGTGATGTTAAAAAAATCGTCGTGGTCACAGTTCAAATCAAAACACGATAGCAGACAGGAATCACACGTGAGACTTCACGATGGTGTTCTTCACGTGCAACGCGTGCGGCGAGTCTCTTAAGAAGGGTCAGGTGGAGAAGCACTACTTGCAAAGGTGCAGGAACTGCGAGGTTCTGACCTGCGTGGACTGTCATAAGGTATGAAGTGTAGCGATCGTGTCTCGGGATTCATGGCCATATTTCTTCTGTTTTTTAAGGATTTTGCTGGAGATGACTACAAAATTCACACCAAGTGCATCACCGAAGAGGAGAAATACAGCGCCAAAGGTTGGCAACCCAGGGCTTCAGCAAACAAGGTGTCGATCTTGTACATGTATAGCATACATACTCAGGTTCGTACATGATAGATGCTTTGCTCCACTCTAGGGCGAGAAAAAGCAACAGAGTTGGATCGCCAACCTCCAATCGCTGGCCTCTTCCGAGTCCGTCACTTTGGACCGCGACGTCCGCACCATCGTAGACATTATTGTTGGCTTTGAGAATATTCCCAGGAAGAGGGCAAAATTCTTTAATTTCGTCAAAAACATCAGACGCGGTGTCAGGGAAGATACGATAGACAAAACATGGCAGCTTTTTGAGAAGGCCCTGCTACCTAAGAGCAATGTGACTCCAGAGCCCAAGGATGAGATCCAAGAGAAAGCTGCTGTTAATTCCGAAAATGTCCAGGCCAAGGACGAGGGAAATGAGGCAAGTGAACAAGTGGAAAAGGTGAAGAAAAGCAAGAAAAAGTCGAAAAAACTCAATGAAGAATCAGTGCGTGCTGATGACGAGGTCATTCTTGACGGAGCAAGCAATGGAAAGCATGAAGAGGCCTCATCTGCTACAGACGTTGAAGAAAGGCTCGGCGTGAAAATGTTTCCTGGAACGGCCAGTTTGGAGGAGGAGACAAATTCGACAAAATCTAAGAAGAAGAAGAAGAAGAAGAAGATCAAAGTCGACGAAAAGATGAACACCAATGGTACTGATCTCAATGAGAGTCACTCTATAAATGGAAATAAGAAAAAGAAGAAGCGACCCGTCGAAGAACCTGCCGAGACAAACCTAAAGGTCAAAAGGAAGAAAGCGAAGAAGACTATTGCATCCGATCAGTGACATACGAATGTGCGAAGTAGTATGCTTATTACTCCCACGCATGACAATGTGACAGAGAGGCGTTGCACCTTATGGTATTACACGCTGTTCATTGTATCTCCTTTAACAAAGATCAGACAGGAACAGTCGTACAAGTTGGTGCACAACATCTGAACCATTGGGGGTTTGCAGTCCTTTTGTGCCACTGCACTGTACTCCTAACTATGATGCTACTGTTGCTGCTGCTGCTGCAGTTTAACTTGTTTCCTCTGTTCTCTGAGTACTTCTGACATGTCTTGGTCTTCTGCCTCCCAACCGCCACCTTTTTCGGGGCGGTCCCAGTCGGTCAGTTCGTCACCCTGAAATTGATCGAGATTCTCTAACCGTATGCTAATCATCCTTACTCATCATTAGGGTAGAGTAGTGAGAGCACTTACCAAGGCTAGAAGAGGATCTCCTGCATTATCTCTGACTCCCAACCTACTGCCTGAGACCCCTGATGAGCTCTGGCCATGGGACGACCCAACGTATACTTTTTTCTGCTTCTTCACTTGGGGTGCTAAGTCCGCAAAAAGCTGGTCGCGGTCATCTTCCATAGGCGGCTCTCCGCTGCTACCAGCACACTCACTGGCGTGTCTTTCCGCTTGGCGGCGGGCGTCTTGGAGGGCCTCACGATAAGCCTGCGACCCGATGTTATTACTCGCATGAAGACTGACGAGTCATAATTTTGGCATTTTAAGAAGTTGGCGTTTGGTCCCGTACCTGAATACGGTCTGCGACCGTTTCCGGTTTATTCTTGCCAGTCCCGACCACCACTTCGGTAGGATCATCACCCCAGGTGTCCCAGGAGGTCAGATCGGCCTCACTGGCGACGCCGCGAACTAACTGAAAGGCAAGTGCAGCAGAACTGAAGGTTTACAACAAGTGGATTCAAATCGCCATAGACATCCCCTCCCACTTACGATTTGTCGGTCGAATGTGATGTCGCCGCACGATTGTCTAGGTGTCGCTCTCCTGCAACAGAGAGCCCTCCTCAACAGACCCAATAGCGTGAGGAAAAGGGCCTTGGCCGTCTTAAAGAGGCACGACAACATTATCTTCTTGCCGGTTTTCACAGATAATGAAGTTGCTGCTCCTGGCTGCGACGTCACTCTTGTGGTCGAGATGGCAGGCTAGTCCACGAGCTAAGGATAGCGATGTTCCTGAGTGAAGTCAACAACTACGTGTGTACGCTCCGTACATTACCACTTGTTCGGTCCGCACCACCCGAGAGGTGTGTATGAAAAGGTGCTCCCTTTTCTTCGCCCTGACCCTGTACATATCGACGTACGGAGGAAAAAACACTTGAACTGAACACTACCGCTGGTCGCGAGCCTCCTCTTCGTGCATTTGCCCAGTACACGTAAGTATAATACTGTTAGAGACGGATGGGTGCAGGACAACTGATCCCACCCTGTCCCAGTGAGGATCTCAGGAGCAAAAGCTGGATCAAAGGTGCAGGGCCCTGGCTTTGGCCCCGGCGAAGAAGTGTTCACTGTTCTGCTGTCGTGTGCTACTGAAGTTCAATACCGACATCGACTTGCAAACGACGACAACGATGCACGAAGACAGCTGCACGCGCATGCGCATTGAGGCGCAGCACAGTCTAGAAAGGCTAGCGCCACGATAACAAATGCCAGCTGTAACCACTGGAGCAAGCGCAAGTTCCGTGTCGTCAGCCTTAACAGGTGGGAGGAGTTCGCCATGCTCACGGCGAACTTGGTGAGCCCCGACCTCAGTCCGGAGGAGAGCGCCGTCCAGGTTGTTCGGACCCTAGCCAGGTTGGACCTGTTGTCAAGGACGGTCTTTGAGCAACTTGAGGAGAGACTTGACTTGAACGTCAAGAGACTAGGCGCTCTGGAGGGGAGAATCGCCGGGGCGCGCAAAAAGGTTGTGGAGCGCTGTACTTGTCTCCAATGTTCTTCAAGACTCCTATCGTTTTCTCTCAGGTCTCCCTCCTGAAGGACTCGAAGAAGGCAGCTGCGATCTACTCGGGCGCCAAGTATCCGGAGGGAAGAAGTCGTGAATATCAGGCTTGTCTGAGTGGGATCGACCTCCCGGTGGAAGATATCCGAACTTTGCTGCCTCCGGAAAAACCCCTGCGCTTAAGAAGAGATGGCTGCAAAGGACTGGAGACGAGAGAGATTCAGGTAAGGCTTCAGTGCATCGTTCTTGTAGGCACTTTTTAATGCGAGGTCCCCCTTGCAGGAGAAGCTTCACTTCTACCACGTAAAGCCAAAGGTCAAGCTTCAGCAACATGATCTGGACTTCAAAGAATCGGCTAGGGAGATTCCCGCCATCTTGTCCTCAGTGGGGTCCCTACTGCTCTTCAACTCACAGAAGAACTGCTACGCCAAAGAATTTGCCAAATGGTACTAGCACTCTCATACGATGATAAGTTACTCTTGGGACTTAATTTCATTTGCAGCTCTCCATTCTTGACTGACGCCAGATGTAAAGCCAGGACGAATGACCTGAAAAAACTAGGTGATGGGGATGAGACACTGGAGGCTGCTCCTGCTAGTTTGGTCACTCAGAGATCGGTATAATAAGAATTTGATGGAGCAGACTTAAAAAATTATTGCATTGACATACACTAATGGTACGTCATTATTCCTTCTCAGGATGAAGACTTCGATGGTGGATCCTTCCTTATGTTTTGCCCGACTTCTGAAACTCCTGACGACGATTGGGACGATATGCCAGAAGACCTGGACCTTCCGAACATAGCTGACTTAGAATCTCTTTCCATAACGTCATCAAATCCAAGGTTTTCGCCGATGGGGGATGTTGGAGAATCCTCTGATCAAGCAAAACAAGTGGATCCTCTCTTAGGTTACCGTTAACCCTGTCATTTTTGACTTCCACAATGCTGGTTGACGTGGATTTTTTGCAGGTTCTATCCCAGTAATACCAATTTCAGTGGCAGTGGCGACAGTAGCCTCTGCTCCTCCAACCTCAGTCCAGTCACCCCCACCCCCACCCCCCCCTCCACCCCCACCCCCACATTCCCAACCTCTTCCTAATATCGATGGTGGTCCTGTATCATCTGCTGTTGCACAGAAGAACGAAGAGGAGGAGAATTTACCAAGAGGTCCGGAAGTCGTACCTGGATCGACGCAAGAAGGAAGATTCCACCAGGAGATCTCGTTGAAAAAGATTGAGATTCCGACGGGACGTGAGAGCCTAATGGAAGCAATAAGAAAGGCTGGTGGTGCGAAGAACGCAGGTAGGTAAAATATTATATCTAAAAATGATTACAACTTTATTACCATGAGCTTCTGATGTCCTCAGATTTAAGGCGCACCAAAAGAAATGATTTGCATGAGGAGATCACAGAGTCTGCACCTGGAGACTTGATGGCCGACCTTGCCAGCAGGTACACGTCTGCATGATGATTAATGACCTTACTAAATGCTAACAAGTGCATTGAATAGTACTAGCGTGAGCTTGACTTTGATTATGAATGTAGGTTAACTCTTCGGAGAAAAGGAATCGCTGGCAGTCAGAAAGCGGTGGCAAGCTCGTCAGCATCTCTCCCCCCGACGCTCAAGCAAATGTCCAAGATGATCGCGGTAGCCAACGACACCACCGGCGAAGACGTGAATGATGACGATTGGGATGATGATTAGGTGAAATGGCGTTACTGAAGTAGCTACCGCGATTCAGCCTAATCCTGTCAGTACCATGAGTATATCACGGCACTTGACCTCCCCATCCCTTCTGACAATGTGTACTCCCTTATTCTATGTTGTAAATCATCTCCACTCACTTCCATTCGCCAATGATGAAGAATTATATATGCATACAAAATATAAACATGATACTTCACGAACTCGCTTGTTTAACGTCCACGTTCGCTAATGTGTTCACTAAAACCGGACCGGGGTACGAGTCTCATCACGCAGGTCAATATTGATTCTTCCGTATGTCCTTCTTGTTTAACTGGCGGTACTGTGGAACTAGAGTGTGGTGGGAAACTTCATGTGCGTACATAAGTCTGTTGCAGTTAGGCTAAGACACATTGCTTAGATACTTTTTCATGCGCACGTCCGTTGCATTCAACTGTTATTAGAGTTCACTTCAACCGGACTGATATGCAACGTCATATACTCATATCAGTACGGTTGAAGCAATCTTCTCTTCTACTTCAAGTCCAGGGATGAACTGAGCGACCAAGTAGGCGTCATCGTGAAAAAGGACTGCACCGTCCACCAGGACGAAGACTCCTGAGGAATCACACTGGCCTTTTCGGGAGGTGGGAAATTTTTTAAGGGGTGGTGGGGAGCTTGCGCATAAGCACAAAAATGACCTTGTGCATTTCTTCTTTCTTTTTTTCAATCCTGCAGCAGCACTTGGAGGCTCAGAACAAGTCTTAGTGGGCCTCCTGGGTCTGTGCTCTCTCCTCCGCATCTCACGGCAAGATTCGCGAGAGGATGGAGACCCTCGGCGACAAGTTGGGGCAAAAGATGAGCGAGGGGACGATGATGCGGTCAACATCGTCATTATAGTTGGGGGCGGCATTGAAGCACGCATCTAACTCGATTGAAACAAGTGAGCTTGTCCTTGGACGGTCACGTAGGTGCTTTTTTGTATGCGTTCTCGTGAATAAATGACCCAGGTGGGACGAATGCTCGTCGCACAAGCGCCCCAACTGTGGTTGCCTACGGACTTGCTTGGCCGCTGCCCTCGGCCGGTGTCCCTAGTAATGCGTAGTCGAGAAACCTGTTTTCCTTGACGACCCGAAGCAAGTTATGCACTAGCTCCATCCGGGGTTTCACGGGCAAGTGCAAGCGTACCTTGTTGAACAGGTTCACTAACTTAGGGCGCGTTTATGTTACCAACATGTGCCTAAGTAATATGCTGTATTGTGCACGCTGCACTGGTTGAAAAGTCAGGTCAACCTAAAAGTCAACTGCGAGGGTAGTGGTGATCTTTTCCACCCTTAAGTAGGGGTATTGGAGAGTCTCCTTTGTTTCCTTTATAAAAGAAAATGATTTTCAGTATGAAAAAAGTTTAAGAATCATTGGATCCACTTCCCCCGACCTGATCTTGACCATCTTGGTGCCGTTTGAAAGCTCTTTGAATGCAATTTCATATGCGTGAAACCCATGGTGATATCTCAGCTTGCAAGTTCTGACTGACGATGGAAAGATTTTCTGCGTTTTTTGGATGAAAACGAGATGAAGCTGGTGGCAGCCACTTCAGACACCTGTTGAAGTAGTCAATGATCTTAAATGTGACCCATGTTTTAAAAAAATGTAGCCAATCTTGGCATCATCAGTTAGACATTGCATACTGAGACATCATCATGGGTTTTACGTTTATGAAATTGGATTCAAAGAACTTTCCAATGGCACCAAGATGGTCAAGATCAGATGAGAGGAAGTGGTTTTAAAAGTCGTTCCTTTTTCTGATGTAGAACCAATCACTCTGTAAGAGGTCTGAATGTGTGAAAATGTGCATCTCTAAAATGAGAATGATCTCCAACAGAAGCAACTCCTACATCCTTGACCCAATGTAGCTGAAGAATTGGTATTGCTGCTTGTAGATATCGTTGCTAACACTAGAATCAATCAACACAGTGCTGCTAATGAGAGAGGTGATAGGTCAACTTTACCATGAAAAGACAACCTTGACCGTTGTACAGTGTGTCTAATGTTAGTGCTGTGTGGGAGAGGGTGAGCCTTTTTGAGGGATGTCACTAGAGGAGATCATTGACATTGGTCCAACTAGAGAGGGCGGAATACTTTTCAAGTGCCAAAGGTGAGCTGGATCACGTTGGACATGGAAGACTCCGCCATTCTGGAAATGTGTGGAAGTGTCGACGCTGCTTAAGGCACTCCAACAGTTTGTAGGTGTCTGAAAGGCTCTTTCAGAGTCTCAGTATCGATCGACTGACTAGAGGTCTGAGTAGCAAGCGAATTGCTGTGAAGAAGGAAGATGAAGCTGTCCATCTTACTAGCTGTGGTCTGCCTGACTGGGGTGCCGAGACCCGCGGGGTCCCTGTCGCTGCTGCACGGCGCAATCGACCTCAGCTACAACACAGAGCAGGGCAAGACTGTGACTTGGCCGGGGCATACACCTTTCACCCACAGGATCAGGGTCCGCGGAGAATGGCAGAACACGGGCATCTACCTGGAGAACAATGACATCTCACAGGGAGAACACGCAGGCACTCACATGGATGCTCCAGCTCACTTCATCAAGGGCAACTGGCGTGTTGACCAGATTCCATTTGAAAGGTTCTCTGGGGAAGCAGTGGTTGTGGACATCACCACCAAGGCCCGGTAAGTATTCCCTCCTTTTCCCTTAAAACTCGTCTACCTTGATCATTCCACCCCCACAGCAAGGATGTGGATGCCGAGGTCGATGTGTCTGACTTGGAGGAGTGGGAGCGTCTGTATGGACGCATTCCCGACGGTGCCATCGTTATCATGTACTCCGGCCATGGCGCCAAGTACTCCAACGACTTTGCCAGTTATATGGGCTTCCCCGAAAACACAACCTTCCAGAAGGCAAAAGAAATGATGGACAAGGATCCGCTGTCGACTAAATTGCACTTTCCTGGATTCAGCGCAGCAGCTGCAGGTTGGCTGATGGATAAAAGGAACGGATGAGCCGAAAGCCGAATTTCAAGCATTTGAAATGCGCGAAGATCCTGTTCTAAGAGGTCTTGGCACTCGATCACTCCCTACGCTAAAGAATGAGGCGGCGCAAGTGGAAGAAGACACTGGAATTGGGTTGGCCTGGTAACAGGGGAGCAATTGAGCAGAAATGATTTTGGGGTATTGACAGCACTACTTTGTCCGCTGACTTGAGTACTAAAAATCTGAATTGGGTAATTGAAATTATAGACTCAGGTACTGCTATCCAATTGTACCTTAATTTTATGAATATTTTAATTCTACTAAATTATGCTGAATCTGTTACTAAAATTTTGAACTCGGACGCTGGTAGATCTCTGCTGGAGTGTTGATTTACTTCTGGTTAAAGGTACGTAGTACTCATTGTACCACAATGTGACAATAGCATACACATTGTTCGGGGATAGCACACACACAATGTTGCCTGTCTTGCTGCTGCACATCAAAATCATCATACCCTGATAATGCTTATTCACTGGGATATCCTAGCCTATGTTTCAGGACAAATGGGAAAAAGAAGAAAAGAAGAAGCCCATAGAAAAACAGTGCTGGACAAGTGCAACTGAGTTCCCAGACTCAGTTGCACTTGTCCAGTTGGGATGAGGAAAGGGCTGTGTCAGCATGAACTGGGGATCCAAATGATTTACTGGCAGTTCAGTTCATCTGCCTACCACCTGCAGAGGCAGTCCCATTGGTCAAAGAAGAAAGGACCAACAAAAGTTTCCGGGACACTTATGCCAGCGTAGCTTATTAGAATGGTATGTCACTGTAGTACCACGTTCAGTATTTTGTAGTATTACAAAATGATCATTTTTCAAAATAAAAAAGTATTGCATTCAGTATTTTACAGTATCAAATAGGAAATACTTAGTAGTTTATCAGTATAATTTAGAATGGAATTTAGTTCAGTGTAATTTGGTAGTCAACTAAATGCGTTCGCTTTGTAAATATAGGTAGGTAAATGAAGTCATTGACTTCTAGCATTTTCTCCCGCCTGTGCCTCGTTTTTAGCGCAAGGACGCCAATGGGTACAAACTATCCATGGCTTTCATGATCATTGACTCGGTTACGGTCTTCACGCATTTCTCAATGTCAAAAGGAACATCCATGGAGTTGGTGTTGACACAGCTTCTTTGGACAATGGACCCTCTGAGGACTATCCTGCGCATCACATCTTCCTCAAGAACAACATCTGGGGACTGGAGAACATGGCAAATGTGGACCAACTGAGACCTAGAGGTACATCCCGAAGCATGAGGTCATCCCTAGTCTTTTGGTTTGATGAATGAATCTATTGCTCCTTCTTAGGTGACACCATCTTTGCCATGCCCTACAACATCCATGAAGGCTCTGGAGCACCCACAAGAGTTTTTGCCCTGCCCTCAGCGATATTCTACGTTGACCACCAAAATGACAATGCTGAACGTCAACGTAGGGATACAAACGGAAATCCTGGCTTACACTGCAGCTCTGTGGCAACACTGACTGCAACTTTGGTCCTGGCTAAGCTGCTGTCTTAAGACTGAATTTAGTTCAGCGATTCAGGCACAGAAGTAGCAAGCACGATTGTAAAAAGAAGAAATTAAGAGTTCACATGTGCGGTACATAATACCAACTTTACTAAACGTGTCAGTGGCAAAATGCAACTTCACATAAATTGTAAATAAATGTATCGCTGCTGAGGCTGCTAGGCTAGGTCAAAAAATGAAAATTTTGGAATTTGAGTGAGGGCATCATAGGTTTGTTAGCTAATGCCTAATGGTGAAGATGCAGTCAAATGGTTTTCCAAAAAATATTTTTTTGGATCCCTGCCCATGGCAATAAGGTTTTACTACATAAGTTCAATACATAACCAGGTGCTCAGATTTTGAAAGCCCTGTGATAAAGCTCTAAGCACTTTGTTTTTAGTTGCATTTGACTACTGACTACAGTGCTTCATTTGGGCATCTAAAAAGTAACTAAGCAGGTCCACATCAAATTTGTGATGTTGACCTAATAACCTTATGTACTGTTTCTGAAATACTCTGGAGGCAGAGAGGAGACCCAAAATGTCATTATTTTTTCATTCCATTTGACTGGACGGTCTTCAAGCAGATTCTTGCAACAAATGGGCAGGGAGTGAATGCCCCTGGAAATGAAAGGCCTGGCGACAGGATTCCCCCCCCCAAAAAAAAGCTAATTTCATCAACTTTACCCCCTCAAAAAGCCAAAATTCAATCCTCTACAGCATACCTCCCTCTCCAGTTAGCCTCCTTTTGAGCAATCTAGCACCAAAATGGGCAGTCTTGACATTGAACCTCTGTCGTCAACATTGAGCCCAAGTGTCACATCTGCATGTGCCACCTCAAAATTTTACTTCAACACGCTCCAGTACGGCGTATGACGTGAGGTAAGTATGTCCATGGAAAATACTTGCGCCAAGGACTGCGTATACGCTGTCAGCTTCAACTGGACTGTGATGGGTCTAATCTAAATATCCAGCAAGTTACTCCGTTGTACATTGCTCTGCTCTTTACCATGCCCAAGTTGTGGACCATCACGAAGTCGTTCACGGCTGATATGAGCTGGCCACCCTGGTGCCAAGAGTAGGGACCTATACCAAGTTTCGTCTTCCATAGATATTTCGCTTAGCAACCCCAGTTTACCTGAGTGTCAGATTTGTGGCGCTCAGTCATTGGAGGAGGTAAAAGAGAAGAGGGAAAGAGGAGGTGTGTCGGTATTTTGCAGTGTGGATGCTCAAGTGCACAACATTGGTTTGTACTAGCATTAAGGCATTAGTCAAGACGAACTACAGACCTGAAATGAGGCGCGCACTATTCGTGCTGATCACTTGTGCACTCACCGACTCATCCTTCGGAGAAGAACTGTGTGGTCTCTCGGAACCTCCTGCTGGAACGTCAACCTCGTGTTCCGTAGAACATGCAGAGGGTGATGAAGATGTCAATTCGTCGCTGCTCGATGAGAGGAGATCTTATAGCAAACTTCACTACACCAGCGAATATGACTGGCCACTACGACACAGGTTGGACTATATCGAAGATATCCTCGCCGGTGACACGGACGAAGGGGTGAAGTTGTCGGAGGCTATCTTGGAGGAGGAGCCGCGCTCCGCTAGAGCAAATTTCTTGTTGACGAGGTGAGTGACGACGCGGCAACCTTTGGATCCAACGATTTGATCGATGATCCACTTTCTAACAAACAGGGGCAGGGATTTGCTGGAACGAGAGAAAGATCAGTCCGAGGAAGAAGGTCGAGTTGGTCGACAAGAGGTAATGGACAGGTAAGGACACTATCACTCTCTCTGGATGTGTACGTTCATGTGAGCATGGTCGTATGAATATCCATACTCTATAACACGAGAGTCACACAAAATACGGCACTTCCATCTTTTATCTGGCTTATATCTTAAAACAGGTACATCTCTTTGGTTGGCTGGAACGAGTCCACGTCACTCCGTCCGATCTTCAACTCTGCCTTCCAGTCAGGGCTTGAATTCGCCCAGTCGTTCAACCTCACGGACAAACGAATCCAGCTGATAGAGGCATACGTGTCGAGCGACAGAGGCGTGAAGAACGACGTGGCACACCTCCTGCTAGTTCATGACCTGCTGCTGGAAGCCAGGTAATTTCTGTGCATTTCACTTTTCCACAGTGTAAAGGCTACTGACCGAGGTCTTCTAAAGATTTTCCGAGGCCTTGAAGAGAGCAGAGGCCGCCGCTGATCGCTTTTACCATCAAACGTACTTTAAGCTGCTCTCAGCACTTGCCATGAAGTTCATGGGCGACAAAAAGGCCGCCAACAAGATGTTAAGGGAATTGGAATTCCCATCCGAAGCCGTCTACGTAATCGGCCCGGACGTTACGACGCTTGCTGTACATCTGATCAAGAGGGGCCGCTCAGACCATGCAGACCTCATTTTCAAGGTATTCATTCATTCATTCATCGTGTGAGTAACTTGTAGACTCACTTGGGTATCATAATCCATCATAGGAAGCGTCCAAATTGCACATCTTCCCATCACGCTACCAGAGGCCCTTGGAAGCTTTTGATGATGTGGAGGCCAAGCCAATATGGTCGCTTGAAGAGGACGTCGGCCTGACGGCGCATACCGACGACCTGGAAAACCTCAGGTCAAACTTTGAGAGAATAAAAGACGAGGCACTTCGAGTCCGGCAAGTGAATGCCTCTCTTTGGTTGCCCCACGTCAGCGAGTTTCTGTCGGACGTCAAGAGGAACGACAGCTGGCAAGAGTTCCCACTATATACATTTGGCCGTCGCCGCCGTCACTATTGTTCCGCTGTGCCAGAGGTCAGCAATTGGCTGAAGGAGTTCAAAATGGCTACCAGTTGTCTTAAGTGCACCTCCAAGTTGGTTGCTTTTGGTCCCCGGACTCACATTTTGCCCATCTGCGGACCAACTAACCTTAGGCTGAGGATGCACCTGCCCTTGAAGATCCCAGCAAGCGGTGCTGCTAGGATGAGGGTAGGCAAGGACAACATTGTGGAGTGGAGGGTCGGTGAACCACTCGTGTTCGACGACAGCTTCGAGCACGAAGTCTGGAATGAGAGCGAAAGCGAGGAAGTGATCTTGTTGAGTGTAGACTTGCCGCATCCAGACATGATGGAGCAGACCACGAAGTTCGGAGACTACGCAAAGGCACTCTATGCTCTGTTCTAGGAATTTTTGCGCGGAATCGAGGTTCTAGTGATACGTATTCAAGCATGACGAACGAGTTATCACCTGTTATTATATACCGTTGTTTCGTGTTAAATAGAATAAGTCTCTCTCTGACATCATCAACATTAGTAAAAGCGCTCACTACACGAAAATAAGTGGCCCAGAGGGCGAATGATCGAGATATACAGATACTTTTTCCAACTTCTTTGGAGACTTCTACCTCCAACTAATTATCTCGCGCTCTCGGCGTCTCACAGCACAGTCCTTTTAACTTGACAAACTTTAGCTACCGTTGTCCCGTCAAAATCTTCTCCAGGGGTAACTCCGGACACTCCATCAACTCTTGGCAGTAGGCGTTGTCGGCCTTTAATGCTAGCGTTACTCCTGAGAAGTAATCGGCGGGGATCCGAACATGTGTGGGTGCTGTGGGTACTGGTCGCATTGGCGTTCCATCATCAGAGGCGGTGGCCGATCCCGCCGCCGCCGCTGCAGCGTACTCCCGGAGTACTCCAACCACTTGCCCTAAGACGTTCATGTTCTGCCACCGAGGGTCCTCGAATTCGGTCAACTCTCCGAGGTCGCACTCGGAGTCAAGGAATTTGCGGATTACGTCCAGAGCCCTGACGAGCAGCACTGACGGACTGCATAACTGATCCGCCAAGACCGATTCCGCTACGCCTTCCAGAGGATTTGTCAGGTAGATGGCGGCAGGTCCAACGCCGAACACCATCTGCGGCAAGAAGAAACATAACCTCAGACGTGCGGTCCTCCAGTAAGCTCCGCTTGCGTCGTGGCACATAACCAACATTGCTAACTGCTTAGTTTTCTCGTTTTCCATCTAACCTCTAGTTCTCAAGTACTTCAAACACCCAAAAATAATCAACTTTTTTTAAACTTTGCTGCACGACTATGCAAAGCCTCGATATTGTTTGCTTCTGGCAGTAGCTGACGGCGTAAGCGGCTTGTAATACCACCGACGGCGACTTAAGCGACGTCTACTGTACATATAACATCATACCTGATGGTGCCAAGCATCGGGGATGGAGGAGGCATATGAAGCAGATGAGGAGGACAGACTGCTCGGTTGAGCGATGGCATCTCCATTGCTGGCGCCTCCACTGGCGTAACGGCGTTGCGGATTGATGGTGACGATCGGAACAGCCCCGAAGCGAATCCACTTTTGCAGCCAGGCAGCCAAACGCACGCGTCTGCGTGGGTACATGTGAAAGAACCTGGCCACCAAGCCGTAGGATTCCATTGCGCGGATGAGGTCTCGGTGTGAGGCGCCGGCGTCCGAGCGCGAGATGAGGTAGCGCGGAAGGGGAGCGGTCTCGGAGCGCCGCCGCACGCCGACACGAGCTGCAACTTCGTCGACCCCACCAAAAGGCACGTCCAACGCTTGCAGAACGTTGATGACGGCAGTCGCGCCGCAAGCGGACGTCCCGATCTGCGTCACCTGCCGGCGGCACGCCTCCGACTCGGTCCAGATCATGGTCTTTTCGGTTAGGGAAGAGATGTTTCTCGTCTCGTCGACGTCTGAGACGGCATTCGTTAGAGGCGAAGTCTGAGGGGACGATGACGCCGGGGGCGGAAGTACGCCGAATACCAAAGCAGCCCTCTGTGACAGTCGGGAGTTGCAAGCCGCCAAGGCCGAACTGTCCAAAAAGCGTCCTGAAGACCCAGCCGACTCGGAAGATGTAGGAGGTGGATCTACCAGGCACGGGTGGAGGCCACCTCCGCCGACGCCGGCGGAAGACACGAGGGAAGAGTTGAGGCTGCGGCTGCGCACCATGACAGACAGATCCTCTCTGACGGGCGTTACTGCTGGAGCAGAAGTCACACCGCCACCACTACTCTTCGGTGGGTCACCTCTGTCTTGTTCAAGGTTAAGACTGGCAGGAACCCGAACTAAAGCAGCCTCTTCGTCACTTTGACTCGTCATGGCTGCCGCATGATTTTGAATTGCAACGTTTTCCTCCTCTTTAGCTACAGAGGCAGCAACGTCGCCCCGTTCACCACCACTGTCATCTTGGTCTTCTTCGTCAGAGCCTACAAAGTCCATTTCTAAAAAGTCCATCTCCGGGGACTGCCGCTCGCCGTTGTTGTTCGCCGCCGTCGCCTGAGACGTCCTGTTTGCCTGGTACAACCTGTCGCCCTGAAGAAGCGCCGCTACCTCTGTGCTCAAATTGGACTGTCCGGCGCCTGAGACCCCTCGGGGCGGCTGGCCACTGCCTCCCACTTCCATGCCGTCTTCTCCTCGCTGACCGCAATCACCGCCCGTTCCGCTGAGGCCCCCGACGGCACCGCTCCCTCCCTCGCTGTCGCTTCCACCATCATGGTAGAAAGACCTGGGGAGGTCCGCCGACAGGTATCCGTCGCCCTTGTAGGTGTATACGTACAGGTCATCGCCGCTGGCCTCCGTCTCTGATTCTGCAGCGACGGAAAATCCGTTGGCATGCGACGTCGCCGCCTGGTCCGAATCGGAGGAGTCCGGCTCCACCAGCGATGGTGGCGGCCTATGAGTCTGCTGTTGCTGTTGCAGCCGGTGGATCTTGGGCCTTGCTCCGCCCAACGAGAGAGAGCCGACGGTGGCGAGTGAAGGACACCTCTCGTCTTCGTCGTCGCTGTCATCGTCCTTGGCGTCTGCAACGGAGCCGGCGGCCCCCGCGAGCATCTCCCCGTTTACGGCCCCGTTCTCTTCCTCGTCGTCGTCCACGGCGATGTGATGCTGAGCGACAGCCCGCGCTGGCTCTTCTCCTGTGGAGTCTTCCATGTCGCCTGGTGCTCACCACATGCTGGTTTTCGTCTTGTATCCAATCGCACCACTGTCACAACGTCAGAATGTCCGGATTACTTGGTCAGGACCCGTAATCCCGGATCACGACGCTTTTCTTGCAATGAATAAGTGAGTTGAGAGGGATCCTGTTGCTGCTGCTGCTGCTGCGTGTTAGCAATCAATAGTGATGAGCTTGAGCTCGAGCCAAGTCTAGCCTAGTGCGAAATTTCAGAGTTTCGGCTACTGCTGTCAAAACTCCAATGATCGAGCTCATCCGAAGCACAAGGATTTCCTTAAGACAGCAGCAGAATTTGCAGATCCGATCAGAGAACACTTTGACCAGTATACCCAATTTGATCGTGTCAGGCCGAGCCAAGTCCAAGTGAAGATGGGCCCACAAGCTCGGGCTTGGGTTGATTTCCATTACTAGCAGTCGAGCCCTAGCTAATATTCCTGGGCGTGACCAGACTGAGCTGTGCAGCCATCCCACCTGGCCAAGTCGGCCGCGCCTCTCTGGATCTCCAGCGGTGTCACCGCCGCTAAGCGCTAGCATGTCCTCAACTCAGAGAGGAAGAGCAGCAGCAGCGGCATCATCTATGGTCCTCAATGCGGCGAGGGAAGTACAAAAGGAGGGAGAAGCATAAACGTTCAGTATATTGACTACTTGTTCTGTATCTTGGCAAAATACATTGGAAACTGACAAAATTTCCAGCAAAGTTGCAGTATGTTTTTAGTTGAATGGTTCCATATGAATCTATTTCTTGGTTTGAATTCGATGTTTCTTGCTAGCTCTTGGGGTCAGGAGGAGTGAGGCAAGTAGTCTATTTTTGACTTTTCGTTGGAAATTACTAAAACAACGAGCAGGCGAAGGAGGATACAGGTGGCCTTTGCAGTACTGGGATGCATGCAGTCGCTGGCCGAAGGCCGGTCTGGTTGGTCAAAATTTTGGCTGAAATTGGCCTAGCAATCAGTCTAGTATCAAGCAATACAACAAGCACTGTGTGCCATACGGGGGGGGGACAAATGTGAGTTAAACTTGTTCTTTCACTTTCCTAAAAGTAACGTTAGTATCTTGAAATTACAAATGTCATAAGGTAGAACCCGTGCACCGTGCAATTTGAATTGCACGGGGTGCGCTCCGACGGACAAGAGGAAGGGGGAGAGCTGCCCGCAGACAAGCGATAGTCCAGGTAAAACAGCATGACAGCGGCATGTACATTCTACTCAGCACAATACTTTCACTACTTCATCTGACTTCTTAAGACACCATGAACTCCTTGACCAAGAGTGACATCCTCGCCTGCGTTAGTCTGGTGGCCTTGGGTTTGGCCATCATGAGGCACTTTAGCGTGGAGAATGAAGTCACTGAAGTGCTCGGACAACTACGCGGAGACTTGAACAACACAGTCTCCGCAGACGCCGAAAGTCTCGTCTTCGTCAGGTATGTTTTCACTAGAGGTTGAGCAAGGGAATGAATGACTTGAATCATAATGATGGCTTGTGCAGGGTGCCCAAAACTGGGAGCGAGACTATTTGGGGTCTCCTGGACGAGCTCTCTTCGAGGAACAACTTCACCAGTTATACGGACGACCAAGTAAGCGTCAACAGCAACAACAACGTTGATGACAGCTCAAGAAGGCTTGTCAGTACCGAGTTCTGCTCTCCGGATACAAACTGCACAACAATGCGACTTTATCCTTCTGTAGAAACTGAAGCGCAAACGTGGAACTGAGAACAACTACCTGTCATTGCGGGTAGAGAGAAATCGCTACGCAGAGTTGCTGACGAAGACACTTCAGAGGCCGTTCTCATATGCAAAGCACATCAACTTCTTGGACCTGGGCGAGTTCAACTTCACCAATCCTGTGTACATCAGCTTCGTGAGACATCCCGTAGAGAGAGTTGTCTCATGGTATTACTATTACGTGAGTAAGACTTGGAGGGCAGCTTCACTCAAGAAATAACATTTTGTTATTCGCATGGCTTAATCTTCGTAGGAGTGTATATTTTGTCTAGGCCATTATGTTATTATTGCTGACTCACCCTGCTCTTTTTCTGTGGGTGCAGAGAGCCCCTTGGCATATGGTCCACATGGATGGCAACAACACCGTGCTGTCGCACAATTCACCCAACTTGAGGGCGCTCAAGATGACACTGGATGAGTGCGTGGAGGCTTCGAAGCCAGAGTGTGTCTTCTCCTCGGGAGAAAACCTCTACGACAGTGAGCTTGGAAGTTCTCACTACAGCCAGGTAAAGTCACTAACAGTTAAGGACTGTCACCTTCTTTAAAAAAAATATTCTTTCCACGATCGTCGTGTACATATTTTTTGACTCATTTTTTTAGCTTAAGGCAGTCACGACCTGGGACTTTCAGCTCAAGGGTCTCTTTTGCTTTTTATAATGCATAGTCTTAAAACTCTCAGTAGGCCCAGAAATGAACAGGGAAACCCCATGTGCACTCGCGTCACAGCACAATTGTGATAAAGACTATGAAATGATCTCCGAGAATAGATGTGGTGTGATGAATCATGTAAATAATGAGCAATTCCAGACTGCTTCGAATTAGGAAAAGATTTAGGCCTCATCTATGGCAAAAATGTTGAGTCAAGTTATATTTGCCCCCCTTCAAGATATGGTTCTCAATTTCTTTTGGTGAGTATGGCAGGAAAGAGGAATAGGACAAAACTTTTGGGACATACTGTACCGACAAGTCGGCGCTACATCATTGCCTCACTACAGATTGCCTTTTTCTGCGGCCACGCCGACGAGTGCACGTACTTCGGGAGCCGTCAAGCGCTCGCTCGTGCCATCGCCAACGTGGAGCGCCACTTCTCGGTCGTCGGCGTCCTCGAACGGATGCGAGAGTCACTCGATGTGATGCGGGAGTTCGTACCCAGGTGAGACTCCATGAGAGAGACCCACCACACGAGCACACTCCAAGTCAGTAAGATCCTCAACGTAAAGTGCTCTTAATGCTGAATGGTTGCACTCCCATATCAGTGACCGAAGTGATTTAAGTTATGACAAATTCAAATGATTAAATAAAGTACATGTATAGTTTTTTAATCCAGTAACGCTGGCTCTCACGCGGATTTCTCTTCTAGGCGCAGAAGCTAAAAGTTCTTTTTCTGGTCTTTGTAGCAGTTTTCCCTTGTATCACATTCGCAGCCATAACCTCATTCGAAGGTTAATCTTCATATCGTGCAAAGTGGGATGAAACAACCAGCGGGAGAGACAAGAATAATGATATCCATCCGAATGTTATGATCTCCGCCGAATTCCCATCCACCGATTCCCTAATGTACCAACTCCTTGTGTAGGTTTTTCTCGGGAGCCACTGAGGTCTACTCCTCCATGCGGGAGAATAAACAAAAGACGAACCGAAATCGGCACAAGCCGCTGATTTCTCCTTCAACGCGGGCGGCGATCGAGGCCAACTTCACCCTGGAGATCGAGTTTTACGAACACTGCCGCCAGAGGCTCGCCAGGCAGCATGACATGATCTCGCTGCTGCCATAGGGATTCATCCAACTATTTCCAAAGGACACGACTACAGGGGAAGGCAGACAGACAGGCTGCACTTAGTTGCAGACTGCCCAGCTTCGTCCTACCACTACTGTACCTTAAAGGGACGTGACCTCACACCTCCATTCGCTGTAGTGCATGACTCCAGCAATAATGTCGCGCTCCTCCGGAGTCCAGTGTGACTGGTCTTGCGGAGATGATGCAGAAGTCCAGCTTCCGCCACTATCTACTTCCAGTACTACTCGAAAAGTGCTTGGAGTGAGCGAGTATCTTTAGGTCACTGTCCTCGGGACTCTTGGGGAAGTACTCGTCGTCCTCACCATTTCTCGACAATTGGCGTACTGTACTCTCACCATTCCTAACGATTCAGTACTGAGCATTGCGAACGGACGCGTCTTGGGGGGGTGACACAAGAATGGTGGTCTTGATGCGAGACAAAGGCGACTCGCATTGTGTCTTGGCTCGAGGCAGCGCATCACACATATGACATGTTACACAAGCAGGGTCTTACAGTATCGTAATACAAGTCTTGCAATACTGTATTGTTGGCTAAAGTATTGATATTGATATTGTACTGAAAAAAGGCTCAAAATATTGTTTTGCATTGAAAAAAATTTCAATACTTTTTTAAGTGTCCCGCTAATAAGAAACATTGCATAACAGTGCAAAACAAAACGGGTTAGGGGAGGAATACGGGCAAATTAATTGGCTGCACAACATTCACTTGTAGCATGCAAGGACAGAGAGCTGCCATTTTTCACGGGCTTCTGATTTTTCCAGTGAAGTTAGGTTAAGTTAGGTTTTCTTGCTGTGTATTGTACATATTCTGCAATACTTTAGACAGGAAGTATTGAAATTGCATTAACACTTTTTGGGGAAAGCATTGAATATTGTATTGCAATACGCTTGGCAGAAAGTATTGAGTATTGTATTAAATACTTCTTGGGGAAGGTATTGAGTTACTCAATACTGAAATTTTTTTCAATGCATTACAATATTTTGAGCCTTTTTTCAATACAATATCAACACTTTAGCCAACAATACAGTATTGCAATTCTTGTATTACAATACTTTAAGACCCTGGCTGAAGGCGTCCTCCTTTCTAATGTTGTCCTCCTTGCTGACAATGTCTATACTGATGTCAAGTCCAAGCGACGTAAAGGGAAGTGGGGAAGTAAAATGGCACAAAAACACTCGGAAAACACAACACTTTCGACCGCCTTTTACGTTCAAGCAAAATAAATTATTCACAGGCAAACAATGTGCTAATATCAAGAACTTTCTTGTGGGTTCGTCACCATCCTTTGACAGATCAACCTTAATTTTTATACAAATGAGGATTGCATCTGTCTGCACCAGACCAGTTTGAATACGACTTAATCCATATAGTGTCTTAGCAGCAGTATCCACTAGTGTCGCCGAACATGTCAAAATAGAATATACTTCTAGTTTTTTTTGCTTTGCAAGAAGCTAATAATGGTGTTTAAAGTCCTACCACAGATTTGTGAGAAATCTTAATAAGAAGAAAATGCAACCAATCTGAAGAAAAATGCGACCAATCTTATTTATTCCGTGATTGAAGAATTGTCAACAAATACTGTATCAAACTTGAATTAACTTCAGGAAAAGTCAGGTCCAGCCACTGATCAAGTGAGTGTCTATGATGGCAGTGCATGTGAGTGTAGTGCATTTATGGCCCCTTGTGGAGGCAAAGTGCGACATTTGTTGTCTCAAAGACGAACTATGCTAATGACTGGGATCAAGTTTTGATGTGCAAAAAAAGCAATCTTTGAGCATCGAAGCTGCGGGGTCAAATCAGTGTACGTGGTAACAGCTTCATTCTTGGCCCAAAAAAGTTATTCTGGCTATATTTGGTAAGTTCATTGTTTATGTAAATACTGTTATTTTCTGCTTCCACCTGTTACAACTGTTTTTTGGTTCAGAACTGTCAGACTTAAAGAAAAACTCGCATAGTTTAAATAAATAATCACGTCATAATGGATTTCTCAAGTAAAAAAACGATTGAACCGCATCGGTCTGAATCCCATGAATTGGAGAGGCCTCTGAAAGAAAGAGAAGAAGGGCCTCCTTCGCCTCGGAGGAATCCGCGTAGGCCTTGGGACAATCTCGTTCGAGGGGAGATCGGGGAATGATTCGTCTCCCATGGGGGGACCGGTGACTGGAGGACCGAAGGCCAATGGATTGGAGGAGGTAACCAGTTCAACGGTCGTTGGAGTGAATGAGCTTGGGCGTGAGGGAGACCCAAACGAAGAGGGTCTGTCATTCACGGGGAAGAATGTGTCTGGAACGGCATCATGGCCGCCGACAAGTCCGCTGACATTCCCACCTTCTCCACTACCTATGTGCACAAGACACTCAGTGAGTGCACAGTAGAATGTGACACGTTGCAATGTGATTTTTGCTTCTGCACTTACTGCAAAGCCCAGGATTGGTGCGGGAGCATGAAGAAGAGCACTTGGAGCAGGCCTTTCCAGGCGAGTACATCTGACTGCCGAGGAAGTTTCCAGAAGGTCCGTAATTGCACACCAGATACTTGTTGACAAAGCCGCTCCTCCGGTAGGTGACTTGACCACATCCAACTTTGTTGGTCGTGGCCCACACCATTTGGGTATAATGGCCAGTACCGGAATTAAATCTTTGTGGGGAGAGGAGGCTCGTCAATAATTATAAGTACGAGTGACAGTCAACTGAAATGTAGACTGAGCCTAATTTAACATCTTGGCATGCCAGATTAATATGAGTAGAGGTTTCTTGGCCTTCCTGCATGGGAGGTACCCAGATTATTCGAAAGAGGGCGAATCAAAATCCTAATTTCAAAAGAAATTAATGCTTAGTTCTCACTTCACAAGGTTTATGAACTTGAGATCACCTAGAGAGTTCGAACCTGACGATAAACTTACCCCAGATGGCCAACGAAGCCGGCGTCTGCCAGAAGACCATGCAGTTGATTGACAGAAAGTCCCGTCAAGAGCATCAAAAAAGAAGCGATACAAATGCGAGTCATGGCGTACTACACGTACAAGTACACATGTAGTACATGAGTGTTGCATAGGGTAAGCCCAAGGTGGACATCATCACCTTGCATCTGATACTCATCCCTGCTCAAAAAGATATCCTCGGAGGCAAAAATTGGTCTTCTCGAGCACATTTTCACGGATTGAGTGACAGCACCAGGTTCATCACCTAGGGCTTGAAACTCTGTTCAAATCACTCTGCTATATTTATTCTTAAACAGGTAAAGGCAGCCAAACAGAATCCTCTGTACAAAAACTTCGGAGGCAGTAATTCCCTCGATTTTGGTTCCATTCATGGCATTCTTTTTCTAAATGATTTTTTTAAATATTTTAATGTTAACTTGGGCACTTCATGTAGGCTTCGTGCACTTTTCAAGCAGTTCTGCCACTTCAAGAGCTCCTAGAGCATAGCCTCCACACATTCCTCTTGGTTTCCGGTCATCACTTATCACTCATCTCTACCATGTTCTACAGAATCTGATCTATTGATGATAGTAGTGAGCACTGTCCACATTTCAGTTGAATGCCCTTTAAATTCATGTCAAATTCGTACTAAAGGAACTTGACCACTTACCTATAATTGGTAACTTCTCTGCCACTGAAGTCCTTCACTTCGTCATACCACCCCATGATGCCTGCCTGGATCATGTCCTCCAGGGGTTGATCCCTACTTCTCGTGGTCTGGTAAACATTTTGGCCCACCTTGAAGCGACCGACATCGCGATTGGTGTCGTGACCAAAAGCGCACTGCTCAGCCCACCGCTGAGCCACGGCAGCCAGTTCGTTGTCCCATTCCAGCTCCTGGAACAAATGGTGCACGGCATAAAGGACAGAGTTTGCTACATTTGGTGCTTGCGATGCTTCATCGGTGTAGCTCATATATATAAGACACGTGGCATCTACTGTACAGCACAAATGTACCTGCATATTACTGGCTGGCGGTTGAGAACCTGAAGTCCCTCTTCTCTCTTGCCCCGTGGCCACACGAGAGCGCAGTTTATTGTGGAGAGAGACGATTTGGTTCCGATGAGACTCCCCAAAGCCCTGGGCAAATGGGGTTCCACAAGAGGGACTGATGCCCTGTGTCCGTATGAGAGACATGGTCCCATTAAGGAGGCATCACTCATTTTGGAGGTTGTCTTACTTGATACTGACAAAGCGTATGAGAACGCGAAATGCTGCAGTAGGTAGATTGTTGTCCATAAGAGACGTCAAGAGTCCAGGAGAGCAGCAAGGATAAGGTGAAGAGTGCCATCATCGTCTCCCAAGTGGTGCCAACTGTGATCTGAGCTTCAAAGCTCTTTGCGTCAACGTTCTTATAAACGCTCCACAATATTTCCTCTCTGCTTCAACCATCAAAAAACTGTTGCTCCTGTGACGCGCGTGAGCGAGCGCGCCAATGCGTAAAACATTGCCTGAGGTGCTCGACTTGGAAGAAGCAAACAAAGTGTCGTTCTTCTGGCATTCCCGTTGTTGATGAATGACTCATGAGAGCTGCGATTTTGCCCCGGAATCTCAGAATTATGGTGGAGTGAGTTGATTGAACTTTCATCCTCCGCTTCAGACGCCAGCCAAATGATGAGACAACATGAAGCGTTCAGTGATGTATCACATGTATCAGTTAGACACATTCAAAAAGTCTATGATATCGATGCGCTGTCTTCAATATTCGTACGTACTATGCAGTAGCGATCTCAACAGGAGTGCATTGACGCGAACTTCCCTGGTCTCGTCTGTGTCGAGCAAAAAGTCTCTAAGAAATGAATATTTGTCCTTTTAGCCTCAATGGAGCGTGCAGTTGCTGCTGCGCAGATGCAGTCGGCCAAAACACTAAATACAAGCTGTTTACTAAGACCGGAGAAAACCCCGGTAGCTCACACATTCGTCGGCCACTTATACATACGCATTGCCTTGCGTCTGCTCACACCGACAAAGGGCATCAGGTTAATTGCGCCTAGGTAGCCGAGGCAGCGGCTGGGGCAGCAAAACTGTGCGGACGGAAATTTAGCATGCGTGACGTCAATAACTCCCTCGTCCTGTGGCAGCCAGCGAACGCACTGTTTTATGACGATAATTGTCTTTTGGGAATACCTCCAGAATTCCAAGAATTCCCCCAATTGTACCGCCACCGAGGGTATTCCGCCGGAAATGCCAGCTCACGCTTACTTTACAGTGGGGTTGCTACAGTCGGTACTGCTCCAAATTCTCGATTTTGTCGTGTGCTCCAAAAAGTGTGCGATGATCTTTGTTTCATCGACCTCAGCCCAGGTCAAGTCTTCATATGGACTTGATGCATACCTTGACCTGAGAAGACAAATGTCAACAGCAGGTGTCCAGGGTAAATTTCATTTTGTGGAAAGTTTAACCACCCTGTACTGCGTTGATTTGACGTAGAATTGGGGTGTCATGCGTACAATTTTGTTGGAAATTCTCCCGAGATTTTATGGCACCGTTTTGTCCTCATCTAGCCCCCTTGACTATCGGCCTTTAGGAATAGTAATTATAACATAAATGTTCAAAATCTGACCTGACTACACAAACCTCTGGACAATTTCCGGCAAAATCTTGTTGGAGAAGATTGGCATGTACGGTGCTCTTGTGAGGAAAAGAAAGGTGTGAAATTTTCCGCAGATTGATGGGCATTGAATGTGTCCATATGCCATTTGGTAGACATTGATAATGTGGTTAAGCATCTGCTGTGTGGTTGCCATGATTAGTTATTTAAGTTGCGCAGTGACTTCTCTAATATAGTTTCATACACGCAGGAATCACAGTCAGTAAAATGACGTTTGATGTCCGAGAAGAACTCTCTTGGTCAAGTTATCTTCTTTTTTACAGGCTCTTGAGCGAAAACGATGATTGCAACTCCGAGTAGAACCAATGACGTTCCTGCCCACCACATGCCGGGCAAGACCTCCCCGAAGAGAAGCTGGCCAAGCAACGCCTGCAATGCAAACGTCAGCTTCACTACTGTAGCACAAAGGGATTAAAAACAGTAACGTTGCACTCACGGTGAATAAGAGGTTGGCAGCTGTAGTAAGAAGCGATGCCTTAACACTGGTTTCACAAGCCTGAAGGGCTCTGTTGAACCAGTTCAACATGATCAAGTTGAAGGTCACCATGCATCCGAATGCTACGATTCTGCCGACAAAAACCACCTGGAAGATGTTATTGCTGGGACAGGCGACATTTCTTACAGTCAAAATGCACACCTTTGAGTGAAGGCAGAAGTCGTCTTCAACGACAAAAAATTTCCGACACATGAGCTGCAGTTGGTCCTGATCGAACGCCCATTTGCCTGAGGCTCCCGCCAAGGCGCCGAAGAGGCCGGCAAAGACACAACTGGTGATACGACGTGTAGAAGACATCAACCAAGAACAACTATCACTTGTCTAGCTAGTTGGACTGCATGTCTGCCACTGTGCCCACAGTGTCCTTCGTACGCATGCACTTGTTGACAAACACCATGTCGGAAGGGTTCTTCTTCCTGGACACGCAATCTCATTCCTACACGTCTGGTAATGCGAACTACGTAAGTGCACTTGAGGTCAAAAGTTTTTTTTTTCTTGGAGAAACGAATAATGTTTTTCTGGAGTTTATGTTAGGTTTATCCTATTAGTCTTACTGAGACGAATCAGATACTAATATTTGTCACTGAGGCGTATTATCAAATAACTTGACATTACTAATCTTATAATATGACAACAGAAATAAGTGTCTTCTAAAGACGTCAGAGCGTACTCCTTCAGTTAGGCAGACCATAAGAATAACCCTCACAATTGGATGCATTTGCAACCTAAAAGCATTCAATTCTCAGGGTTTTCCTCATGGCCTGCATAACTGAAGGATGCAGGCCATGATACACAAATCTTATAGTGACAAAGTCTGGTATGCGAAGCTTTTGTTCATGGCACGCATTCAAGTATGCACTTCTTCACTTGTCTGTCTTGCAGCCGTGTCCAAAGTGCCAGAAGGGTGAAAATTTGAGAAAATGAATTCCAACAACCATTGCATAAGTCTGTCAGCTGATCAAGTATCAGCTGCTCTGCTGTGTCCCTATGCAGTCGCCTTGCTGAAAGACAGAAAGTTATCTTCATTGTTTTTGTTTTGATTTTGCCCTGTGTGGTGGTCGTGGCATTCGCACCGTTTGTGCGTCATCATGGAGAACGTCGAGTTCCAGCTGTCGGAGCTCGACATGATCCGCTCCATGTTCCCGGGGGACGGCGAGCTCGTGCTGGACGACCCCTCGGCGGAACAGGAACTCAGGTTTTGCCTTCAGCATCAAGGCACTGACCTCCCAATTGGTCTTTCCTATAGAGTAATTCTTACGACAAATCGATCCTCTGAGGTGGAGCTGCACATTAGCATGGGGCAGAAGTATCCCACTGAGCAGCGGCTGAGGACTCGTGTTCAGTCTAATGCCTTCTCCAGGGAGTCTCAGTCCAAAATGAACAGAGATCTTGAGAGGTATCTGGAAGAGCAGGTGACTCAAGGCGAGCTGGCAGCCGGAGTAGCCGTTGCGTGGGTACAAGAGAACTGGCAAGACTACGCCCTGGAGGCTACGGAGCCATTACCTACAGCTTGTCCTGCTCCTGTCGATCAGTGCCAAAAGTTCACACGCCTCTGGATCTACAGCCATCACATCTACAGCAAGACAAAGAGGAAGAACATTCTTGACCTTGCTCCGGATCATGGGCTGACGGGCTTTTGCATGCCCGGGAAACCAGGGATAATCTGTCTCGAAGGATTGGCCAGAAATTGCATTGACGCATGGAGCGTCATCAAATCCTGGAACTGGAAGAAGATCAATGTGAAGATCCAAGAAGAAGAAGAGGTCCATGTCAATGCTTTGGACAAATGCAGACGCTTCACCGCTTTTGAAGAGATTGGTTTTGTGAAGAACAGTGATAGCAGAGACTATCACATGGACATGGGAGAGTTCTTTGCTTACCTGAAGCGTAACGAAAGTGAATACATGTTCAAAGAACTCTTCGGCATCAACAAAGTTTCTTGACTAAAGTACGTCAGTTATATTATGCTGTGACCTCATGCAGGTACGTCATTAACATTACGCGATGTACACGTAGGTAATCGAAAAACATTCATATTAAAAGGATCAGACGCTCATAAAGACCAATTTCACAAATTCCAATGTTCTATCTTCTATCCGTTTTACGGTGTATTGCTACAGCTGCTTCGTAAGGAACTGCATCATTGTAGTTTGAGTCAATCGAGGTGTAGAAGTACTCGGTGGTTTACGTTCATCCATAGCTATAACATTGACCTTGTCATTCTTACCACATTCATCAGCTTGATTCTGTTCGTTCCCATAAATCTCAGAGCAAGCTGTCTTAGTCACCTCCACATTCTTGTACGTGGCTTTGACGCTGCCGTCCGGATTCACCGTAAAGGTGTAGTGTCTCAAGTCCACAGGTTCATTAGATCTCCGCTTTTTTGTTCCTCTTCTTACCGGGCAGTAAACGTTTTTCACAGTTGGAGGTAGCTTCTTCAGGACCCGTAAGCACGAGTCGCACTGCCACTTAGTGGTTGGAGACTGGAGTTTTCCGCACAAGACGTGAATCCCCCTGGCGCCACAGGTTCGACATAGCACCTGCAGAGTTATGCAATCTTGCACTATTCCATGCAATTCAATGCTCTTGTCAGCGATTGACTTACGATCTCCCAATCAGTGTCGTCGACGTCCTCCTTCCTCCCGTCCGGACAGAGACACTCGAGGGCGTCACAGGTGTCGTGTCTCTCGAGGAGGGCGTCAAAGGCAGAAGAATCTCGTTCCCAAGCAGCGTCTTCCTCCGGGACGAACACTCCGTTTTTCTTCATCTCCATTTCGAATTCGGCCTTGTTGTTGCACAGCGGACACTTGAAAAAGTAGCCAGAAGAGCGAGCAAAATCATGGACACAGGAGCGATGAAACCTACAAAACAAGGGACATCGATGCATCCAGAGTATCGAAAGTATGCCTTCATACAACTTGGAGGCTTACCATCCGCTGCAACAAGGAGTCCAAAGAGACTCTCCCTCCGTTGATTCCCCGAATTTCACAATTTCCAGGCAGATCCCACAGCTGGGAGCAGTCTTCGGTAACTCTCCGTAGTCTTGCCTAGGCTTGTGATCCTTGCAGAAGGTGGCAAAGTCGTCGCAGAACTGCAGGAGGACGTCATCTTTGATGGCGCAAGGGAGGTGATACGTCTTTCGACAAGACTTGTTCGCACAGCCCACAGTGGCATAAGGGCGATCACAGTACCTGCGTTGAGATCGTGTCGTAAAAGAACACTGCGTTCAGTGTGCACATTGCCTACCTGCACTTGAGGCGTGCCCCTCGTCGCCATTCTCGGAAGATATCTGCAGTGAGGAAGCCCTTGATGGCCTCGTCATCGTCTCCCTTCTGATTTAATCCGGAAGAGAATAAGAGGCAGAAGTAATGGGAGCGATAGACGTCGGTCTCAGGATCCACTACATACTCGTAGAGGGGGCCAAGGTCTTGAGGTTGTGCCGGCATGAAGCACAATTTGCAGACGGAGACAGGGTCCAAGACGGGGTCGATTTCGCGCAAAGTACCTTGTTTCTTGTCCGCATCTGACATATTGGTGAAGCTTCTGACAGACCAGACCTGAAACTTGGAGAAACAATGTTATCTATCTCCTCCGTACCCACAGAAATGATCTTCACATTCTAGCTTTAAGCATGAACATGACAAGTGTTACAATACGAATAAAGTGTCCTAAACCCGAACGATTTCGCCTCTGATCCTGGAGATGATCGGTTCTTCCTGTTCTTTCTCTGGTCGGACCAACAATCTGGCAAAAACTCCGCCACCAGCGTGCTTGGCCAACCTGCCCGGGTTCATCACAAGCCCCCCGTCAATGTCCTTAAAAAAGTGCAAAAGATCACTGGGCAGAACCAACAAATGTGGTCTCACACTCATTCTGGCGTGCGCCTCCCACTTCTCATAGTCAATGTTGACGTCCTCCGCGGGCGGCAGCAGCGGGTAGAACGAGGCCTGCTGGATTACATTGGTGGCCAATCGGCGCAAGCGGTCACCAGTACGAGGATGAGAGATTTCCTCTCTTCCCAAATGGAACAAGATATCAGTGGTAGTGACACCGACGATGAAGCCTTGTACGTCCAGCATGCAGGGATCGGATACAAATCGCACGTTTTCAGGGAAGTTCTCAATGTTCGGCTTGTTCACGAAGGGTGGAGTCGGGTAGACGTTGAAGTGGTGGACGTCTCTAGCCGAAGCAACCAGCACTATTTGAGTGGTGGGCAGTTCCTTTGCAGTTTCGGCGATGGTGCCCAAGACGCGGCCAAATACGTCGTCAAAGGATTCATCCAGAAGGCAGCTCTCAATTACCTCGTGCTTCGCATCGACAAAAGGACCGCAGAGGACGGCCACATGAGGTCGGTGTGACGAAACGTACTTTAACAGATCGGTCAGAGGATGGTAAGAGAGGTTGTCCGAAGTGGTAAAAGGTCCCGAGGCGACCACGATGCTCAGAGGTTCGTCACGAATGCGATCTCGTTTCACAGGTAGCGGGGGCGAAGCGTCGGAGAATATCTTCATGGCGAGCAACTTCTCTCCTGACGGGTTGATGGCGCGGGCGCAAACTACTTGTCCGGGAAAAAGTGAATATGCGTCTACCCTTGACACGTCCATGCTCACAATTTTGCCCTCGGAAACGTCTTGTCCTCCCTGCATCATCAGAGACTGTGCGTTGAGTCGACCGTCGGGAGAATCGCAGCAGACCCGACCAAAACATACGAAGGACTCCGGCAGGGGCTGGGCCAATGACTCTGGCTCTTCCAAGTCGTATTTGGCGACCAAACTCTCTCCTGTACGACAGAGGGACTCGTCTAGACAGCCGGCCTTGACATGAAGGCTTTCAAACATAAAGCGATAGTGCTTCGTTAAAGCTTTTTCCGACTCAAAGAGACTCAGCGAGGCTGCAACGGCCTTGTCGGAAACCTTCCAATCGGCGGTAGGACCGTCGGAGCCGAAGCGAATCACGGTGCTGCCGGCGTTGGCGCGGGAGGCATACTTTTTGCTGCCTGGGGTGCAGTTTTCACTGTAGCTGGTGGGAGAGAAGATGGTCTTCGCCGCCCCTCCCACCCTCCTCTTGGCCACGTTGGTGTCCGGCGTAAGCTGTCTCTTCTTGCTCACAGGAGTGCCAGATACACCGTAGGCCGACATAAGAGCATCTTCGTCGTCTTCCTCAGCCTCGCCGCCCTCGGCCTCGTCCACAAGCATCTCGGACACGTCGACGATGCCTTGCGCAGCTTTCTTCCTCATCCTCTCCGCTCGCCTTTTTAGATCCTCCTCCTCGAAGTCTCCTAATATCGCCAAGGTGGGGGTGGCGCTGACGTCCATCTTGCGGCGGTACATGAACGCCAGAACTTCCGTCGACATTTGGTCTGCGTCCAACTTGTAGATGTCACAGAGCGACACGAGCAGATCGGCCACCTTGGGGTCATCTAAATCGATGCCCAAGTCCTCAAAGGCGGCCGAGACCTCGTCGGCGGTCACCATGACGGTCGACGGTAGTGGCAAGATCGAAAAATTACTACAATAAGCTGTCCCGCTAGGCAGCTTTGGCGCCCAAAATCAACTCATCACAAGTAGTGGTGTGGGTGAGCCCACTTCAACTCGGGCTTCGGCGGGCCCAGCCCGAGTCACATATTTTCGTTCTCGTCGAGCCAAGAACAAAAGGACTGGTTGGAAGGAATCACCCAATGAACCAACGCAGGCGTCCTGGCGAGAACAGCAATATCGTGGCTTGGCTTTACACCCTTTTCTGTCCATGTGTCTGTCGTGATTCTCTGGATGACAGCACAATCAGCACATCAGATTCCAGTAGTTCAGAGTGAAGAGTGATGAAGTTGAAGGAACACCAGAAAGAGAATGGAAACGGGAAAATTGTTTCTGGATGTTTATTATCACTGCACATACATGGAATTACTACTTACGCAACCTTGGGTTTTTCATGGCCAAGAACGGCCTCTATGGTCGTGACTTCTAGCGTGAGCCGGCTCGATTCGTCAGTTGCCTCTGCTTCAGCCGAGTTTTCTCGAGTTTGGCTCAAATACCCCCACAGCTCCTTCCTCTCACCACACCATCACCTACAGCAAATATCTTCAAGTACGCTACAAAAGTTCTAGACTCAACAAATTATTCCTAGGGTAGATATAAAACCAGTCACATGCTAAAAGACTTTGATCAACTGACGCAACTTTTTTTAGGAGTACTAGCAACTGCTGTGGTAGTTGGTTGTTTTTTACAACCCGACAAAATCGGCTCGGCCACACCACTACAGCGACCTTTAGCTGCTCAAATCAGCTGCAGGCGGTGCTCATGAACAGCTGAAAGGGGGAGTCAGTGCCACACGAAGAGAAGAAAGGGAAGAAAGAGGCACTGGTGGGAAGAGGTGCAACCGCAGAGGGTTTATCCACAGAATAGGATTTCTGTGAGTTTACCTAAGGAACATTGTATTCAGCTGACGCGCAAGACGGTTGCTGTCATCAGGGGAAGAGAGAGAACACGGATATGGTTAGATCAAGGTAATCAAGTGAGTGTTAGTTATTATTAGAGCCGGCAAAAATATGACCTTACATTTTTACATTGTGATTTATATTTTTTGGTGAAATTCAAGCAAATGTACATTTCCTGTTAATTTAAAAAAATTACATTTTAATCAAGAATTTGTTGAGATGGGTTTCAAAATATCCTGTATTTCTCGTCTCGTATGTCCAAGTCAAGCTGAAAACGTGAAAACGAATACATCTGTGCAGTTGCAGCAGCAAGGCGCGAAGCCTTGTATAGCAAGATGACACTTCAGACTCGACAAAAGTGGCTCAAGGAGCTAAATGAGAAGGACAATGACCCGCTCAAGATAGTCAATAGCAGTTCCAGGATCTTCTGCAGAACCTGCACTGCTCAGATCAACGCCAGTATGAAGTCAGTGGTGGTCCAGCATCTCCAGAGCTCCAACCACAAACGAAATACCGACTTCACCAAATGCAAAAGTAAAATGCAGGTATAAGTCCCTCACTACGTCCCCACGAAAGCAAATCACAGCCTTCTTAGGAACTGTGACAAGGTCGGTAGTCAACTGTTTTTTAGTCAGCTACAGGCCCACGGGTCTGACAATCATATATGTATGTATACCTGTAAGCATCTCCAAACAACGTGACATTGCAAAATTTTGACTAGGAAGAAGATATTTCAAGGTCTGAGTTGAGCTTTTCATCACCATGGTGCAAAGTCGCATGGTTGGCTGTAGCAACCTATGGACACGAACTTCCAAAGCAGAGCAGTGCGCTCGACAAATCTAACCTTACGTCTTTCCGTAAAAGTCCAACGTTCAGTCGCAGTAGGTGACAGCAGTGAAACAATCATTTTGACCCAGATCCATATGATCGTATGTGCAGCGGCCTTTGAGAGTTTAGGAGACTTCAGGTCAAGGTGGGTCATCGTTGTTTTGAAAAACTTCACAATGCTGATTCTTTGTTAGCTCAAGGCCCAGCCATAGGTACGAAAAATCTTCACTGAATAATTAAGGACTCTTTACAACATGAACAAGAGATGAGCTCTGATGTCGCGGACTTCTTGGGTCCCTGGAAGGGCTGGGAGGCCACACTGAACAAGGTCAAAAGAAGCATATGTTTGCATTGCGCGATCTTCCCATGGACAATGAGATTGCCCAAAAGTTTGTCTCATTACGTTGTGATGTAACTATGTAAGTAATTTTTATTGAAAAGTACATAGGTAGATACTTGATGCTCGCCATCCCCGATGGACAGACAACAGTCACTATCATCACCTCAAACTATCTCTCGTTCAAATATTCTGTTATGTGCGGGTACCCTGAAATTCATGCTGTGTGTACAAATTGCTGTTCTAGACCATCATTATGCAAAGAAAATCTTGAGGCTTGAGCACCTTTGTTGTCATTTGTAGCAGAAAAGGTACTGCGCAGGTACGAGAAGGATCATTCGAGATTGTAAGACCTCCCAAGAATAACTATGTTTCGTCAATCACTGCTGTTGGACTCGCTTCTCAAGTCCCTCTCGATCTTGCCGTCTGGATGAAGGGAGGAGAGGTAGGCAACTTTGGCAATGAAGTAGAACCAGAATAAGTCCAAGATTAGAAGTACTGATAGAAGTAGGCTAAAGACGTAGTATGCTGGAAAGTACTGGATGAACTGGCCAGCTTCCACCGAAATGGAGTACAGAATCCAGGTAGGGAAGTATCCCAAACGCGTGACGACCCAAGAGATGGCAAAAGCGTAGAAGAGCGCGTCCGAGGGCTTCTCCCACCCGACATATTTCAACATCTTGGCACTCTCCAGGAAGACGTCAGCGCAGTCGTGTACCCATATGACGAGCGTCCCCACACGGAAGAGGTTGCACGTCCAGCTAAGTGCCAGCAGCGCTATGGTAGCCACGTGGTGAGCGAACATTTCCCAGAAGTCGGATCGGCGCACGTCGGAGAACTGAGACAACAAGAGCGAGAAGTAGAAGCCCAACTCCGCCATGTAGTAGGCGTAGACGCCTGGAGTGACGTCGTGGCCGAGTGGGTAGCGGTGCCAGCATGCCGTGATGTGCCAGAACCAATCTTTGTCCCAGAGGACGGCCCAGCCGAGAGAGTAAAGCATGCCGTAGCACAGAGCCTTCCAGGCGCTCTCCGCGAATTTGTCCAACTTGCTAGCCTTGTCCCTGAGCGCGCGGGAGCGCAGCCAGCGCTCGGCCTTGCGCACGTCGACATCCGCGCTGCGAGCCAAGGACGCAATGGTGTCGCTATCCAATCTCTGGCCGGCCACAAAGGCGGCCTCCAGGGACGGATGCGGCGGCGGCCCGCAGTATGCGCCCCCGCCTCTGCGATCTTTGAGTCCCAAGGCGACTCCCAGGCGTCGAAGCAGCCACTTCTCCACCACCAGCTTTAACACTAGGATGGCGATGGCAGCTGCCAGTGAGTCCGACATGTCGCCGAAGCGAGCATACCTTGCGCCGTTGCGGCCATCTTCAAGATCGGTCCAGGTAATGTTGGGCGGCAGCCAGAACTCGTGATCCCAGAGCCACTCTGTCAATTGTCCCAGCATCTTTGGCCTCCTTGAGCAAGTCTCGATCTCAAGTGCACGCAGAGACGACTTAGGACTTCGGAAGTGGAGAACTGGAATGCTCTTCAATCATCTGCTTGTGCCGTACTTCTGTCGGTGGCCTCAGACTAGGGTTCCGAGAAATAAATACTTGCACTTAAAATACTTGGAATACGTCCAAACTTTTACTCAACTTAAATTCTTAACTATTGTCTACAATATCTAAGTATTTCATCACCAAGGGTATAATTTCAAGGAAAGGAACACAAATTTTGATCTTGAGAAAAATACATGGCAATTCGCAGCACTTTTGAGGGGCCTGGTGGGAATCTGTTGGAAAACACATCAAACCTATCAACTGAGGATTGGTTTGTCAGAAACAGGCTCTTCTCATTTGCAGGAATAATCCTAAATGAAAAACAGTGCAGACTGAGTGATCTGAATGTTGGAATGCTAGCTTGTAGGAGTGTCTGATGGTAAAATGTAAGTTTAAATAGTGTCCAAACATTCCTTTGCTTCCTGTCAGTTTTGTTCATTTCTTGGATGGGAGGATAGGTTTAGCTGAGGCACTTAATCATTGATTCAAGAATACTTCTACTTACTTAAGCATAACAGCCAAAATACTCACACTTGCCTAAGTATATTTTTTTCCGGATTCTTCGATCATTACCTCTGACTCAGGCTCAAAACTACTCATGTCTTCAGCTGATGTTTTCAGCGCCCGTGGCCTCCGCTCTGGCCTCCGCCCAGCCTCCGCGCAGCCTCTGCCACAGAGCAACACAGTGTCTGACGCTGGCGACCAAAGCAGCTGAATTCAGTGTAAAAATCGTTACAAAGTAAGAATGTTCAAAATCGGCCAAACTCTAGATGAGAGGGTCAGTCAGAAAGGCTGAACACCAGATACTTGCAATAATTCCTTTGGCGAAATCATGTCGACAACGGCCAGAAACATCTAAAGCTGACCGTGAAAACGAGCCGTTTTCATGACGACGACGAGTCTGGCAACCCTTGATGTCGACCTGAGATCTGAGGAGCCTTGCACAGCGGTTCAAGAAGAGGTTGCGTGATGATAGAGCATTCACCCTCAACAAACATCAAAACACGGAGCATGAAGAAGTGAGACGCAAAATGACGATCATTTCTGTGATCTAAGATACCTAAAGAGACATGCCGGATGGAGAGATGCCGGACGCACACAAATTGCTAAAGTTTCTATCTAACTCTTATAAAGGAGGGAATAAATAACTTTTTTTTCATCCAATTGGACAGTGCTTTTCCGAAAAAAGTACAGTTTTGATCGCTTTATTGCAACAGAAAGCTCTGTTCCTAAAATTAAAATAAAAAAATTCTAGAACAAAAGCAATTGGAGCTGACGAAATTCAAGAGGAAGTCAGAGACACTTAGTTTTGTCAGGTCAGCGACAAATTCAGCGACTTTTTTTGCGCATCTCCAAGTGATTTTTAGTGACTTATTATAAGAGCAGTTTTTCACCACTTGCTCAGTTCTCACATGTTGGCCATCTGGGGGAAGGGGAAAAGGCCAAATAGGGCTACTCCTTGTGCACAGCCCGGGTCTATCGGGCTGTTGTGCGCCCCTCTAACAAACGAACAAGAGCAGTTTTTTCAGGGTGCATTCATCAAGATATATTGAGTACAATATTGACATGTCCACAAATGTATTAAGGTCAATTGTTGACAGATTAAACTTCTTGGTGTCTGCACATTCATGAAAAACTTCCAATAGGACGGACTGGCTATGAAGAAGCCCTGTCAAATGTTGAGATTTCGTGCAGTCAACTATAAAGGCACAGGTGGCGTTTATGAAACTGAGTAGTATGCGATTCAACGATTCACAATGAATAATCAAAGAAGTAGCCCACCCATCAAGGAGTTACACAAGTACATGCATAAGAAGCAAAGATGAGCGGAAGGGCCGCAAAAACATAACAAAGTTTAGCATTGTGAGTTCAGCAGACAGGGAATGTCAGTCTTGGTCAACTCGAGTTGTATTTATTTATGTGCATATGCACTTGATAACACAAGGTGTTGCTCCCAAACTGAAATAAGTTTTCGGTACTAACCATTTAGTACAGTGGCTAGTACTTAGACAGCTACGAATTGATGAAACTTTAGATGCTCTGAGAATGCTTATGACGGATTTCGCTTCTGCCAAGACTGAAAGGAGCTGCATGCACATAAGACCAGAGCAGACCTGAGTCTGCGGAAGTGAGGACAAGTTCTTGAACATCTCTGAACTCAATGTCTTTGCCTCCAGAAAGTGAAAATTGATTGTGGCGAAACATAACTTGCTGACCACTGCCCTACATTTTTAGCAGAGACATGTTGGGATTCGGACGGATCACGGTTTGTAGTAAAATAGGCCCAAAATTTAGCACAGTCTACAAAATCAAACAGTAAACAGATTGAATCATGAATCGAACTTTCCATTTCGTAAGGCAAATCTGGAATAAACGATTTGCAAAAATCTGACGGGTGTGAGCGCTACTCATTAGTGATGGGTCGGGTAGAACCATGAACTTCAGCCGAGAAACGTTGCTGGCGTTGATGCAGTCTTAATGAGATTCCGGAGCCCATTTCTTGAGGGCACAAATTACTTTAGAATATCGTGATTACTATGAATTTGATCTGCGACAGAGGGGTCACTTCAAAGCTAACAAATGTTCTAATATTTCAGTGACACTTTGAATTTGTCCAGTTCTCCCGCATGATTTTGCTGCGTCTCGTTTTGTGAAGTGGCAATGGACAAAATGTGCTTTTAACTTCATCAGGAGTGAGTATGGCTGCTCATCCTAGTCTCAACTGGCAAAAGAAACGAATTTCCACCAATGAATCGAAAAATTGGGTCGTCTACAAAATTATAGACATTCCGAGACCATTGCGTGCTAAGGGAGGCAAAGGTACATCCAAAGGGATTCCAAGAAGAGCCCATCTGTGCCACAACTCAGGGTGTCAGCTAAAGTGTGTCACGAAACAACAGCACCAGTATCAAGAAGGACAGCATTATTGCCAATGTCCAAAATGGGCACACAGAAAGAATTATTTGTCACAACGTAGCTTATGGACCTTGAAAATAGCGTGGTATAGATACACAATACGTGCTATATGGTACAAACGTGCGCTGTTGTATGTGCAATGCATGAAGAATGGTGCAGATGTCATGAAAGTGGAAGCAATAGTCATACAAACATTATTGATTGCTTTGTTTCCTTACGTTTTGTCCTCTCAGTTTGGTCCTAAATTGTTGTTCTAAGGCACTACTACATTTACATTTCAGGGAATTCTAAAAATTTAGAGCTCAAGAGTACTCACAAATTCAGGGTACAGTCCAATACAAAAAGCAATAGGGAGTCCAAAACTGAGTGTTGACGCGTGTTTACACGAATTTTCTGGCGATGATATCATGTTAGTCTCCACTTGCGACATCAGAGGCTCTGGCTTATTTGTTCCCGGACCTCCTGGAAGCTGTACTCCCTCAAGAGGTCTCCGTTCTCGAAGACTGTCACCATCTGGTCAACCTGGATAAAGAATGTCACAAAGTTGATTACAGTCCAAAGATGTTGACAGGGGAGAAAGAAGATTGATACCATATCCTCGGTCATTTCCTCCTTCCTCACTGTCTTATATTGGCCATCCTGCTTGACCAATGTGATGTCTCCCTTCTTGGATGTCTTGCCTGGATCCGTTATCGGGTCTTTGTAGACATCAATCTAAGAGACAAAGACTTATCTGGTCAGACACAAGAGTAGTCCTATAGGTTTAGCCTGGTAGGAAACTTAGCTCCTATCAACTTTTAAATGTTGTTCTAGGTGTGCTCAAAATTCCTGCCCCTAAAGAGATATTTCAGGCATCAATTCTACCCTAAAACAAGGGCGAGTCCTCAAATTGGGGAAGCACACTGAATATGACAGCAAAGTAAGACAGAATTAGCGTGACAGTAACGATCTCACATCAGCTGACTCGAGCCAATGTCAGAAGCAAAAAAGTGCAAATCATCCACCACGTAGACCCTCTGCTCCTTGCCCGCGTTATTCTTGATGAGATTGACCCAGTTTCTACTTAATCAGGTCCATTTTTTCCCCTGAAGTCAGTTGAACTCTAAATTCAGCCACCTCTGTACAGCAAATCTGAGACTGAAAATTCAGTGAAAATGAGAGATCATTTTTGACAGGCTGTATTTGCTCTGGCAGTTCCATGAGGACCTCATGTATGTGATAATTGCCTACTCACCTGCTGGTCGTCGATGATCGCCATGCAGCACTTGTAAGCACACTTGAGTGTGTCCCTGTCCAACTTTTGAAGAAGCGCCCCGCCAGACCCGAACGTGATGTTCTCTGCACTCCATCCGGCCTCTGTCATTGTTGTTAAGATGGCCTCCAAAGTGGCTGCACTAATGCCATCACCCTGTATCACTCTGATAAATGGCGGGAGAAGTTTGTAGCTGCAAGAGACACCCTCAGCACTTGCTTGTTAAAAGAAAAGGGGGGGGGGATTTCTCACTTACCCTTTCTTGTTCTTAGAGCCTGGGAACTTGGCATCCAGCCTGCTGAGCACCTTGAGAACCACCTCTACAGGATTACCTGAATCAGGCCTCAGCACGATTGTCCCCTTCCTTTTTAATAAAATTACATGTTATTGATCATAAAAGAATGACTTCTTGTTATTTACCTGTGCTTGACAATCTCCCCAAGCTCTTTTCCGCCAACAATTTCATCAATGAACTTCCAAAGATCATAGGAGTCGGCGATCACACTGAGTGGGCCTTCAGGGAAGGTGTCCATCATGTGGCGGGTCGCCGCCAGCTCATTGCTCTTGCCCCAAGAAGTCATAGTGCTGGAAGAGTACATTTTTCTCCAGCCAATTATAGCGTAAAAATATCTAGTAGACCCAACCTGTGCTCTGCAGCAGCAATGGAGTTGCCAGCGATTAAATCCCCAGGTCCATAATATTTTCTAGCTACTCTGAGCGCCTCAATGGTGTCAGAGCCCTTGAAGCTCGTGAGGTGGGCACATCCTCCGAGGCCCCCAGACTCCAAGGAGGAGCTTCCACGGAAACCAAAATCATGGAGCTGAAAAACAGCCATCTTGAAGTTAAATCAAGAAAGAACACTATACTTACATCTAAAAATCTATATATATTAGGCTAGTTCGAAAATGTCAATTTCCGATTTTCAAGGTGGGATATTGGCATTAGAACCTGGCGAAGGTGGTACAAGTCTTATTTTTTGAAGGTTGCTATAAAAGTAAAATTAAGGTAAAAATAAAATTAAAGTAAAATCTTCTTAACTTGACCCTGTGCCAAAAACGCATGATGAAAAAGTATGAATTTCCAGAAAAAAGATCATTTCGAACTAGCCTAATATATATAAAGCAAAGCCTCCGTATGTAGTCGGTGTGTGTGTCTGCCTGTCCGGCTACGGGTGCCCCGCCCCAACCACCACACCGATCGTCAACAACCTTGGTCAGCAGATGCATTATTCACGCATGTATGCATGTATTACAAGCTGGGTCGCCATCACATCACACCTTAGGTCGTTTTGAGGTCCAAAGTAACATATACAGTACACAGGCCATAGATGGCCATGCACTATGAATCGAGGGTGGAGTCTGTTATCGTTTCGTAATTTTCCTACCCAACGAAGTGGGTTTATTGCATAAGTCATGGATCGTAGCAACAACTTGGGGAGGTGGCTTTCAGGGCGACTTCAAGGGCGATCAAAGCAATGACTTCGAGGGAGTTTTGAGGATGACTTTGTAGAGCAAATGGTAGCAACAGTAAGGAAGAGGGTGAGAGCGAGGGTAATCCTAGCAATGACTTCTCCGGCGATTCTAAGCACGTATGCGGAGAGCAAGTTTGGGAAACATCAGTCTAGAGGTGGGAGTCGCAGACGCACACAAATAACGCTTCAAACTTTTTACCCTCTTCCCACCCAGTGACATGGGTAGCAGGTAAGTGATAGGAATATATATTGGAGATTCCCGCTGCACTTGTGTCAGCTGAACTTTCTACCTTATACGACAGAGATGCAGTTCTGGCTTACCTTGAAGTCCAAGTTGTCCAAGGAGTCTGCAGTCTTCTCCATGAACCTCTTAATAATTCTCTTTTGAGCAAAGGAGCTCGTGGCCACAGTCATAGGGTACCAAACCTGACAATTAGAGAGAGGTTATGGGCATCTGATTCCACGTGATCAGTAGAACTTTTGAGACCTCACCTGCACCAGTGCAGTCTCGACGTAATTTGCCAACCATGGAACTTTGGGATCGGTCGATTCAACCGTGAAAAGGACATTTTTCGTTGGCACGACAGATCCCTCTGGAACGGCTCTGATTCTTATGGGCAGGCAGCCCCCCAGCTCTTTTTCGACATACTCCCAGCCCGCCCTGTTGAATAAGCCGCCTTGTCCAAAGTGCCCCGAGAGTAGCTCGGCAGCCTCATCGATTGCCTAGCGAGAGACGGCAGGTGAGCCAATTTGGATACCTTGTCAAGCCTTGAGGAAGGGCTCAGAATCAAGGCAGACAGGCAAGACTTCCTGTAACTAAATGACCCATCAATATCTAGGACACCGTGCACTCACATCCTTCGTAACCCTCCTGCCCACCAGGTGCCTCTTTATTATGTATTGGAGGCCGAAGAATACCGACTCGCTGTAGGCGCCACCCCGGCTCTCGAAGTACGCCTTCAGCGTGGTCATACCTGGTGGATACTGCTTGTAGTGAGAGATCTAGATGGAGAGAGGAAGGGAAGAGGGGAGAAGGGAATTTTTAGTTAAGAACTCTCCAGCTAACTTTCTCTCACCTTGTAGGAGTCCGTAAAGAGAATGGCCCCATGGTCATCAGGGTTGGAGGCCATGGTACTCCCGAGTTGTGTGAGGTGAGACAACCGAATGGTAAATGACGGACAGGGGAGCTCTGGTCTTATTGGAAGGAGACAGAAGAGCAAAAGCAAGATGAGGTGGAAAACTCTTTTGTTTTATGGATGTTCCTTACTTTTTGTCCTGTTTTCTTCAGTCCTCTTTCTTGTTGCGAGCAGCCACCAAGAAGTGTCGCTACCTGCTCATGCGTGAGCTCACCTGCGGGAAATATGGTTGTGGCTTGGGTGGGGTCACCGCGTACGTGCTTCGTGGACGCCAGAAAAATAGAGCAGGTTTTTCCCTCTCTTCAGGTCGATTCTCACATGCGCTTGTGAACAAGGCTGAGGCTGAGAGGGCCGTGGGTGGCGTCAACGACAGGGACGTGTCCCCCCCCCCGGAAAAAAGGCACCGCCAACTCAGCCGGCACCACTGCAAGCCAAGCGAACAAACAAAGGCCAGGAAGAATACGCAAACCTACTGAATGGCTCCAAGAAGCTTTTTGACAGACATGCGCCCCATGACGTCTTCAGGAGTCACAACCTTAGAAAAGACAGAAGTTCAAGTTGCGTGGAAACGCAAGGAAAGATACGATTTCCCCTAGACCCACTACGTTTCGTAGTGGAAGTGTATTTACCGTCATCTATTTCCTCGTAATTGTGAAACACTGCAAATACAGCGTAGTTAAACATTAAAATTAGAAAAGTTCACGTCTATTAGTTAAATGTACATTGCTTGCATTGATGCTAATGTCCTTTTTTGCCATAGGGAGTAAATGCGAAAAACAAGGAGAATTAACCTCTCTTTCATCTACGAGTGGACTTTGCCGGTGAGATGGTCGTGGTTGCCACGTTGACAACGCCATCTAGCGATTCATCACATTTGTTTGTTTTTGTGCCTGGAGTCAGCTGACGCGAGCAGAGTTGCCCCGTGGCGCTTTAAAAAGTATGAAAGAAGAGGTGACAAGGTATCATTTTTAGGGTCGCGCTTATGTTACCGATCAAGGTTCACGTGGAGCTTCGCGGCGGCTACGGCCAAGGATGCCAATCCAAGTTGAAGGCGGACCCGAGCGGTCACACGGCGACGAGACGGATGCAAGAGTGTTGTCTTCGGACACTCCACCGTCATGTCTGTTGGCAAGTTCGACAACCTCGCCTCGAACGCTTGAACAAGAAGGCCGGTTGCGTGGACACGGCTGCTGAGGTGGACATGATTATCATGAAGGTTGACGAGGGAACTTTGGAAGGACAGTAACGTTGACGCCGACTAGACTGGGTGCGTCCTTCTACCCTGACAAGAGAAGGGATGACTTTGCCCTGAGCATGAAGCGTATCCGGATTTTCACATGCCATTATGCCAGCTGCGGTGCCAATGGTCATCAAAAGCAATTTCTTGCCGAAGTCTGCACAAGTCGCATAGACTCTGTCTCTTCCTTTCAGTGCAGGGGAGACATCTGGCAACTCCTCACCGGTGGTCAACCCAATCCGGCGTTCGGGCCGCAGTGGGTGGCGGAGGCGGTCGCAGCAACCGTGAGGGGGATATCGAACGCGTCGGCTGCGGCCGCAGTAAAGAGGCAGTACACAAAGCAACGCTGGGGGCCGAAGTAGCAGAACAGGGTCTTGTGGAGTCAGCAGGCACGGCGGAGCTTCAAGTTCAGCAAGGCAAGGCCGTTCGAGCTCAGCAGCGCCAGAACCAGCACCAGCGCGAGGAAACAGCAAGAGAGGAGAAAGAGAAGAACGAAAAGAAAGCGAGGTCGAACTGAAGGAAAAGCTTCGGTCCAGTGAGGTCGGTGTCGCAAGGCCACAAAAGTCCCCAAGATGAGTCCCTTCTGACCTCCGATTGAAGCGTCTGCCGTCCCGGGCAAAAAGCGGCCGCGAGGACAAGGACGCAACGTCCCGGGGCATCCACGGACGAAGAGCATTTAGTTGAGGACGTCGAGGAGTCGTCCATCATGGTCGCGACCTCGCGGCCGCTCTTCCCCGACCTCGTGGGCGGCCGGCGAAGACGACGCGCCGAATCAAGAGAAGTCCCCCTCTCGAGCTAGGGTTGGCGCCAGGAAAAGATGGGCTCCCAAACGCTGGATATCCTCCGCCAGGGCATCTGGGCATCCCTGACGGGCGGGTGGTTTTACGATCCACAACACGGCGTGTTTGCCAACACCTTTCACCTGTACTTGTTCGCCGTCCTACTATGTCTGCCATTTTCCATCTACCTTTACTTCCCGGCTGCCACCTTCTCGGTTTGGTCGGCCTACATCGTCACCGTCCTCTCGATGTTTGCCAGCATAAAGTTCTTCAACGTTCGTCTGCACGCCATGTTTGACACGCAGGAGTGCATCGAGGAGGAAGTCGGCAAGGAAGACGAAGATGACGATGACAACCACGCCCACGGCGAAGGACTCAGAAGGTCCTTGGAAGAACGGATGGGAAGAGGCACCAGGAGATCCAGAGTTGGTGCTAACGCAGTGGGCGACTCACAAGAAGACGGAATTGAGATGAAGGTAAGAGAAGCCGAGTTTATTCTTTTGCACGCAGTAGCACGTGAGATCGCTGTGCACTGCCATGATGCACTTGGCATTAATGTCGGTGTACTCGCGTCATCTCAGGACCTGAGTAAGCCGAAAACTGATGAAGTCGACGACGAGCGACATCTACAAGTCCCTTACGGAGAAAACAATGGACCTGGTTCCGGACGGTCCTCGATTCCGACCGATTGCGAATTCGCTGGTGATCTCGTATCTCAGAGGATGGAACGCCCAAGTAGTACTTTCGGTGAGATGCCGGGGCAGCCAAGGCCGGAGGATGACGAGTCCATCGCCCATAACTTAGTTCTTGTTGCTGCAGATCTAAAAGTGGACGTGCATTACAAGCAGAATGAGGAAGAGCGCGGGGAAGCAAACGGCACGGATGAAGTAATCGATCTCAGCCACGCGACTAATCAGACTGAGGAGGAGGTGGTAAGAAATATGTTGACGCAAAATCCACACGTGAATCTTTCTCACTTTGTCGCTCGTTTCCAGCAATCATTATTCCGGGATTTGTCGGATACAAAGAACGACGATGTTGTGATAGTAGTAGAGGATTCGCCCCAACAAAAGAGTCATACAGAGCGAGCGTCATTGGAAGCTCAGGAGCCCTCAACGAACAGTCAGGCAAATGTGGCCGAAAGATCTTTGGTACATTACTTTAGACTCGGTTTCCACACGTGGGCGAACTTAAAGCAGTCAATCATGTTTTTTGCAGAATTCAAGTCTGACCGCATCGCTCACAAGTGGCCGAGATACGTCTTCAGCAGCCGACCATCATCTTCATCATCGTCGACGATTCTCCAATCTGTCCAATTTGGCTCAAAGTCTACCTAGCACAATCATATCTGATTCTGCGGCCGTGGCTGGTGGCGGATTGCCCTTAGCTGCCGGCTCCCTTGATCTAGAGTCCGCACGAGGAAAGAAGCGCGACCGACGGCGGCAGCGCGACGTCAGTCACAGGTACTCTGCCACTGGAACGGAGGGTGAAGTCGGCGCACAATCTGCTGTCGGTGGAAACCCTGAGGATGGCACCAGCAGCTCTTCGTCAGCGCGAAACATTGTCAGGAGGACGAGATCAGCTCTGGAAACGCGCACAACTCGTCGTCGCAGAGGGTCAGTAAAGAAGGAGGACGTCGATGCGGAGAGGGACTCCGACATTGACGAGAAGATACCCGGAGACTGTGATAGTCAAAGCGAAGATGGAGGTAAGCTCAGTAAACTTGTGGAACTCGAGGCTTGTAATGATCTGCTCCTGTATCTTTGTCGCAGGGTCAAAGTCTCCCCTCCTGATTCGCTGGACGGAGCCAGCAGGAACCAAAGATTCCGCATCCCCAGAGTGGGTCAGCTTTGATCCTAGTGGAGGCGAAGTAAGGATGGCGGGGTCTGGCGACATGGACATGCAGACGTATGAGGCAGTTCTCAAAGAAGACACCAGAGAACTGCTGACGGCCGATCGATGTAAGTTTTTCGTAATTATTGGTGCATGCGTATAGAGCTAAGTAAGAAACTGAAGGTTGCTTCCTCTTTATAGATATAAAGGCTAGTGATTATGCATTGCAACTTGCCGGCTCTAACGCTACAGGTGCTAACAGGAAGAACTCTTGGTCGCAGACAGAGAGCGGAAGGCGTCTCTCTGGACCCTACTTGGACATGGGAGGTGAATGAATGCGCTTGCATATGTAGGTGTTGAATTTATGTAACAATGCTTGTCTCAGGTAAACGGCAACGCGACCGGTCTCGAAGCTTTGAAGCTGCTAACTCTGTGGACAATACGCAAAATCTTCTCTCCTCCGGACTCCCATTAGACTGGCTCTTCTCTGCTAGCGAGCCGGACGCCCCCGGCAGTCCGAAGCGAGTTGCACACCAAAAGAAACTCCAGAAGCAGCAGGTGCAACAGCAACGAGACGCATCCTCCAGTAGAGGTTCCAGTGGCACCGACACCGAGACCAAGACCCTGTTGTCGGCGCACGACTCCGCTTCTGTTGTCAGCACCACGAATGATCGCCAACAGCAGGACCAACAGAGTCAGGGAGCCATTCCCAAGAAAGCGCGTCGACCTCCATCTCTTCCACTTGAGGATCGCCGGAAAGAGAACAGTTCGGATGAGAATGGAAGGCGAGGTAGTGGTGGCAGTCGTAGTTGGCAGCGGCGGGCGTTTCGACGAAGACAGACTACAGTCGAGAAAGAGGCGGACGATCAGCAGAGCAAAGAAGAAGGCGAAGGAGAAGACGATCCCTTCCAAGACTCGTCAGCCGCGAGAAAGAGGATCATGTTAGAGGCCGAAAGTAACGACGAGTGCGAGAGAGAGGTGACCAAGCTGAAGGCCGAACTGGAAGAAAGAAAAAAGACAAAGAAGAAGCTTGAACAAGCAGATAGTACTGAAGTGAGCACCAGAGATGGTAAGGACACACGCCTGATATACGTTTAGTACGCGCTTTAATTCAAATCGCTCTATCGGCGTGATCAGTGCTTACTAATCCTCCAGCGCCAATATGGTGCACCTTGCCAGTGTGGATTATGATTATCGCTGTCCTGACATCATCTCTTCTTAACAGTGCCTCTTGAGTCTGCTGGTAGTTCTTCTCGGAGTCAGCGACGTTCAAGCAGCGACGAGGAAGCCAAACGAGAGCGTAGGCGAAGAAGAAGGATGGCCAGGAGAGCAGAGAGGGAAAGAAGGGCATCCTCAGCCGCAACTGTACCTGCCTCTCTAACAGCTATTTTGGGTAAGTTGACGTTATTGTGCCTCATACTAGTGCCAGCATAAAGTTTCTTTCCCCTCAGGCCCTGGGCCTGGCACTCACATCGCTACGGATCATGAGGACACTTCTGCGGGGGCCGTGCACTGGTATCAGGACGAGTATGGCAACTGGGACTCGTACACATTCGCCACAGAAGCTTCGACCATGAGTGGAGCCACAGGCACCACTACTACCACCACGACTGCTCCAACTACGTCGAGCAATAATACTCCACCTGTCAGCACGGTCAACAGCAGACTACTGGCTTCGTTGTTGAGGCTACAGAACACCTTAGACTCCAGTGGCCACGCCGGCGAGGGAGGTCTTGGTGGTGGTCACTCCCGCTCCAACTCCAATGTCAGCAACAGCTCTGGTCTTACTGTAATCCTCGACAGCCCTGCCGGGCTAACTTTTCAGGCCGATACCGGAGGTAGCGGAGCTGGTGGACCTTCTTCTCCTGGAGGAGGTCACTTCGGTCGGTACGCTACTGTGCGTCACCCGCGTGCCTCGGTCAATACATCTTCGTCTACGTTTAATCCCACCTTCCGTACGCACAGAAGTCCGCTGAACCTGTTCACAGACCCGCTTAGAGACCGCAGAAGAGTGAACATGGCTCACGCGGCCGCCGTCATATCCTCATTGAACCAGCAGCAACAGAATAGTACTAGTGGAGGAGGGCAACAAGTCCTTGGACCAGTTATTGAAGAAGTGGCAAGCTCAGGAAGCAACAAATCCGGGATGGTGATTCCTTTCACCAATGGCTATCCGAAAAAAATGCGCAAGTACTACAAGTTCAGACTGTTTCCTTCTCAGCAGCACCACTTGAAGTTGGCCTTCGACCGGCTGGCGCTGCTTATGACGTTGGATCGCAACCTGAGCGTGACTGAAAACATCCTGTCAGTGATACTGGCTGTCACCGTTGCAGTCTTCTGCGCTCTCGTTCTGGAACAAGACTACTACCAAGACGTGTGGATCTTCCTGTTCTGCGCAGTCGCTGCGAGCTGCCAATACTCGCTGCTCAAGTCCGTGCAGCCCGACAGCGCCAGCCCTACACATGGATTCAACCGCATAGTGGTCTTTAGCAGGCCAGTCTACTTCATTCTGTGCTGCTCCTTGGCCCTCTCTCTTCAACATGCCTTGGACGACTGTACCAGTGACGACGAGTGCTTTGATTACTTCAATCTCTACGGATGGACCTTTCCCACCCGTCGTCAGCTTGAGGTGACTGTGGATGTCATCTACGTGTTTGTGCTCTTTTTTCCAATCATATTTCTGCTGGGATTGTTGCCTCAAGTCAACACCTTCATCATGTACCTGCTGGAGCAGCTGGACATCCACCTCTTCGGTGGTAACGCTGCAAGCAGCCTCAGTTCGGCCTTCTACTGCGTCGGGCGAAGCCTTCTGGCCGTGGGTGTCCTCATAGGCTTCGCCTACGGTGGTCTCACTGGCGAGGCGCACTCACAGCACACGCAGGAGATTCTCTTCTCTATGTTCTGTGCCCTCCTCGTCACTATCAGCTATCACATGTCAAGAAGTAGCTCCGACCCCACAGTCATCCTTTCGTTACTGAAGAGACATTTGCTCCTCACGGGAGAAGAAGGCGGCAGTGAAAACGTTGAAGCTGAGAGCGGACATGGCGAAGGCGAACAAGAGAACAAAGAAGCTGGTACTCCCAGCAGTCCCGGGGGAAGCTCGTTGACAACAGCCGCTGATCCACTGCCAAAGCAGCTCTGCGACACTGTCATCGGCCGCTTGAAAAACGACTTGATCATCTGCATGCTTGTGGCGGTACTTACCTTCCTTCTGCACGGGAGTGGACTCTTCCTCAAGTTGCAACCTGACCTCAACTATGTGTTGTGGCTACTGGCGGCAGGAGTAGGCTTCCTTTGCCACTACGTTCTCCCTCAACTTCGAAAGCAACTTCCCTGGCTGTGCTTCTCGCATCCATTACTCAAGAGCCACGAGTACAGCCAATATGAGGTGCGACAGGCGGCCAGGGTCATGTGGTTCGAACGTGTCTACGTGTGGACGAAGTTCGTAGAGAAGTCCTTCCTCTATCCCATGGTGTTCCTAGCTGCGCTTTCCGTGGACCTGGAACATTTCAAGGCGATGCCTCACCCAATGTGGGCTGCATTGATTCTGGTGGTCTCGGGCCTCAAGTGTCTGCGCGCTAGCTTTTCTGACAGCTCTAAGCAATTCTTCATCCTCTTGCTGACGGTCTTGATATTCCAATTCGACCCTCACACCGGCTTGGTTCGCGGCGGTGGGGGCACTGAGGGAAACATCCAAGGATCAAGTGCTGGCAACGCATTCATCATCAACTACTTCGTAGTGAGCATTGCCTTTCACAAGGTTTACGAGTTCTACCTGAAGGTGCAGTTCGTCATCACTTACATCGCGCCGTGGCAGATCACATGGGGATCAGCATTCCATGCTTTTGCCCAGCCCTTTAGCGTACCCCACTCGTCCATGCTCTTCCTGCAGGCCGCCATCTCCGCCATATTCTCCACTCCGCTCAATCCCATCCTGGGGTCTGCTATCTTCATCACGTCGTACGTGCGCCCTGTGAAGTTCTGGGAGCGCGACTACAACACGAAGCGCGTAGATCACTCCAACACACGGCTGTCATCACATCTTGAGCGCAACCCCGGTGCCGACGATAACAACCTCAATTCCATCTTCTACGAACACCTGACGCGCTCACTGCAGCAAAGTCTGGCTGGAGACATTGCTCTTGGAAGATGGGGAGTGGCGATGCAAGGAGACTGCTTCGTGCTTGCCTCGGACTATCTGAACTGCCTGGTGCACCTTGTGGAGATGGCCAATGGACTTGTAACGTTTCAAGTACGCGGACTGGAATTTCGTGGTACCTACTGCCAACAACGCGAGGTGGAGGCTATCAGCGAAGGGGTGGAAGAGGACGTTGGGTGTTGCTGTTGTGAACCTGGACACTTGCCCCACATGCTGAGTGCCAACGCCGCCTTTGCACAGAGGTGGCTCGCTTGGGAGGTCAGCGCCATCAAGTACGTTCTTGAAGGCTACTCCATCACCGACAATTCTGCTCAGTCCATACTTCAAGTGTTCGACCTGAGAAAGGTCCTCATCAACTACTATGTGAAGAGTATCATCTACTATACCGTCCGTTCCCCAAAACTAGAGGAGTGGCTGACCAACGAGGCCATACTCGAGGCGCTAGCTCCGACCACAGACAAGAACTTTGTCGACTTAGACGCCCTCTTCAACGTCAACATCGACGAGGACTTTGACTGCCGCGCATCAGGCGTCACCCGCAATTCGTTTTGCGCAGTATACCTCCCTTGGATAGCCTACTGCGCAGAACGACGGCAGCCAGCGCCTGATCATGGCAAGGACTCTCCTTTAGTGTCTCTGTGCCTCGCGTTAAGTCTGCTGGGCAGGCGGGCATTAGGAGCTGCTGCTCACAACTTCCTGACCTCCGTGGACCTTTTTCTGTATGGATTGCACGCTCTTTTCAAGGGCGACTTCAGGATAACATCAATCAGGGATGAGTGGGTGTTCAGCGATATGGAGCTGCTGCGTAAAGTGGTTGCGCCGGGAGTAAGGATGTCAGTGAAGTTGCACCAAGACCATTTCATGTCACCAGACGAGTACGATGACTCCGGAGTTCTCTACGACGCCATTTCCAGTCACGAGCAGAATCTGGTGATCTCTCATGAAGGTATGGATGACAAGTAACATTACCTTATGTGTAAATGAAGGCCATTTGAGTGCTGTTCGGTTGTTGCTTTTAGGTGATCCTGGTTGGCGGCAGGCCGTCCTATCTGGCGCTCCCTCTTTGCTTGCACTGCGCCATGTGGTTGACGACGGCGCCGACGAATACAAGATCATCATGTTGAATAAGCGTCACATCAGCTTCCGGATCATTAAACTGAATCGCGAATGCGTTAGGGGTTTGTGGGCAGGTCAACAACAGGAGCTCATATTTCTTAGGAATAGAAACCCAGAGAGGGGATCAATTCAAAACGCGAAGCAGGTTAGTCATATGGATGGTAGAATGACTGCGATGGCAAAAATTGTCTATATTTCTGTACATATTACGCATATTGCTACATGGTCTATAAACTTCACTTTCAGGCTCTCAGGAACATAATCAACTCGTCGTGCGACCAGCCCATTGGATACCCAATCTACGTATCGCCACTCACTACGTCGTTTGTCGATACCAACAAACAAGTTGCAAGTATCATTGGAGGGCCAATCAGCTTTTCAGTCATCCAATCGACGGTACTGCATTGCTGGAATAGGTATGCCAAACATGAACCGTTTGATGATGATGGATAAATTCTTAATCCTGTTCCTGTTTGTTCAGACTGTGGAAGAGATGCAGGGAAGGATGTTCCAGCGGAAGTTCTCTTCCGCAAGAACCAGACGCCCCTTATGGACCTAGCAGTCTTCAATCCGATCATCCGCCGGGAGCCGCCGTGGCGACCGGCACAGGCGGTGCCGGCGGCAGTGATAACGTTCCCGGAGGATCCATCAGTCGCGGCGGCTCGCTCCCAAATCCTCGGCTCAGTCAATCCAGTCAGGCCAGTCAAGCGGCCTCTCTGCTTGGCCTGAACAAGCCACCTGTAGCTGGGGCCAACACACTGGCCAGTCTGGCTGGACTCCTGGGACAACAAACGTCGGACTCTTTATCGCCGAATCTCAGCCAAAAAGGGCCCAGCGTATCCACCAGCGGCACAGCAATGAAGATGCTCAACTGTAGCCTTGAACCCTTTTACGAACTTGCACGGGTAGGGAGGGCTTGAAAGATTGCCCCTATGTTCGAGTTATGATAAAATTTGGACCATCAACTAATTTAATTTTTTTATGAATACTCGATTAATTTTATTTAAAACAAGACAAAACCTTAGTTTGAGGGGTGGATAGAGGCGATGCCTACTGAAAAGAAATACGAATAAAATGCCAAACAAATGCAGTGAACGAAACAAACTTTTGTCAGGACTGGATTAAAATTTAGCCTGAGCCTGAAAGCCTGAGGCTCATGGGCTAGCCTGAAATTTTTAGATATAGCAAAATATACTTAAACACCACCCCTAGGTGCAGGCCCCAAATCAGAAAAAATGGCCTGCACCTAGCCCTTAGTTTTGTTTTTGTTTAAAATATGTTTCATACTGTGCACAGCATTGTCACAACTGATTAAGTCATGACATTAATATTTTTTCGCTCAATTAATTGGTTCTGTGTGTTCTACTCGAACTCCAGATCGTGTTTTCGTGGTCTAGTTCTAGTCTAGGCCAGTGCCATGTGTCATCTTGCCTCTAGGTCAAGAACTGTACTTTCTTCATAGATTGTTGACCCGCTGCAAGTATATGACAACATCAACTTGGGACGTCGGATCGATCCAATGTGGCCGGATGAGGCCTGGAGGGCGAGAGGTGGGAGAAACAACTGGAAAGATTGGCTACCTGAAGGAGGCATGGAGGGACAAGTGAGTTCAAAGATCTTTATACACCGTGTACAGCGGTCAGCGCACATCCGTACTAATGTCGGTTGCTCTTTCTGTTGCAGATTGTCCACAAGTGGGTTCCGTGTCACCGAGAGCCGCTCAAGAGGTCCCATGTAGACAAAACTATCGTGTTGCTTAAAATTGGAGAAAGATTCGTTCCTATAGTAGAGAACGCGACTGAGCTGATCTCTGCCAAGGAAGAAACTACTGCAGATAGTCAAAAAGAAAATGCTAAGGCACAAGGGGAAACTGCTTGCGACGGAGCAGAAGAATCTTTCCCTTCAACATGTGTCTCCAATGAGGAAAGAAAGAGAGAGTATATGTCGTAGGCAATTCACTTCCTTTGAGTCTCAGGTGCCAAGAAAGACATCCTTTTTATACGCTAGACTTTGTGCACCATCAAGCCGCCGCGCCACTGTCCAGACAGTTTCAAGTGATTTAACACCAAGATTGATATTCCTGCAGGAAAGAAATAACGTAATGTTTGCGCATTAGCTGATATATGATATTTGATAAAGGTAAGGAACGTCTCCACCATGGAGGTAATAAAGATTGTCAGAGAACAGCATCTGCTGGACGCATTTGCAATCTACAGAACAGCGATGGTACCGAATCACCGACGTTCCACCTCTGAACACACACACAGTGCTTGACCCCATTCTGAGTCACACATTTTTCACCCCTGGACAACAGGTTGACCCCTATATAAGTTCACCCCCAGAAGAGCTGGACCCCCTACAGATTCACTGGGAGAAGTTAATTTTTACATTGATTGTCCTACCTATTACGAGTGTTCATATAAGACATTGAAGTCATGGACCCTAGTCTGACCTGGTCTTCATCCTATGTAGGGGGGCAACTTGTCTGGGGGTGAAACGTCCGTACACGATGGTGCATTTCAAGAAAAGTCCAGTATGAAGCACCAGTAGAGGTAGTGACATACAGTAGCGTGCCAATGGCGCGATTGCACCAGTGACATAGAGAGGTACATGGGGTATATACCTCTCTATATATCACCGGGATACTACGTCTCCCTCCATTGTTCTTCTTTTGGTTCACGTAACCTTTGCAACCTCTCCTTCCGAATGAGGGTGTCCCTCTGGGGGAAAGTGGGAGGTCGTAATCGACCCCATTGCAAGTTCAGCCAATTTCATCAATTTCACACCCTAAAAAACCAAGACCTCAGCCTCTCTGGCGGGCCTCCCTCTCCACCTTGTCTTTTGAGCAGTATGGTATAAAAATGGGCAGCCCACAGTCTTTTGTACTCAATCCTTTATCTTACACTCAACAAACAATCTGTGTTCTGCACTAGAAACTGGCACGGCTACGGATGTAGCCGATTTTACCCCAAGGAAAATACTCACAGCAATTACCTTGCCAGGGTGGAGACAGCGTTTGGGTGCGAGACCGTCGTGGGGATGTCTGGACTTCATGCTTGAAATAACGTTCGGCAACCTTCGTTATTAGTGTCTTGGGTAATCAAAGTCAATAGCACAAGATCAGCAATCACATACGATCATGATCAGTCTGCAGTTTGCATTATCGAGATGACGCACTTCTAGGCTGCTAAGCACCAAAGTGCGCGAGTCTATCTCGACAGAGTCCGTGAACGTTGACCTTGTTCGCGCGACCGACGTCGACTCCTTTGTCTGCCCCAGACACCCAATGGACAGACTGATGGACAACCCAACAGATTGACGAGATGCTGGAGTGTAATCCGTCGTAGAGATTCCTGCGTTCAGCTGACGCTCCCTGAGTAACTCCTCGAGGTCGAAGCCAAAGACCTCGACAGGGTGCGTGGGAACGTGACCAGCGCCACCCACATGAGTTTTTTCGACGACTCAGTATCGACTGTTACTGACGAAAGAGTCTCAACACAGACAGCGATGTTGTGTCGACGCTCCTCGTAATGCCGTCGTCTGCTGACGATAGCGGCGTGATCGCCGTGGAATGATGAACTGACTGGTGACCAACGCCAAAGTCGCGAGAGATCTAGGGCTTTCGGCATTAAGTCGAAGCGTTCGCACATGCACACAACGTCTTCTGTGCATGCCAACGTACAGGCCTGAGCGTACAGTTTAGTCGCGGGCATGACTTCACTTCATACGCTGGCCTGGGACGTGTTGAGTTGGACTTTTCAGGTGGAACACGTAAATGTGATATTTGGACACAATGTTGAGTACAGAGGTTAAATGTTAGGGATGCCCATTTTGATGCTACAGTGCTCAAAAAGAGACAAACCAGACAGGGCAGAGGCTGGAAATTTGGCTTTTCCAAGAGGGAAACGTAAAAAAGGGATTGAAATTTTCATGGGACAATCCCAGCCTCTGGGCCCATCATTTCTACAGGGCTTCACTCCCCGGGTCATCCGGCACCGTGTGCTACCATGCTAAACCCTATCGTCCAAAAGTTGCTCTGTTCAGTGATGGGACCAAAAAGCGCGACAGGGTTCACAGTGCCGGTGCAGAGCAATATTATCAAAGTGACAGGACCCATTTCTGAAAACAGTTGGAGGTAGGTAGAAACATATAAAAAAATTAGAAAAATTAACTGACAGCCTAGAAAGTTATTGGCATTTTTCATTTTAGGTTATAATATATAGCTTACAAAATTACTAAGAAACCCATGCTCTTGATTAAGTATTATTTTTTCCTCAGCTCAGGTATATTACACAAAAATTTTTCAGCTAGACCCTAATTTCGTCTGTTGAGGCTGCAGGAGCTGTCAAAGTTGATGGCTTTAAAAAAGCCAGTTGTAGTTGAGATGGCAATGGCGTTTTTTATAATAGTTACTCTGACAAATTCTCAGCTTTCAGAACATGTGAAAGTGGTAGAAATACATCCTAAAATGTCCAAGCCAAATATCCTGTTCTAAAAGTTTCACTCTGAGTCATGACCAAAAAAGACACTGAAGGAGAGACAACTGCAGGCAGAGGTAGGACCTGTTT
>JAAUXU010183190.1_pt1 | contig 108156 bp, 110 predicted proteins | sample 7278151 | NCBI WGS metagenome assembly JAAUXU01 (sample SAMN14350113, study PRJNA611818) | marine sediment metagenome | isolation source: surface marine sediment (1.8m) | place: French Polynesia: Moorea | collected 2018-08 | reverse complement strand
TTACGTACTGCCTCCTATCCCACGGGTCCATGCATGCAGGCATGCGTGGTCCATACACTGAGAGGGTCCATGTACCGCGCGTCCGGCGTCAGCGGCGCAGACAACAGGGTGAATCTGCTGTAACGTGGCAACCACGGTCGTGGCTCAAGATTGTTTCATTTCGTGCAACCTCAAAATCAGAAGAAGAGGGGAAGAGAGAGAAGCTTCTTTCCCAAGGCTTTTGTCGTTAGCCGCCATTAATTATGTGCCTCTTGATTAATGGAGCTACAAACGCGTTCGTGTTTCAATTGTTGTTTCGTGGAATTTATTGGAGCAAACGGGCTGACGCTGTTATTTCATGCAGAGGAAACGAATGCAAAAAGAGACTGTTTTTTTTCTTTCCGCTAAGATTTACGTAGCGAAAAATGAGACAATTGACTTTGACTTTTCTCAGTCTAGACAAGATTCCAGCCAATGAATAGAGCTTTTTTTTACTCTTCTTCCTCTTTACTATTGGAATGTGCGTAGCAGCCAAGATAAATAAGGGGAGAAACACAAGATTCATAAGGAGAAGAGCTTCTGGCTCCTCCCCAACACCAAAAAAAAAAAGGCAGACCTGGATCGGTTAACAATGGTATTTGTTGAACAGAAGGGAAGGCCATAGATGCCGTAGTTTCTCCGCGGGTAACCGGCATTTATCTTGCATGCTTCAGAGTGTGAGCCAATTTCGATGCACGGTTTCTCTCGGACTTCTCCGTCCGGGCGCGCGCGCGCACCTCTACGCTCTGCGCGCGCACACACACATGCCTTAATTTATTCTTGCGATGCCCAAATGTGAGCCTTGGCACAAGAGCCTCTCACTCATTCGCTCTCTCTCCCGCCGCGAGCCCGGGGCGATAAATCAAGCTTCCACTGCCTTGCCTTCCACCCTCTCGCGCGCGCTAACGAGCCAACAGCGTCGCTCGGTAATTCCCATTATTTGCGTCAGGATGATGAGTTCATGTAATTTGAACTGGCGCTACCGATGGGATTTGGCCGCTCCTCCTGCGCTAAATTCCGCATAAAAATTAGGCTCGGCGGGGTTTTTCTTTAGCAGCGTAATACGCACACACGAACTCGTCTGGGGTCTCCTGCTCCTCCGGCCTGCGGTGCTGTATGTTCATTAAACACGCGACCCATCGACTCGGCGAGAGGCCCGGAAAGTGCGTCATCACTTCTCGTCCCGGAGTCGAGACCCGGCGAGGCCCACGAGGCCGGCCAGAGAACCCGGCGAGCCACGCAACAGTGACGTTTCTTCACCAGAGATCAATGGCGCCGACAAATGGTCTCCAATCAATATTCGTCTCATTCCTTCCATATTTTTGCCTTAAAGGGAATCTTTGCAAAAATTGCTGCGCTTTGTGCGCAACAAAACCGCAAGCGGCGGGAAATTCTCAGAAGGGCCGCTAAAGGGAACTCATAAAATACGGCTTGGGGGGGAAAAACAGTATAAATTCTTTTCACATTATGACCCTAATTTTCTCATATGGTCGAGGATCAAGTTCTTCCCGTAAATGACTTCTCGCCAGTGGGGAGAGAAAGAGAAATCTGCAAATAAAGCCCAGTCTCGAGTGACATGAATGAATGCGTGATCGCCGACGTTGCGTCAATCACTGACGCATCCCTGATTCGCCAATCATGTGCAATTTGTTCCAGGAGCCATTTTGGACTCCTCCACCCAGTTTCCAGTAAGAAGAAGAAGAAGAAGAAGAAGAAGAAGAGTATCCACTAGAGGTAGAACAAGTCTGCCTGCGCGTGCAGGGCAGGCACGTATCTGGGCCGCATTGCCGCAAGATAAATATCAACAGTTTTTCGCCGACCAGCAGCGCTGTGCAGAAAAATATCTCTCTTCAATCTCCCCCCCCCCTCCCTACCTCCCCTCGTCTTCTCTCTGCGATCTCTGACCAAAAATGGAGAACAGAAGATCGGATGGTGGAAGGAAAGGCTTTTGGATGCCTCTGTTGAATGCGAAATGAGGTTTGGCAAAGGCAAGCTGGCGGTGCAAAAAAGGGGCAAGATGTTAGTGGGGGAATGCGCGCGCTCCCCTCCAAATTGAAATGCTCGACGGTTGCAGGCGCACTACAAATGATCGATTCCCAAACAACTTGTGTGGCATCTTCGGACTTCCACCTTCTCTCTCTTGCCCAACTGATGCATCGAGATCAACATCCGGACGGTCAAGATGGGGCGTGCAAATGTTCGGCGTCATTTCCAACCCGGGCGTTCTTGTCCAAATGACGCGGGTTGAAGCCCTCCTCCTCCATCAAAATTGGGTCAAGAAGTGAATGACAAAAGTTCTTTCCTTGTCATAACTTTGTTCTTACAACTTTTTCGCCCTGCTGGGCAAAGTCCAAGTACGTAGTGAATGAACTCCACCTTCGCCAATCAGAAGTCTGCAGCGCCAGAAGGGTGAGGGTCAAGTTTTCCCCGGCCCTCATTAGGACAACGGCAACACCTTATTCATTCACACGTCGTGCGAGAGAACCACGACTTTCCCTCGGCTCCTCTCGTGCGCGCGGCCTCGCCCGCTTGCTCCCTCCTCAAGGTGGACACGCTCGAGAGGGTCCTGTCGATCGATCCCACCCGCCAGAGACATTGAAATGTGCGCCTTTTGTCCCGCGCTCAATCACTCTGCTGCATTAATAAATCACACGCGGAGCAGCGAGGCAATTAATCGAGGCCCCCCCTGCCCATTAATGGTTCTTCTGCATTAGCATGAAAAAAGGAGGGGGATAATTGCACTGGAGGGACCTTTATTTTTCATCTTTCTTCCGACTCTTTTTATTTGAGGATAATTTACTAAGGACCTGTCTGCGTGGGCCCAAATGCATTCATTGGGCTGTTTCTTCTGGGATCTCTTTACGGGCATGCCGCTGGTGCTGCTGCTTTGGTAGTGGTAGCGGTATGATGATGATAGTGGTCCAGCATCTCTGACGGTTGTAAGAAGAAGAAAAAAATGGCTTCTATGACAAGAATGAGTCTTCTTAAGAAGATGTAGGAGCACAACTGTTCTACTCGGATCTTCTGGAGATCAACACGCCCGTCAGCAGCTTGTTTGTCAAGGCCTGATCAAACTCTTCTCTCTCTCTCTTTCTCTCTGACTGGATACAACAACTCGAACATTATTAGCTACGTTGAAATCTAGCGTTCATTAAGAAGATTTTATTGTCTTTATGCACGGCAATTTGGAGCTGGAAAATGGCCATGATTGGTCACTGCTCCAGGGCAAGAAAATCGCTTGCTGCGACCTATATTTGCGCTTCAGCCGCCCTCTGAATCCGAGCAAAAGCTCTGTTTTGACGCACCCACACACACACAGACACGAGCGTGCGCGCGCGTTTAAATATTTTGGGTCCCAGAACGCGCCTGAGGCTCCCGAGGAACAGTTGACCAAGGCTCTTCTTCTCTCTCTCCATGCCCACGCCGCCGCAAGCTCTCCCATAATTAGAATATCTTTTCGGGCACTTTTTGTCCAGAACCATCCCAGCAAAGGTAGGTAGGAAGGTAGGCATATTTCCACTACAGCAGCGGCGGCGGCCGCGGCCGCGGCGGCTTCTTCCTGGCCCGAGCCAAATTTCGCCCCACTTCGTTTCTTCTGTCAGCCAAATGAGCGTCCAGTCCAAAGACGTTACCATCAGCGTCGGCTGAAAAGAGCTGGGAGCAATCTTTTAGCATATACGAAAGTAGTGTAGCAGCAGGTAGGCATAGCTGCAGGCCTGTTGCTGGTGCGTCCACATTAGAAGAAGTGCGTCCCTAGGGGTACTTAAATAAAGCTCCGGTGCTGCTTTAACAAGAGCTTCTTTAGTTAGTCAGACATCTGAGGCCAGTCAAAAATGCATCTGCCCATACTGCAGTCGCATTTGGCGCCCAATATGAGGCTGGGCTGGACCCCAAGAAGTGCATTTTATTGGGTCGCAAATCGCGCCATAAGTTGTCTCCCCAAAGGAGTTTGCCAGTTTTGTCTGCCTCTGATATGTGCACTTAACCTACGGACGTTCGTTCCTGTTAGTTTTCTCCCTGCTTGGTCAGCACCTTGGCGGAAAATTTATTCCCGACGCCCTCGTTTTCTTTTCCACCAAGAAAGAAAAAAAAAGAGAGAATAAAAATAAAAGGGGAGCCTCGCACGCTCGAATATAACAGGGCCGAGAGCGCCGCGCCGCCTACCTGCGGCTCCGTTTGGTAAATGAGTGCGGAAAATGAAGCATTTCTTTTAAGGCCCTCCCCCCCTCTCTCTCTCTCGCTGTCTCGCCCGGGCCGGGCGTCGGGTTCGACCAAGGGTGAATTTTAAACGAAATAAATATTTTATGCCCGCTGATTAGAACTATTTTTCCGGGCGCCTCTTCAGTGTGCGACCCCAAGCACCGGAAGGTGTGGCGCACGCACGGTGACGGGCAAATTTCAGGAGTGATTTTCAGCCGAGGCAAGGTAGAAAAAAAAAAGAGGCCGAAAAAAAAGTCGAGTAATTGTCGGGTTGGAAGGGAGAACAAGGATTTCTGAGCAGGGTGCTTTTTAGAGAGTCCGTGGATAGATGGAAGGGCTATCATTGGAGTCTTGTCGTCTCTTTTTTGTAAGCATATCTTGTTTTTCTTTGTCTCTGCCAACGGTAGCAATTTGTTCAACTACTACGTTCAATCACGACGGTCAGGGTGAGGCACGTACCAGTTACGTCGTTGAGATCATGACTTTGTGCTAACCTCGGTGCCGTGAACTACTCCCATTGCGACGTAGTGAAGTTGGTGGCGTTCACTGATGTGTTCAAAGTTCTCTGGCACAGAGAGCTAAATCATGTACCAGACCCCTGTCCTCTCCTTGACTCCCGACTGAATCACCCTGTGCTATACTCTTCATGCGCAGTAGATATCGGCTTTTCGCCACTCCAGTGCTTGCCAAAGTCTCGATTTTTGCAAGATTTTGCTGCCGACTAAACTTTCTGCTCAGGCAAGGACCGACCGACTGTGGCAATTTGTCGAATTCTCGATTTTTGCAAAATTATCCTCCTGGTGACTGACCCTTTGAGAACATGTGCACACGTCCCCTTACGTAGAAGTCTCCGGACCCTAGTTCGGCGCACATGATGTCTCGACATGCAAGGAGATAGCGCAATGTTAGGAAATGCTGGGCACGCAGCCCCGGACGAAGAGGGAACACCAAGACGACATCACGTGAGAATGAATTTTGATCAAGTCTCTTCGTCGTGCGTGCAAAGGAGTGCTCACTCAAAGGAAAACTTCATCACGTCCTATCAGAACTCTTCCCTGTGAGCCCCCCTTCCATCTCCATCACTCAGCGGTCAGCTGAGAGATGCAGAGGGAGGCTTTACAGGCAATAACATGACATTTTGCCATCATCATTATCGTGACTCGACATCGAAGAAAAGGAGAAGAAAAAAAACACCCTGGCTTTTTGGCCGGGGAGAAACAAAACATCTTGATCCACGGGTCTTTATCAGGCAGTCCGATCGCCAGGAAATCTCGTTCTCCCATCGTCATCATCGTCTCTCTTCTTTGAATCCAGAAAACAATCGGGCAAAATGTACGTCAATTAAGACATTCTTTATCGTCCTAACAGAACTATACATTCATTGAACTGACACACTTGAAGAACATTCGTGGCCAGGGTTTGTTTTCATTCACCCCCAATAGAGGTTGTTCTGGGTGTCATATACAGTGTGGAGAATGTGCGGCGTCCCAAGTCAAAACGATATTTGCCATGTCGAGACCGAATAGCGTCATAGCCCTGGCCGATGTCATATGTTGAATGGCCAATGTTCCATGATATCGATGATTCAATGATGCTTCAGAGCTGTTCCATTTTACAGCACCCAGCCAGGGGCCCCAAGGTATGCTGTGGGCTGTTTCTGCATGATATCGCCATATCCTCCTCATACAGCCCCACTCCATGTCGCCGCCACAGATCGCACATGCTTACACAGTATCGGCTTCTCAAATAGCGACGGTAAAATGCAGAAGTCTCTCGCCGGATGTCTGCTGTCACCATCCCTCAAAGTGGATGGAATCGAAAATATTTGACGTTTCGTCAAAGCTAACAGGATCTTTTCAAAAGAGCCGAAGAAGAGGGGAATTCAAGCAGCGCGTTAAGGAAGCGGTTGCAGCCCTTCTCGGCGTGGCAGCAACACGTCTTCAATAAGGAGAGCTCGATTGATGCAGCCGTTTTATTCCACGCAACGATGTCTGGAAAAGCCAACACAACGACCATTGATGCTTTTCCTCTTCTTCTTCTTGTTTTCCTTTCTGTAGGCGATCAGAGTGGGGAAGGAAAAAACCCCTTTTGCCTCAATAGATGAGTGATTGCCCGACACGCAACAGACATCGGACCCGGCCAAGAAGGAGGGGGGGGACTCGATTTTTTTTTACTCTGCCAGCGTGGAAGAATCATTCTGGCTTTGTCATCGCTAGTGAATGGCTGAGCAACACACACCACCATTCGGCGGTTGATCGGATCTGAATATTGCTGAGTCACCCTGTAGTAGCTCCATTGTATGAATGTGCGTGTAATATGGCTACTTGTTGCTGCTGCTCTCCCCACCCTTGGCTTGCGTGTGATCGTTCCTACGTGTACGTACGTAGCTACCAGCATAAGATGCGTACGGAGTACATGCAGTACCTACGTGTGTGTGTGTGTGTGTGTGTGTGTGTGTGCGCGCGCTCCAAAGGAAGCTGCTACCATCGGTGGAGAGAGAAAAGATGCGTGGCATTACACCGGCCTGCAGCTCTCCTCCTTTCACGGCACCTGTGAATAGAGCACTGTTCTATGGGGTATCATCATATTTCATTACGAGTGAGGTAAAAGCAGCTACTGTATTAGAGCCAACGGTCAAGTTTTTAGTAAAATGTTATACTAATACAGCCTGTGTGGACAGCGTCAGTAGCGGGGCGCCCTGACAGGGGCAGGCTTTGCTCACCATAAGTCCATTTGAGTTCAATGTCTCGAGATTATACCTTTGCCTTTCAATAATTTACATAAAGTTTGCTTCACAGCTACAGCACAAAAAACATTGCGCAGCAACCTCAGCATCAACCTTTTTAATTAGCTTCCTTGATGACCGTCAGGCAACATACAAAAAGCTCTTCATTACCGACCTCACGAGAGCTCCACAGGGATGCCATTCTTGCCACGTCCTTCGCTTGGCACCACACTTGGAAAGAATCGACCTTCGTCATGGGAAGAAAGCTCCCGTGGCAACTCTTCCGTAGTTCGTTTCGTCATTGCCCCAATGATAATCTAGACTCGATGAGACAATGGCCTATTCAAACGGCACTAATGTTCTCGTACTCAGCGTAACATTGACATAGTGTGTGATTTAAAAGAGAGATCAACAATGCAAGCCTTGATTAAGATGGAGGACCTCTCCTAAGTCGCCATATGGCCAGATGCTAATGCAGTAAGAAATGCGGGCTGGCTGCATCAGCGTACGCCCATTTCCATTACCCCAGCTGCTTGAGCGTGTCTTGGGGCAGTCAGAGAGGCAGGAACAGAGTTAAATTGTTTTATCTGGCAATCGAGCGCCATATTTTTGATGAGGGGGCACAACCGTCCCATTCCATTCATCTCGTTAGCGACTGCGCCTGTCGCATGAGTGCATATTTGATACGTGGCAGTAGAACACGAAAGTTCAGCCTCATCATTACCATTATCATTTCATACCCGACGTGTGTGCCAGCTCAGGACGAGCGAAAAGTCAAGCTTGCTTTCTTGTTGCAAAAGCGCCAAGTCACCGCTCACCTCCGTGTACACGGAGCCAATTAATTTCTGAAATGACTCATTCCGGCGTAATCTCATTGCACAACTTGAGCACAAACACCCCAAGACCCAAGCAGGCGAGCACACAGAGTCCGGGAGTCTTAGAACAATGCAATAACTCTCGGTCTCTGGTTTTAATGGCTCATTGGGCGCAGACGCATTAAGGTAAGGTAAGGAAAGGTAGAAGGGGTGGCGGTGCTGAGATTTGGCGCTCTGCACCGTTAGGACACAAAAATAAGCCAAAATTTCCAGCCACCAGAGCAGCCGCAGCAACTTGCTTTTCACCGCTTTACAACGTGTTATCCTTTCGTCGAATATCCTGCAAAGTATGCGCAGAATTCCCGCCGACTGCACTCTACACGCCCAATAAATGAGCCGACAGCCCAAGCAAGCCTAGGTGAGATAATCTTCACTTGCGGCGAACCCATTGTTTCGAGCCGTTAACACAGCTCACAAAAGATGCCACCGATCGTTAAGTCCTGGAGACTGGACCAAGTCTTGGTATAGCCTGCAAAAAAAAAAAAAAAATCGAACTATACAGTAGACGTGATGCTGATAACATTCCGCGAGGATGAAGATGTCTGAATATTGGAGGGGACTCCTGTCGAGTTCAGTAGGAGAGAACGGGACACCTGCTGACTGCTCTAACTGATCCTCTATTTTTTGTCCCCGAGACAATAGGAGGCGACTTGAACATACGGAGAGGCCAAAGGGATTTTATTACACGTGTGATCAGAACATGATTCATAGTGCAGCTTTGACGCTTGCCACCAAAAAGGTCATAGCCTGGTGGCCTCTGAATAGGCTTTTCTTCTGTACTAAGCAGGCGTCGTTCAGCTTCTTACCTCCCCATCTTTATTGGAAAAATCTCGAAACAAATCTTCAATGACAGTTGGGGCGAATTAACGAAGCCCCTAAATCTCCAGGGGTTTTCGTAAAGGAGAAGAAGAAGAAAAAAACGTGACGATCAACCTGCGGGCGGCTACCTGAAGAAGACCTCGCTCGTGGACGAGGAGGAGCCTGCTCAGCTCTTGCAGCAGGAACAATGCAAAGTGGCGACCCCCAGAAAATGGGCGAAAAGAAAAATAATGTCTTTGCAGCCACCGCAGCAGCTCTGACTTGGCCTTGAAATGGACTTTTTGGTCATCCTCTTCCTCCCTCCTCCGGTGATACCTTGGTAGCAGTAGTATTTCACGCATAATTGAAATGCGCGGAGCGACAGGGGGCGATTTATCTCCACGGCCCCGGTCTTTTTGGGTTTTTTCTCGCTCCCTACCTTTTGCCGAGTTGTTTTTCCTCCGCGGGGAAGGAGGATTAGGCATTATAGGGCTGAGTGTACGAGTAGTTGGGTAGTGGCAATGCTTTATGACGGGATAATGCTAGCTCGGTTTCTTTTGTGAGGGAAAAAGAGAAGGAGAATTAGCCGTCGACGACTGGAGGAAGAAGCTGAAAGGAGGCGATGCCGCAACAAATGAATATTCTGACGTGTCGGAGCCAAACATTTAAGGCAGCAGAAGGCGACGACCCCTTAATTAGACGCAAAGCGGTCTGTCTCGGAGGCGCCTTTTACCCATTTGCACTTCAATGGCCATTTTATCGGCGCCTTCAGATCTTGGCATTGTTTGTCTCATTGGCACTGAGAGCCAAGGAATAAGAGGAGGAAAAAAGAGAGAGACAGACAGATTTATTGCGCGGCCAAAAAAAAAAAAAACAACTGCGCGCGCGCTCTGGAAAAGAATAATGGGTCTTTCCTCGCGCAGACTTCTCTCTCTTCTTTATCTGCGAAACTCTTATTCTTTACTGACAGCACGAGCTCTTTGTCAAGCTGAGCTTTACGGACCACAGCATGCTCACACTTGTCAGTGCAACAAACATGCAACCCACTCTCATTTCTCTGTCCGAGGTGTGGCGATAAAGCCTGGCTCTCTCCAATCTATACAGTATCTTCGGACCAAAAAGTTCGCTCTTGTGCTCGATGATCGCCGCATTATGCGTATCAAGTACTTGGAGACCGGTACTGACGTTGTAAAAGGTTCCCGAAGAGATGGCGCACGATCAGCTGTGTCGACGTCCCGGACTAAGCTTCTTCTAGCTTGTGTTGCATATCACACCCAAGAATTGCCGCCTCTTTGGCTCTCACACTTAAAAGAAGAAACGTACAAGGTGGCTGGGCTCTTGCTGCTGTTGCTGCTGTTGATCTGTATTTTGAGCTGAATGTAGTCCAGGACCAAGGCGTTAATGGCCATTAACGCCTGTCTGATGTTCTGGAGAAGAAATTCGTCGTCGCCCATTTTCGCGATGGGCGACCGAGATAAAATGGGCTGGGGGAGAAGTTATCTCCTTGCGGGAGAGGAGACGGAGCAAAAAAAAAAAAAAGAAGGACCACTTTTGATTGGGAGATGTGATAGCACCTACGTGATGTTCTGAGTAGTAGAAGGGAAGCAATTGACATCCTCAACAGCACAGTCACCCCTGGCAAGTGACCCCCCCACCCTACCGATATCCCAACAAGAATACACGTGGAAATCGACAACTCCTACTGGAGAACATCCCAAGTTCTACCAGTTATGGTCTATGCATACCTTGGACGTGTCGCCAGCACGGCCAAACCTCCTCTCTGAAAGAGCCTTTCAAGTATCTAATGCTAGTCTCCAATAGGCCCGAACAATCGACGAGAACAAGGACCATGACGAACGATGTGTTGCCAGAATGAGTATGCCCGACCTGAGCAGATAGGTAACAGAAGAAATCGCCCAAGTTACCTGATGTGTTGCCTACTTCGGCGCGTAATTTATCACTTTTAATAGCTACGACGACGGGGGATTAATGACGTTCTGACGCCGCTTGAGATGTCATGATTCCAGGGGTCGAAGGCCACTTTCCAGCGGGGCTATTGCAGCACTCGTAGCAGTCGTCGCGCTACTGCGAGAACGGGGACGGGGGGAGTCAACGAGACGATGCCCCGCTGACCAATAAGCTGTTTCACTTTCAATGAGGACAGGCCCCGGAGGCTAATATACACTTGCAGCAGACTATGTACGTGACCAAAGGGAAAAATAAGACCGATGCCTTCTTCCTCATCCCCCCTTCCACTCTTCTCCGATTGGGCTCTCTGACAAACTGCCATCTGTATTTATTGTGTCGCCATGGGACATTTTTATGACTCACACTGTATGTGATTTTACTCGGACTTTGGGGCTCGAGACGTCCACCAAACACGCAGAAAGTACGTAGGCAGAGCATAAGGGACTCATTGTATCCAACTTAACGTTTAGAATGGGCTAGTTGTTGCATTAACGTGCGCACGGGGAGTACGTATACAAATGCGCAAGGGCCGGGGTAACATGATGAGCCTCTTTGTGGGTGTTCCAGAGGCCCACAGTACCGGTACATGTGACAGCCTAATCTTTTACACATTACCTGTCACGTTCTCACTTCCCCGGATAGAAATACAGCACATATCCACCATACACACGTAATCTTGCTTGAACAACCCACGTGCGCGTCTCACTCTGGAGTGTCGTACGGATGTGCAGTGATTTTCGGTTTCTGAGTCACCCTCAAGTTGAGCCTGCGATGCTGTTTAAATTTAAGGTGTCAGCGTCTAGTCCTATAAGTGATTTGAGATCATTGCGTTATCTTGACAATTCAATCTGTTTTCACTCCGCGTAATCACGAGCTAACCTGCCAAGCTCTGACGGACACAAGGAGGGGGGGGGGACAGGAGGTGAGTAAGATCCGAGGCCACGTCATGTTGGCGGCCTCGCCTTGAGCCTATGCCATGTTGGACCCTGTAGCCGCCAAGTGAGGGTCGCTAATCTTTGTTCCTCCTCTTCTCTACCAGACTTGAAGAACAGTCTTAGCAGCAGCAGCCTCGACGATCCCCTGACTTTTCTCTCATTATTCTTTATGAAGAATAAAAAAATGTCAGCAGCAATGTCGAACTGAGCCTGGCAGGTCGACAGGTGGCAAACCATTTTAGTACGACAATGGGTTCTTAAATGCACTTCTTTGTCGAAAAAAAAGCACTCAGTTTAGGCTTTATCATGTTATTAGTGGTCAGTATCCATCCCATGAATTCCATGCCACGTGGCTTCATGGCCAAATGCTGCCTTGCCCACAACGACAACGACGACGACGGCGACGACGACGACGACGACAATCTGCCACTCTCCTTACGAAGATGTGATCGGAGAGTGGCATGCACAACTGCACGCAGACACAGCGAGAACGAGAGGTGTCAGGGTGGACAAAATATGGGGAAACACGCACGCGCCAGGCGAAGGCACTTTTTTCAGCATCCGGACAAAGACAAATGGTGCGATGATACGGGTGCGGGCATCAGAGAGGGGGGGGGGAGGGGGACAAAAAGGGCGCGAGAGGAACAACTTTCTCCCAGTAATAGCTGCGAAGTCTGCTGCTGGGACTGGTGGTGGTGGGAGAGTAATTAATGAGGAGCGGGGACGAGTTTTTGCTAATTAGGGGCCTGTGTGGTAGTTAAATCAATAGCAGCAGCTGCAGCAGCAGCGGGAAGAATGAGGCCTTAGATTGGGTCGATCAATTTACGGAGAGCAAGGGAATAAAGCTGAGCTCGGCCACCACGAAGCGTTATGAATCATCAAGCTTTGATGGACTCTTTTGAATATTGCTGCTACGAAAGCCTCGGATGCAGAACAATGAGAGAGTCCACTTTCACCTGTTGTCACGTACGACGCATTTCGGATGAGTCTTGGGTCATGCTGAAGATTCGGTCCTTGTTTGCAGCTTGAGAACAATGTGCGAATTTGCACTACATGGGTAGCGCGGCAGCTGCTCGGATGTCTGCCTCTTCGTTATGGCAGTCATTTATTGCCATTTTACTGCGGAACCGTTAAGCGAAAAAAATATACTGGGATATCTGCTCAAGAGCCCAACTACTCATGCAACTGGACTTAGGTCAAGTCTGCGATCCCCGATGCAACCCGCGTCTTGTTTTGTGCCAGCTATGGAGACCGGATTGGGATCGCCCTGTCTGGTCTACCAGCTTCTCTCCACCGGCGATCAGACATTCAGCATTAGTTTCCTTACGAAAAACTGCGTACGTACGATGTTCATGTGGGACTGCGGGCCATTTGTCCAACAGTCAAGCCGCGTCCACGATCATAGGAGTAGAAGGAATTTACTACGAACGTACAGGTCGTGCGGGGCACTGAAAGAACGAAACCAGCCTGGAGCAATTCGTTATCTTTGACATGTGATAGCAAAGAGCAGCGTGCCACTCATCGACAGATGCAACAGCTTTTCGTGAGCCATTAGGCTGCAAGATCTTCAGATCTCTTTACCTATGGCTTGCTCTGCCAGCTATCTGCTCAACTATTACGACGACCACTGATGCTGCTTCTGCTCTGCATGGGTTTTATCGGCTTTGTCCCTCACGTCAGTGTGGCCGGCAGCGCGATCAAAGCTCTCAGGTTGTCCTCTCTTTCATCTGGACGACATCAACCTCCCTCTCCCACTCAAATCTGTTGGCAAGCGCCCAAGAATCACACAAGACTATAGAAAAAAGGGACCGAAAGCTTTTTTTGCTTTGCCGCCGCTTTCTATAGCTACCGAAAAGATTCTCCGGACGCCGCGGGTGTGCATTAGTTTGCACTGTTTTCTTTTTTTCGCTCCCAAGTCAGGAATGCACGTTCTTCAGCTGACCACAGTGGTGTCTTTTTGTGCAAACGATAAATGAGATCGTTTTCACCTGCGCATCTTGCGCAAGTGAGGCAGTTAATAGAGACACTTTGGCTCTTCATTGTCGAGCCAAAAAATAGGCATCAGCATGAAATCGGAAGCCATCAGATAAAGATGTCATCGTGGCTGCCTTTTTTGGAGTCTTCGGTAGCTTCAGGTGTCGACACCTGGCAAGAGTTGTAAAGTGTCCGACAGCCACTCTATCGTTGCATCCCGCAGCTACCTAGTGGAAGAAGGCAGAGTCACGACACAAGACAGGCTGCACCGACTACGTACAGTGGTACTTTGGCCCGACCGTCCGGGTGCACTGAAGGGACTCGTTACCAATTGCTTCTCTTTTGAGCCTGTTTTTTCGCGCTCAATCCATCACTGCGGACGTCCTTGGCGGTGTCTCCTTGTTCCTTGCCAATGTCATTATCACTAATGTCAGTATGCGACTAGTACCGGGGACTCGTGAGGCCTGCCAATTCCTGCCTGTCGCTGCCCACGCGTTACAGTCCGTGCGTATCGGCTAAGTAAGCCGTTATACTGTTCGGACACGTCGTGGCAGTCTGTATCCACACATTGGGAACATATGTGATAGGGGCCTTAACTTCACTTCCTCCCTCTTGTCAATCAGCGGCTCCCCACATACACATAGTTGGCAGCTACCGCAGACGCAGCGCGCACGATGAGTAGGATTATTGCGAAATGAATAATGAGTTTTTCGGCAGCTGCCTGCAGTGATCAGGAGGAGGTAGAACCCTGGGGTGTTCTGAGCCGGCGGACTTTCTCGGGCCCATGTCATTGCTTACCAGTTCAATGGCTCAGTAGCGATAACTCGAGCATGCAAATGCGAGAGTACGAATGGATTCGGAGGCTGGCTTAGTCTGGGTCTCCTGGGCTGTTTGAGGTAGGAGTGAACGATACAGACGACGGCCATTGTTACTGCATTACATTCGTTTCGGGCCCCAAACGTAGACAGCAATTGGGAAATGAAGGGGGGGGGGGAGGGAAGCTGCTTCTTCGAACGGCGATTAAACGTCATTTTCCCCTCACATACGCGTGCAAGTACCGCAATAGCAATTTACCAATCGATGCCTCCAGCTAAATTGAAGGAGTCAGAGACCGCTCCTTTAGATATGGTCAGAGTTGAAAAGTTGGGCTTGGAGTCATCTTGATGAGGCGACATGATTAAAATTGGGCTCCCCCTCCCCCGCCTGTCCCACTCATGGTACCGATAAAAATCCGCAGGTGAAATCGCGGGCATGATTGGTGAAAAATCCTTTAATCACTCTCAAGGGTTCCTTACGTGCTTTTACCACTCGCTGCTTGCAGGCACTTCTTCACATACGTACCATGTTCTTGCTCATACTGACTATGCACTCGAACGCACTCGTAAGAAAGAGAACGTACAGTGCACGAGTCTTTAAAACAAGGTTTTGGGACCCACGTGCCCAGCAACGTGCTCGAGGAAACGCGCGTCCACATGAACGCACCATACGTTTTTCGTAGAAGACAACACGTGCGTGCCGTGGGTGCTTCGTCGTTCTGCATACGTACCTGCCCACGTGCAAGTATTAAGTTACTCTCGTGTCCAAGAAGGTAGCAACATACGGGGGGGGGGGTAACTAAAGTGTGCCACTGTACTATTCTTCGTGAAACTAAGTACCGAGTGGCCCACGATATCCCCAGTTCTTGTCTATAAAAGAAGGCGAGCAGTGCTTCGGGGTCAGTCAGTCTGGAACAGAAAATGCTACCTCAAGAGGCCGCGATCAAAAGTACCACCGACCTGGGAGAACGTACATACTGTCAGTTTCAGCGCGACTCCTACGTTGGATTAATGTGGACTGCATGAACGACTGGCACACTTCTTTAAGAACTGGGTGACATCACCGCAGTTATGGACGACTGCAGCACGCAAGGCCTTTCGGTCAATGCTTTGCTCTCCAAGGACGGGGGAGTTCTTGCCTGCGAACAGAATGGTCACTATCCATCAGTTGACCTTTCAATCTGGCTACGCTCTTGTGCTCGAGAGCCAGAGGCACCCGTTGAAGCTGAACGAGTGCGAGGGCGATTTCCCTCATGGCTCTCGGGAGGATGCTTACTGCTGAACGGCCCTGGCAAGTTTCGCTACGGAGACCAAACCGTGGAGCACCTCTTTGACGGGTCGGCGCTCATGCAGAAGTTTGAGATCGCCAACGAGGGGCGAGGAGCCTTTTATCAGTGCAGGTAAACAGACGTACAACAATGTATGTACGCACAGCCGAGGAAGGAAATACAGGTCCCCCTTGGCTTACAAACTTATTGCATGGTCTTTGGCTTAAATAAGTTTAAAAAGTCAGTCCCTGTAATAGGTCATGACAAATTAATGTCGGAATTTTTGCAATGTCTTCTTTTTGAAATATTTCCTTGAATAATAATCAAAACTCATTTGACAATCATTTTTTCTGAAAACCCTACGCTTCAGCAACACAGATAGATCTTAAAAGCACTGACTGGACACCAGCATCTGCAGCCTTTTTCTCGACAGAAAGGCTGCAGATGTTGCTCGCCTTTCACCTTGCAGCCTTTCCTGACAGAGCACGTGAGCCTTTGTCAGTCTTCAGTTGTAAACTCTCACAACTTTATGCGGATTCTCTGCTTCAGAGCTCGCTCTGATTTTGCCTCATCATAGACACGAGACTTGAGCCAACCCCAGAAGTTTTCAATAGGCCTCAGTTGGGGACAGTTGGGGGGTTAGCAGCTTTGGAGATGAATACAATGTGATCCTCTCTGTACACCTCAGCTCAGCAAAGATCACTCAGCTCAGAGTCGTTTCTTGGAGGCATTTTTATGGCGTTACGGCCTTGTTCGCATTTTCTGACCATTGGACCACCATGCTCCCATCTGGCAATGATGTGATGCACGCTCTGCTCATTCGGACCCATTGCAACAAGGTGATTGACTGTGTGCTTCTTTCCGTGCTGCCCGTGCTGTTTAAAGAATTGGCCAACCATCTTGTATGTCTGCTTCAGGTTGGGGTTGTCCATGGTAGCCTCCAGGAAAATTTTGTTTGATAACAGTATCCCCCATTGATCTAGAGGTTTCATCTACCCCCACCTCACCAGTTAATATTCTCCCACTTGCTCACCAAGGCGTTTGTGCGACATTTAACGTTCGGACACCAATTTGTCATAACCCGTTAGCTTGTGATGGGGTTCTCACACATGTTAGCTTGAATTTTCTGCCATTCCTTCATTGCAAATTTCTCCAACTCAGACAGGTTTTTTGATAGCTCTTTAGATTGGATGGTACATTAATTGTGTTGACACTATTGTATAGATGAGGAAGCTTGAAGAACTGGAACTGCTTATGCTGAAAAATCTCCAAAGCTTGCCTGGATCATAGTTGTAGTTCATGTGGAGATTCGGAGAGCAAGAAGTTTGTGAAAGATGTATCGAGTTTCACGAGGAACCAATGCCCTTCGTTAGGGTTTTTGTAAGGTTGCGCACCTATGGCAATTGGTAGAAAACAGTTGACGCTATCTAGTGGTTCTACTTAACAACAGACGATAGAAACGGTTCAGTCTATATGACTCCATGGTGAATGATTTGATACCATGGAAATCTATGAAATTATCAAGGGGACCAATCTTTCTGTTCTTGAATGTGCGTACATCTCAGTTGAAAACTCGACCGAAGTACCCAAACAGAGCTAACACGCCCACATCCTCAGCTTTGTGAGTATTTCACGTACTACACCAAGGGCATATTCGGACGGTCAGAGAAAACCCGCTACTTTCATTTCAGTGTCAGTGCATGCATTTAAATGAGTATAGTGTATCAAAAAGAATTCTTTTCAGACCACGCGAATTCAAATCATTTCAAGGCATGCGATGACTCATACCGAAGAGCAGCGTTTTTCTCTGACCGTGTGAATAAATCTAAATGTCATATAATGACATTCCTTCTGGGTAAAACCTCTAAACTCTTAGCCTCCTACAGGTTTCTCCGCTCCACCCACTTCAAGCGAAACTTGTCGGCGCAGAAGATCGTCACGACCGAGTTCGCCACTGCAGCCTCTCGTACCGAGCAAGGCGTAAATGCCGGGAAAGCTAAGAAAAGGCTCTTCTTTCACCAACTGCAGATCCTGATGAGAGGCAACCTCTCAGAGGTCATGTCAGACAACACCTTCATCACTGTTTATCCGCTGGGCTCGGAGTACTTTTGCTTCTATGAGAGCCCCTTCGTGCACAGATTGGACCCATTCACCTTAGCCACCACGGCCAGGATCGACTTGAACAGAAGGCTAGGACTTTTGGCCAACTCTGCCCACCCCCACTTTGACGAATGGGGCAACATGTTCTCTGTGGGTCTGAAGGTGGGGCTCACTGGACCGGAATACACTGTCAACAAGTGAGCTCTGTAAAACTACGTAGCGTACATACTTGTAGAGTATAAATCCTTTGAATCATATAAATCTTGTCCGTAGATTTCCAGTGGGACACTCATCACTTGAAGGTGGTCATCAAGTTGCCAAGGTGCAGTCAAGATGGATGCTGGACCCTGCATACATGCACAGTTTCGCCATGACCGCGAGGTAGGCCGGCCGTGCAGTCCAGTCCAGTCCTAAATCCTATAGCATGTACGTCTACTAAGTGCAGCACACGGGTGATTTTCATTTCAGATATTTTATCCTAATCGAGCAGCCATTTACTGTGCATGTGCCTAGCATGGTATCCGCCCACTTAAGGGGCATGGCCGTGATCGAGACACTCAAGTGGAGGGGCAACAAATCGACTGTCCTGCATGTCGTGGACAGGTCAACTGGAGAGAAAACGAAGCTTCAGTATCACGTAAGTTCTGCGTACTTATATTGAGAACATTTTTTTGTTGTCACTTAACTTTGTTTAGACGAAGGCCTTCTTCTTCCTGCACATCATCAACGCATACGAGGACAGTAACCACCTGGTCATAGATATCTCGTGCTACAACAACGCAGCTATGTTGGACTGCATGTACTTGTCAGCGTTGCAAACTGCACAATCAGATGAGAATTACGCTCGGACGTTTAGGGGCAGGCCCATGAGATTTGTCATACCTCTAAGGCCGGCTGCAGGGTGAGAAATTGTCGTAATGCAGAACAAATTCAGTGTCTGCATCTATCACTAACTTTACAAAACTAAGCATTACTTATGCTAAAACAATGCCTCATATTCAGCGATTGCAAGGACAATTTGGTGACTCTGTCTGGGACCACCGCGACGGCCACGTGGATGAAAAAGGGAAGGACCATCTGGGTTAACCCGCAGATGATTTGCAACGTGGGATGCGAGACACCGACCATAAATTACGCACGGTAAGAAAGCAAAGTACTTGAGGTGAGAAATTGCAGGGGCATCACTTCATGTGTTCAAGCCCTCATTTCGTCATGAGCTGCATAACTGTCCGCATGTGTACAGCAAGTCACTCATAACAAGGAGAAAGTTTAATTTGTGCAAACATCATCTCTTATCTGATACAGACCTCCTTGTGCTGTGATTCACCTGTTGTGTGGCCCGTGCCTCCTCTTTCCAACGTAGTTTTAATTGCGAGCAATCAAAAAATTCGCCAGTCATCCAGATCAAGCATATGCACTTCTATTTTTGCAGGGTCAACGGGAAAAAGTACCGCTACTTCTACGCCATCACCTCCGATGTTGACGATCCAGTCAGCTCCGGTAGAATTTATAAGGTGATAGATGGCAGTGTGTAATATTTGGACATATTATGCGGCTCGTAACACTCTGTCGCATTGCAAGGTGGACACCCTGACAGGTCAAGTGACATCATGGTACCAAAGGGGTCTCTACTGCAGCGAGCCCACCTTTGTGCCTAGGCCCAGGAGCTGCGAAAACGGAGGGATGCCAGATGAGAAGGAAGACGACGGAATACTGATTTCGTCGTCGATCTTCGCAGCCCCTGAGAGCTCCAGGGTGGCCCTGATCGCGTTAGACGCTTCCACCATGACCGAAGTGGCGAGAGCGGAGTTCAGGCTGGACGGGCCGGTGCCCAAGCCGCTGCATGGATATTTTACGGGGAACAACAAGTTTGCCGGCGTTCAGAAGAACTTAGCTTAGACGCCTGGACATAAACTAAGAGACTGTACTGCGTACGCACTGCGTTGTGCGCACACCTCCTTGTCTTAGTACTCTTATTGTGCTTACTTTATACGTATGTAATAATGGGCTCTGCAAGACTATATGTAAATTTTTAGGTCGGTGCCGTAATCTACGTGTACTTGAACTAATCATCCTCAGGAAGGAACTCCACTTCTATCAGAGCCTCGGACGCAATTTTTGGTCATAAGTCACGCGCCCGCTTTTCTATAGTGCGCACATGGCTAATAAATTTCTATATCTTTACTGGCGATCTTCATATTTTACGGTCGCTTGCTCAGTACAAGAAGCACATGCGATATTGCTCAGCTGGACGCAAAGAAGAGCGTGCACTGCACACTCTTCCCTGAAGATTCGCATTAACCAAGGCACTCATAAAGACCAAAACAGAATTATTACTGGAGCACCAAGGCAAACAAAACGACCTCTCCTTTTAGTCCTAAAAACTGCGAAGCGATTAGCGCCCTCGCATAAATCTGCATCACCATTTTTAAGGGGGAAAAGCCCCCTTTTAGTGGTTTAGAGAAGGTCATTTACCTGACAGCACGTGCATGAAATGCTTGCCAGAAAGAGAAAGAGGGAGGAGGTCCATTTTTGAGTGCAAATACTATCAAGATCCCATCAGCATCATATAGTTTTCCAGCACCGTCATGCCGGAGGCTTAGTGCTATACACGAATGCGTCCGTATGTACATAAGTACGTAAGCTAGTACGTATGTATGTATACCTAGACTTGCACATTCCATAAAGGGAGCAAAAAAGTAAGTTGGAGTCATTTTATTCCATCTCTTCGGCTGAGTTATGGGTCCCGCTCGAGTGAGAGACCTATAATTAAAACAAATTACTCTTTCCGCAGTAAGTGCAACCTTCCTTGGTCCTCGGTCAGCAATCCAGAACAAGGCAGGCATGCCAACATATCATGTTACCAAACAATTACCTCTGTCATAGATCCTTAGGCCCATTTCAACCGAGAATGTAGGCTAAAATTTAACTAAACATTCCCCCTCCCCCTCCTTCCCCCCTCGCGTGTCTGTCTGCTGTTGGTTTCCTCTGAATGTGTTAGTGCAAATGGCTTTTTTTACGTAGGCCCCTGAAAGTTGTACCTTTTCATTTGTTGGCCAAAATGCCCTAGATCGAGGACGGCCGCTCTTGACGCCTTCCACTTTCCGTCAGCAACGATTTAAGCGGGACTTCTTTAGGGCAGTCGCCGGTAGAAATGAGGTATTCGCGAGTGTCATTTCAGGGGCCATTTTTCTATGTCAGCAGCATACACAAACCAAATTACACGAGCCTTCAACGACTGAAAAGGCATCTATTGCTAAACTGGAGAGAGTTTGCAATTTCTCTACTCTCTTTCCAGCTCATTTAGTAGCCTGCAGCACCGAACAATTCGTTGTTTGAGAGTTTCAAAAGAAAAAGAAAGATAAGTGTACTTGCACACACACCTAGATACACACAGACACACGCACATACTTGCACACACACACTTAGCCCATTATTCACAGCAATGATTCTACTCCCGAGGAGCAATAATTACGTGCCCACTATCTTGAAACTGAGGTCTTTGTCCAAGCACACAAGAAGTCAAGCGAATGCATCACGCGCGTGCAGCGCCCAAAAGAGCGAATTCTGGGAGGGCATTTCAGATAAGGTGGAATTACGCATTGTTCCACTTTTGGGGTGTGGTTGGGTGCAGTCCAAGCTCGCAGGGCGAGCGCATTAAAATCAGTTCACTGGCTGCACAACACCACAGCAAAGTGTCGGGGCGACCTAACCACGGTAGTAAAGGGCTGGGCGAGGAAGCCTGATTGTGGTTATTTAATCAAAATGCCGGCCAGTAACTGCTGCAATAACATCTTTCCGCTATAAAGTCTGGATGATTGGCAGTTAGAACTGCATAATGATGCACAAAGGCCTGGTTTTTGCATATGTACATTGCGTATGTACGTACGTAATCATTGACTACCAAACTCTCTACTTCTTAGTCATGCTTCCTTGAAACAATCGAAGGAGCAGAAAGCCGAAGGCCAAAGAGTTCCTTTGTCCTACTACTCCTACCATTCAAAATTAGGCCTCCTCATCTGTTATTCATCGATAGATTGGATTGCTGCGTGAACACCATTAAATCGACCACCAAAGAGACTGTGCCTATACACGCCGTACCTGCAGTAGACGTATACGTGTGACCACAATTAGGCAGCGGTAATCGAGGGCCGTCGTTGGCCAATGTGTGTGTGCCTCGCATGGATTCGTAACATGTGCACAATAGCCGTTCATTAATCTCTGTCCTGTTTGCAGCCTATTGCTGTAGTCCGAACTCACAAAGTTATATTTCAACTCCCCAAAATGAACTGGAGCCTGGCTGCCTGGTTGCCCTCCTCCCTCCCTCCTGCCCTCCCCCTCCCCCTCCCCCCTCAATGTAGATTCGTGCTGTTGACTGACGAGGAAATACTGCCCATTGGAGACACAACCCCCCGCAAAAAGAAGCGACAAAAACTCCTCATCTCGTCTTTCCTGTAAGGATCTTTTCAGCTCGCTATAATGGTTGGTAAAGTGGAAATGTACAGACAAACGCACCGTATTCCCTGATTACCCTGATCAAGCGCCCAAAAGGGGGGGGGACGAAAAGGAGGAAAGAAAGGGTAGTAGGAAGGGAGAGAAAATGTGCACATGCGTGCAGTCTGAGAGGGTTGAAGCTGGTGTGGAGCGAGGGTGTTGGATTGGCAAACAGAAGGAGCTCGTGAGGGAGAGTTTATTTCCCTAGAGAGATGAGCGCACGAAATGGCTTTCAAATCTTGGCAATGATGAGGCGGCTGGGGATGAAGGAAGGGTGGTAAGGCGCAGGGATAATAGCAAACCGCTGGCTGCCATTTTTTTCTGTCTCTGCGCAGAAAAGATAAAGAACAGAGGAGCGAAAAGACTGGAGGATCCCTTTGAAAGAATAAGACCATCATTTGTGCTTGATTGACATCTTTATTTAGCTCTAAGGACATTGCTTTCAGCGAGGTTTTACAGGAGAGACAAAAGGGTTTGTTCACATGTGCATTACATCGCAGGGAACAGAGATTCTTGAGGGGAATCTGCACATCAATGCTTATTATGAACGTTGATCTATAATAATCTAATTCTAAATAATAAAATATTGATGGGCCGATCTTTATGTGGAAGGGAAGGTGACACATGTACGATAAAAAAGGAGGAAAACAATCAACAGCCACATTATACGATATATCGATGTAAGGCTACGATTTCTTTCACTTGCAGCTTTATCTCATAGCTTCAAGTTCTTGAATCAGTAGACGTCGCTTCCTTCTTGGGCAAATTCGTTTCAAAGATGATTATTACGGATGCATTTACTCTGGTTAACAAGTCTGATGTTATGAAATAAAGGCAAGTGAATAACAAACGGGTGTAACACAGAGAGCTCTAGTAGCGTATTAATGACTGAACTGTGTGGGATGATGACACAATAAGAGCTTGGTTGCAACCTAAGTGAACACTTTTTCCTCGGATAGGTGCTTCTTCACGATCAAGCCTCTTTTACTTTCTGAAATGAAGAGAACAAGTGATTACACATTTTGCTGTGAGGGTCCACACTCAATTGTACATTGTACATAATACTGTATTATCCATCGCGCGGTAGTGAGGAAGATTTGGATGACTTGGCGACTGATTGTGAAAACCTTGAACTAGCATTCGACACCGCTGTTTGTTGCTTTTGGCGTCAACCCGGTCTGATTTCTGTACCGATTCCTGGTCTGAGTGAGCGATCTGACGTGGGCCCCTCCAGCAGGTTGGTGAATTCTGTGACATGGCGCCGAGAGGTCATGGACTGACCGATCCATGACCAAGCTCCGCAGTGGGACTGCGTACATGATGTACTGTGGTTGGAACATGGAGCTGTTGCTGTCGACTCAAGCAACCTCAGCTTGTGCACAGGGAATGGATGGCAGCTCATGCAAAGTTCTACATCCCATGCCAAGTTCAGAACGACTCGCAGGTAGAAATTGACAAATTTGAGATCATTCCGATGTCTTTGCCAATTCCTTGGGTTCTCAACTGGGCTGGATGCCTTCTGACGGGAGAGGGTGGGGTGGTGGAACGCTTAATCAGGGACCGAATGAGCGCCGTCAAAATCATCTCAATAGAAGAAGCTCCACAGGCAAATTCTGACCAAATTTTGCGATTATGGGGGAGGGGAGGGGTTGATCCAGTCCAATGGTCAGATGCCCAGAGGGCCCCAAAGTAAAGCTCCGTACAAGAGGATGCCAGGCGTGCCAATTCGTCACATGGAGTGAGGGACGCCTACCTGCAACAGCATTGCTGAATTGCTATAACAGAATGTATGCTGAAGGTGTATTCCAACAGAGTCCTACCCAACTAGATGATGTTAGGGTAAGAATGGCCTAAGTCCTCTTCTAACTTTAGTAATTCGATAATTACCATGATGACTTGCGCCTTGAGTTCCTTCTTCATCTCCTCGTGGAGCCTCCTCATCTCCTCCTCTTTCTTCTGGTAGAGTTCGTTCAACTGTCGACGCTCCTCAGTGCCGCGCTTGATGATGAACGAACGCTTCTCCTTTTTGAGCCTAAGGAAATCACACTTTCAAGAAGCACACGACACCTTAGTAGTATTACTTCAAATAAAGTCTTTTTCACCTCAGGAGCTCCTCCTTGTCGGTCTCGTCGGGATCATCCTTGATCTCCTCTTGAGCCTTGGCCTCCAGTTTCTTCATCATCTCTGCACACTCGCGTTCGTGTGTAGCTTGAAGCTGCTTTAACTGGCTCTGTTGCGCCAACTTTAAGCGCTTCTCTGCGCATGATAAAACCTAATTCAAGGAAATTTATGAGTAAAGGACAAGAAGAAGAAGAACTATTGGCACCATACCATCTCGGAGTACTTGCTCCTAAGTTCTTTTTCCGTACGCTCCTTGTCCTTGGTAAGGGCCTCTAGCTTTTCCTCGTACTGACGACGAAGCCTCTCCAAGTTCTCCTCTTTGTCATCGCTGCTTGAATTATGGAAGTAAGACTAACTGCAGTTGCTTGCAGTGAATAATTCATTACCTGGACTTGTCTACCACTCTCATGACTAGCTTTTTAGCCCCCTCTCTGGCTGAAGAAGGCTTTAAGGCCTTGGACTCCTTGGCCTGGTGAGATTTGCGGAGCTTTTCCACTTCCTGAATAAGAAACGAGATATTATGAAAGTCACGATGCACAAGCTCGCAAGCATTTGTACGATATGTCTGTACCTTCTCAAACTTTTTGTTAAGTAAGGTAATCTTCTTGTCTCTGTCCGCAATCTTGTCGACCACGGACTTGTGTTGAAGAAACGTTTCCACTGAAGCTGAATCGGCCTTCAGCGACGACATCTCGGAGATTTCCGGAGAAGATGGATTGGTAACGAGCGACGTTTGGCTTTCTAATGGCTGCGGCTGTGAGGGCGACCGCTCAGCACGCCGCAGAAGCCGCGGAGAAGAAGGCGAGGGCGACGGCGGTGGCCGCCTTAAAGAGGCACTCCTCGGCTGAGACTTTTGATGAGCCATCAGCTCAGACTGATGATGCTTTGCAACAGAACCAGTCTACAAGAGAGGAAGAAATTGAGAAAATGCATTTTAACCACAGACTTAGTATCATGCACAGACACTTAGCCTGGCAGACCATCTATTGGATCCTTGACCAGCAGCTGAGAGGGGGGGGGCAGAATGACAACTCAAGTAGTGATATTGGAGTCAAATACAGGTAAATTACAATATTCTGTGTTCAGTAACTGATCATTGTTCATTGCTACTAATCCCTGCCAAGCTGTTCATCAGGGGAAGGAAGAGCTGTTATTCCACCTCCTAGCTACTGATCAGGGATTCAATAGATGGCTCCGGCAGACTGGGGGTCTGGGTATAGTGCTAAGTTTGTGGTGCAATGCAAAGGTGCAGTAGTTGAATGACACTGAACGTTGGTTACAGTCATCAAATTTTGTACACCCGAATCTCTAGCACTTAAATCTATCAATCTGATTTTGGCTAAAGTTATCATATTCGAGGCATAGGAATTAGTTCGACGATTTACAAGTAACACTAGTAAAAAGTCAGTTGACAATGTAAATTTATCTTTCAACAGACTGGCCGAGCCAAAATCCTATCCACCGAAATGCACAAACAGAAATGATCACCTTCGAAGTTTGGAAGGACTGCAATTATGCCTGAGGGCTGAGTTTTTTTCCAGATTGTTTTACCGTCAGGGACTGCTAGAACTGTTAGGCAAATGTGAGTCCATCAATGAATGATGCGTTATATGGTGGAAAATTTTAAAAAAATGTTCTTTCTTTCAGTGTTCCTGCGCCGAACAGATATTTCGGTTATAGGGATAATTCGGGTACAGTCATCAAACGGCTGGACGGAAGTGATTACTGTGACTGTGACCACTGTATCCGTACCCTCTTGAGATCATCCTGATTGCCCTCGTTCTCCTCTTCCTCTTCCTCTCCAGTGAGGACCTTGAGCTGCTGGGTTCGTCTCTCCTGCTCCGATTGATATCGGATGGGGTTGGCCAGGGCCTCCGCAAAGTCCGAGAACCTGTCCGGGACGTAGTCCTGAACCCGAACGTGAACGAAGAGTGATGGCAGAGTAAGAAACTGGCCGCTTTCGTTCCGTAAGGATACATGGCGATAGCCAGGGCGAAGGCCGAGCACAGGAAGCACCCGGTGGCCGATTTGACGACCGGACTCTTCGTACACACCGATCCGAACTACAGCCAGGTCGGGCAAAACGACCTGAGGCAACAGTGAACAAAGGCTTACTTGACGGATGCACACAAACACTACGCATAAGTACAAAAAAGGGTGACCACGCAAATTTTGGGAAGAACTAAATTCGTCGCTGATCATGCAAATTCCTAAGAGGTTATAGAGTGAAGTGGACGAGGACTGCGCGCAGATCGCAAAAGAGGGTTATGACTGATGTGTTATCGACCAAGATCTGGTCTATTTGCAATGAATTATGTAGCTCCTTGAATATGAAATTTACTTCATCCTGAAATTTGAGTGGTCACCTTTTATGTACAACAGTTTTTGCCCCAACCTATACTGACCTGTTTAAATAGGAATGGTTCTTCGTTGAATTGGGGGCAGATTCCGTTATTGGGTACCACCTTCGTCCTAAACTTCTTTCTTACTGTGTCGCACGGCAGCCCAAACATGTCCACCTCTACATACGTGCCCACGTGCTTGTCCGTCAAGAACTGACCGGACAAGATCTTGAAAAGAAAAGGCGTCAGTCATCTTACACTGCAATCAATACGACATATGTAAGTACAATGCAGTGCACGAAACATTACCTGCATTGACACAGTGCCAGGTACAATTCCGTCTACAGGCGTGTCTGCGAACGGATCAAAGATACGGTCGTCTCGGCACATGAACACGGGCTTGCGGAGGTAGCCGGCTCGACGGTTGTACTCGTAGATGCCAAGATTTAGTTGCATAGGAAGGTCTAAAAGAGATATATGCGCTTACTGTTGCTGTAGTTTAACGGGCCAAGAATTTCTTACCCAAAGTCTGGTAGTTCAGTGCCACCAGCTGGCATCCGGCGTTCCAGAAGACCTGAGGCATGAAGTTTGACGAGTCCAATCGAGTACCCTTAGGGAAGATCCTGCTCAGTTGGCGCCTATTGTACTTGACGAACTCCACCGGGTACTCTTTTAGCATGGAAACCGCGTTCGTTTCGTCGAATGACGACATTTCGTAAGCACGGTCCTTCCCTGGAAGCAAAATTCTCAATTGTTTTTGGTAGTCACTTTATGTTTAAAACAAGTGTAAACGCACTCTCTGCTTGCTCAAATCCATGGAAGCGGACGGCCTGAACGTAGTTGACTAGAGCAGAGATCTCTTCCGCGGCCTTCTCTTCCTTGGCATTGTTTTCCTTGCCCTTTGCAGCCTCCTCTAGCTCGTCGTCATCTTCGTCGTCGTCGTCCTCGCTCTCGCTGCTCATGTCAACAACACCGACGACTCTGGGAGAGGCTACTGAAGCTGCAAAGATCACAAGGAACATACAGAACACACTGTACGTTGAGTAAGTCTTGTGACTGACTCCAATAAATGCTGCCACGCAATAAGACACGCCTACCTTCACCATTGGCTGCAGCAACTTTGCTGTCTTCGTCATCCTTAGGTTTGGCGTGGTGATGCTTCTTCTTGTTCTTGATGAGGATGCGCCCGCGCAAGGCAGAAGGGGAGGGTAAAGAAACACCAGACTTCAACTATAACAGAAGAAAGCGTCATTGGCTCGGCCATCAGAGCAGAACAGCTATCTCTTTTCGGCCTCCATGGCCGAAAACTCCATGCCTCATTCTCCATGCATGGAGAATAAAGCACCCTTCATTACCGGTAGTGAGTCCAGCGCCTCCGTAAGCAGCATTTCCCCGAAGTACTCCTTGCAGTACTGTGCGATTTTGGCCTGTTGCTTGGCCTTGCAGTGGTTTTCGAACGACAGGATCAGCGGGAATTCTGAGGTCTTGAAGGCGCACTCGGCGATCGCCATTATCACATCCTTCGCGAGGATCTCCGGTACCAAGGTGTATCCGTGCACAATTACCGGTTCTTCCTCTTTTGTCCGCCCATCCCAGAGGTCCAGCTCGATGCAGCGGCACCCTGCCAGCAAGACCTGGCGGTACATCTCCACGGAGGCCTTGCCAGTCCACTGGTGGCCTGTGACCAGAAGTCACTTGAACTGAACCAAGACTATTTTAGCTTGATGACTTACCTGTGAGGTAAGTGTTGTGTGAAGACTGAATAAAGTAGTGCGAGAGTGGCAGGTCCATATCTGCATGCAAATCGAAGAGCTCTGGCGAGACGATCTGATTCTCCTCCGACATCAGGTAGTGCAGGAACCCGTCGAAGCCCAACTGACGCTTCTGTAGCCAGTGTGAGAAGGTGTCGTCGTACATGTAGGGACTCGTCAATGGTGAAACCGATTACCTTGATGTTGAATTGACTCTGCTCGTATTTATTAATCAGTTCTTGGGCCTTCTCGGCCGTGCAGTATGGGAAGAGTATTTCGTTGAGTCGAGGGTCGCGCTGACTGTTGACGAAGTTCATGAACTCCTCAATGGTAAGAGCGTTGCGCTTCGAGTCGCCGATCCTGAAAGGATCACTTTAAGACGCATAAAGAATCTTTTTGGTCAATCTCTCCTCACTTTGCATTGTTAAAGATCTTCTCCACCTCCGTTCTTTGTACTAGGTGCGTGTAAAAATTAAAGAAGTCCTTGAACTGGAACTTTTCCGCTGAGATCTCATCGTTCTTGTGCGACGGCAGGCCAGCGGAAGCCAAGGCTCGCTCGATCAACTTCCGGTCCTCTTTGTTTAGCGCAAACAGCTTGTGAATGCTGGAAGTACAAGGTCTTAATAGGGACTGAAAATGGGCCAAGACTGTGAATGCTGAACTCACTTCTTTACTGGGATCTTGTCATTGGCGTCTCTGAGTAGCTTGATTTGAGTGTGGATTTTAACCAGGGCTTCGTGAGACGAGATGTTAGAGGCCAGGACGTTGTTGACGATCTTCAAGAGTTGATCGTGCCATTCCTAAGGAAATTTCCGAGATGCATACCAAATTTCGCTGGCAAATTTGCATCATGTCTCGTTCTTCTTACCTGCGCTACCTCCGGCTTGTTTGTGCAAAAGTTGAGGAAGTTAGTGTTCACGAAGTCCGTCCCGTGCACAACGGTGACCGTCTTCTGGCTAATCGCCTGATGTCCGCCACCCACCGAGACTAGCTCCCGGAGGCGCGCATCCCGAGGAACCCGCGCCTGGGGACCCGTGCGGACGTCCCTGATCTGCGAGATGTCCAAAAAGTGGGTCTCCTGGAAAGGGGGCAAAAAAGAAAGCCCTCTAAAAACACCTGCTTGAAGTGGCCCGCCACTGCTTTATCGATCTCTCAACAACTCCAATACCTTCTTGGTCTGGTCCTGCCAGTGCAAGAAGAATCCATTGGGATCCACCTTGAGAGTGACCGGAGAGGCGCTGTTGGGATCCTGAAACAAAAAAAGGACACTAATGAATGTTTGCTTTTGATTCATTAGAGGATCCGATGGGAACAATCTGTTTACTTGGTCACACCACTTGATGAACCTCTCGCCCCTGGTGAGGGTCTCGGACACCTTGACCCTGTCGAGGGTGAGGATGTGGACGCCCGTCTGAGCGGACGCCATCATCAGGCGAGCTGCATCTTCTTAACAAAATACACAACACTTAAGGCGAGGAGAAGGAAAGGCTCAGGCTGCTGAGCAGAAGCAACAGAGGGGAGACCTGTCAGCTTAGTTAGCTCTGCTGCTCTTCTGCTTCTCTTTAGCATTGCAGCAGTCAAGTCGACTACGGATGTCAAGAGAAAGGCTCGAGTCGAGCGAGCGACTCGACTATGGCGCATTAGGGACACAAACATCAAATACTGATTATTTTTACTTGCACAGTTGAAAAATGAGTGTTACATTCTTTAGGCAACGTCAAATACTTTTGCAGAATTGGTCTGCGTCAGTTTCACATATTATCATGTAGCGCATTAAAAGAAATGACCTAGAAGTGATACATATGTTTGCCCCTGAAGAACACATATTTTTTCCGCTCTTTAATAGTTCTTAAGCTTATGTTTAGGCATGTGCGACATAAAGATATGTCACGAGGATAGAATTTCAAAGGAGTTCATAAAGCAGGCTGTAGGAGTGAGGGACGAGGGACGAGGGACGTCGACAGCAGGGAGGCTCCGACGAACAAAATGAAACAAAACGACGCAAGGTGAGCCACAACGAAGCCACAGGCATCCTTCTCTTCTTCGACTCGCACACGACCAGTGTGGGTAAGGAGGATGCGCCAGGGAACTTTTCTCACTGAGAGTCGAGGCGCCGAATAAGGAAGTCATAGCTCATTCCTGGACAGAGGAGGGAGTCCGCAATGCCTACGGCTGCTCACTAGAGCTGTGCCGAGTCAGGTCCTTTTTCTTCGAATTAAAGCCTAGTCGGGATTTGGCCTCGAATTTAGAACATTGCTGCTTTAGAACAGTTGACGCTCTACTTTTGACTACAAGTATTGAGGTCCCAATGCACTAATGTACCTGGAAATGTGGGCGAGAAACACAAGAAGGAAAACCATTGCTTCTATGAGGAGTGAAGTCATTCCCAGCACTTCAACATTCAGGCAGGATCTCCTCTGTCAGGCAGGATCTCTTCTTCGTGCCTGTAAATGCAGCCGAGACTCGACTTGACTCGAATCATTCGAGTATGAGTCCCGAGCCTTTGAACACGAGCCGAGCCGAGCCTTGACTTGATACAGCTCTACTGCTCACTCGCTTGCTCGCTCGGCTCCAAGTAGACCCACACGAGCGAGCGAGCGAGCGCATGCGCTTTTTAGGTACCAGAAAGAATTAATGGTGGCCTGGCAAAGTTGCCACAAAGTAGCCAAATCAAAAGGGAGTCTGCGGGCTACGTGCAACACATTTGCCTCGGGCGTTTCTGATTGGATATTCATGTATGCACGGAGAAGATGCCTGAGTGAATAAGAAGAGAGGGAGAGAATGAATGTGAGGTCTCTGATGCCGCTCGCAGAGAGCCAAAGATACGGATGAGGGAGGCGTGTGGGCGAACTCATGATAAGAGTGAGAAGGAATGAAACCCCCCTTGAACAAACAGTCTTCATATCCCCTTGTGTGATGATGAGCAGTGAAAGTTGCTCACTTGAACGTATCGGTGTCTTTTGCCTCAATCCCACCCGCCACTAAAGCTTATTGTTCTTAGATCTGTGCTATCAAGCTGAGATTTACGTTGGCTAAAAACGAACCGCCAAAATCTGCAAGCCAGGCAAGAACCTGAAATGTCGTGCACATCAATTATTCAGGCAGACCAAGCCGATAAAAGTTCGACACTAGACGTAGTTCATATCTTTGGCAAACATAGAGAACCCAATGCGAGGATGTGTTTAGGTCTTATTCACGCCACCAACTTGGTACCAAATAAAGCAACTCATATATTAAAAAATAAACTTCGCAACACACTTAATACAAAGACTTGTGGCCTTTCTTTTGCAACAAAATGCATCTGTTGATTGCACACGACTTGCTGGGCTAACCCTCTTCGATCTTCCCGAATTTTTTCTCGTATGTCTCGATGGTGTTTGACTGGTCCTCCAGGAGGATGAGCAAGTCCTCCACCTCGGACTTTTGCGTCGTCCGATCGCTTTCTAACCGTTCCAACTCTTCTTCCTTCTTGGCCAAGGCAGTCTGCAGCGCCAGTACCTGAAGGGAGAGCAACGAGGTACAAATAAGCGCTATAAAATAATAGAAAGGCATTCCAGAATACCTGAGAATTTAGCATCTCCGTTTCTATCCTCGATTGCGGCTGCGGTTGCTCATCTTCTTCCCCCACACTGTTGGGGATCGTGGCCAATCTCATTTCCAACTCGTGGATGATGTCATCGCGGATCTTGAGCTCCCGTTCAAGTGACTTCTCTCGGGAGGAAGAAGAGGTCTCCGAAGGATCCTGCTGTGGTTGTCGCTGATCTGGTACCCCATCAGACATGATCTGCTGCGACGACTTTAGCACAGAGTTCATGTCCTTTAGAGTCTCTACCGCGTTGGTCAAATCTTCAATCTGTTGTTTGGCGTTTTTAACCTCTTCCTGGAGAAAGAGGTTCGCCTCGGTGAGATCCGATATCCGGACATCCCTCTCACGAATTTTCTCATCTTGCTCTCTGATGATGTCCTTGTACTGCGCCACGATGGCCGGATCCGGCTGAGCCGACTCGAGATCATTCTCGAGGTTTTCCCTCCGCTTGGTCAAATGATTGATAATTACATGCTCCAGGCGCTTAAACGTCTGGCAAAACATGTAGTCAAACAGCAGCTCCTTAGACTCTTGACTCCTGATCTGGGGATGCTTCAGAGCTCTGTTGTAGGCCTCATGTTTGGACACCTCGCCCAGCTTGTCCATGAAGGTTTCGAAACCGATGCGCTTCTCAATCAACTGGACAGAAACATATGAATGCAGCAATAGAGTGAATGCAGAAGCAAGAGACTGTAGTAATACAAATGAAAGAAAGTATCTTTTTTTTTTTTACCTGATAGAGCTGATCCCTGGAGTGCGCAGCACTGGAATCGTCGTTATGTACAATGCACAGACCCAAGACGAAGGCGCACAGACCCTGACCCAATCTCTCCATCTCGTCGTGCTCGTTCGATCCAATCTGACCAGTAAGGAAAGGAACGATGCTGCAAGAGGGTTGTGAAGTCTAAAAATACAAGCAAAGCATACGAGCAACAATGATCCACCTGGAGATGGAAAGAAGTTGCTTTACGGCGCTGGGGCACTCGTTGATCCACGTGGAGATGAGCATCAATAGTCCCACCCTTGTCTGAATGTGGGGAGTGTGCTGGAGGATGTTGCAACTCTGCACGAGCAAGGAGACTGGTTCGTTGCCTGCAGCCGTAGATAACTAGAAAGAGGAATATTGTCAGAAGTAGTGACCACACGTACTGGACTAGACCATGTTTTTAAAAGACGTGCTACATTTTCGAAGACTCCATTGCATCCATTTTAGTCCAATGGAATAAAGAAATAATCAGTTTTTTGGGTACCCTCTTGTCTTGCTGTATTGACCACTAAAACTCTTTTTTGTACATTTTCTTCAAACATTTATGTAGTGCTGTAGAGATCTGTGAAAGAGGGGGCCAAAAAGATTATTTTTTCAACAACTACTTGACTAGGCCTTCTATATTTGGCATTAAGTGACGACTCTACGATGCATTCAGACATATTCCATAATTTTCGTTTTTTGTTGAGACTAATTTGCACTATGTTTTACCTGAACCCGGAGCAACTCTGTCTTTGTAGCTTCTTGGTCTACAAGTCCGTGCGCCAGCGCCACCGCGGACAACCAATTTGATAGCTTGTCTGAGGAAAAAAGACCCCCGCACAACAGTTGTCCAGCAGTCACGTCGTCGTCGTCGTTGTTACTGGAAGGCAGTAAGGTGCTCATCACGGACTCCTGGAAAGATGGATAGAACACAAGATAAGTCAGAACCTTACTCATGCAAGTTCAACGACCTCACAATACATACCTGCCCGCTTGGGTTCTTGTGCAAAAAGCATTGGAAGCAGTAGAGTACGGCGCACCTAAGGGCGAAAGGTTGCCGCTCATTTACCATAGACATCAGTAGGAGGATGAGGGCTGGACGGGGTGGTGTTGAGGGCGCTTCTACGCGGGAGAAGAACGTTTGCGAAAGCAGACTGCCCCTAAAAGATATTTGTAACGACTTTCTGTTATTGTGTATTTAGTGACATTGCCTTAAACACGCACCTGATGACTTCAGCAATAGCAACGATGGTTTCTGTAAGGACTTCGGCGGGAATTCCGGCGGCCAAGAGGATGGAACACAACTTTTCCAAAAGACCACACGACAGCATAGTCGTCTGGCAGCTGGACGTGACGCCGCCAGTGTTTGGATTGGCCGGGGAGACTAGGGTCCGGACAACCAACAGCATGTGGAGAACATTGGAAACCTTCTGGGCGGACCAACCAACCTTTGTTGAGTTAAGAAAGGCAAACGTCAGACTGATTGATTGAAACATTTCAACAAAAGATGGTTTACCTCCACCTCCTCTTCATCAAGGCTGAGGTCGAAGAAGGGTGCAACCATCCGTTGGATGTAGCTCCCTTCACGAAAGAACGTCTGTCGGGCCGTATAAAGGACGCTTGGAAAGCTGTGATCATTTTTCCTCTCTATCCCTTACCTGGTTGGAGGCATTATTTCTGAGCAGATTGAGTGCCAGCCTGAGACAATCTTCCACGACGATTCCTCCATCAGCGTACCCTTCGGTAGCAAGGATGTCTGCTATTCTGTCGAAGCAGTTCTCGAAAGCCACGATCTTCTGCAGGTTTGCATTGCCCTTGGTCAACTGAACAAGCAAAAGGAGAGCGTCGTTGCGGAGAACCTCCCGAGGATCAGACAGCACGTCCATCAACCTAAAATAATATGCAACAAATAAGCTTATTCTTAGATTGAAGACTCATCCTTACCTGGACACCCCTGGCTGACATGCGAGTATAAGCTCCTGGACGTCTCTAGGCTTATTGAGCAAGAGATGCGTGAGGAGCCTAACTGCCGGGCGACGCACGCGGAAGTCGAAGTCCTCTAGGAGGTCCACAGCCATCTGGACGTGCTCGGATTTTTTCAGAAAGATCTCCGTGAATTGCTCACCCACGTTAGTTGGGTGGCCCTCGTTTCGATCCTGTCCAGTACATACTCATATGTAAGAGTTACCAAAGAGGCGACAGAATCATTCTAACATGCTGGTTCTGCTGCTCTTCTTCGTCGAACTCTTCCGGGCTGCAGATGTTGCACAGGGCGTCGAGGGCGTATCCGGCCATCTCTTCGTCGTCCACGCCGGTGGCGCCATCATGAGAGGATCGCTGCAAAAGAACTGACGCCAGGGGCTCCAGTGCCTGAGCACCGACCTCAACCCGGAATTTGCGAGACATGGCCTGCAGCAGAACGTGACCTTTCCTTCAGTTGTCTTCGGGAAGATTCCTCATCGTTTACCTTTAGCGCCCTGCAAGCGTCTCTCCGGTCTTCAATAAGCGTGGCGTGTTCCAGTCTGTCCACCAGTCGCTCGATAGTCTCGGCGGACGAGGGACCCCCGGAGGAATCTCCCGCCCCCGAGGAGAGCCCGGAGGAGCCCAGCACGCTCCGGAACAGCTCCATCAAGCACTAAGTGAAGTAAATCTTCTGCTTCTTCAGAACAACACTTTTCCGAAACGTCAGCAGCTACGTGACCAGCTGAGCTCAGCTAAAAGGCGAAAGAAACTGTTTCAGGACGTCAGTTCATAGTAACCTGGCAGCGCGTTATTTTACGTATTATGTAATGTATGAAGCTATATGATGTAGTATAAGAATATCTAATAAATGAGTTAATATGTTAATATTTATATTCTTAAAGTAACCAATGCTGAAAAGAAAGTCACACGTCCGGAGCAGACCTTCAAGATTCAATGATACACGACCAAAGCAGGGAGGCCTCTCAATACGAAACACTTCAAAGCGCAAGATCAGCGCAAAGTCGCCCAAATTTAATCCCCTCTGGTCTCGTCCTGCAGCTGCTTCGGTCCGGCTCAATGTAGGGCTGGGCTTTGAGCCCGAATCGGTGCATTGGGTTGAAACCGAGCTTGGCTGAACTGTTCCTGAGTAGTTCGTTGATACGCCCTAGTATTTAGCGGCCAACTTTCGGTGGTCATCATAAGCCTACGTGTCCCCATTGACGAAGAAGTTCATAAATAATTGAAAAGCCACTGTTGCTAGATCAACAACCTTTACATAAAATACTAGATTTTTTTTCTTCTTACGCGTACGTGTGTGCGTACGTGCTTAGTAGTGGCTCCGTCCGTTCAATAGGAGCAATTAAAAGTGGCGCCTCTGGGCCTGTGCCCGGATGGTCCTTCATGAGGCTCTGACCATGAGCGACGATGTGAAAGTTTCATGAGTGGAGGCTCCGTTCAAGTGTTGAGGTAAGGGATTTTGCAAGGCCTAGGATCTGCAGACCTGAACTCCCAGCATTTCTCTTTGCCTTGACTGTTTTCAGGACAAAGACATTCGTTAAACACGGCTGGTCACTGTTGCTGCTTATATCAGTGAACTCAAAGTGTGATCAGCGTCCAAGACCACATTGCAGATTAGTATATGATGGCCTTTATCAAGTTTGGCTAGCTATGAAAGTGTTCGAAGATTTCGAACACCACGATTATTGACATGGAAAAAGTAAGAAGAGAAAGGAGACCTCCCACGTCCGTGGCCATCATGAGCAATTACAGCCGGAGCATCTCCCAGGAGAAAGGGTCAGGCTTGTCAAAGGGCTCACCAAAGAACTCTCAAAGAGCTCATTGTCGGTTCAAAGGGGCAGATTTCAAAGTGATTCACCAAAAAAGCCGGTAGACCACAGTAGGAGCATTGTGTTGAAAAAACACTTGATAAAATATCGCTGTGTCGAAGAATATTATTTATTTGGAAATCATTGAATTGAGAATTCATTGTAGGACATGCCAGCTTGCAGTTGCGCATCGCAACAATGGCGCTCCAATAAAGGTTGGACAATTTCTTTGGTCTAGAGCAAAATTTGTCTGCAATGTATAGTGCAATCTGTGTCTTCCAGATCTTTGGCTGAGTCATCTTTCCATCAGTCAAATTAAATGTGGAGCACTTTCAGTGAGGCTGCAGAGACTGATGAGGTTGTGCAGCACTTAGTGAGTAAGGCTGCTCCGGCCTCCTCCGATGATCTGAATTGCACAGAGCTCAATGAGGGTACTTCGAATGAAACATGAAGGTGAACGTGAGTTCACAGCAGTGGTTCTGAGTGATAACTTCGTCACTTGGACATCATCGGGGTTTCCGCCTCACCTGGCAGAAAATCAACAACAGACTGCAAAAATCGGAAGTTTCTGAACAGTGGGGCTCAGTGGTCTAGGGGTATGATTCGCGCTTCGGGTGCGCGAGGTCCCGGGTTCAAATCCCGGCTGAGCCCACCGCAAGGTTTTTTATTCCTTGTCTTTTGACTACTTTCATAAATTAGTTATAGAGTAGCTTTTACGCTTAGCAATACAAAAACCTATATAACTTGGTTAAAACTTAAAAATTTGCATTTCATTGTATCAAACCCGCCCCCCTCAGGTCACAAGTGCAGTTCTGAGGTGCTGAACCCTCCTCTGTCCGGAGTCGCCACGGTCTCCCCAAAGGCCATGCAGAGAGGTCCACCTAGCGGGAACATCAGCCCAAAGGTAAGAACTGCTCTTTCTTACGTTACTTTGACCTCGGAGGTCGAACCACCGCTCTTTCCCGCGAGAGGCCGCTCTGGCGCTAGCGAGAGAGCGAACTAGAAAATGCATCAATGGCGCCATCTGACCGGGTGAGAGGTGTCCTCATAGGCTGGAGCTTCCGTATTCCGACGCTAGGTGACTTTCACAGCGGAATGCCTGCAAATGCAGGAGATCCTTTTCAGAGCTGCCATCTGGTGATGAGTCTGGAGTCGACGAGGTGGCAAGAAGAGTCATTGCGTAGAGTTACCATTCTCTTCCCAAACGAAGCGTCTGGACGACATTGGAAGAATGCACCTTGTGCGCAGCCACTTGTCCTGTGGGGAAGTCACAAAGGCACTAAAAAACCACACACACGAAGTCTTTACACATGAAGCCAAATTTTCTGGCTTAGAAAACATTTGTTTACTGCGTATCTTACCTCCGGACTGATCGTCTCCAAACCTGACATCCACGCACGCGATCACGACCGCCCTCACCAGTTCTAAACATTTTGACCTATGATCATTTCATTCTTGAAATTGCCTAATCGTATACACCTTCCAGTTACAGCCACAGATGCCTGCATACAAGCACGCTTATAAAAGTTACAACTACTATCTTTAGGTATAAAGTCTTTTTTGAGCGTTTAGCGTGTAATTCTCGAGGTCGCCCCAAAAATCATTTCTTATTCAAAAACTCACCAAGTTTCCGCAGTCATTCAACTCCGCAAGTGCTCGAATACATCCCTAGCTCCCAGCATCAAAAAGGAAGCTTTATATTCGGCGGGGCAAACCCATGGTGGCGACGTAGCAAACCTGAGTAGCGGCTGGAGTTGACAACAAAGAGAGAGTTGACGCGTCTGGAACTCCAGAGTGGAAGACTCCTGCTCTCGTCTCTATTGCCATGGCCTCCTCGTCCCAGACCGTGACCGCGCGGAAGCGCTGGGAGCTGGAGAATCGAGTCCATGAAGTGGCCTCGTCTGAGGATATCTACAAGTACGATCGCCACGAGCAGATGTCCATTTTGGCGGCCAAGCCCTGGGAGAAGGATCCGCACTTTTTCAAAGACATCAAAATCTCGGCCCTCGCCCTGCTCAAGATGGTGATGCACGCTAGGTCCGGAGGGAACCTCGAGGTCATGGGACTCCTTTTGGGGAAGGTTGACGTCAGCGTCATGGTTGTGATGGACGCGTTCGCGTTGCCGGTGGAGGGCACGGAGACCAGGTATAGTTCGACCTTCTTAGCACATTGGCGCTTGAGGCTTATTCGCCAATTTCCAGGGTCAACGCGCAGGCGCAAGGCTATGAATACATGACAGAGTACATAGAGGCGGCCAAGAAGGTTGGTCGGCTAGAGAACGCCATCGGTTGGTATCACTCCCATCCGGGTTACGGCTGCTGGCTGTCAGGTATCGACGTATCTACCCAGATGCTCAATCAAAACTTTCAGGTATGACTTTCTGTGAGTCACCTACACTGTTAAGCATCGTCGCCAAAGTAAATGTTTCCTTTAGGATCCTTTCGTCGCTATCGTTGTCGATCCCGTGCGTACCATCTCTGCCGGCAAGGTGAACCTCGGAGCGTTCCGCACATACCCGAAGGGGTTTAAGCCACCAGACGAAGGGCCCAGCGAGTATCAGACCATCCCGCTAAATAAGATTGAAGACTTCGGCGTTCATTGCAAATCTTACTATTCCCTGGAGGTGTCCTACTTCAAGTCTCCGTTGGACAAGAGGCTCTTAGATTCGTTGTGGAATCACTACTGGGTCAACACTCTCAGCTCCTCGAACCTGCTCACCAATGCTGAGTACACTACAGGTGAGACAACGATTTTAAAGGTACTGAACGTTGGTTGCAGCAAATCATGTTTCTTGCAGGTCAGATCAACGACTTAGCCGACAAATTGGAGATGTGGGACAACAGCGTGGGTCGCTCGGCTCTGGTGCTGGCCGCAGACGGGACCGACAAAAAGGCGGAAGAGAAGTTGGTCAAGGCGACAAGAGATGCGTGCAAGATCACGGCGGAGGTCCTCAATGGCATGATGACGCAAGTTCTTAAGAATAATCTTTTCAACCACTCGGCAAGAGCCGACATCAAACCGATCGACTCCTCGGTCGAGATGTCGCAAGATTGAAAGTGCATGTGAATTATAAAGACTTGATACGTACTCTTTTTTTGCAGTTGTTAGCAGCCACCCTAAAGATTGCAAGGTTAAGTTATTACATCCTGGATTGCGGGTTTTGCGCTAGCCAAGAGTCATTTCTCGTTGTCACGACGGCCGTCCTGTAGGGCGACTGCGACTACTTGTCCACAGCCATGGCCTCCACGGACCACACCGGAGCCGCCTAGCCCTCGTCTCGGCGAGTTGCGACTGCAGTAGCAGTGGAAGAGGAAGCTAAAAAGGCAGCGCACGAGCGCGAGCGAAGGAGTAGGGAGGGCCCTGAGTGGCCCACCCTGAGTTGGGCCCAATCAAGTAGGATTGCCACACAACGGAGCTAAATGGGAAGTCGTCTTAGGTTGACGCCGTCGGACTTAGGACGTCGAGGGCGTCGCACAAATTCAATAGAGTCTCAAAACACAGTTCCCCATGGGCACCATAACACTTTTTGCTCTGCTCTCGCTCTTTCGTTGCATCCGTAGCGCCAGGGTTACCCTCGTTGGCTCCAGCCGCTGACAACTCTTCCCAGGCCAGCATCCATTTGTTCGTGCACTTTCCAGCAATCTCTGTGCGTCTTCGTTGCCTGCAGCGTTGCCAATCTGGCTTTTTAAAGCCAGATCTGGGAAATTTGGCTTTTTTTAACATAGCTTAGGATTTTTTAAGCTTATTTAGTATTTGGCTTCATTTCAAGCACGGATGTCACCAAATGAGCCGCAGACTTGGTTTGGTCTCTGTGTACCCCATTTACTGATCGGCCTTTGCATGTGAGTAACTTGGATTTTTATGATGACAAAAAAGCTGGCAAGCCTGATTGCCTGCCAGGAACGCCAATCTTGGCCAGTGACTCAGGGAGACGGAGAGAGTAATGACTAGGGCTGGGTTTCAAGCTCAAAATTCCGAGTCGAGTCGAGTTTTGGGGGGGCCTCAGCTCAGCTTGACTCGACCCGACTCGAAGTGAACTGGAAGTGGCCTTTTTTTGGACTCAAAGCTGGCTCGACGTTACTTACTGAAGAGGCTGGTCAAGCTCAGGGCACAGGCTGGCTGGGAAAGAAAATCTACTTTCTTCTACAGAGGGGAGCAAAGCTCACATTTAAGTTTTGGACTTCGAGCCAGTACTGGGTTTCGAACTCATAATTGCGAGTCAAGTCAAGGTCGAGTCGAACTGAAACACCAAAACTCAGCTCGAAATCTACTCGATTCGAACTCCAACTCAGCCCTAGTAGTGACAAGCAGAAGTGATCCAAAGTTAGATCACCCAAGCTTTGCAGTTTGCTGTACAAAACCCAGGATTGTGCAGGTCGAACACGGAGATAGACAACGATGTCACGCCAGACGTCAAGTCAAGACGGCGGCGGGAGCGACGGCGCGACGGGCAGACATTACGACTACCATCCAGGTGATTTCGGCAGCCGTGACTCGCCGCGGGACCACTTCTTCAGACACCCGAGAGATCCGTTCGGGGCCTTGACCACGCAGGACTTCTTCGACGGAGACGACGACTTCGGGGGTGGCTGGCCTCCTCGAAGAGACAGGTTCTTCGACCCGGGATGGGGTTTTCACGAGCCACCCATGGGTCATCAGAGCGTGCACCGACCACGAGGTTTCGCGGACCATTTCGGGGGTGGCTTTCAGCCACCCATGGCCGCGAGGACAGAGCCAGAGAGTGAAGGCGGCGCTTCTATCCCTATCAGAGTCATCCACGAGCGGCCGAACTCGAGTCACAAGCACCAGCAACGAAACACCACAGAGTTGCCGCCGGCCGCTGCTAGGCAGCAAGCAGATGCCGCGACGGCAGGTTCGAATTCTCCGCGACTAGAGCGGGCTCAGTCAGAACCGCCCAAGGGATTCCAGCACAAGTTTTTCGACAATATCTATTCGCCAATTCCCGAGGCGACAGCTGCGAGTGCTACAGCAACACCAGGCCCCTCCAGGTTGGATATTCCCTCCAACAATCTGTCAACCTCTGCGTCTTCCCCTAGCGTGCCATCCTCAGGTCCTCCTCCTAGCACTAGTCAAGATGCACCCCATAGTGAGAACCAGAAAACGTCGGCGTCGGGTGTCCGGCATATTCCCATCTTCGTTGAAGGTCGAGATGACGTCGACAAGAACACCTCCTTCAAGACCCCGTCACAGTTCTACCCTCAGGGTGTAAAGAAACAATCCAGAGGAGGTCTCGAACCTTCAGCTCACGGGGGCAAACAGCCTCCCTTAGAGCCTACCAGCCCTATCAGTCCGCCTCCGGGACCCATCCCAATGGGCTACAGCGTTTCCCACCTCAACGTCCCGGAAATGGCGAAGCAACTTCAGCAGCAGCAGCACCAAGAACCACAACAGGAGCAGCCGCAGCAGAATAAAGAGGAACCCTCTGCTTCAGATGAGCAGCCTTCGGGTCCAATCCCCCTGGCTTGTAGCCCAGATCTGATCAAGAAGGACGATTCTGACGACACTGTTGGTGCTGAAGACCATAAGAAACTGGCTCGAGGCAACGAAAAAATGGACGTAGAAGAAAGTGTAGATCCCGAACAGAAGAGGACATTGGAGGAGCTGGAGAAAGTCAAGGCGGAAGTGGCCTCACTGGTTGCCAAGATTGACTGTTTTGAAGGCGACAAGAAAAGCAAAGAATATCTGTACCTGGACGAGATGCTTACAAGGCAGCTGCTCTCACTTGATGGTGTGGAGACACACGGCAAAGAGAACATCAGACAGATGAGGAAAGAGGCCATCAAGACCATAAATAGGTGCTTAAGTATGTTGGACTCGAAGGCTAGAGAGCAAGAGGCCGAAGAGAACAACGCTATCTTGGACGACCTGGCAGCAAAGTCAGCGAAGTGAAGCGGAAGCTCCAAAGTTTTGTTTAAGAGAAAAGGACAACATATATCGTATGAGGATGTGCAGACATTGCACAATCTTAAGGGTTGGGTGTCCCGGACTACGTGGAGAGCGACTTTATCAATTGTTATTGTTTCAGGCTGCGATCCTAACAACGGTGGACGTGAGTGACGGATGTGTCGAAAACGTATCGAAAAAGATACTAGTTTTAAAGAGTGTTTAGAAGCTGCAGCATACAGACATGCGTTAACAGTTTTAGTTCCTACTGCTGTGAGGAAAGCAGCACTGGAATTTGAGTGTGAATGATTCATATGCTATCTTTCGCTTGTGTCATAAAGATCTTGTAATAAAACTAAGTGACGTGATTAACACATACAGTTAAATCCGAAATTATTCATTCCCCTTCAGAATATCGACATTTTCCATGTTTTTTTCGCTATTACTTTTTTCTAAAATGACGCCACAAGGTGATGAAAAGAGGATAAGAACAACTAGTCATGCAAACAGGAAAATCCGGAAAAATGGCATGACCAAAACTATCCATACCTTACTACGTAGGTGTCGTTGGAAAGTTCTTTCTACTGCCCATTACAGCTCATTTGTAAGTATCCATAAGCTTTTGCAGTCGGACGAGCTGGTCAGTCCTATTACCTATCCTATGTTCTCACTCTTATACTTCGCTAGTTGATTGAACTTTTGGCCTTTAAAATGGTAGAAGTCGACGGCTTTATAAGCATTGTACTGATGGATATGAGGGTGACTTTTGCTCTAACTGCCTGTTACAGTACCACGTTTAATTTTTTTTGCTGTCTCTCATGACCAACCTGACACGACCAATCACAAGCATCTGCGAAAACTTAAAAGTTGTTAAAAATTGACTGTTAAGTGCCAAGGGCTTTGCTATTGATTCCTTTGTATTGGGGGTTTGTTTGTTAGAGGGGCGCACATCAGTTCGATTTAGGCGAGCTGTGTGCTGGGAGTAGCCCTAGTAGGCCTTTTCCCCCACCCCCAGATGACAAACATGTGAGAACTCAGCAAGTGTGTATTGGGGGTCATGAGTAACGTTGTTAATCTCATTTTTGAGATTGTTCCATTTAGCATTTAAATATAATTTTTGTGATAAGTTTTTTCTTTATCTTTTTATCACGTCGATGTGTAATTTTAGTCATGAAGAGAGAACATGTTTTTCTAGGGGAATGAATAATTTCAGGCTTAATTGTATGCAAGCTATATAAGAAAATAGGTGTAATAAACCACCCATAGAAATTATGGGTGTAATTAATAAGCAAGACTAGTTTTCTACCAAGTTCTGCACACCTTTTTTCTGAACGATGAAAAATCAATCCTATACAGAATTTAGTAAGATCTAATCGCTGGCGGGACCCAAGCGCACTCCTTCTCGTCAAGGGTTGCGTCGATAACAGGCCTGTAATCAAGCTTCACGTTATTTTGGTCGTCGCTGTAGCTGAGGGTGTGTTTGCGCCAGTGCTCTGCCATAGGCTTCTTCTTCTGCCCATCAATGGGTTTGCTGTAGTCGTATTCGTCAATGCGATTCTTGTAGTCCTCCCTGGCGTGAGCGCCTCTCGACTCCTTCCTATTCTCAGCAGACACGATTGTCTGGAGAGCGTTGACAAGGCAGTTTTGCAATTCCAACGTCTCCACGAGGTCGGAGTTCCAGACAATTCCTCGATCGCTCAGTTTGATGTCATCCATCTGATTTGCGACCTCTTTCATTTTGACAACGCCCTCCTTCAGCGTCTGGAAAGCAAGAACATTATGCAGGAGAGAGGCACAGAATCCTGAGACTTTCAGCTCACCTCTCCAGTCCTGAAGACAGCGGCGTGGGTCTGCATGGTCTTCTGCATTTTAAGCCTTAGCTCCGCGGTGGACACAGAACCATCGGCGAACCTCAGCCTGTCAAGGTTGGCCACTGATGCCTCACCGGCATTCGCAGGCAAGTCGCCTATTTTTGCACCAGGCTTGGTCTCCTCAGCGATGGTTTTGGCGCAAGCACGTCCGAAGACCACTAAGTCGAGCAGAGAGTTGGCGCCGAGACGGTTTGCACCATGCACAGACGCCGAAGCCGTCTCGCCGGCGGAGTACAACCCTGGAATAATCGTGTCCTTTCCGTTCTTGTAGGTAATCACCTAGTGGTAAGAAAATAACGTGCATTCTGTTCTCTATCACAATCTAAACGAGCTACTCACCTGTCCCCTGTAGTTTGTGGGCACACCTCCCATGTTGTAGTGCACTGTGGGTAGGACCGGAATGGGTTCTCGGGTGACGTCGACACCAGCGAAGATCATGGCGGTCTCCGAGATTCCAGGCAACCTCTCGGCCAACTGTTTCTGGGGCAAGTGATGCAACTGCAGGTAGACGTGGTCCTTGTCCGGACCGCAACCGCGACCTTCGCGGATCTCAATGGTCATAGAGCGGGAGACGACGTCGCGTGAAGCCAAGTCCTTAGCAACGGGAGCGTACCTGGAAAATCACTTGTTAGAGAGATTCGCAAGAAACTTCAGAACTAACTCCACCTTTCCATAAAGCGCTCCCCTTCAGAGTTGACTAGGTATCCACCCTCGCCGCGACAGCCCTCAGTCATGAGGCAGCCAGCTCCGTAAATCCCGGTGGGGTGGAACTGGACAAATTCCATATCCTGTCAAGGATGAACTCTCAGTCATGATTGAACAAGGACTCCGTAACAACGCGACAATGTGCCTGATTGGGGAGCCCGGCGCGGGCAACCATAGCAGTGGCGTCTCCTGTGCAAGTGTGCGCCGAGGTGGCGCTGAAGTAAGCCTTTCCATATCCACCGGCTGCCAACACGGTACTCTTAGCGCGGAACCGGTGGATGCTGCCGTCTTCTAAGCACATGGCAATGACGCCCCGGCACTCTCCGCCTTCCATTAGCAGATCCAACGCGAAATACTCCACGAAGTAGTTGCAGTCATACCTGTGGACCAGCATGAGTGTAATGGACGCGCAACTTGACTTATAGGTCGCACTTTTGCTGACCGGAGACTTTGTCCGTAGAGAGTGTGGAGTAGGGAATGTCCAGTTCTGTCAGCGACGCAACAACACCTGTGGGCCTGACCGCCCTTGCCATAGTCATAGGACTGCCCGCCGAAAGCGCGCTGGTAGATCTTGCCATCTGGAGTCCGGGAGAATGGCATGCCTAAGAGTTATAATAGAGAGATCAAGACTATGTTGACGAGTGCTACCCTTTGAGAACTCACCATAGTTCTCCAGCTCGATGACAGCGGCAGGGGCCTCCCTGGCCATGTAGTGAATGGCGTCTTGGTCGCCGAGCCAGTCAGAGCCTTTGACGGTGTCGTACATGTGCCAGTGCCAATCATCGGGCTCCATGTTGCCCAGCGCTGCGTTAACGCCACCTTGAGCAGCCACGGTGTGCGAGCGCGTAGGGAACAGCTTGGTCACGACGGCCGTGCGGAATCCCTCCTGCACCAGGCCGAAGGCGGCTCGCAGCCCGGCGCCACCCGCGCCTACAACCACTGCGTCATAAGTGTGGTCGACCACCGGGTACTGACGGGATATCTCCCCGGAGGTGGACGCCGCGCCGACATTGCGCCCGAATGATAGCCTCCTCAGCCCGGCCGAGGCCGATGGAGCGGCAAGTGCCCGCAACTTCAAGAGGGTCGACATGACGACTAAGATCGACCTATGTCTGTGCCCTTTGGCATTCGTCACTAGCGCACAGAAAACAAAATGTACCCCGCCGCCCGATCTGACTAAAGTAGCCCGTCAGACGATCTGGGACTGTTCTACTACACACTGTTCTTGTCCTGCTGTTTCCATGTGGATTCGGTTGGCAACCCCTGCAAACCGTCGGGCAGGCAATCCCTTGTGGTAACCAGGCCGGCTGGCGGAAAGTAGCTGGAGTTGCCAGTGCCTCAGCGCCGACATTTTTAAAGGCACTCTCGACCTTCTTCGCGCTTGACCAAGTCCAGGTAGGTGATCGGCACCATATTGACTCCATGAGTGCCTCTGATTAACAGATTCTACTTGTCTAGATTCTACCGCGTTCGGAATAGGAGCACGAGGATAACAGGTCGGCCATTGTATGACACTACTATGCGGGGGCAGACTAGGCCGGCAACGGCACGGACAGACTTGCCACACTCGAGATGGCAGGAAACTCCCTGCAATTCGCAATGACTATACAAAGGATACTTCGTCTTGGTATTGTCCAACTGTTCTTCCAGGAGTACATCAGCACGTAGAATCTTAAGTGAGAAAACAGCAGTTTAGATCAAATGATCATTATACTGAATACACCCACACACATCTTAGAGGCTGAAACAACGTTCTCCAATGTAATACAGCGAAACATTTACTACATTTCTCCCTTACTTCAGCTCCCGGGTATATGAATATCAATCATTACCTTTGTTATGTTATCGTCCATGGCAGTTTTAGCGGGGAAAAGAAAAGATTCTTCAACTAATCAAACACTATTTGCATTTTGTACAGACATATCAGCATGAATTTTTCTCTCTGGATGAATTCAACATTTCTTTGCTCCTTCCTACTAGGATCCAACACTCCAAAAACTGCTTTTCAGTTGTTTGCAGAATGGTTGTTGAAATTAATATTTGCTAATACTCTTAAATTGGACCCTTGGTCTCAGTCACTGTCACTGTCTGAACTGGACGAGCTGCTGGAGTCATCTGAGGACACGTCAGAATCTGAAGAGTCGGACAGACTGCGCCCTCCTCGCTGTTTCTTCTTTTTCTTGGGCGGTGAAGGCGCCTCCTTCTTGACCTTGGCTTGACTGATGAACGCCTGGATCTGTTGTACAGTCCTTGCTGAGCAGCTCCCGAGATCGATCTCCGTGTATCCGTTGGCGTCAGTCGTCAGTGTCTCGTTGTTCTCCAACATGATTTGCACCACGCGCTGCTGCTGCTCCTCCGTCATTTCAGATACCTAGGGCACATTACAGCAGTGAGGAAGGTCTGCCCTATGAGGTAATCATTGACTCGCACTTACCTGAGCTCGCAAGGCCAAAGACTCCTCCACTGTGAGCGGACAAGGTAAACGCTGTTGCTGAGCAGTTTCTGCTACTGCGGCGGCCTTTTTCTGAGCCTTGGTTGCTGTAGGCATCGGCGGCCGACCGCGCTTTTTCTTCGCCTGAGGACCTCCTCCCGATGGGGGCCTCCGACTGGCTGATGAACTTCCTCGACGAATTTTAGCCTGCACAAGTGAAAATGGAGTCTTCTATAACTTGAAAGTTTCGTGAGAGGTATATTGTGCGCACCAACCTGTTTCATTTTGATGAGGTCTCCAAGGAGTCCAGCGACGTTGCTCTCGATGGCGGCCACGCGCGTCTGCGCGGACAGCAGCTGCTCGATCAAGCCATCGTCAGAACTGCACATCCAAGACGTTCGTTCATACATGTTCAATTATCTCTGGAAATCGAACTTCATACCTGGCCCAGTTGTCATACGAGGCCGGATTCTCCACGGGATCAAAGTCCACACGCTTAGAGAAGAGCACCTCAAAATTATGTTGAAGATCTGCTGCAGCACTGAACTGCACTGGGTCTGACACGGGGTCACCGTATCGATACGTTTCAGTCACGATGCGCCGGATGTCACCGGCGAAATGCAGCGGGTGGCGATAGTAGCCGGACTGCATGCGTTGTTGGATCTATAATGGAGAAAGACGAAGGAAAGGCTATGAAAGACTCTGTGCCACAATTAACTGAGCCCACCACTGCACGCGCGACAATAATGTTTCGTAGACTCTTGCAAATGCGCCTGGACGATGAACAAATTTCCTACCTGGTAGAGATCCAGGCACTCAACTGGGACGTTCTTGCCCAAGTGGTTGACCGCATATCTTGCACCCACCCTCAGGAACGGCTCTACGAAGGGCTGTTTTAGTAGCTCTTTCAGTATGGTGTCGCACTGTCTGAGCTGATCACTCAAGTTCTCCACGTACTTCTTCTTTAACTGCTGAGGCTGGTGCGGCGTCTCGCCAGGCAAGAACACCTCGTGTGACGCTTTTCTTGATGCCACTCGCCGCTCCGGCCGCGGTGGAGGCGGCGCGTTCAACTGTGGCGGCTTTGCCTGTGGCTGGTCAAACAGTCCGTTCGCCTCGTCTCGCTCCAAACGGGCCAACTTGTCTTTGGTGATCTTTTCCAGTATATTGGCGGCTTCGTGCACGAAGTGTCCCGGGGCGTTGAACGTCTTGGCGTTGCGCCAGACGAGGAAGATGTCGTCGACGGCTTCGGAGCGACTTGTATATTCCCCTCGGTCCATCTTCTGGCGGATGGTTCCGAGGTCCATGGGGCGGCGTATCACTTGGTGATAGACCGGGTAGATCCCAAGCGCCCGGGCGTCCACAGGCCGCCTGAAGGGGCCACTTTTGGTATGTTTTAGTAGGGCATTTAACACGTGCACCCGAAGGCGACGCAAACGCGCGGTCAAGTCAGCTTCGGGCGATTGCGGTTTCTTCCCATCAGAGGACGGACTTCTTTGTGGCGGGAGCGGGAACCGGGGCGGCTTGTGATCCGTATCGTCGGCGAGGATGTCCACGTCTTCCGAGCTGGCACCGCCGCCTCCGTCATCCTTGTTGCCGTTGGTTAACGGCGGCGGTTGAATCTGCGGCTTCGCCGTTTCGGGTTCTTGCTTGAGAGGACCAGGCGGCGCTCCGACTCCGGCGGCCGCCGCGGCAGCCTTCGGCTCGTCGGCGGACGCCGGCGAGTGGTTGTCGTTGTTGAGCGCAGCCTTCATCTCGCTGTCTTGGCCGCCGCCGCCGCCGTCGGCGCCCGGGATGCCCATCGGCGCGGCCGCCGCTATCTTCTCTCTTTTGCCGGGCGGGGCTGCGCTGCTGAGGAACAGGAGGAATCAGTTCTCCCTCCACCGCTTTGCACTGCTCTTCGAAATCAGCGTCTTCTCTTTCTTCCTGTTTCCTGGTCGACGGCGCGGCGCACACTGAACTGCTCCGTCTGGGCTGGCGGGAATATTTATACCTTTTCGCCGGCCGAGGCCGATCGGGCAGCTGCCACAAGCCAATGAGAGAGGAAGCGCCGAGAACATCTGGCCCCGGCCGGGCTCCTGGAGCCAGCAGCCTGGTCGTAGAACGCCGTCTCCAAGCTGTGCTCCTTCACCGCCATATTTCTTGCTTGAGCGAAGGAATAGAGAAAAGTTGTCTTCTTCCTAATACTCAACAAGACGTGGAAAGAAACTATTCCGCCAAGAGTTGCGAGGCTTCCCTCAATTTCACGTCTATGCACTGCATGCATGTCCATAGGATGTGTCCTGAGCAGATATTTCACGTGAAGACATCTGCGTGGAGGATGAAAACCTTTGCCGGTGCGTGTGCGCGAGGAAGCCTGGAGCAAGTGTGACCAGCGGCTCGTCCGGGGCCGCCAACGACTGGTCACTGGCTGGGTCGTCAGACATTAGTCAGCAATCTTGGCTCTGTGACCAGGGTTGGGCGACAAGGAGCCGAACAGGTGCACGGACACATAATGAGAAGACTGGAAAGGCCTTTCCGTCCCCATGCACACAAGTGTAAAGTGTGCACGAAATAATTTGGGTGTCTCCCAGTGAATCTCCAGTGGGCTCAGGATCGCCTTTTGGCGTAGGTCTTGCACAACCGATCTGGTCACACCATATTCAATTGTTACTTTTGGCCGTAGACTCCTAACGAATTTGTGACGTCGATCAGCGCTGCTACCGTGGGCAGGATCAAGAAGCCCCATCTCTTGCGGCTGCTTCCTCATGTAGAGGGGCTTGGTCAGGGCCACGTGAAACATCTTCTTGGACGTCAATTTATCCCCCACATGGTTTTGCAAACGCAACTGGTCCAAGCGCCGAGTCACACAACCTCGAAATACATTTCCTGAGTATGTAAGACTTTCCATGTCCTTGGCTTAATGAGGGATCTTTTGGTGGTAGCGACGCAAACGAGCGGTTGAGGCGAGAGATATAAAGATGAGGAGCTTTTATGAGACTTTTTTTAATTTCCTTAGATAAAATATGAGCAAGAAAGAAAGGAAAGGCTGTCCTCCATGCAAGGAAGAGAAATCTCAGTAGTACTTGTCGGTGAAGTCTATGTTAGAACGGAAAGTCTAACTTTTCTTGCCCCCTCACACAAACTTTTTTGTTATATGTAGCAGTTCTTCTTCTGGTAGCGCATTGATGGGTGGGTGCAGTATGTGTGTGTGCGTGTGAGGGTGCGCGCGTGTGAGTGAGTGAGTGAGTGAGTGAGTGGGTGAGTGAGTGAGTGAACGAGCGAGGAAGAAAAGACGTCCTCGCCTTTGGCATCTCAAGCTGAGCTTTTTTTTTTCTTGGCGCCAATCGCTGTTAAAACAGGACAGATTTCTGGCATTCATGCTAGTCTAAAGGTGTGCTTAGCAGATCATACTTTTTTCTCTTCTACCTTCTAAAGGTACATTGGCCAGAGAAGGAATTTTTGCATCGGTCTATGCTTCCTGTACGCGGATATTTTGCAGATCAGTTTCAGGAAACTGAAGCATCCAGTGAGAAAAAGAGGCTCCATTTTTTCTTCCGCCCAAATGGATAGAAAGGCCAATATCGGGACAGTTCTGTACCTCTTCCCTCCTTCCCTCCCCTGTCTCTAAAAGGCAGTGTCTAGTTTTTTCTGCACATAGTAACACGAGTGCTTGGAGTGGAATATATGCACTTGTCAACGTGCACACTGACTGCTCACTCAGCAGATGAGATGAAATAAAAGCCAAGGTCACACACGCTGAGTGAATAAAAGTTTGTTTATTTTTATCAACAATAATTGTAAATTCATACTTTTCCTCAAATGGAGAGATGAAATTTCAGTCTCCCTACAACTATATAGAGCTCGCTCGCACACATATGAAGTGACTCACCAGTAGCATTTTCTTTTATGTTCCAAGAAGTTTCCTCTTGCGATCCTGCCAAAATGTCTCCCTTACGAGTCCTGCATTATTAATTCTCAGGGTCTGCAAAAACCCTGGAGAAATCACAGCCTGCGATGGAGGAAAAAGAATTCCTTTCTTCTTCTTCAACCATTCATTGGCGATACCAGTCCGACCAAGAGCAGAAGAATCGGCGAAAAAATCCCTCCACAGAAAGCAGCAGATGATGATTTGACGTCTGTAAGAAAAGAGAGGTCAGAAGTCATGGGGGCCTCACGAACCTTGACCTGAATCAGGCCAAGAGAGCATGAATTAGGGTTGCTTTCTCTCTCTCCCTCTCTCTCCATCTGCATGTGCAAGATCTTTCTCTTCTGAAGTTGTTTTTTCCAGACCTTTTGCTCTGTCTTTTTTCATTTCCGTCATCCGGCCGAAACGCCCTCACAGGGGTGGACTAAGTGGCGGGGGTTAAAACTAGGTTTCAATCTCGACCACACAAGTTTGTTGGAGTCCCTCCCTCCCATATGAGGCACCCTCTTTTTGCCCGTCCCCCGGGAGACATTGTTAGCAAGTTTCGCTGTGAGAGCAAACGCTAAGTTTCATTAAAAAGTTCCTCAGTTACCAAGTTGTATTAGGACAGAAGAGGCTCATGCAGCCAATTAAAAAGGCAACAATTTCACTTGAAACGCTATTTTATACCCTTTTTTTTTTTAAAAAAAAAAAACCAACTTTCTCATCGACGAAGCAACTCCGAGGAATTCGGAAAGTATTGAAAATACCTTCTTAAAGGTCTTCTTTTCCTCATTGCCTCCATTTCTCTCTCGAGCGACCCCTTTTTTCACTCGTATTTGCAGCATTTTCTCTCCAACCATTTGCGTTTGGCCTTCCCAAATGTCACTCTTGTTTCTATCTTGGCATTCAAACGGTGCTTTCCATCACACGCGCGCGCATGCACACCTGCCCGCGTGCTTGAGCTAAAGGGGGGATATAAAAGTTTCTCTCGGAGTCGCATTTGCATTCTAAAAGAGGGAAGCGCTGGGCTTGAGCTTGATGATATCTCATAAAGCCTGGCATGTGTGTACACATATAGGTCCATACTTGCGCACGCAGCAAGAAAGGGGTAAGACGAGACAGACACGGAGGGGACATCCCCATGTTCAGACAGGCAGAATATGTCACGCCTAGATGACCCCTAATCTCCCTACCCCTGCCACTTTGGTTTACTCATTTACCCCTTTTTAATACAGACAAGTTCAGCTCCGTCTTCTCATCCCTTCATTTTCAAAGGTGGTCTGGGGGAGGGGGGAATATTTTAGGGAGAAATGGTGGGAAGAAGAAAGCGATTTAGGAAACTTCTTTATAGCCCAGATCTATTAACTGTCTGTGCTGCCACTGCCGCTGCTGCAGAGAACTTTCCAAGATTAGTGTGTGTGCTTTTGGCATTGTCTTCAGAGGCATGCACGCGTGAAAATCTCAGATAATAAATGAGCAAGTGACAACTATTGTGCGTGTCAATAAGAGTTTGTTCCGAGCGTGTTCTTATTTAGTGAGAGGTGGCAGCAGCCTTCACGGTTGCTGAAGACGAAAAAGGATTCCTCTTATCGCGAGTGCACTTAGCAGACTTTTCACTCGCTCCTCTTGCGTGCACTGGGGGAATGTTTTTTTGACTTTGGGGTGGGGCTCGCCAGGCGGGGTGGGTGGGTGCGGATGTGGATGTCTCCACAGGCTTTCAATACGCCACAAAAGTCGTGCTCTCTCTTTTCAAAACTTCAAATGTGACGCAACTTCCCTTCAGCGTCGTCCAGAAATGTCCACTGACCAAGTTTCCACGTATTATAGGCACTGGGCCTGCAATATGGACAGTTTGAAGTCACAACAGACCACCAATTTTGGGGGGGGCCCAGAAAAGGCATTAAAATCTCGACCAAAGCGCAAGGTTATTTTGTGAAATCGGGGCACAGAAGGTGGCAGAAATTGACCAAAATTACGAGGAGTCACTTGTAGTGCATCAGACTGCTACTAACTGACTACATAGGCTGGATGCCTGCTCCGTGGGACCATTCTGCTAGATGGGGCATGCAGGTGAACTCAGGGAGAGCCTTGAGGGAGGGAAGCTCGTTGAGAGGGTCGTAGCTTAGAGCATGGATAAGGGTAACTATCCCCTGCTGCTCCCTCTAACTTGAGATGGAGTGTGAAAGCCAATACAGCTTGTACCTCTTTTTCTCGGGGCCTCAATCAACATCAATCATGTCAAATCATCTACAGACCCCTACAAAGTTTTTGGTTTTTTTCCCCCAACGGAGAGAGGAGAAATTGGCAATTCTAAGGCGGTGGCAAAGCCAAAAAAGCGGTTAAGAGTCGGCAGAGAGGGGGCAAAGCTGATTTTCAAAGAGAAGAAGCAGATGGGACCGAAAAAGAAGGAAAAGTAGTAAGTGCAAAGATCTTGGATGTTAGTATAAAGTCTTGGTGTTGCAGTAGGAGGACCTCGGAGGGAGGCGACATGTGTAAATTTTTCTCGAAAAACCCCTCCCTAAAGTTTATCGGAGCACATTAGGATTTCAGGTCGTTCTCTCCTTCCTCAAGAAACCCTTTTTCTGTCCCCACACAAGTTTCCGAAGAAGAGCTGAACAACGCGCAGCCGTACCCATATTTTAGAACGTCCCAAGGGTGCTTTGAGGCTGGCCCCTTATGCACTTTCTCCTACTCTGTCTGCGAAATCCTATTTGATCCCAATCAAATGGACCCTTTGGGTGCGTGTGCGTGCGTGAGTGTGCAGTTGTCAATGGGAACCATCATGCAAAGAGAGACATGAAGCAAAAAGACCTACACGCACTCAGCCAGACAAATCAGGTGTGTAAATTGCTATTTATTGAGGTGCATCAGTGCTAACTGAAGCATGGTGAAGTGAAGTTTTGTCTAACACATTGTTACGAGCCACTTTGACGCCGGTTCAAGTGTCTGGAGGAGCACGCAGGAATTGCGTGCGTGCGTGATGACAAAGTGAGCGAGTGAGCGAATGAGCGAGCTTGATTGCCAATACTCGGTCTTGATTTCTCCGTTGGAAAGCTCATATAACATGTGTTATTGGGCAAGTTGTACTATAACGACCATAGTTTAAGCCTCAACTTAGAGGCTCTCCTTGTTTCACTTCACTGATTTTCCGATGAGGACACAACGGGAAATTGAGGGGCAGGAGTAGAAGCAGGAGATTCACTGATTCATGGATGTCGTCACTCCCTCCAGAAAGAAATTTGCTGCTCAAAGCCCTCGACAGCCTAAAACTTTGATTGGATTTTAACTCACCTGCTTTTTCGGCGGCCGCGGCGGCCGCGGCTGCGGCCGCGGCTGCCATAGAGGCTGCCGCTGAGGAGGCCGCGGCAGCCTCGTCCTCCTCGCCGTCCTCGAGTACCGAGGCCAACTTTGGCTTCACCCGGAGGATGGTGACTTGAGCGCTTTGCCAGTAGAGGTTGGCGATGCTGGCCAGACACTTGAGCCTGGCCCTGTGGCCGCCGAGGACGAAGTGGCCGGAGGTCAATGGGAAAGACAAGACTAGCCGCTGCCCCGGCGGCTGATGTGGCGGCCGGTGGACGTAGGCTGCACTGGCCTGAATGAAAGTCATGTCCTTAACCACGCACACATACAGCGTTCCAAATATACTCAATACTTAATTGCACTGTTGAACCGTAAATCCCTACACATCCAGCACACGTGGGCACACTCTAGTCATGAAAGCAAAGTCAAATGCCAAGTCCTTCACACAGAAAGAAATTAATTTGTCCTCATACAAACGGACTCTTGAGTTGTGAGTCGGACTTGTAGCAAGCTGTAAAGCGGCACCCTCAGATGCACTCCAACGACACACAAAGTTTGAGGAAGTTGGCCAAAATGTTCTCCAGTGTTCGTCAGCACAGTATTGCACTTCTTTGTGACTCACAGTGTCTTACGAAGTCTTGTTGGATCTTTCCACCTTAAGTTGGTCCTGTTTTCAACCACACAGCCTCATAAATCTGAGGTTTAATGCCGCAGAGTTTTATAGTCCATAAATTCCTGGAGCCTTTGCTATATTCTTCCTACTAGTAGGATAATTGAAATGGCAGCCAGAGAAAGTTATTTGACGTCCTCCACGTATCCAACGGAGACATAATTCTGCTGACTGGACCATCTTTCCCCCCTCCCCCTTTACCACCCACCCCCATAGCCAAAAATCAAAGGCTCAGCAAAGTCTGTGGGTGGGATAACAATTTCGTCCACACCGACTCCCACCCAGTTGTGCTCACCGGCTCTCCGTTGATGTACCACTTGAGCTTGGCCTCTGGACTCGACGAGACACAAGTGAGGTACGCGGTCTCGCCCACTTCGTACTCCCTGCGGCCGCTCTCGATCCAGGGGCCGCTCGGAGGAAGGTCTGCAAAAGGAGACGTCACATTTCTCTCATTTCCCCTCCCTCAACCCTTTTTTTCTTGTTTTTAGGCGGGTAGCTTAAAGCGGGCGCAAAAAGAGAGACGTGCGCGCATTACTCACGTCGAGAAATGGTTTTCAGACCACTTTTTTGCACGTTTAGCAAAAGAAAAGTCATGACCTGTGTAGATTTCATTTGTCACACTGAAGGATTGTTTACACGCCTGCTAATTGCCATTTTCAAGCAGCGATTTGACTGTGTTCTGTGTGTGCGCATTAACAGTCCAAAGACCTCTGGGGACATTCGCCTTTTTTCTTACTTTCCTACTTTCCAGTCAGGCTTTATTACATCCTGCAGAGGCTTTCCTTATCTAACGTTCTCCTCCTCGTTATAATCCTTGCGGCCAAAGTTATTTTCATGGCTCATTGCTCCATGCACGCTATTGTTCTTCCAATAATGGTGAAAAGACCAGGTCTAGCCCACGTATGCCTTCGGGATCTCTCACAAGCACGTATGTGCGAGTGGAGCACAACAACACTAAAGAGAGCGCATTTTTGGAGCCAATCTCTTATTAATAACCTTTTCCTCCTCCTCCCCCTGGATACACAAGCTATATGTATAGAAGTTGAGCTGACAAGATTTCCTGAAAACCCTGTACTAATAAGAACGCAGGTGAGTTTGTGCTGTGTAGTAAGTAGGAGAGAGAAAATGAGGGGAAAAGAAAGTTGCCACTAAGTACACGATGAACTCAGGCTTCTTTCGTTGGAGGAGGGGGATAAATAAGGTAAGGGGTTACGTGGTGCCATAATGCTTAAAATTTCTCATTATGCGGGTGGCAAGGGTATCCAACAACGACTCTCGAAGCCTTTCGAAGTTACCCCCTCCTCTTCCTCCCCCCTCTCCCCTCTCTGTTTTACCCCCTCATTTTTGACAGGTCCTCTTTTCTTGGCACTATGTACTGAGACTTCCCAATTTGCGGCCAAGAGAGAAACGGCACCAAGGCCAACAAGAGCCTTTTTTCACTCAGACACTGTAGTGGGAAGAAGGAAGAGAGAGAGGGAGGAAATGTGGCAGGAAAATGTCACGAAAATAGCCTGATTTTTTTTCTTCCTCCTCTAGGAGAGACTCGCGGTAAAAAGGAGGTCCATTTCTGCATTCTGCGCGTTTCCTGCTGAGCACCTTTGTCCTTTTCCACGAAAATATGGTTATGTCGGTCCTCCGAAATAAAAAGGGGTCGCGCACAAGTAGAAGAGTATTCAAAGTCGCCGTTATTTAGCCTCAAAGTGCAGCATTTAGCATTAGGCTAACGAGCTCCATAGAAAGCGATCCCAACGATTTCCCCTTCGTCCTCTCAAAAGAGGCCAACTTTTTTTGCGAAAACAAGCTGAAGTTTGCGTTCTTCGCTCGTGAACTTTGCATTCTTTCTCGTCTCTGCACAATCTCGGTTCTTCTTCTCTCTCACTCACTCTGCGTGCGCGCGTGTCAACAGCGTATTTTTTTGCTACTAGGAAGTAACTTTCTCTTTGCCTTAATGCGCATTCCCAGTATAGCCTCTACCAGACAAAAGGTCTTGCCGAAGCTGTCGCACGCTTTGCTCAGCTTCTGCTGCTCACCCACGACTGTCATGTTGGCGTACTCCATCAGGGTGTAGAAGCTCGGTGAGACGGTGACCTCGCACATGTAGGTCCCGGACAGACTCGACCGGACGTCGTCGAGCACCACCCGCCTCTGGTCCGAAGAGGTCACCTGGAGGGAGAAATATAAGAACAGGAGCATAAAAATCAACAACCTCATTCTGTATTGTAGTGAACACCCCACTCTTTATCTTGCCCTTCCTTTCACTCTCCAGTCCTGGCATCCTCTTTCTTATCTGAGCAATATTGACCTCTTCCTTCTTCTTCTTTTCTCTACTTTTTTCCTCTCTGTGAGTAATTTGCCCAAATGGCTGGAGGAAAAGGCTGGATAGGCCTTCGATTCGGCCGAAATGAATTACTATCCAGATGGCTAACAAATAGGGCAAATCTTCTTATCTCCATGTGCATTTTTTAGACGCAACGAGATTAGTTTGCCTGAAGCATCAGCAGCATTTAGTGCACTGAATGCAACAAGCAATGACAAGACTTGGGGTTTTTTTTTAGAAGGCTCTCTTCGATCGATCGAGGCTCCATCGATCGCGCGTGTTTGTTATCTGGGCACGTAAAAGTTGCCGCTTTCTCTTTTTTGGGAGAGATCATTTTTCATTTTTGTGGGCCAGAAAAGAATCCCTTCTCTCTCTCGCACACGCATTATAATAATATGACGTGAAGATAAAGCCACCCCAGGGAAGAAAGGAGTTAGTAGTTAATATAGCAAATTGACTGACTGCCTTTGTAGGAGGAAAAAAGTGGCGGTGATGGTGGGGCCCGAATATAGCATTGCGAATCTGCACGTAATGTGCGTATTTGCACACTCAGGCGGGTTTTTCCCCTATTTTTTTGTAAGAAACACAGACAAACAAGCCATTAAAGCCACAAAAGCTGGGGCTTTTTGGTGGGAAAAGAAGCTGCACTGTTATGAGAGCTTGAGAAGAACATTGCTGAGAGGAAATAGCATCGTACGAGCCAAAAATGATCTGAAGACATAGTCAAGTCTCTTCATAAGGTAAACTTTTTTGCTGGGCCTTACGAGAAATGTCGAAAATCCTGTCCTAATGTGAGAAGGGAACTTTTTTCTATGGCAAGAACATAGGCTTTCAAGCTTGCTTTTCAGCTAGTTTTTTGCAAGCTTTCTCTTCTCTATCCTCCTTTATTTCTTTGCTGGAAAACCACACGAATTCACGCACACAAAAGCGCGTGAGATCCTCTGCGCGCACGCACGCGCGTGAGCGCGTGCATGTCGTGAGAAGTGACAGATGACCCTAAGAAGGCCTTTCCGTCAAGAAGGAAAGAAAAAAAAATACTTGTGTAATCCTCGAGAGTGTCCGATTGCTCTTCATGTGCACTGCAACTGCAAGGGGGGTCTCAGACAAATTGTTGGCCAATTAAGAGGCATTTGCAGGCCACATTTGTTTGTGCGATTTTGCGCTGAGTGCGAGAGACAGAAGAAGCCGATTATTACAAAGTGTCATGGGCACCCACATTCCAAGAGGGGTACGTTAGTGAAAGCCACGAAAACAGACGTCCCATGAGGACAGCCGCAAATTGAGTCTACTGTGTGCATGTGAGCCTGGAGGCCCTTTAAAGTCTTTAGCCTAAAACTAGAAAGCTCAAAAAAAAGCCTGCGGGAAGAGAGCGGCTAAATAATCTGATCTATTCCACGCTCGTTTTCCTCTTGTTATTCCTGTCCAAGTAAATTGAATAGAAGCAGACTGTTGTAAAGGCTTTACAACTCTGTGTGTGAATCCTCTTTTTACGACAGTAAAGGCCATTAGACAGTGGACCCCTGGAACGGAAGTCACGTGATTGCTTTAGAGAGGTAGAAAGCAGTAAAATGGGACTAGTGCATTTTCAAGTAAACTTCTTTGGGCGTTACATTATGGGCTCCAGTGAGCCGCGTTAATAATTCAGGCTTCGTAAGCTTTTAAGCGCCTTAAAGTAACTTTATCAGGTACTAATTGCTACAATTAAGCTTGAATTACTGCTGGGTATTATACGACGGGACAGGTCGAGACATACTAACAAGAGCAGTGTAATATTTATGTCGGGCGTCGTCATCAGCGGTGTTATTACATGTTAATTTAGGTCCAAAAAACTGAATGGAGAGCTGAATGACTAAGTGCCTACCTGCCTACCCGTCTGCCAACGCACATATCTTCTACTCACGTTGATTTTCATGCCCTTGACCGGGAAGGTCTTCTTCTTCTTCGTTTCCTTAGGCATGTACTGGTAGAACTGGTGCCTGCCCTTGTACCAGCGGACGCTGTAGAGGCTGTCCCGGCCCAGGTTGTAGCTACAGGTCAGGTCCGCGGTCTCTCCGCTCTGGAGAAATTCCGGAATTCTCACTGACAGGTTCGACAGGCTATCAACGCTTGCTGGAAATGGAGGAATTCCCTTTAATTTTTAATCTAGGGAAAGCAACATATGTAACTTGAAAGGATTTTCCGCCCATCGTCCTCCTCTTTGTCAAAGTCAACACCCCGGAGATAAATGGATGAATTTCCAAATGGATTCTTCTTTTTTTTCATCACATTCTTAGACAAGATTTATGCTCACTTTTCAAGGGCGGAGCACATTTAAAAACAGGCCCGAGCCATCATATTTGTTATTAGAGAATGCAACTTTTGTCTTCCCCCTTACCTTCCATTAGCAACGTGGACAATGTCACTAGGAACAGACTCTTCATGGTTGTTGCATTTTACTTGAATTCCTTATTCATTCCTTCTCATGCCGGCTGCTTTCTTTTTATTCTTCTTGCTTTTGGTAGGCGAATTTCACGGCTCGTTAGCTGGAAGGAACATCAGACATAATGTTTGGTTAAAAGGAACCGGATGCTTTGGATAAAGCCTAGTCTTTAAAGGCCCTGTTAGCTATTCAACGTGGCCACGCGATCTCTTCTCTACCTGTGAGGGCTCAGGTTTTGACCACTGCTGCTTCGAATCCATGCACTTAAATCGTTTCTGTTTGTGTAGCAACTTTCTTGCTCTCTTACCCTCTGTCTGTCTGTACACTTGAGTACGTGTGCAACTCTGTGGCTCAACTGCTTCTGGCTCCCTTCTATGATGGTTGGCAAGAGAGAGAGAGGAAAGCAGAAAGAGAGAAGAAAGCACACGTCATATTTTTTCGCAAAGAAGAATAAAACCGTGTCGCTTTTTTGAGGATCACACGCTTTCATGAACAGGAATCATGCATTACACTGTAGTGGGTTGGCAAAAGGCGCGATAGGCATTTATTATTTATGAACACACTCTATAACGCTCAGACGCCAGTCTTGTGGCGCTCAATCCAGGGTAAAAGCTTGCTACTATGTGACGATCATTCTTGGCTGAGCCTTTATCACTCTCTTGCCTTATGAGTAGCTAGCTCTACCGTACGAATTTGGTGAGCTCCACTTTCATAAGCATTATGTTCAATTTAGCCGGCAGATGGCGTGGACTCCGACCAAGATTATAACAGCTATCTGGAATTGAGGTCAAATTCCTCAAGCTAATCTATTCAAATCTAACTACACAACAGAACATGCAGATGCTTTATATGAAACACAAATCATATATGCGCCTTCTCCAACAGATACTCTTGATTCCATTTTTTTTCGTATTTGGAGGGGAGAGGGGACAGAGGTGACTTTGTTGCCAAACTTTCTGGTCACAGGTCACTGCTGCTGTGTAGATGAGCGAGAGGTAGTAGCCGTAGCCGCCGTAGCCGCGGTAGGAGCAGGCGCAGCCGCAGCCCAAGCTGGTAGTTGAGCAGCAAGATGGCGAAAGTTTATACAGAATCATAATTTTTTATGTGAAGAGGTACGGAGAAAAATGCAGAACTTCCCCGCCGCCACCTGGTACAACAGCGACATGCTGGACGCCTCAGGTGCAAAGGCCGGTGTTTACGCCAGCAGTGCCGCAGCTCCGGGAGGCGTCGTGACGCGGCCGGCGGACGCGCACCTCATGGCGATGGCCGCAGCCATCTCGGCGCCGCAGCCCAAACACGCCATATGCAACGTCAATTTGCAACTCCCCAGCACCTTGTGTCCGCATTTGAGGAAGCCGCATGAGTTGCACGCCAACCATCTTGCGACTATGGCGGCCGCAGCGACGTTAGGGAACTCTTCTGCGGCTGCAGCAGCAGCAGCAGCCGCCGCAGTGGCCGCCACTGTGAACAACGGTCCGTTAAACGCCGCGGCGGCGGCGTCTAAACTGCAATTCCGCGATCCGTCCACTGCGCCGTTACGCAAGCTCTCTGTGGACCTGATCAAGACTTATAAACACATAAATGAGGTTTACTACGCCAAGAAAAAGCGACGGGCGCAACAGACGCAACTTGACCAACCCGGAGATGGCGGCGGCGGCACCCAGCCCGCTGGCACAGGCGCAAGTCATCCAGGCGGCACAGGAGCAGGCGTCCCTGGTGTTGGCGTCCACCCTCACGGGCGCAGCAAGAAGGAACGCAAGGTGTACAACGACGGCTTCGATGACGAAAATCACGACTACCTGGTCAAGCCAGGGGAGAGGTTCCTAGATCGGTACGAGATCGACTCACTCATAGGTAAGAATGTCGCTATTTGGTCTCCGATATGTGTATACCGTATTATTGCCTTCGTAGCTGGAGAGTGTTGCAAGCACACGTTGAAACTAACGTTGCAATGAAAGAGAGCACAATGCAATATGGTAATTTAGTACAGCGCGTGTCGATCGAACACGTGGATATTTATCTGGGGTCAGTGAGCGACGAGACTAGCCACATGTTGCTCTTTTTAATGACGGAGAAGTTTCAATAGTTACATGCGGGAGCAACCATTGAGCAGAGCAGGAAGTTGAACAATCTGCTGCTCTGCTAATTCATGCGCTCTGTGACTTGGGCATGAAATGTAGTAAAAGCTATATTGTAGTAAAAAGATTGGGCAGTGACACGAGCATTGTACGATTCTTCAGGCAAGGGTTCCTTCGGTCAGGTGGTTAAGGCATTTGACCATGAGGAGAGATGTCACGTCGCCATCAAGATAATAAAAAACAAGAAGCCCTTCCTACATCAGGTAAGAAAATCCATGCGTTGGCTTCAATGCTTCAGAGGGCCTAGTTACGATTAATCTTCTTGGCATCTCTAGGCGCAGATCGAGGTCCGTCTGCTCGAAATGATGAACCGCACTGACGTAGAGGACAAGTACCACGTGGTCAAGCTGAAGCATCACTTCGTGTGGAGAAATCACCTCTGCCTGGTCTTCGAGCTGCTTTCCTACAACCTCTACGATCTACTCAGAAACACGAACTTCCGTGGGGTGAGTGTGCCATTTTCGAGCCAAATTACGAAATTATATGTTAGTGTTTCTTTTAGGTTTCCCTCAACTTGACGCGAAAGTTCGCTCAGCAGATCGCCACTGCGTTGTTGTTCCTCTCCTGGCCAGAGCTCAAGATCATCCATTGCGACCTCAAGCCAGAAAACATCTTGCTGTGCAATCCCAAGAGGTCGGCCATCAAATTGGTCGACTTTGGCTCCTCCTGTCAGCTTGGACAGAGAATCTACCAGTACATACAGTCAAGATTCTACAGATCACCAGAGGTAGTTACTGTGGGATCATGTTACATCTTATGTCAAGGTACCCTACCAAATTCTGTCCTTCTTAGGTGCTCTTGGGCATCCCCTACGACACTGCCATAGACATGTGGTCTCTGGGCTGCATTCTGGTTGAGATGCACACGGGAGAGCCTCTGTTCTCGGGAGCCAACGAGGTCGACCAGATGAACAAGATTGTGGAGGTAAGTTACGGCACATGCTGCATAAAGGTGAAAATAAATTGCCCAAGTTCGTGTTCTGGTGGTCGTACCACCCTCAGTATAGTTTCTTAAGAGAAAGTAAAGGAAGATTTCTAGACGTGAAGTTAAAGTCAGTCTTCATTTCTCCCTTTCTGTGTACTTCAGCCATCGTATGGATGGAAAGTTAGTGCAAGTTTCTGTTGTAATTACAGGTATTAGGGATGCCTCCCAAATATCTGCTTGATCAGGCTCCCAAGGCCAAGAAATACTTCCTGAAGCTCCCAGACGGCTCTTACACGTTGGCGCAGCCCAAAGAAAGCTACTCGTCGAAGAAGTACCGCCCTCCTCATTCGCGTAAGCTTCACGAGGTGATCGGAGTTGATACCGGTGGCCCCGGTGGCCGGAGGGCCGGGGAGACCGGTCACTCCGTCGCGGACTATCTCAAGTTTAAAGATCTGGTGCTGCGCATGCTGGACTTCGACCCCAAGTCTAGGATCACTCCCTACTACGCGCTGCAGCACAACTTCTTCAAACGGACGAGCGAAGAAAGTGCGACTGCGTTCGCGCAGTGACCAAGTGTGATATTGCTGTGAGTGACAAGAAAAAGACAGAGACTGAGGATGATCAGAACTGACGCTCATAGTGGTGAGGCCCTATGAGTCTCCGAGGAGAACTGTTGTTGCGTTTCCGTGGGCATGGGCCTTGATGGTCTTGCTGCCCGTACGCATGTGATACTCGAAGAGTGTTTTTATTGACATTTTTGATTAGGTCACAATTGACTGCTAGGAGAATTTTTTTCAGATCGTGTTAATACGCTCGTACTACTTGTAGTGCATTACTAAACACACACTCTATACATACAGCCGTCACGTGTGTATGTACACAGTAATAAAGCATGAAAATGGTCCACATGTCGTATTCGTACAGGTCCAAGTACAGTAGAACGAGTGTTTCGGGCCAAAGTTTCCTGTTTGCTGAGAAATTTCTATTCAAAAAATGGTCGGATTTGCGAGGAGTGCAAAGTTGAGAAACCTTCATTGCATTCCTAACAGTGCGAGCCTGGCAAAACTCGTATCAGGTGCACTTTTTGGTGCATTCGTTCTCAATTCACACTTAAAGTTGACTTCAAAGGTCAAGCGCAACAGGCTCTCGATCGAGAAAGCCAGGAAAGGGCCCCAATGTTTGCATTGCGACCGCGTAGAGAACATTAGTACTGAACTCATGATGGAATCTTATAGATCAAGCAGATAAATTGCTTTCCCTGATCGATACGTGGGCATGGGAGACGGCCACTGGCGGAAGTGTACAAAGAGGTGGCAGAGACCTGTAGATGTTCGAGGATGTGTTCCGAGGAAAGCTCGGAAAATATCCTCAAAGTTTTCAAGAGCGCCATAAAGACCCCCGACAGCGCCCCTGATGCACCAAAAACCTGCATTCCTGGTGGCATTGTGCCCGAGCCTTTCCAAATGAGTGCAGGCCTAGCCTTCTATTGCCTAGTCCAGGGTTCATGGCAGACACGGGGAGCTTTTCCCATGTGAAAGCCCCGGGAGAAAGCACTTACTTGGCCCTTCCCACTTTCCCCTCCTCTCTGGAGCTACCTCCAGCACCAGTGAGAAAAAAGAGGACGAGCAACCATGAACTGCCTGCTCTTCTTCGTCCTGTCCTTCTTGCCCTCCACCATCAGAGGCCTGGATCTCATGAGGTTGTACGACCAATACAACAAGAGGGAGGGAGACCTCCTGGGTGAGCAGATATTGGCCAATGGCGCCCAAATTCGCGCGGATGTCTCACGCAGACTTGTTGCTTTTTGTTTGGACAGCGTAGCCGCAAATTTGCTCCTTTCCAGCCCGCAAATGTGAGGCCTTTGAGCCGTTCAAGTGTCCAACTGATGGAAGATGCATCTCTATTCAGTATCTATGCGACGGAGCACCGGATTGGTACGCATAATTGAGATTCAACAAGTATAACCGCCTAAATTTTGCCTTCATTTAGTGAGGACTCCTACGACGAGGACCCGAAGCTATGCACGGCAGGTAAGACTTATTAACACACGTTGCTTTCAAAAGTTCCATGCTCTGTTTGCATTCATTCTTGTCAAACTTGTACCTCATGCATTCATTCTCCTTCGACATAAGCCCGTCGCCCGCCTGTGGAGGAGACGACCAGTTTCTTGAACTCCTTGCTGGCCTCGCACGGACCAAACTATCTGGAAAAGCTGTTCGGATCCAAGGCCAGGCACAGACTCCAAGCGTTGGGGGGAGTTCCCAAGGTAGCCATCGCCCTGTCGGGTAAGATAACTTAAGTACAGTCTGAGTAAAGGTAAAAAGAAAAGCTTTACAGCAAGCTTGCTTGAATCTTTTAGTCTGACAGAGTAGACGGATTTTTTCTTAAGAAGCTGAAATTGAATTACAACGAAGGCTGTTGGTGCTGGAATCCTGTAGACAAGTACAAGTTAAGCAAGGCTGCTCGCATAAGGAAGGAAAGAAAGAAAAAACTTCACTTCGACGTCACGGTTTTCATTCCTTAGAATCCCAGACGATCGAAGACTTCGGCGACACCCTCAAGTTGCAGAGATCGGACATCGAACATCTCAGGTATACATGCACTTAACAGGACAATTACTCCAGTGCTTGAATATTGATCGGATCCTATTCTCTATGTACATGATATTGAGAATCTCGTTCCAAAAGGTAATGTACATATCTTTCTGTCCGTACCCTGTATCGGACTTTCTAATCAAATAGCGCTCGATCAAAAGGCCAATCCTTAATTAACTTTGGCGTAGGATCGTTGCCAAGCATGCATTGCATTTTTTCAGGTCGGTGTTCATGGCGGTTGAGAACGGCGACATCGGCCAGCTAAAATCCCTTGGCATCAAGGACTCGGAGCTCGGAGACGTCAAATTCTTTCTAGAGAAGCTTGTAAATACAGGATTCCTGGACTAAGATTACGCTAGTAAAAAAGAGCCTCCCCCCTTCTAGCTATTGTACATCAATAAAGTGGGTTTCATATATGTTGCAATAAAGTTAACACCTCTCAAGCCAGCGCTTTCTTCACTGTCGCAGTAATGGAAAAGTATGGTCACCTCATCTGGACGTTCGCCAAGCCATCGTGCTACTTAAGTTATTCTACACAGACGTCGTATATGATAATGCAGATTGTGTAAGCGGTATCTATTTCGTCCGCAGTCAAATCGTGGTCGCAGATTCAAGTACGCAGGCCGGAAACATGGGTGCAAAAGCATTTTCCCTAGAGACAGATTTATGCCAATGGTTTTGCAACCGTGAAAAAAAGAGCAAAACCCAAATCTCTTCCTCCTTTTTAAACAAAAAGTCGACAGAAATCCAGCCTATGCGAATTTGCTACGGTCCAGCGGCCCCCGAACCGGGTGGCTTCGTCAGGTCTGCAGCTGACGTCGAAGGCGTCGGCATTTGTGTGCCGCTGTTCGACGCCGCGGCGGCTTGGCCTCCTCCGCCCAGATTCTGCGGCAGCGCCGGTCGGTCTTCTAGGAGGTGATAGTCGAGATGAAAGTCTTTGGGGACTTTTCTCCAGCTTGCGACATCGAAGAAGTAGTACGTGCCTCTCTCGTAGGTATTTGTCTTTTCTGAGGGGGCCATTCCTGGTGCTCTTGTGATCCAGACCCTGAGAACATAAGTGTAAGCTTTGAACTACGTCTGTATTTCTCGGAAAATGATTCAGCATTGTGGAATAGCCTAGGCCTAAGAGGGCTCGACCGCACAGCAGCATTATTTACTGCAAATTTGGAGTTTATTTTTGGATTCTGGACAAAGGGGCTATACAATGCACTGTGTTTCGAAAAGAGTGGCAAAAAGTATTGAACTTCTTCACCCATTTCCTCCGCTGAGATTCTACTGATTTTTGGCCTGTCGGAAGACAGGCGTCCGACGGATCAGTGGCAAAATCGTTGTACAAAACTCATGCCTGATGACGCTGGAATAGTTCATGTATTTGGGCACTTGAAGTGCAATTGTTCCAAAAACACCAGAAATCAAAACTCATGAAGTTGCGTCTTTGCACATTTGATAGGAGCATGCAGGTGTCAGGTTGCATATGAACATTCAACAACAGTGGACAAACTTAAAATGATTATGGAAAACTTTACTCTAGAGAAAATCTTCCAATGGTTGGCGCAGACTCTCTTTCAGAAAGCGAATATGTGCATTGTTGAAAAGGGCAATCTTTGAGCATACATTGACGATTATCATCTTCGATCAAGTTTGACAGATACTGGCCTGCAAACCAGCCAAAACTAGTGGAATATTATCAGCAGAAATGGGTAAATGAGCTTCATGCTTTTTGTCAGTCTTGTTGAAACACAGTGTAGTAAAACCATGCTGTAAAGCAGCATGGTCGTCCTAGAGTTTTTTTTGGGGGGCCTGCAGGGCCATAAAGTGCATAAACATATTCCCCAAGTTAGTAAGGAGTGCGGGGAAAGTCAAAATCCCAACGTAAAAATACGTAGAAGCAATGAAAAACTTACCTGTCTTCTCTATGGTATCGCCAATCTCTGTTGTACAGTTCTGCAGCCGCTGCCAGCTGTAAGACATCACCCACGTTAGTGTAGAACATGTAGAAGAGGACGTCGTCCTTGTAACGGTTGAGCTTCACGGGGGCAAGTTTGTCTCTGTAAAGGAGTAGACGTTTACAGTATAAGCTAAATCTCTAAACAAGGATCATTATCAAATCCACAATGTGCATATGTCCCTCATGAATTGTGCTTATTGTTGGATGATGACGAGCTTTGTTGAGGACTCTTTTACTCTTCATACGTTATGACCTTACTAACCTGATCGCCTGGTTGGTCAAGTACTCGTGAGGCACGTGGAAGTCAATGTCCTGGGGTCGACAGGGCGTGTCTGCCCAAGGACCGCCGAACGTCGGGTAGAGGTTGACCTCTGAATTGAGGTTCAGCCCGAGCGTGGTGAGGTCGGCGCCCAAGGCCAGGGAGACGAGATTTGGGTCCGTCTCGGCCGCCCGTATGAAGGTTAGAAGGCCGATCATCCCGAACTGGTCCCTCACCATCGAATTGGGAATGTTCTTTACAGTGCCTGTAACGAGAACACACTGCATGACTACCTTATATACCGCAGACAAGAATTGTTTCTTGACAAAGAGCCCACGGTCATGGGTCATCCCTCAACGTTAAGACACTACCCTTGAGAGAATAAAAGACATGATTTTTATGAGATATAACCAGTGGAACTCACCATCTGCAGTCGTCTGAATTCCCTTCTTTGCTCCTGTAGCAACCGCCACAGCCGATCCGCTGCCGTCATCGTAGTGGACAGTCTGAGACACTGATTGGGCCACCCCCATGTTGGGAGCACAGTCCTGAACAGATAATAAGTAAGCTTTCCGTGACATTTGCCGCAGAACACGGGTGGTCATAAATCATACTTGATGCAATCCTTGACTCGTCATCCGGTCGTTCATCGCCTGCTGTTGTTGCTCCATGGCCCCGGCCGCGGCGGCTGTCGGGCCGCCACCTGCCGGAGTGGCTGAACTGGAGGATGAAGACCCGGGGAGGGCGGGAAAGTCCTCGTGGGACATGGTGAACTCGCTGGACTCCATCGCAGGTTGCTTGACCATCCCAACTGTGAAAAGGGGAGGCATTTCTTTATTGATCGCACCTAAGAAATGACTTTTTTATGAGCTCACCATAGTTTGGCCTTGCAGAGAGAGATGGGTTGGGTGCTGAGTTCTGGCCCAATGAGGGGAACTCGGTGGGGTCAAAGGTGTTGGGGCTCAGAATCGAATCACCACTGAAAAGAGATAGCACGTACAGTGAAAGTCAAGGAGTACGTTGCACACCAAAAGCTAAAATGTTGCCTTGTTCTGGCACGCGCAGCATAGATCATTGCCAAACTTACAGCTTCCGTTCTCTGTTGAATAGCGGGTTTCTTCCGGGCGTAGAGAGTGGTGGCGCCGACGCAGGGGAGGACGACGACGACGGCATGAGGTTCATGTTGCCGAAGAAATTGTTGCTCTTGCTCTCTTGCGGGTGGAACGAGGGCGGCGGTTGCGAGAAGACGCCTCCACCACTACTGAAAGCTGCCACCAGAGAGTTCGGCGTCAAGCGGCCACCGCTGCCAAAGTCACCGCTGTTGGTCGTCGTGGGGGTCACTCTCTCACCTCTTCTGGAGAGGTTCTGGAGTGATCCCATGCCCAACTGATTGACGAACGCCGCCGCGGCCGCCGCAGCCTGCTGATGCACCGCGGCCGCCGCTGGAGAGGTCGAGGAATTAGGACGCTGAGGCTGACTGAACTGTGCCCCCGCTGTCGTTCCCGGAAATACGCCGCCAAGACCCCCGAAGACTATTCCCTGTTGCTGTTGAGCCGCCACAGGCGAGACGAGATGCTGGTGGCGTGCGCCGATGTTGGAGGGAGGACCCCCGGACATAAAGTAGTAGAAGACGCCAAGCACCCTCCGTCGGTGCTAGGGAACCAGGGATTGGATGAGAATCCACCACTTGGGCTGCTGCTGCTTCTGCTGCTGCTCCCGCTGCTCCTGCTCCTCCTGCTGCATTGCCCTAGCACAAAGCAGCTGCTCAGGGATGCCAAATTGCTTAAGCTACTAAGGTCACGCACATGACGTTGCAACAACCTGCAACTCTTCACTACTGTCAAGCTGTGCCGTGTCAAGAACGTATGTATGATCCTGATGAACTGCAATTATCAGCTTCAAGTAACTTGACCACCAGTGCAACGCAAGTGCTACGACTCGGAGCGTGCCCAGCTGCTTCGCTGCAACTTCAAGTGTGCCCAAATGCTTTGGACGATTCAAAGGGTGCTGACATGCTTTGCAACGACTCTGGGCATGCTAAGGTAAGTGACGTTGCACTACATTGAGGCTATACAGCTAGACATGTGTATATTTCTTACGATTCGTTCAACTTCGTACACATATTGTATGGTTTGTAATACTAAAGGAACCGTGACAACAACGTTTTTCACCTCCGTTGGTGATACCTACTCCCGCCGCCGTAGTAGTAGTCCCTGTTGGGACGGTTCTCACTGTACGTCTGTCGCAGGAAGTCGTCGACCGAGCGGTCGTAGCCGTGCTGGTGTCGGCGGCTAGACGAGGAAGAGTAATAATCGTTTCTTTCATATGCACGCATTGATTGATAATAGGATCGCGATGAAGGCGGCGGTGGCGGTGGCGGCGGCGGCGGCGGCGGGTAGTCGTCGCGGCGGCGGCTGGAAGATGGGTACCGGTGATAATCGCCGCCGCTGCGCATGCGCGGCGGTAGCGGCGAGTGATACTTGGGAGCTGGAGGAGCAGCGTCATAATAGAAGTCTCCGGCAGCCGCCGAGTCCGCTATCCTACGTTTCCGCGTTGTCAGCGCTAGAGGAGGCCCGCCGCTGCCGTGGTTGACGCTCAACGGCCTTGAGAGTGGGACCGCCCTGCGCCGCTCCTCCAGAGGCTTGGCGCGTTGGCGCCGCGCCGACTCCTTCGACTTGCGCAGAATGGGCGTCATGTCTACTCCGACATCCTCGGGAAAAAGGCGGCAAAGCTCCTCAGCCACACCTTCGTAAACACACATAATCAGAACAGTCCTTCATTATCAGATTACTAAACTTCTTACGAGGCTCAATCTCCTGACCGTCCCTGCCGATCTTCACGGGCTTGCTCTCGTTCCACGGGTTATAGAGATGCTGAACCTTCTGGAAAGAGAGTTCTTTGCGGGAGATCCACTCGATCTTGAAGACACCACCCAATTGCCTGGCGTTGAGACCTAGTAATGGAAGAAATTGTGAGAAATTAGTGCTTTGATCAGACAGATGCAGTAATGAAGTCTCGAACACTCATTAGTTGCCACCTTATATTAATTATCTGTGTTTACCTGCAGGTAGGACCCAAGAGACTTGGGGTCCGTCTCTCCTAGATTCTGAGGCCACCCTGGCGACTCCGGCAAATTTCCCAGACTCCTTGACTGAGAAGATGAGGAGGACGTTTCTTGCCTCCTTGAATGCCTGGTTAAGGCGCGCCTCGTTGGTCGGCGGCGTCGACCAGACGCCCTTGACTTTTGACAGAGTGACGTTTTCGGCGTTATTGCTCTTGACGAGGAAAAACCGCGCCTCGCGGAACAGATAGTTCAGCTTGGTCGCGTAGTCGTATGACTTTCCTTTTTTCTTTTTCTCCCTGTCTTCGTCCTGCTTGTTATCTTCTTCATCGTCATCGGATTTAGGAGGAGGCTCGATCTTCTCTCGCTTCGAAGCTGCGGGTTTGCTCACAGCATCTGTAGTAGGCGAGCTGACTTTTGAAGAATCTGTTGGTTTGTCGGCCTCTTGATCTTCTTTTATATCTTCGGCCTTACCGCTGCCCGTATCGTTATGCTCTTTGTTGTCGGCACTATCCTCAGGATCATCGCTGATGTCACTTCGACTATCATCTTTCGCGGGCCCTTCCTCCTCTTCCTCTGAGATGTCACTGTGGTCATCTTTATCTTCTTCCTCTTCTTCCTCCTCTTCCTCGTCCTTTTTGGCGTTGGCCTCGTCCTCGAAGAGGTTGTCCTGGTTATGGTCCAGCAAATCGTCCAGGAGATTTTCCTCTGGGTGGTCTGAAGCCATGGCTGCTGGAAGAGATAGAGCTGAAAAGCAAAAAACGTCCTTGAAATGAGGACTGCGGCACTGAGTAGTCCTCGGCCACTGGGAGCCTCTTGGTGAGCCTCCGCACCATCATGCACCGCAAAACTCTGCACAGAAATGTCCCGTCCTCGGACGAGGCTATAAAAAGTTCCCTCACTGATGGATCACTAAAGGTCCTCTCTGGTACCAACTCAAAGGCTCCACAACTGCAAAAATTGAGCCCCGAACTTCACGAAGAAGCTACGTTAAAACATGAAAGAAAAGTCCTCTCAAAAGTCTTTTTTTTCTCCGTCACGCTGAACGAAGTCCTCAGGTTCTTGGGCGGTGACCTAACCTGGACGGGGACGCGGATCCTCCGGGGCTTAAGGGTGATGTATGTGTCGGTCACCTTGGCTAGATTCCACCTCTCGGGTCTGCGTCCGCCTCACAGCACTGCACTTTCTTTTCCACTTGGTCTATACCCTCCAAGCCAAGCAGCTGTGCTTGTGCTTGTGCTTGTGCTTGTGCTTGTGCTTCTGCTGGTGCTTCTGCTGGTGCTTCTGCTGGTGCTTCTGCTGGTGCTTCTGCTGGTGCTCGGCCTCAGCAGCGTCGTCTCCTACACAGAACAACTACTAGCTAGAAGGGCCGATCCAGGACAGCCAATGGTGCCGGGGTCGATCGCAGCGCTCCAAGCGGTCAAGAGGGTAAAGCACAGATGCCCCAACTAGACATGGCGGAAAAGTCGCCAATCCAAGGACCCGCGACGTCGCACAGGATGGGGCTGCACGAACGTGCGATGGCTCTTTGGAAAGCTCTTACAACGCTGTACACGAGATACTACTGGCGATTTTCGTAGAAATGCACCGTTTTCCAGATTTTTTGCCTTAAATATTCAATAATTTTGAGGTTATGGTGATGTGTGTGATAAGTCTTCTTTCGTAAGCATTGTAAGAGCTTTCCAGAGAGCTATCGCACGTTCGTCTAGCTCCATCCTGTGCGACGTCGCGGGTCCTTGAATTCGGACTTTTGTGTACTTGCTTTATCCCCTTGGCCGCTTGGAGCGCTGCGATCGACTCCGGCACCACTGACTGGCCTGGATCGGCCCTCCTCGATAGTACTTATTCTGTGTCGTGTACTTCCTTTCTCTTGTTCAAGATCAGCCGGGCCAATCCGGCCCCAGCTCCCTCTGGGGCAGGAGCCTCCGTAGAAGTCAAATAACCAATGCTTTGCTTTTAGTACGATCCAGGCTTTAGCGCAATAAAACGGAAAAGAATCAACATACAACCAGAGGTATGAGGAGAGACTTAGAAACTTAATACTGGCAAATCTATTTCGTAACATACTTTTTAGGTTGTGGCAGTCGATCCAAAGTGTCGTCCTTCTCACGCTGTTCTATGGATGTCTGCGATCAGCAGCAAGGACGCCGGAATGAAAGCAGGGTTGCCTTTTCTGATCGATTGAGTTTATCGATACGTATAGAAGATTTCATAATCACAATTCTTTAAACACTTTGTGATCTGTGCATCACTGGTATGAAATTTTTTGACTACTTCATGGCAAGAATCTGTGTGTGCTGTCGAAAAGACAGCACGTACTATAAAGGTATCTGTTTAGTACTTAGCATGTTCTGGCAACACTGGCGGGCAAACGTGCGTTGTCGGCGTTTACTTTTCTGATAGGGATCAGATCAGGATAGTTTTTAATTAATTTTTTGCTGTCCTAGCCGATTTTTGAGCCCAAGATGTCCGTGGACGATGACCAAGACTTGGCCAACGTGGAGTTCGAGACCTCAGAGGAGGTCGATGTCATCCCCACCTTCGATTCTATGGGACTCCGGGAGGATCTCCTGAGGGGAATCTACGCTTACGGTGAGGAAAGCTTTTCACAAGTCCTTAAGAGTAATATTATAACAGCGTGCGTTTGATTCAGGTTTCGAGAAGCCGTCGGCAATTCAACAGCGGGCAATCAAGCCCATTCTGAAGGGCCGAGACGTTATCGCGCAGGCGCAGTCAGGCACTGGCAAGACCGCCACCTTCTCCATCGCAGTCCTTCAGTCCATCGACACAACCGTGAGGGAGACTCAGGTCCTCACTCTCTCACCAACTAGGGAGTTGGCCGTGCAAATTCAGAAGGTAAGCAAGTGCCTTCCCACTCCACCCAAATCGTCCCACTTATCTTAACTGTGGCTTAGAAGTAACATTATCCACAGCTGAGTCTTGTATCACAGCAACAGTTAAATTACTTAGCTAAATTGAAGCACATCCTAGACATACTTAAATCTATCCTTTCCCTCTCATTGAATCGCCCTCCTCCGTGACTTTTAATTTATCTGTAGGTGGTTCTTGCCCTGGGCGACTACATGAATGTCCAGTGCCACGCGTGCATTGGCGGAACCAACCTGGGCGAGGACATCCGCAAGTTGGACTATGGCCAGCACGTGGTCTCGGGGACTCCGGGAAGAGTTTTTGATATGATCCGCAGGAGAACTCTTCGGACCAGAGGGATTAAAATGCTGGTGCTCGACGAGGCGGACGAGATGCTAAACAAAGGCTTTAAGGAGCAGATCTATGACGTTTACAGATATCTGCCGCCTTCCACACAGGTAATTATTACAAGAGTTTAGTGTTGTTTGCTGAAAACTAGGATTTTTTTTTCCAAGGTTGTCTTGATTTCTGCCACTCTGCCCCACGAAATTCTGGAGATGACGTCCAAGTTCATGACTGACCCCATCCGGATCCTAGTTAAGCGTGACGAACTGACACTCGAGGGCATCAAGCAGTTCTTTGTCGCTGTCGAGCGAGAGGTTAATCCATTTGTTGGAATTATAGTTTATATATGGCTGAACGCTTACGACTGTCTGTTATGCAGGAGTGGAAGTTTGACACACTGTGCGACCTGTACGATACGCTGACTATCACACAGGCCGTTATCTTCTGCAACACAAAGCGCAAAGTGGACTGGCTCACTGAGAAGATGAGAGAAGCCAACTTCACCGTCAGTTCCATGCACGGGGACATGCCACAGAAGGAGAGGGATGCAATTATGAAGGTGAGATAGATACGTTCCCAGAAGGGTGATGAACAGCCGAGAAGAGAAAACACATCCGAGAGTTCCTGGCTGATGAACGGGTCTTTCTTCTTCGCACAGTGAAAAAGATGGAGACGACCTTGGCCAAGTCTTGTGCTAAATTGCACTTCACCTTTTCCTAAGCTCTTGAAACTTGCCTTACGCGTCATTCATCCTTCATTCAAGCTGCTCTTTTAAATGCACAGAACATTTTTAGATTGACTGGACTTGAATTTTGCTTAGGAATTCCGTTCTGGACAGTCCCGCGTGCTGATTACCACTGACGTGTGGGCCAGGGGTATCGACGTCCAGCAGGTGTCGCTGGTCATCAACTACGACTTGCCCAACAACCGCGAGCTTTACATACACAGAATCGGCCGATCGGGCAGGTTCGGCAGAAAGGGTGTGGCCATCAATTTCGTCAAGAACGACGATATCAGGATCCTCCGGGATATTGAGCAGTACTATTCCACACAGATAGACGAGATGCCGATGAACGGTAAGAATCGCTTGTCTTCAACATATAACGTCAAATTTGCGCGAAGCGCTGAAGAAAAATCAATGAGGTTTATTGCCTCACGTCCATAAAGTGATTGTTTGCATTTTCGTTGTCAGAAGAACAACGAAACGTCATTCCCTTTTCTCTCACGCTTCACTTGAAGGGCAGGAAATGGCTTGCGGCTCGGCCACAGAACAAAAAATACTACTGCACATCTTCTCTTAATGATAAAACTAAAACTTGAATCTTGCATACTAAATAGGCGTGAGGCTCAAAACAGTGCATAGCGCTGAATAAATGTAGCTTAAAAGAAAAAAAGAGATGAAACGATCATATTTTTGATAGTGTTTTCTTTGGCACCAATCACATATTCTCCTCACCCTGAGGAAATATGGTAGAGCTTCTGTGATCATGTTGACAGTTTGTGTCTAAACGTGCCCTTCATAGGAGCAGCGTCTATCTGGCCTTGTTATGGTCGCTATTCACCTATTTATTTTTACAGTGGCCGATCTTATCTGAAGAGGATAACAGAAGACAGAAGAAGGAAGAATTCGAGTTTGTTGTAAATACATCTCTCCAGTACGCATTAAGTGTTTCTGCTGAATTTATGTAGTTAGGACATCCTACAATGAGTGTTCTACAATATAAGTTGTGAGACCGAAAGAAAGAACACGAACTGTTGCACTGTCAACGTGACTCAGAGGGGTTGAGGATGGGTAACGTGAGCTTCTTGGACAATGCATACATTGCTCTACAGGCGGCTTTCTCTTTGAGTGCCAGACATTTTTGTCCACCCTGAAACAGTCGAACTCTCCCCTGCAGCTGGGAGCGCACGCGAGTACTTACGTAGTACGCACACTGTGTGGGGTGTTGAGCGCACCCACGGAACAGCGTTGGGCGTGTGAGCTCGTACAGTGAAGGCTGATTATAGCAGGATTCGAGAATTATTCGCCTAACATCAACACAGCCCGGTGGACAGTACTGCACGCACCAGTCATACTTGATTTGCAAAAGCAGTTTTGTGCGTGCTCACGCTGAAGGCTCTCTATTTCTCTCTAGTCTCATCCTCCAGAGTACATAGACAAGAGCAGCTGTGCCCGTATCTCGAATTGCATTCGCGGACTGCTCACTCATTGAGAATAGCAGTTCATGTACAAGAATGTCATGCAGTTTAAAGACTATGACAAAAACTGAATTGCGCCAGTCTTGTAGCTTAGTACACTAAAACTGGTGCGTGAAAGTCCGCGAATGCTGCTTAAGTTGGTCCGTAGTCCACGATGCTCCGCTCCTTGTGTTCATGCTTCGCGGATGTGAGTGAGGAGAAGAAATCCGAGGCCTCCGCCGATCAGCTCACCTTTGACGAGGCCGCAAGGCTCAGGATATTGTCCTTGAAGTATATCAATTGATGCTGGATGTTTTTATCAGTGATACTGAAAATGCAACACTTAGGGCCCGTCGGAAGTTGTTGAAGGATGCTGCATCCAAAGTTGAAGCGACAGTTTTTGACGAGGAAGTTCCAAGCGAGGATGAGGATGGAGAAGAGAACCTGGTGCTCGGGGATGGAGCTTTTGGAGGCCAGGTATGATTATCGATATGGCCATCAAATTCTGGAACACATAAATGCACCCAAAAGCGGGATACTTCAAGCAGGAGTCACTTTTAGCGCATTTTGGCATCTGCACAGTCCAAACGTCAGAACCTTAAATCTTTCCCTTTCTCTTTGCTTGTGACTCATTGCAAGACGTACGGAATTCGCGCCACAGCATTCAATTCAACTAAAGTACTTTTTCACGCTATACAAGATTACTTTTCTCTGAAATCAATGCTTGCCTTTTCTCCACTAGTCCTTTTCTGCTCTCCACTCCCATTGCATGTCCTCCGGTACCCTGTTTGTGGACCCAATGTTCCCTCCGTCCGATGTCTCCCTCGTCCTGAACAAGACCGCTGATCCAAGTATTGAGTGGAAGAGGCCCAAGGACATATATGAGGATCCCAAGTTTGGTGATTTGTATTTGTGTACTGGTCTAAAACTTAAGAATTAAACTATTCAGGTTCTTTGTCGATGGAGGCAGCCGATTCGACGTGAAGCAGGGCGAACTGGGCGATTGCTGGCTGTTGGCGGCAATTGCTAATCTAACGATGCACAAGAACCTCTTCCAAAAGGTCGTGCCACATGACCAGAGCTTCAGAGAGGGAGATTACGCTGGAATCTTTCACTTCAGGTATCCTCTGATTGCTCTCGATAGATCGTGATTCGTGATTCTATGCAATGACAATTTTCTTCCAAGATTCTGGCAATACGGAGAGTGGGTAGATGTGGTGGTTGACGACTTTCTGCCCACAAGATACGGACAGCTCGTCTACATGAGGTTTTTTACAGTCGATGTTAATAATACAGAATAGAAGAATCACTTCTCTTTGGTGATAATAAAGTAACTATCATTCAGATCTGAGACCAAACAGGAGTTTTGGTCCGCCTTGCTGGAGAAGGCTTACGCCAAGCTGCATGGCAGCTATTCGGCGTTGCGTGGAGGAACGACCGCCGAGGCCATGGTCGACTTCTCGGGAGGCTGCAGCGAACAGTATACACTTAGTCAGGCTCCCAAAGACATCTACAACGTCATGATAAAGGCCTTCAAGAGGTCCTCCATGATGGCTTGCTCAGTAGAACCGGACCCTCGTGTATTCGAGGCCAAAACTCGCTCAGGCCTCGTACGCGGACATGCTTACTCCCTGACCAAGGTGGTGAAGGCTCCGGTGGACACCAGACGCAAGAAAGGCCTCATTCCATTGATCCGGTTGCGCAATCCCTGGGGCAACGACACTGAGTGGAAGGGCGCCTGGAGCGACGGCGCCCGTGAGTGGCAATTTATTCCCGAGGGAGAAGAACGCGAGGCGCTTGGACTGACTTTCGATGCTGATGGAGAATTTTACATGGCACAGAGGGACTTCATGAGGGAGTTTGACTCGCTCGAGATCTGCAACCTTGGCCCTGAAGGAGTAGACCACGAAGAACAAGAGGTGAGAGATGATTTTAGTTGATGTGTCTTCGTTCTGCCAAAGACCTCTGACTTAGGAGAGATCCGTAGTACTGCATAGACTGCATATGTTGCGAATGCTGATTAGTGTGTCACGGTGACTGCTAGTGGGCATCCTATAACTTGATACAGTAATGCTGGTATAAAACATACTCTTCCACAGGCTCTTGGCAAACTGACTTGGTGCGAACGTCGCTTTGACGGGTCGTGGATCGCCGGTGACACCGCCGGAGGCTGCCGCAACTTCTTGGACACGTTCGCCTCGAATCCCCAGTTCAAGGTGGTTCTGACGGACTCTGACGAAGACGACGACCTATTGTGCACTTGCGTCATCTCACTGATGCAAAAGGGCAGCAGGAAGAAGAAGGCGTTAAAGCAGGGACAGGGCTGTCTGACCATCGGTATGATCATTATAAGAATAGACTTTCTCCTTCTCTCACTCACTCCCTTACACACACACATTCTATGGAACTAATAGGATTTGCTGTTTACCGAGTGGACGACCCTTCCTCGACCAAGTTCCCCTTGGACACCGACTTCTTCCGCTACCACCTGAGCACCGCTAAACCAAAGTCATTCATCAACCTGAGGGAAGTGACCGCAAGGTGAGTTCGTGATACTTGTACGACATAATTACAGTACAAACAGAAGTTTCACGTGCCTGCCTACTTTGCAGGTTCAAGCTCCCCCCGGGCACCTACGTCATCATCCCGTCCACCTTCGAGCCGAACAGTGAAGGTAAATAGACATGTGAAACAGAGATGGTGACTGTTACTTGGCATTTAGTCAACTGAAGCACTTTTAACCGCAATCACTGTTCATTCACCCGCTTCCTGCTCTGTAACTTACTGTGTGCGTTAAGTATTACGCGCCATATGAATACTGTATATAGTTTAATATGGTAGGAACAAGCTTCTAAACTTTATTTCAGGCGACTTTTTGCTACGGGTCTTTTCTGAGGCCGACAGTAATGTGGAATGTGTAAATCGAACAGGAACTGAAGAGTGAGAAAAAAAAAACAGATTTGTAAGCAATTTGGCACAGATGGCATGCCAGAAACTGTACGAGTTGTACTCAGGAGCTTCTCCAAGTAAACTCTGCCTTATTGAATGTGTTCGCCTTATATAAACAAATCATATATGACAGATATTATTATTGCTCTCTGTATCTTCCTGCCGACATGTACGTATGTACTGTATTCACCTATGCATCAAAAGATTTTTAACAGCTCTCTTTGTTATGTGTCATGCATATTCTTAATATCAATTAAAAGTCTATGATCGGTGTGCTAACTCCAAGGCTGGGGTTTTACTGGATCCAGAGGTGAAGAAAACGATAGCTTGACCTCGTCAAATATCTGGACTTAATCAACTTCGATTTTTTTTGTCCCCTACTCCTGCGTGGGCAAAGAAAATATTTGAACGCTTGCCAGGTTTAACTGAGAAGAGATAAGTCATTTAGAGATTCTCATACTTGACTGGAGTGTTGACAATTTAGGAGAAAATTTCCTACGTTTTTGTTTGCTTCCCCATTCAACTTTAGGCCCCCCGGGGGCGATTCATCACAGGGTCCCCCCAAGGACGACTGGACCAGATTGGAATTGGGACTCTTCCTGCACGCGCGCACGCATGTAAACATGTGCGCGCACGCTCGCACGGTCAAATTCCGAAGGTCATTGACTGGCAGAGGCACGGGGGATCTCTCTACCTGTCCGCTGTACACGGATAGTACTTAACATCCACGCACGTAAATAGAAGGGTCACTCACCTACACGCATGCGTAATACGTGCGTCACATACTATCGATGGAGGGGGGGCTATCGACGTATCGCTTTACGGCAGAAATGATGTGCTTGCGTAGCCGATCCCTCAGGGTTTGGCATCCAGTGGTAACGGTTCCCAGACGAGTCCGATCGCACGTATTTCCTGTAAAAGTTGCGACCAGAGCAGCAGCTTCGGGCTCTTAAATTTCCACTTAAGTGGTCTCATTCTTCCAGTCTTCCCGCCTTCCAAGTCTGGACGGGACGGGTGCAAAATGAGGGCCTGCTCTCAAACTCAGGGTCTGCACAATTTGTCTTCTCCTTCGTCCTAGCCAAGATTATAAAGGAGATCACTAACTGAGCACTGAGCATTATTTTATTACAAATAATTTGAACAGTGGATTAGATTCTAGCCCCAAACAGTGGAGGAGTAAACAAAGAAGTCTTGACCTTTAGGTTTGGTGCATTTTACGTTTGTGCAAAATTCTGACTCTGTGTGCTTCCTTGAAGCAGCAAACTCATAAAATGGTTACTTACTGGGCATAACTCAGAGAACAGTAATGTTTTGAAGTGAGAATAACGGTGTTATGAGGGCATGAACTGCTCAAGAACAAGAAGGGAATACGGAAATGGGCGAGATGCGTGTAGTAGACATCCCCTTCCTTCTCAACAACTTGACCGTACGCGTGTGCGCGAGTGTGTCAGTGTGTCTGTGCGTGTTGTGAGTCCAACAAGGTCGTCGGATTTTGGATATAACCTCATCAAGCGACGTGCAGCAGACGACGACGATGTAACTGATTGTTTAGATTTTCGCTAGATTTTTTGTGCGAATTTCCGCTTGTACAGGCTAATAAACATTGTTAGCGTATATGTGAGCGTTAGCTGATGTGCGCTCTGGGGAGGGATGACGCTGATAGCACGATAAATGTGCAGAAACGAGATTTGTCCTAGACGGAAGAGGCTGTCAGATTTTTGCGTCACTTCCTCATCTGAAGAAGTTATTCCTTTATTCTCAGAATGCGCAGGTAGCAATGGCAACCTCGTTGATGTCCTTTGGTGAATAAATGATGACTAATTTTCAGGCCCTCCTCTCTAGCAACTTCACGTTCCACCGGGCAGGTTATGGCAGCCTGAGCGGCAGCCAGCAACGCTGTAACATACTACGTACTGTACGTGTACGTACGCATGTGTGTTCAGCAACGCAGTGAGTAGATCACGTAGCATAGCAGAAGTCAATGCAGGAAACTGCTTGACTTTCCTAAGTGTAGAACTCTGGGCTGAGGTGTGGACGAGCTTTTTGACATTTTTGACTACTGCTTTAAACTTCTTTCAGCGGAGCTCTTTTTTCTTCAAAAACTTCAAGCTCGACATCCAAGCAAGAGCGAAGGAGCTACTTTCTTGTTCTTGAAACACAAACAAGAAAAACATTGTTAGAATTGAAGGTTAAAATTAAAAATCATTTTCAACCTAGGGGTAACGAACCCCAAGGGGTTCGCAAAGCTTTTTCCATTGGTTCAAGGGGTATTTGGGCATGAAGTCTGCTCCTCATGTTGTGCTTTGTCGGTGGGGGTTCGTTCAGGGATGATTTTTTTGCCTCCGGGGAGGGGGGGGGTCGTTGAAAACCCCTGGTTGACGCCACCAAAGTTTTATTTAATTCGTCAGTGACTGGAAGCAATTTTAACGTATGCCCCTTGTCAGTCTCCAGGTCCTACTCCAAGTCCTCAATGTATTCAGGACGGGTCGGGTGGGGTAACGCGAAGTGGGGTCGGGAACAGCCGAGCTTCTGAAAATGCGAGCCGGGTCGAGTTCCTACAAAGTCGGGCTTGGCCCAGCTCTAACTCCCACTAGTCGTTGTAAAGCAGTAATAGCCGTCACATGCCTGCCTAGGACTTGAGACCCTCTATTAAGTACCGTAGACTATGAGTAAACAGATGAAACAAGAGCTGCAATAGCTCCTTTTCCTGTCAGGCTCAGGCATGCACAAATGCATGAGTACTACGGTGTACGCATATTGTGCAGGACGTTTGGTCCATAATTGCTCTTTCTGTCAGGAATTTTATGCTACCAACGTTCTGCTGCACCTTGCGATAGAATACGTCCAGGTGCCCTGTGTATGAACTCCTGGCTTGGCATCAGGGCAGGCAGCAGCCACAGGGCTTTGATTTTTTCTACCTGTGTATGCAGTACAGACTTGTTGCTGCTGTGGAGGAGCCTACCTCTCTCCACACAAGTTCAGCAGCCGCCATTTCACTCTTACGGCAACGCCTTGTACACTATTTGAACGAAAATGCCGCTCCTCAGGTCCGGATCGGCGAAATCGACGCTGTCGATGATGCAGCGTAGGACGACCAAGTATCAGAAGTTTCTGAACTTGAGCAACGTCTTCCTGCTCATCACCTCCACCATTCTGATCTTCTCAGCTGTCATCCTCATCAAGTTCTACCATATCGACAAGCTTGATTTCTGGTAAGTATCGTGCACATGAGATAGAAAAAGTCATTCATATGTCAGTTAGATGTCATCGGTGTCATGAATACTTTTGTCCAGGTCCTTGTACTTTTGGCTGGTACCCATATTGATGATCGTCTTGGGTGTCTTCACCTTCTTAGTGTGCGTTTATGGATTCCTCATTTCTGGATCAGAGAACCGACTGCTGCTCATCATCTACGCATCTCTTCTCGCCATCGCGTTCATCGCGCAATTGGTTAGTACTGAAGCTCATGATGATCCTCTGTTACTTGCACGGGAATGGTTCTCCTAGGTGTCCATCTTCTCGGCGCTGGAGTTGCGCACTACAATAGCTCAAGGCAGTGTGAGCACCGGAGCCGTCAACACGGTGCTGGACTCCTACGGCGAAAACTCCAGGGTGACATCGAACTGGGATACGATGCAGAGAGAGCTTCACTGCTGCGGAGGCAACAACTTCAACACCGGGTACACCGACTGGCGCAACACGAAAATTGGGCGCAATGGATCAGTGCCGGACACTTGCTGCCACTATGACTCGCCAGGATGTGGCGCCGGGATACTGAACAAGACGCCTACTGAGGTAAGGCAGACTTTTAGGATGACGATGAGATTCTTAACTCTCTTAAAAATCCACATGGTGTTTCAGGCGCGCAACTTGATCTTTGTTGACGGCTGTCTAACCATCTTGAAGACGAGGCTCCAGGATGACGTGATCGGGATGATGATTTCTTATGCCGTGATCGGAGTCATCCTCGCTGTGATTGAGTTGATAACAGTGGTTCTGGCTTGCTCCTATGTGGCTCAGATCACCAGGAAGAGGAGGAGGGAGGACAAGATGTGGAGGCACGGAACAGCTGATCACCAGGGTGGTGGAGACGACGCCACAGACGCTCTAAACCACGAGACCGTATGCTAAAGTAGCGCCAGTGTGCACAGATCGGCTTTACATGATGTCCAGTGAATTTCAAGACATCTTGCCAAATGTGTGTCTCTCACACATATGTAAGTACATGTATGTCTGCTGCAAGATCTCATGCTTCCTGCTCCTTTGCTCCTAAAAAGATAATCACAAAGCTTTGGTCTCTCTCTAATAAATGTGTGCATGGCTACAGAAGTGACAATAAATAGCAGATACACATGTGTCAAGTGTATAAATTTCTAAACAAAAATGCTAGCAAGTATGCAGCGATAAAAGCTGATAAAGGATAAGAAAAAGAGGATATCCTTCAAAGATTTGGTCACTGCAAGGAAAATGCATTGATCCTTTCAACACTCAAGAAAAAAAAAGTTGTAAAATTGGTCCCATATGATGAAGTGATGTGTTCTCCTCGCTGTTCCACGTCCTTGGGAATCTTCAAATTGGACGACGGCAAACAACCATCTTGTCGCTACGCGCGCTGCCTTAATGCGTACGTACTACGCAGAAGTGCGTACGGACGCACGCACGCGTCAATGCAGTAGCAGACGGTCAGAAATCGGATTCAGTTCAGTGGAGGCAACGGCAGAGGAAGGAACACTATGGAACATAAAGAAAAACAACCGTAGAGTGAGTGCTATAGATGTCTCTATATAAGCAGAACTAATATGTACAGTATGGTACATACAAGCATCAGTTGTAATATAGGTGGTAGAATACAATGCTGAGAATGCATGGATTTGTTTTTGTTTCTGCATGATGGGATTTTTCCCTCTTACATGAGCCTCAAAATATGATATCATACGACGAATGATTAAGTGCTAATATTAAAATGACGACTGCAACCACATAGAAGAAGAACGGAAACAGTGATGATGAAGCTCAGAGTGATCGTGGTCCTCTGCTGGACCCTGGTGGAGCTCAGCGAGGCCCAACAACAGTGGCAGTCGCTCTTGCTGGCGCTTCAAAAGCACAAGAGGAGCCAACCGCAGATCTATGGCGTAAGTGTAATTTGTATTATCCTAACCCTGTGTAGGCTGCATGGTTTCTTTTCATTGTAGCAAATTCCCTCTAATGATCAGTGCAGTTCCCTGCGTGCCCAAAACGCCAGGCTCAAGCAGGTGATGAGCGCCTTGCTCGAGGGAAAAGACAAGATCCTTTACGAGGACTTTGATACAAAGTACAACGTGAGTAATAAAGTGTGCATAAAGAACAGTAAGTGTGACTACGTATTCTTACACGAATGCTTGTTATCAACGTACGAGATAACTTTCTTTAACGGAAATACTGCAGCTAAATCTCGAAACCACTCTTGCACCCATACTGCTTACCACGTGAGTCGCAAGGACAGACACCAATTTCACTTGTGTGTAAACGGGTTCGTCTTATTAGGCGGGACAGCTTATAAGTGCGATAACTCAATCGCCAATGCACGAACTTTTGAGGTTTTCGCATCACTTGATCAGACATTCAGTACTGAATGCAGCTCCTGATTGTGTTTTGGCAACAAATTTGTCAGTTTATTGTAAATAGTACAAACGTGCAGTGCGGTTGCAGTGCGAACGTCGCTACTCATAAAGACAGACGCTGCTACTTTATGAGGCTGCAACATGAGAAGAAGAATCAATCGCACTGGGTTAAATAAGCACAGAGTATAAAATGAGATAGATATTGGTACTTGAATGAATACCGGCCGACTTTTTTCCGAGCTTTTAGAGCATCTAAAAGAAAGCCTCGAGCCGCGCTGGTCTCGGGCCGGGCTTGGGCCGGTACTTAACTCTGGTTGATACCATCACTTAGATCCCGGATCACTCTCAGAGAGTGTTGGAAAGTGCTGTAAAGTAATGCATACATTAATATTTTGCAAGCAAATCTTGATGCAACATCGTGATAGACACTAACCTTGCTGCCCATACTGTTCTTGACGTTTTTGAATACTTCGCAATGCTGTTGGAGGCCCTTGGAGGCGGGCATCGCAATGTAAAGCTAATTGAGACGCATGCTGTACAGAGCACATGTCCTCCTTAGTCTCTTGGTCGTCGTCAGCGTGAGTTAAACCCCGCCCAAGTCTGGCTGAACCAACTAGCTAAAAACAACAACAAGTTGACGTCCTCATCCTCCTACTTGGTCACGGCGACGCCCACGTGGTCTACTGTAGTCCAGTCTAGCACGTATGTGACGACCATAGTCGAGGATGTCTCCACCGAGGTGCCAATCATCCTTAGAGGGAGCAAGATAATCACGACCATCGTGGAGCCAACCACACTGACAGGTACATTTTTACTAGAATTGATTTGCCATAGCTTCATTATCCCTTTTTAAGTGACCGCCACGGAGGTGAAGACCTCATCTACCTTGATAACTCCGACGCCAACGTGGACTACAGTTGAGGTCGTAGTGCAACCCACTTCATCCGCACTACCATGGCAGTTCAACAAAGCACCCCTACCGTTGCCACGGGTTGGACACCAGGCAGACGTACTGGAGGTGGGACGGGACACCTCTCCGCTTAGTGCCAAGGCAAGTCTGGATAGGCTGAGGCAAGCGTTCAGCATCCTCGTCGCAAAGCAGCAACAGGTGCAAGATAACCCTATCTTCAAAGAGGACCGAAACCCCATCTTTGGGGACGACTACGACGACTATCAAGGCCTGGCCGCTCAGAACAATCCAGTGTTTGTGAGCAACACCATTAGCACCGGTACCTCCGTAGTTACTCTTTACATCTCTGGTCGCGTACCCGGGGAGTATACCACTAGCTTGTCCACCATCGTTGTCGAGGAGCCAAAGCCCAAGGGACACTTCAGGGGCAAGAGAGAGGCGCTCAACATTCACCCTTCCAGGGTCCAGAGGATCCAGGCGAGTGCCTGGAAAGAGCAAGAGCCTCCAATGGTCTTCCGAGAGCTAGACCCTTCCTTCCATCAGGAGAACAGCAACAAGCAGTACGGGAAGTGCATACAACACACTGTGACAGTGACAGTGACAGAAAAATCGTGACATCTCATCTGAAGTTTACAGGACACTCGGAAAGCATCATCATCATTTACAGAGTGTATATTCTTCTCCTAGAGCTGCAGAGAAGTTAATCGTCATCTCATCATCATACTTTCTTCAGATTTTTCGCTCTATCATCAGCAGCAGTAAAACTAAAATACTACACTTTCTTCTTTTTCACTGCGTGTACACAATGAAAGGCTGTTCTTGTTGCTGTTGCTGCTGTTGTTGGCTCAACACAAACTGATCGGAGCTCGAAGAGGAGGCGCTGTTACTCCGGCCGCCGGCCCTGTTGACACATGAACGTGTTATTTAATTGTGCATGAAGTTATATTCTAGTATCAAATAAATCTTTCTCACTTTTGCTTCGCATGTGTCAGGATGTGGGACTTGAGGTTTGTGGACTGTGCGAACTTTTTGTTGCACCCGTCGAAGGGGCAGACGTAGGGTCTGTCTCCCGTGTGGATGCGTACGTGCGTGCGCAGGTTGAAGTCCAGCGAGAATCTCTTCCCGCAGCCCTCGAACGTGCACTGAAAAGGCTTCTCGCCCGTATGAACAAGCTGAAAGAAGGATTACAGACGGTTCAAGAAAAAGTCGTCCTACGCTTAGAAGTGACCACATTCGTATACTGCACCTGGTGCCTCTTGAGCTTGGAACTCTCTACGAAGGCCTTCCCGCACTCGGCGCACACGTGAACGCGTGGCCCGTGCGTGTGTAGGTGCTTACGCATGGCCGAGTTGTCGCGGAACATTTTCGCGCAACCCTTGTGTGGACACGCAATCGTCCGCGGTACCTCGCTATCGCCAGATTGACGCTTGGGTTTGATCCTGAAAAAGCGTAAATGCGATCAAAACACTACCAAAACAGCTGCACGATGGCGTAGTTGCTGCTGCCGCTGATGCTGATGAGGCAGCAGCTGCTGTTGTTTTCACTGAAGGCCTAAGAAGCCTCCCAAAGGTGAGGGCTTACGTAATTGGGACATTGAGATTCTCGCCATTGTATCCAAGTGAGCTGCATACCCGTTCTACAGCTCCACCCAGCACTCTGCGTACGTACAGTAGTAGCATGCACAGAGTGCTCTCCACTTACTGTCCATACACTGTAAAATCCTGGGATGAGTTCGAAGCTGGAGATTATGCACGGCCTCGTATCTTTACCTTGCGAATTCTGCCAGCTGTTTTGGGTCTGAGAGATCTAATCCCGGGATGCCTCCAGGTGGCAACTTCTTGCCCGTCATGTACTCTGTGTAGTCGGGGTCGGTCTCCGGGTCCATCAGATCTAGCCCGGACCCTTCGCCAGAAGGTGCTCCCGGTGAGGAAGCAGGATCCTTTTTGTCCTCTTCTAGAACAGCGAGAAAACATGAAATACCACCTGCACGAGATCCTACCCATAATAAAGAGCTTAGGGAAGCAGAGTACTGTAGGTCACGTCAACGTTTGGCTTACCGTCGTCTGCCCCAGACGCCCACATGGTAACCGAGAACTCTCCTTCTAGTGTCTTGATGGACACTTGCTGTTGCTGCCAACCAGATCGTACCACAGGAGGAGGACTCTTGACGACGGCCGCGGTTGCTGTGGGAGCTCCTCCCAAAGACAGTGGCGGCTCGGGAATGGGCGGCTGCTTCCGCCGTGACTTGCTGCTGGAGGCCGGGCGCCGCCGCCCGTTTCTTGCACTAGCGTCAACGAAGGGTGGCGAGGGTGGTTGTGGGGTCGGCTGGATCGACTCAAACAAGGAGTCCTCTTCCTGTTCCTGCGACGGGTCCGAAGTGATGACCAGCTCGGTCCCCGGCGTCCCATACAAGTCCTCGTCGTCTTCTTCTTCGTCTTTGACCGTGGAGCCCGTTGCAGCGGCGACGGCGGCGGCCACGGAGGACGCGTGCGGATTCTCGTCCTCCTCTTCTTCCGCGACGACCTCGACGCAGTCTGGCATGGCGAGCGAGTGCACGTCGAAGGCGACGGCGGCCTCGCCCACCTCGCTCACCTCGCTAGAGGCCATGGTCGCCCTCTTCCCGACCTCCTGGAGGTCGTCCTGGCTCTTGTGCTCTGATTACAAGTACAAGTACTGGCCAGTGGCTCTGGTCTGGCAGTGGCTGTGGCTGGTGAGCGAGCTCTCCTCTCCTGCAATGAGATGTGATTCGGGCCAACCCGACTTCTACGTACTCTCATCACGGCTCAAGACAAAAAACACAACAAAGATTAGAGAAACTGTGCTGGTTCAGCGGAGTCGACCTTCATGTCAAGGGACTTATTTGAGGGTATAAAAACATCACAGGGTAATAGTGCTCTTAGAATCTAAGTTTATACTAGCCTACCCGTAGAACGACTTGAAACCCGACCCGACTCACAGCTCGTCTTACTAAACCGACCCGTAGCTAGCAAAGTCTCATCTCGCTACATCCCCTACTTCTATGCCCTGCTTGCTTATAGCTGCTCTCTTCTCTCTCTTGCTCCTTGCTGCAGCGCATGCAGCGCGCTGGACTGCTGCTCTGAGCTCTGGTCCGATGGACTCAACAGCTCCGTCACACCGCCCGAGACGCCTTTTAACTGCCTGAAGGAGGCCGAGCAGGCCAGGAAAGTCAGGGTTGCCTCATTCTTGCAAATCAAACTCCGGAGGGTCCGGGATTTGACCGTGACTTTAAAGAATGGTTAAAAAATTGTTGGTCCGATTCCACGTAATCCCGTGTACTCGCATTTGACGAGGATCCTGACCAAGGAGCGTTTGTCGCCGTTGCTGCTCAGTGAGTCATCCCAGATGAATCCAGGCTGGACAGTCCCTGGCCGCAGTCAAGGCTAGAGTGGCGTAACCCGAGGAGGCTCGGGATGGCTCGAGAATTGTCCTAGGTGGGCCACATGATGAGACGTCGCAAGGGCCTGAACAACGGAACTCATACCATCTCTAAAACAACTGCATTTCCCAGAGTTTCAGAGATTACGAATATTGCGTCGGTTCAGAAAATATGTGTAACGCAAGTCCGAATTCGACGGAACGTGAACGGCTGAGCGGGCGCTGCGCTCACCACCACCAGCGGCAGCGGCAGCGGCGGCTCCAGTGGTAGCAGCATCGTCATCGACGGCTGATTTTTGGGTGGCCGACCTGGCCGACGAACGGCAAAACTACGAGAAGAGGCCTAAGTTGTAAGGATAACAAGGCTGTCGACGAGGAGGCCTTCCTTTCTCCGCGCGAGCGAGCGCGCGGCCTTTATTTCTCCCTCTCTGTCTCCATGCGCACCGAGGCCGAGACCTTCTCTACCGAGGTCGAGCTTTCCTTCCTCTCGGGTGGAAGAGCAGAAAAAGAAGCAACAGCATCTGTGACAGAGATGGCGACGAGATCCCCCGAAAGTTCCTAATGGCCACATCGTCCTCTTCCCTGGCGGCAGCCGCGGCGGCCGGCCCGTCATCGCCGCCTTCACACTTCTTCTCGTCGCCAAACGGAGGGGCGGCGGCCGCGGTGGCTTCGTCCTCACCGATTCGCCGGCCCCCGCCGCCGTCGCCGCTGTCCTCGACAGGTCACCCGCCGCCGGCCGAATACGACTGGTCGAGCGAGGACAACCTCTGTCGCTGGCGCGGCATCTTCATGGTGCCCCTCGAGAAGGTTCTACGGCAGGTCCACCCGCAACTTCTGGCTACCGAGGATGCCCTTGCATACGTCGAATCATTGGTCCTCCGATTGCTGGCGCTCATGACGGCGCGGCCGGCGCCGACCACGGTCGCCGACATTGAATCCAGGGTGTCTAGGACGTTTCCCACCCCTATCGACAAGTGGGCCCTCGCAGTGGCCCAGGAGGCAGTCGCCAAGGGCAGGAAAAAGGCTAGTATCGTCTTTCCTGTAGACAAGGTAAGCAAGGTTTCGTAACACTGCTTAAAAGTAGTGATGTTGTGTAAAGACGCATCTATCATTAGGTCCAACATATGCTCAAAGAGGTTCTGCAAAATAGCAAGGTGGACGAGCAAGTGTCCTTGTTCCTGGTGGCAGTCGTAGAGTACATATCTGCGGACATCCTAAAGGTAAGAAGTAAAAAAAAAAAAGCAGCAAAGCAGTACCATGTAACACCTTTGACGTTGCTCTCCAGCTGGCAGGCAACTATGTGAAGAACTTCAACTTCCGCCAGCTAAACATCACCTGCCAAGACATCAAGACGGCTATGTGCGCTGATAAGGTATGAAACAGAAAGTTTTTGTCAAGATTGTGGTCGTTTGACGCATTCTGGGTCAGTAATATTACATATGGGGTCACATTGTTCAGCCAAATGTGACTCGTGCTTTAAAGGCAGAGTTGTCTATTGTTGCTTCTTCGTCTTTCTCCCATGCCTTCGCTATAGGGTCAGGTAACAACGTCAATGAAGTTATCACCATGATCACTTACGTCAATGCACGGTTGTAGGCATCTCTTACTTGCACCTGTGATCCTGCTTATTGATGTTGCTGCATTTTTTTTTGGCTCTTCTCCGTTAAACTTTAAATGTGTAACTATAAATATCAACTGCAATACTCGGTACACGTATGTAATACTCTTCTTATAAGAAGTTTCCTTAACAATTTTTTGTCTTCAGTATAGCATTAATTCTGAGATCTCACTCAAGAATTTCATAGGAAGTTATGCATGCAGTGGAACCCACTACCCTCATACGTCGATATCTGATACACGCGGTTCATCGAACATCTTTCTCTCTTTTAGGTCTTGATGGACATGTTCCAGCAGGACCACGCTGTGCTTGGTGGAGAGGTATTGGCAGTGGGCGCAGAGGTGGCGCCTTCTTCACGCCGGTCGCCACAAACCTACGACGAAGTGGTGCGCGACCTCATTATGGATGAGAAGCAGTACCTCAGGGACTTGCACATGATCACCAAGGTCTTCAAGGAGATTCTCCAAAGGGATTGTATCGGCTCCACCACAGAAATCAACGTTATATTCTCCAACATATCTGATGTCACTGAGCTCACAGTGACATTAATCAGTTCTTTGGAGGATACGTTGGAAATGACTGAGGAGAACTATACGCCCGCCATCGGCCCCTGCTTCGAAGAACTCGCCGAGGCCGAGGAGTTTGACGTCTACGAGAAGTATGCCCGCGATACACTGTCACCGACTTGCAGGAGGACCTTAGAAACTCTCTTACCCAAGCAAATCGTCAGCGAGGCCCTCAGGTGAAACATTAAAGTACCGGACAGTTTAGTCTTTAAACCTTTTGACGTTGTTACGCAGTCTCTAAGCAGGACTGGCTAGCTCACCTGCTCAGTTGGATGCTTGGCAATTTATTAATACTCAATATCACTGCAATCCGTATACGATCCATTTTTCAGGTCATGCGGCAAGGGCTTCCGCGAGGCGGTAAGGTTCTACCTGCCTAAGCTCTTGTTAGGTCCGATTTATCACTGCTTTGGTTACTTCAACTACATCGAAGTGCTCAGGAAGCTCAGCGTATCCAAAGAGGAGGGCGACACGCTCACTCAGGTACGTACAGTTAGTGCAAAACTCAACATTTTTTCCTTTCAGCCTCAGATGTTTCCTGGTAAATGATAAGATACTCGAAGTTAATATCAGGCACTTCTAGCTCAATTTTCGATGTCTCAAATTCAGCTGGATGCATCTGAAATTAACTTGAAGACACTCCTTTAAGCAGGGATGACCGATACCAAAATTTCTTGCCATTCTTGTTTTCATTTTTTGTTACATAGCTTTCTGTCCCTTTCTGAAATTAACTTGGAGAACTTGGAAATTCAGCGGTTTTTTACTTGGGCTATTGAAGTTTAGCTGGAAGTGTCTGAAATTGACTTGGGCTACCTGAAAATTAGTTGGAAACGCCTGATATTGACTTTGACGTGTCTGATAACGACTGAAAAAAGGTGTAGTAGTACCCAAATGTACGTAGTGGGAATCGACCTCACTGGTAACTTTATGCAGTATACCAATGGACAGTATACCATTGTGCTGTGTACCATTCGTTCTTTGGTCTACAGTTTTTAAAATTTTCTTTATAGGTTGCTTCCATCATAGCCCCGCTAAAGAACAAACTGAAGCAGTTGGTGCAGAACGCCGGGCCAGCAGCAAAGAGGAAGCCAGGGTAAGATTATGCCAGAGACTACTTTAATCTTGCAGTGTCTGAGCAGTACAAGAACGTTTTTTGCAGCGATCTTTTCCACCGCCTTGGCCCTAGTCGAACAAGTCGTCGTCAGCAATCTCTACAGAAGCTCAACCAGCTTCAGCAGTCAATAGCCAATTGGGAGGGACCGGACTTGTCCGCGAACTCCTCGGAAATCATCTGTGGTGAGTGTTTTCATTTCTTAAGCAAGACTGACACATGCCCTGATGGCTGGATTTTCCAGAGGGCAAGCTGAAAGTCCTGGAGAAAGCTCGCAGGCCTGCTGATCGCTATGTCATTCTCTGCGACGGGATGATCCTAGTGTGTAAGCAGATAAGTGGAAAGAGATCCTCCGTAACTTCAAGTTCGCAGGTACGCAGTTTGCATATTTATATGAAACTTACGACACCATTGAAGAGCCTGAAATTTATAGTCCTACGAGTATCGCCTGCGCGAGAAGCATCTTATTCGCAAGGTGGATGTCTTGGACAGAGACGATGGTGGGGAAAGCTTCACTTTTGAGCTAGTACCCAGGGAGCAGCCGAAAGTAATATTCAAGGTACAAATTCGCCCGTTTTGATGCCGAAATATTCGTTGTAATCGTATTAAATTCATTCAGGCCGAGTCTGAGGAAGAAAAGAATTCCTGGATGGCTGCCCTGGTCATGCTTAACACCAAGTCTATGCTCGAGCGACTGCTCGACGTCATCCTGATGAATGAGGAGCAGAAGCACCCGCTTAGGTTTCCTCCAGTTCACAGATATCGGTTCGCCGAGTTGGACAGCGACAAGGACAACATCGTCTTTGAGGACAAGGCGAAGTCCTCGGGAGTTCCTCTCATTAAGGTAATTCGCATGAGGTGCAAATGTTGTCCTAATATATCACTGCTAGTGCTATTTTAGGGAGCCACTCTGGTGAAGTTGGTGGAGAGGTTGACGTACCACGTTTACGCGGATCCTACGTTTATGAAGACGTTTCTCACCACCTACAGGAGCTTCTGCACGCCCCACGAATTGCTAGATCTACTAATTGATGTAAGCCATGTTATGTCAAGACTATCATCTGTTTTCATTGTACCTCTCATCATAGCTAATCACTGATACAAGTAGATTACCATACGTCCACGTGAAATAGGATTTGCTGTCTCAAACCACGAGCAACTTTAATATTTTCTCTCCAGCGCTTTAACATTCCGGACCCAGAGTTCTCCAGTGACTCCGAGTCTGACTCGGAGATATCCTCCTCGTCTTTGGATAAGTCGTCGAAGTTGCGTGCGGCCCAGGACCTTAAGCGCTTTCGCCAACAGTACAGCCAACCAGTGCAGTTCAGAGTGCTCAACGTGCTCAAGTACTGGGTGAATCAACATTTCTATGACTTCGAGCAGGTAGGATGGAAAGTCTGCCGGACAATTTTGCAGTTCGAGTGTCCGCGTACTAATTTGGGTTGTACATTGGCAACTGTTCTTCTGATTAGGATGAGCTGCTTTTGGAAAAGCTGAATACGTTCCTGAATGGGGTCTCCTGTAAGTCTATGAAGAAGTGGGTGGACTGCATTGTCAAAATAGTACATAGGAGGGTAAGTAACGAGGAACGTAATATATTTATTTCTATGTTGCTCAAGATGGCAGTACTTCAGGTATTAAACGAAGACAAGGATAAAGACATCACCATCATACTGGACCGCTCGCCGCCGCCCATCGAGCAGCACCTAGAGGAGCAGGCAGATGAAGCGTGGCCGCCTCTTTTGGCAGTAAGGGCGATAGAAAGCGCAACAATATAGAAACTCTCACAGGATATAACATTGCACTGCTGCGTGATGTTCCTTTCAGTACCATCCTATCGAGATCGCGCGTCAGCTGACGTTGCTTGAGTTCCAGTACTACCGCGCCGTGAAGCCTTCGGAGTTGGTGGATCAGGCGTGGACCAGGGAGGACAAAGACAAGAGAAGTCCAAACCTGCTTAGGATGGTGCGACACACTACAAATGTAAGGGCAAAGGAAACCGTGTACCAGCAAATCAATGATGCAGGGTATAGCGAAACAACACTTTAGTCACAACTAAAAAAAGAAATTGCTGCAAATCTTTAATATAGTAAAGCTAGGCGTGACCTCATTTTATCGAAGGTAGTCATGTGAAATAAACTGGTCAATGGCAAAAAGGTGCTGAGTGCACAAGACATCAATCTAAAATTTTCACTTTATCGAAAGTTGACCGTGTTAACTAAGGATGAGCCTGTTGCCCCCGCAGTTTACCCGCTACCTGGAGAAAATGATTGTCGAAACGGAGAATCTTGAGGAGCGTACAGCAGTGATGCAAAGGACCCTGGAGATCATGGTAGTCTTACAAGAACTTAACAACTTCAACGGAGTTCTTGCCATTACATCGGCTATCAACAGTTCAGCCGTGCATAGGCTGGCAAACACCAAAGACGTGAGTAGGAAAGGTTGAGACATGATCTACGATTGCAGCTAAGTACAACTGTTGCTGACCCATAACTTTCGTCCAGCGCATCCCCAACAATCTGCTCAAGCACCTTGATGATGCCTCTTCGTACATCTCGGATCACTTCAGGGTCTACTGGGAGAAGCTGCGCTCCATTAACCCTCCTTGTGTGCCATTCTTTGGACAATATCAGACAAATATCCTTTTTTTGGAAGAAGGAAACCCAGATTTTCTGCACAACTCGCCTAATCTCATTAACTTTACCAAGAGGAGAAAGGTGGCCGAGATCATTTCTGAGATTCAGCAGTACCAGAATCAGTCCTATTGTCTATCACCGTATCTGTCACTGAAGGTAAGTTAGTCTTGAAACTGATAATAGGAGAAAATCCGTTTAAGCCTACTTTCCTTCCCTCTCAGACATTTCTAGAAGAGATCGACCCCTTCCCTGGTATGAGTGAGAAGGAAGTGACCGACTACTTATGGGCTAAAAGCATTGAGATCGAGCCTAGGGGAACAGGGGCAGAACAGAGAAAGCGAACGGTCGGTTTAACAACTGCTTAACTAAGGTCCTATAAGCGTACCGTGTTGCATTATTCTTATTTTGTATAGGACGGTAAACCCAAATGGAAGGGTCTGTCGCTTCGGTCTCCTGGTACCAAGCCTAAGAGCTTCACGGGTAAGAAAGATCCGCCAAATCCTCTGAGGATCAAACCTCACAGTAGCAGCTCGAGAAACAACTCGGACATCGACTCGCCGCTTACCTCTCCCGGCGGGGGCCCCAGTGGTGGTCGGTCGCCGCCAGTCACGCCGCTGCAGCTACTATCGTCAACTTCCACGAATTCGCCACCAGACTCGTCAGATACTGACCCCGTCAAGTACCCGGTCATGCTGCCACACCAACAACAAGCCGCCGCCTCCTCGGCCGCGACTTCCGCAGCATCTTCGCCTCCCCCACCCCCTCCAGTGGCAGCGGTCATTCCACCACCGCTGCCGCCAAAACCGAGACAATTCTTTGACCACCATCACCATCAGCCGCTGCCGCCTCTTTTGCCACCACCATCGGGTTCTTCGTCTTCACCGCCGCCACCGCCGCTTCCTCCTAGAAGAGATGCCACCGGCATATATAGAAATTCGCAGCGGCCGCCACCGCCGCCACCGCCTCCTGCAGCCGTCGCGGCGGCGGCCAGAAAGGTGATCTGATGTGCTCAAGACTACACTGTGTCGTGTACTTTAGCTATCTGTGAGAGAACATGTCGGATAATTTCGTTATTTGTGATAGAAATAACTATAATTTATAACAATATAATCGTGAAAGATGTGTTTAGCGATTGTATGCTTTGCTACTTTTTTCTGACTACCTATCGTAATAGCGTCCCCGTGATGGATCTCGTGAGAACAACTCGTGCAGGTCATCCTCGTCCAAATCTCTCGCTAGTTCAGTGAGTCTTGAGCGGATCTGCAGTTCTTTGTCACTTTGTGGAATGTCTTTTGTCGACATGCCAGCCACGGCAGCTGCCTTGTTCTTCTTTCTCTTGCATTGTCCAAGTACATTATGGAGGGAAATCTGTACTACAGTGCTCGTAATTGATCACGGCTATAGTCATTCTCGTGTCTTTTACGCTTGCTCCCTTCGTCAAACGTCTTCATGACCCAGTCGACGTCCTCGCGCCCGTAGGCAACAGTCAACCTTGCCTGGAAGGCATCTTTCAGGTGACTATGATTCAAAAGCTAAAGGAAAGTCACTTGAGTAAGACCAGCTACCTGTTGAAAGTGTGTTCTGGTGGAAGAGCAATTCTCTTGGTTTAAATCTTACAGGTATCTGTCCCTTACCTTTGAAGAACTTCGCAAATTTCGAAGGACATCACGTCGACCTCTAAGAGGTCCTGCAGTACTTTAGTCTGGCAGAAGACCTGCTTCAGCTCCTTCGACAATATCTGCTCTTTTCCTCTACTGCCAAAGGACGAACTCTTGGCCATGCATTTCCCAAATGCCTCAGGCCCGTAATGCTTGATTTGGACCACTACATGTACGCTTTGATTCTGCTTAATATAAGATACTATGCGGAGTACTTGTGGAGTTGTACTGTACCATTGTGTACCGAGCCGAAGTCCAGCTCATTGGCCTAGCCAGCTCGAGTGCCAGCCTTTCCTTGTGCCTCAATCGGGTTTCAATTGCGCTTATGGCTCGGAGACCATCCGGCAAGCTCTGGCAATGTCCAACCCTGAAATGGTTCAAATTTCTAAAAAAAAATATTTTTTAATCTTAGTCGATCATACGTAAAGTATAGTACAAAGCTCCTAATTTATCTAGAACCTTTTAACATCGATGTGTGTACACTTCTGTTGGTGTGGCTTCCGTGCAGCAAGAATTTGGATCATGCTCTGACTTTGTGCAATTCGAAGAGAGGCTCAATATGTCTGCAGCAGAAATTGGTCAGTTACATAAAGAAAGAATTATTTCAAGAAAAGTAATTCATTGGCATCTTTGTTGAATATACGCACCTTTGTTTGTCAAAGAAGGTCTAAAACTTAGAGCTTTCCATGCAGGCCGATGCCTCTAGCAATCTTTTAAAAAAACTGCTTTATTCAAACTGAAGTTCACCAACAATCTAGTCTGTCGTCTCACTCTTTGGTTAGATGAAGAAAATAACCCTTTTGACATTCTACAAGTAGAAAGTGGGCTCAACATTTCCTTACGAGTCCTATGATAATGCCGAGTAAGTGGAGGAAAGAGCCCACATATACACACATCTCCGGTACGTTCAGCTGAACGTACCGTACACACGACATGCTTGAGAGAAGCCATTTCAGGAAGTGCCATCAGTCTCTCGAAAATTGATTCCACGTCCTCTTCCACCTGGGCAACACTATAGTGCAGAGCAGGATCATGCCACCAGCATACATGTCTTTGGGCGTTGGATAGCGAAATATTCGGGCCAACAACTCAACGACCCACTTGTGAGTCTCCGTGGACAGTGGGGATCGCCCACAGCATGTCTAAAATTTTAGCGCCAATATCGACCAACACCACTTGGTCTCTCGAATCACTTCGTCTAAGATCTGGACCCTTCTCCACTAAAAGGCTCATCATGTCTGGTGTCGTGGTCCGATTGCTGGTACTAAAGCCTTGGACGATTCGGCTGGAACATCATGATAGCAAAAAATGCATTAAGCATGTGAAGCAAAATTTACATTTGCAGTGGCTGCAACACGATCGCGTGTTTGTGCAGCCTGGCTTCAACAATGTACAGTTCCACCACGCCGTGCAAGGCGTGCGAGATTGCACAACTGTTTCTACAGTCCCCCATCTCCGCTACCGCAAGGTTGAACTGATTCGTGAATTGTTCTTGGAGATAGCGAGTGAACGATGTATTGCCGAAATCCTATTAGCGCCTGCAACATTTAAGGAAGTTGTGGTCAACGTTTATTCATTCACTGGTATTTGGAGTATGGTTTTAGCTGCACACCTCTTAGTTAAAACATTAGAATGTCATCAAGATGCTACCTCGGTGCATCGAGTGTCCAAGAAGTCAATGTCTCCGAAATGTAAATTGTCCACAAAAATATCCGGACAAAAAAGCAATCCGCAAGCAAATCCGCAAGCAAATCCGCGCAGAAAAACCACAGTAATCTAAATGTTTAGCAGGTAATTTGATGACTCTAAGCAGAGTTTGGTGAAATCACACCGATAAAAATGCCGCAGAGACTGAGCTAAAGCGGCCTTTTACCCATTTCTGCGTCACATGTACGCATTATTCGTGCGGATTTTATGCTTGTACAATGAAGCTTCACTACGCCCTCAAAGTACTAGACCAATTTTATTCATTTGAGCAGGGAGTGTCAGATGGAACGAAGCCATTGGCGGCGGCTACGGACGCAAAGTATCTGGAGGACTCTTTTGGGATGCGAGGGCGCTCAGGATCGTCAAAATCCACGTAGTGCAGCCCAAATTTGACGCTGTAATGTTCAATATTTGGACTGAGATGGCAGACCAATGCTCCACGTATAAGCATGTATGACGTGCTGTACCTGTATCCTGAGCTCCATTCAAAGTTGTCGATGAGAGACCAGGCGAAGTATCCAGCCACATCTTGTCCGTCAAGCCTAACAGCTGAAGAGAAACACTTATTTTCCAACAAAATATGTCCAAAGTCAAAAATGCTCGGTCCAACCCTTCAGAAATTCGTTGATATAATGCTTCAGGAAGTAGATTCTCTGCAGGTCGTCGACGTTGCCCTGCTTGTCGCTGAACCCGTTTTCCGTTATGAACATCTGGTAGTCTCCAAATTGGTCGTGAACCCAGTTAAGTAATGGACGCATCCCGAAGGCTGTGACACTGAGCCATTCAGATCCAGACCTGCCAATCTCGCATATTGGATTGCTCATGTGCAGAAACCGCTTTTGGATTTGGGTCTAACATTGACCATTTTAACTTTAGATTTTAAGCACTAATTGCTTCAGTGATCAAAAAACAGCATTACCACGTAAAGTCAAACTTTTTACATATGGAGAGAAACCTTACGTAGGGCAAATATGTTCGGCAGATATAGTTTGCGTAAAAGGATGTCCTTCCATGCGAACCGCACCGACTTCTCAAATGAACACTAATAGCATTGGTGTTTTTCGTCGCTCGCCAACTCTGGGCTGACAGAATACTTTACTATGAGAGAGCACACCAATACCACTTCACAAAGTGGCTTTTTATATGTAACTGCCACTCATGATCAATGTTAGGGCCAAACCCAAGGGTGCTCGGTGGAAATAAACAACCCTAACGTTTCTTTAAGCATTTAAGAACCGTTCGTCTGCGTCGGTCTAAAACTCTTCTTGCCATAACTCATATTTTCACCTGCCTGAAGTAATCGAATAGCGGACAATTTGAAATGTGATTTAAAAGAAGTGATTGCCTCTTCCGACATAGATACTAGTCCATTCCGGCAAAGCTGACTGAACGAGAGGCATCTTCATCTTGTACAAAGAGGGCAACTACTTTGCCCTTTTTTTTAAAAGAATATTGACATGTACAGAGTTTCTCTTTAAATCCTCATAATTAATTATATCTCACATATACTGTAAGTATACAGATTTTAAGGACCGTATAAATGGTGTGTGTTCGATGGGCCTACTTACTTATACCACGATGCATCCTGGTAGCTGTCAGTATCGCTGTCGGCGAAATAGCTCACGTCGGTTATGGGGCTCTCCTTGGGGTAGATGACGTTGGCTGTGTAGATGTTAAGGCCGAGGAAGTCTGAGGACTGAGCTATCTCAGCTGCTTCTTCAGAAGTGAACCGAGGCAGGCGGGATTGGAGAAAGCCCTGTGACGCACTTTTTGCATCAATCTACGTAGACGAGTTCGGGATAGAGGCCTTTTGTTCTTTTTTGAACACAGCGACTCATTACTTTTTGTCTCATGATGTCAGGGTACTGCCCGTCGACTAAAATTGGCCGGGCAAACCACCCGAAGTCAAACTGGAGCCGAGTTTCAGCGGCTTCCACGTCAGCTGGATTGTTGGGATCTTGTGGTTCTGCCCAGTTAACATTCAGAGTGATACCAATGCGTCCTTGTTGCTCAGGGAAAAAGTTTTCATGGTAGGCCCTGTAGGCCTTGGCATGAGCCCTAATCTGATTGTGAGCTGCTATATACACTTTATCCCCGATTCCTTCCACTCCTGGTGCACTCCCGCCTGTTCCATACCCCGAGACTGCTGTTTCCCGAGGTTCATTCAGTGTGATCCACAGTTTGACCTAAGGGCAATCCAAAATGCGTACAATACTCCTCGTGTCATTCACGCTTGCTCACATCATCTCCAAATTCCTGGAAGCACACTATAGCGTACTGCTCAAACCAATTGGCAACATCACTTTCCAACCATCCGCCCAGGTTTTCCAATTGCTGCACAGACAACACGAAAACACATGCACGAGTGTAGGTTAAGATGTTTGTTGTCGCTTGTACCACTGTACGTGGAAAGCCTTGCCTGTGGCAGATCCCAGTGATATAGGGTGACCACTGGAGTGATGCCATTAGCCTTGAGGCTGCTTATGAGGTTTTTGTAGTACTGAACCCCTTCTTGGCTCACCGTTCCAATTCCTTTATCCATGAGCAAAAGCCAGGAGCAAAAGCGCCATTTAGTAGGGATTAGCCAAGAGAATTTGGTCTGTTTTGATACCGTCTGGTATGATTCTGCTCCAAGCAATGGAGAACCTGTAATGTGACAAGCCCATGTCCCGGATAAGTTGCACGTCCTCCTCATACTTATGGTAGCTGTCACACGCAACCTTTGAAGAGAAACTTACAGCCACAGGTTAAGTCCGTAATACTTTACGCACTTGAGAGAGTCATACTTAAGTAATACTATACGTGCATGAGAGAGTGCACCCCCTTCCCCTAAAAGCAGCGAATATGGCTTTGAAGCTCTACCTGACTCTACCTTTCGTTAGGGACTTAATTGTCCGTTTAAGCAACAGATGAAAGACTTGTGCTTCATACGAGGATAAACTTCACACGACCCAAAAAACATTTGTATGTGATGGTAACCAAAGAATATTGTAACATTGCATTCTAATACTTGATGGTGTATCCCTATTTTTGATGAGTTCGACGGGGTACTTCTTCTGAGTTTTGACTACCTGGAGGCCATTTTTCCTCCAGCTTCAGTAACACAAGAGTGGGTGATGAAGGTGTTTGTGTTTATTCATGCTCAGGTTCGACCAATAGCTCTCGGAAGGTGTGCTCCGCCGCCGAGAGGTGGGGATATATTTTTGCATATGCCTCCATTTCGCACAGTCCCCTTTGGGGAGTATGGAGGGAGACAGCTTTCCTACATAGAAAAATTTTGTACTTTCCCTATTGAAAAGTAGCTACTCAAAGCTATCTTGGCTGCTTTTGGATGGGAGGTGGGCTATTTTAGTTATATAAGCGTATGTCTTAATTTAACGCACCGTGCCGTCGGACCCGTCAAGGATATTTCCAGGCTGTGTCGTAAAGACATCCCATATGTTCAGGCCTTTGCCTCCCTCGTTCCATCCGCCCTCAATCTATTACGAAGAAGACACAAGGAAGGGCAGGCGCAGGAGAGCTTCGACGATATTCACGATCAATTCGGACACTTTCGACAGCCATTTTTCAGTTCTATCTTGGGCAGATTCAGCACAAACATTTTGTGAACATGTTAGGAAGACAAGACGTTATTCACCCCGAAGGCCTCTGCTTTTCCCCCGTTAAAAGGGTAAAATCCTCATTATACATTAATAATCTAAATGTTTGTTGCTTCCTTCTAAAACGTTTTCCCATAAACAAAAATGTTTTGCCAATGGAAAGCAACAACAAGACCAAAGGCCTCCTGACAACAAGGTCACTGAGACCAGAGGCCTCCTGAACGCACAAAAGATGGTGGGTGGCACCTGGTGTCCGGTGTGATCGTGAATGCCCTTTGAACTGCGTAGCAGTACACTCGTATTGGCACAGTATTACTTGGTATGCAGCAGTGGCCACTCCCCAAGCAAAACCATCAGGAAAGGTGTCATAGTAGAGCTCCTCCTCGTAGACATAGGCCAAGGAAGTGTTGAAAATGGCGAGAATAGCTAAGAAATGTCCCAAATCCAACATGTTGATGACCATTTATTGAGCTTCGACAAGTGTTGTGAGAGCTCGGACGATGGCAAAGTGCATTAGGATGTTTGTCTAAGATAAGAAGAAGAGCAGCATAATTGACCTATCGCTTAATTAGACTATTTACTTAGACGTGGTAATTTCATAAAAATGCTGTGACACCGAGTCTTCAGAGTCTGTTCTGGACATCCTCGATGAAGTTTCCCCATCTGTTGTTGCCTCCTCCGCAGTTGCATCTATAAACAAACAACTTTTAACACTGCCCTTTCAAGTCAGTGTTACGCATAATTTTTTGGGACCTGTAGTCTTTGCCGCAGGATCCTTCTCTGTAGCCCAAAACCACGCAGGAGTAGTGGCAGGTGTTGGGGCCGCCCAAGTTGCACCTGTGAGAAGGTCAACGCACGTGCTTCAAGAGTGAGGTAACCGCAGGAGCGTTGAAGACATGTATGAAGAAAGGAAAACAATAATACCTTATGCCTCTACGCTCTTGTTCACACGTGCACTCGAAGCTCCCGTCTTCAGTGTCCCACGCGCACGCGCCGTCCTTGTACCCCTTGCCTTTGCACACGAAGGAGCAGAATCTGTTGCCGCCTGAAGCGCAAACCAAGTCGCGCTTGAAGCGATGGAGCTCAGCGCCTAAAATCACAAGGTCAACAGCATTTTATTTCACGCTGAGGTTTACTTTGGGTGCCGTTGGGTTTGTAGTGGAGGCTCTTGCAAATTACCCAGTATGACAGGAATGACCGTGAAGAGTGCGACTAGAAGAAGAGCCTTCATTGTTATACGCGTTGTGCTCTGGCGACCCTTGGAACTGAGACTGCCGAGGAGAGAGACTGAACTAAAACGAGTTCTGAGCAGCCGGAAATTCACTATTTCTACTGAACTCACAAAAATAAGATGTTTTGTTCAGTACTATGTAGGGTGAGAGGGGGAATTACGTTACCCCTTTCTCGGAGCTCGAGTTTCAAGTGTCCTCTGTCACCCTGAGTGATCCTGACCGAGCGTGCCATACTCATGAGCTTATGACGATGAGTCATTAGTACCGGCACAATTTTAGCAATGTTGTACCGATTTAAACAGTGACGACTGGCAGACTCAGCTAGAACCCGCTGCATCGAAGGAAAAGGTAGAGGCAGCTTTTCCTTTTCCTGTCAATCTCACGAAAATTGTAGAGATGATACAAGAATCTTCTGGTCAGGGGCTCGACGACACGACGTCCTTGATCAATGGTCACTTCTCTCGAAGATGCAAATGACCATGCTGAAGGTCAGTACCACAGTTGCAAAGTAAGATAGTTTGGAGAAGTCGATGACATACATAAGTAACGTTAGCTTGCAGTAAAACGGGTGAAATTCAGCGTTTTCAAAGTAAATTTAAGGAACAATTGCCCCCACTTTAGGCACATATCCCATCAGTCGTGGACCCTACCCTTTGTCAAGCGAGAATGTGAACACGGCTTCGGACAGCACGAATGGACGGCTGCTACGTATTGTAGCACATTGTACAGCCTGTACGTGAACTGGGTGTGCCACAAGCAGTCATTTGCGCCATCTACAGTGTGAACTAATCCAATCACAAAGTTCCTTTTTCCCGCCTTCAAGCGTCAGAGTTGCCTCCAAGGGTGCTGCCTCTCATATTGCTTCGTCTCACAGCGGCCGACAGTGAAGTCTATATGAGACAGATATATCTTGTGTAGATCATATAACTGCGTTATTTGATAGGATGCGTAAGGGATAGATATAATTATAGATAAGATTAGGTTTAAGAGAGGTTCTGTTTAAGCCAGATGGCAGCTTTGCTTTTTAGACGCGTAAACATTTCCTCACTTTGCTAGGGATGAGCTCTAAGAGATTGTTCGAGCTGAAAAATGTTGAGTCATCAAACGAAAACTAAACTAAAACACTGAGTGAAACAACATTTCATAAGAAGAGTGAATACGGACAAAAGTGCAGAAGACGTCGAAAGTGACGTTACGCTGCCAGCTGTGGCAAACATATTTATTCTTATACTAACCTAACGTAATGTAACCTAACCGAGCTTGTAATGTTGTCACAACAACTCTGTCATAAAAGCTTGATCACCTCTCTCTCTCCTAAGTCTCGGCCCGAGGCTCGAGCTTTCTTGCTCCTCCTCAACCTACCTCGCCCCACGCTGCCCTCTCAACGTTCAGCCATCTTGCTTTTGCGTCTCGACCAGAACAGTTGGAGAAGTTGATCAAGATGCCCAGCAGCCAACGCGTGTACATCGGAAATCTGTCCGACGACGCCCGTGAGAGGGACGTCGAGAGGTTCTTCCGGGGGTATGGACGCATGAGGGAGGTCTCGCTCAAGAACGGATACGGATTCGTTGAGTTCGACGACTATAGGGATGCTGACGACGCCGTCCACGACCTCGACGGCAAGGAACTCATGGGCATCAGGTGATGATACGAGTGATCTTTAACGATTATGCGTACCTCTAATCAGTTGTTTTTATTCACAGGGTTCGGGTGGAACTGGCGCGAGAGCGAGGTGGCCGCGGCCGCAGTCCGCCCCGCGGGGGCCGCCGCCGCGGCATCCCGCCAGGCAGGAAGACCGAATACCGCCTAATCGTGGAGAATTTGTCCTCGAGGACCTCCTGGCAGGTGAATAAGGGGACAACAAATGAGTTATCTTTCAGGGACCAAATAGTCAAAATTTGCCCTTCGAGATCAACTCATTCTCGCTGCTAAACATACAGGTTATGAATGGTGGTTAAGGCGGTGTCGCGTGTGGCGGCCGCGCGCGTGTGGTTCGTGGTGGCAACTCGCGTGTGGTTACGTATTAAAGTGGCAAAACCCTAGGGAGGCTCTCGGTTTGGTACAAGGCCTCACAGAGATTTTAAGGGGTTCACGTGAATTTGGTGGGCGGTCGTCGGGTCACTTGATGCGGGCCGCCAGGTAATTACCGCTGTTGTAGGCGTAATACGTAGTAGACCTATGTATCAGGGCTTGCAGGTAAGTCTACACTGCCCGCATAATTCGAGCCAAGGCATCTCTACCCCATAAAAGATCCTCTTCAATGAGAACTTGCTACGTTTGGTTGCCCCTGTTGCTTAATGCTCCGACTAGATTGGTCGATTCAATGATTTTCTTTGCTTTAGGACCTGAAGGATTACTTCCGCACGGCGGGCGAGATCACCTACACCAACGCCCATAAGCCCAGACACGGAGAGGGGTGAGTTTTTCTTGTAACAATTTGGGAAGAAGGGTAGCTACTATGTTTGTTCTCTTTACTCCAGGATCGTCGAGTTCGGGGACCGCCGTGGGATGGAGTATGCCCTGGACAAGCTGGATGACACCGAGTTGGACGGCAGAAGGATCAGACTCGTGGAGGAGTCCAAGCTGAGGAGGTCCGATTCTAGGAGCAGGTCTAGGTACCGAGAGTAGCCAGCTACAGCAAGGAAATGGGAGTTTCTTGAGCTAGTGGAGTACACGTAGACGTGGTGTAAAAAGACGGTGTTAATTCCTTAGTCTCTCCCAACTAACTAAAAGTCTTTATTTATCTGTCCATTTGTCTGGTTGAGGCACTGCTGTGTAAAATTAGGGGAGGAGGCGAATGAACGCTCTACTCAACACTATGTCACGTTCTCTTAACTTCTCTTTGCTGTGTGTATTGAACCTGAAAAGTGTAATTTCGCTTCTCCTCTCTCCCCAGGTCTCGTAGCCGCTCTCGTTCTCGCAGCCGCGACCGAAGCAGGAGCCGTAGCCGCGATCGCTCTCGTAGCCGCGACCGAAGCAGGAGCCGCAGCCGCTCAGGATCCCGCGGCCGAAAGGACGACTCGAGGTCGCCAAGCAGACAGGAGGACTGAAGAAATAAAAAGGCAGACACTGAAGCATTGGCATGCATTTTATCAATCTTGAAGGAAGCCTTGATCACGTTTAGGCATGGATGAAGATTGCGTAGTTGTGACCAAGTCTTACGTTGAATAAAGTAATTGGATAAATCCAAAGCAGCTAAGGTACTATTCGTGGTACCTTTGCAATGCTAAGTTCAAATCAAAGATGACGTAGAGTTGACCATGATGCGCAGATTGCAACAAGCTGCACGCCATTTGGTAGTTTTCCACTGCCCTTTCAAGACTAGTTCCTCTAAATGATACGCTCATGTACGAGGTCATTTAATTTGACATCTCCCAAAGCCTTCGCAGAACTACGAAATTTGAGCCGCCTGATGAAAAATCTCATCTGTGGAAGACAAGACTATTTGTATTGATCTTATTGATCAATACGCGACTCTTGGCTTTCCTGCTCTTGGAAGTGGACAAAAAGTGGAGAACCAGAAGTGTGCACCTTCTTTTTTTTTTCGATGATCTTGGTCTTGTTAAGTTCTAAAGACTTGGTCTCCCTACAGGTGATGCTACTCATGTGGGGCAGCATCATAAATGCCTGGTAGGGGTACACTTTTCCATTATGGTAGCTGTGAGAAAACGTCCACGAGGACGCGATGCTTGTAGCAGTTCCTCAGTCTTGATTGACTTGAAGTCGTGCTTTAGGGCCAAAATAGACTCCCATCCATCCTTCCCAGAGCCGGGCGCTGGCACAAACGACTTTGATTGTTCCAATCCCCGCATTTTTCCGCGCAAAACTGCATTCGGCGGTGCACCCCTGCTCAACCTGGAGTCGTGCACGCAGATGTAGAACAGATGGTACGAGATAGAGGGAAATGCACGCTAGAGCGGTTCCTGGCCGAGTTCGTCGAGGAAGGAAGGCCAACAACACGAGCAACGTAACCTTACAGGAACGCGAGAAAGCGTGTGATGTGGACGCATCACTCCAGCAAATAGTACTGGATAGCACAAGTAGTATAAAGCAATTTGTTCTTTCTTCCTCCCTCTGCTCTCCGTGTTCGTGCTGCAGAATAAGAGGCAAGGGCTTGATTAATGGACACTCTCGATTGCAGTATCAGTTTGCTTCTCGACCAGTTCTCTATTGCTCCATGTTTCTGGGAGGCACCGAAACTCTGGTCTACTCCTAGAACAGTGCTTCCAGCACACAATAACACTCGCCAAATGAAGCGTCAAATGACTTCTTTTTTCGCCTAAGATGACAGTCTCCTAGCTGTTCTTAACCAGAGTACTGTATGTGAAGGCAAGAGCGCTGCACAATTGTCTCGTCTGCTTGAGTACGAATCATCCCATAGATTCGCGTGCAAATTCGTGGCAAGCTGGAGCACTGCAAAAAAGGAGAGGGAAGTCCAATATCAATCCTCTTCATTCGTCATCCCTTATTGATTGAGCAAAGATTGCCAACTGCACCAGCATCGTTCGACACTTACGTGAGCGACAACGGCAAGGTCTTGCACCCATGCACGAACCTGCACGGGCACAAAAAGCACTAAAAAGAAACCAAAAGGCGATTCAAAAGGTTCATTGGACCATAACACCATTAGAAGTGCCTACGTATGTACAGGTAGTAGAACTTCTCTTCCTACGATCACCGCATTCTCAACTCTAGCCTCATATATCCTTCCATTCAGGGCCAGCTCAGTCCCCCCCCCCGCACCCCCACCCACACCCACACCCACACCACCACCACCCAAAAACCCAAAGTTATGGGTGAGAGCTGCGCAGGGCGGGGTGAAGCAAATATTACCCCAGAGAACCAGAAGA
>JAAUXU010126677.1_pt1 | contig 108198 bp, 127 predicted proteins | sample 7278151 | NCBI WGS metagenome assembly JAAUXU01 (sample SAMN14350113, study PRJNA611818) | marine sediment metagenome | isolation source: surface marine sediment (1.8m) | place: French Polynesia: Moorea | collected 2018-08 | reverse complement strand
TAGATTTATGGTAGCTTCTGGTTAATGGTATTTTTTTAAAAATTTGCTGTGTACTAAAATTGTTATAATATAATTTATTTGTAACCGTTTTTCTGCCCAACCCTGTATGTCCATTGGTCCTAAGACTGATCCCTGTCAGAATTTACAGAGCCGACTTAAACGAGGATTGTACGGTACAATCCTCGTTTGTCATTAGGTGACTGAATGAATTTTTCTTCCGATTGGCATATTTGCACTGGTGATGAAAGTATCAACCATGGTGATCTCTAAAATGGCGCCCATTGTACTCCGCTCCTGCTTGCACTCACCAGTGGTGAAGAGCACATGGTAATGCATAGGTAAGGTAAAGCTGATATATAGGAGTAAGGTAGAGCTAATAAATGGGGGTAAAGTAAAGCTTATACATAGCTATTTATATAGGGGTAAATCAGGGAGGAAAAGCATACCGGTATTTATTCGTGAACGTCGCTCACCATGATGATCCCGAAAAGAAAGCGGGATGAAAAAGTGACATTCGTCCAGGGCTGCCAGGTATTGCAACTGAAGGGGAGACGAATCAAAATCTGAAAAGAGCCGAATAGAGCCAAACATCGTTGCATCGAAAGTGCACTAAACTTCCTTCAATAACATATTAACTTATTTACATAATCATATGCTCATTCTGAGCATGCAGAGTATGCATGAAGATCTGCTTATCCTGAGCATGCAGAGTGTGCATGAACATCTGCTTATCCTGAGCATGTAGAGTACAATTCAATAGGGAAATCAGTGTCCTCCTTACAATCTGACATTTTTTATACATGTCTGAATTGAACATTTGTTCTGTGACCCCAAAATCTCTACTGCACTTCCCTGAAACAGCAGGTGAGATCTGATGAGATTCTTAGATGAGACTCCAACATTGCATGGCCTATGATGCTCCTGAGTCCGGGTTTCGCCAATGTCACATAGGACAAAAACCATTCCACAACTGCATTGTTGACTGACAGGGATAAGCACACCAAGGCATAGTTTGCCAAGTCCTGGAAGGGATGCTTGCCTACCGGATTTCTGTAGGCGCGCACACCAACCCAGAACTGAACAATGTCTTTAGGCAGCCCATTTGGGAAAACCTCCTCTTCCTCTTGCCACGATATGAGAAGAATCTGACGATATTGTGCCTCTGCTTCAGCCATCTGATTGCATAAGTTCTGAAGTCGAAGTTGTTGAAATGGGGTCCTCAACTGTCAGAGGACCTTTCTCAGATGAAGCATAATGAGGCCTTGAAAAATCTTTTTGTTGTCTGCCAGTCACTGCTCAACTTGACTTGACAACTCCGTCAGGAATGCTTGGCAACGGTCTCTCACTTCATTAAGCGCCTCGAACTTCCTTCTGGGGTCGGATGTCATAGGTGATGTTGCTTTAGCAAACTTGGAACCATAATCACCAAGTGAGGTGTCTCGGAGTCCCTGATGGCTCGTAGAGTCTCAGCTGGAGTGACTTGTAATGTATGACTAATTCTTTTGGCATCTTCTCAGGGTTGCAGTCTGTTGCTTGAAAGGTCATATTTACCCTCTCAAACTCTGAAACAATTGGAGCCAACAAATGAAAGTAGACGTTGTACTGGTCAGTTAGCATGTTCAAAATCAGGCGGGCCTTATATCTGATGTCCGAGGTGGCATCTTTTTCAGCAGTCGTGAAGTACATCTTCAGCTGTGACCAATTGAAAAGGATGTTGTGTATAACTTTGCTTCTTCCCAGCCACCGTGTAGTACAAAAGTTTGCAAATGGTGGAGGATTTGCTGCAGCATCCGTGCCCTTGCTAGTTGTTCAAACTGATCCCATCTTAGTGCACTAAGTGTAAACCAGTTGGGGATCTCCAAGAGCAGGTAGCTAATGTGTGATGTCAGCTTTTTAAATGCATTCTGCACACGGAGTGCCAAGCTGTGACAGATGCATCTCACCTGTACACAGGTAGGATTTTCTTCTTTTAGTCTACTCCTGACAGAGTTAGTCTTGCTCATCACACTGCTTCCCCCGTCATTTCAAACAAAGTGAGTCCACTTTCTTCCAAAACAGTTGTTAAAGTTTCAAAAAACTTCTCTCCAGTAGCTTCAGTTATGGGAAAGATGGCAAGAAATGCTGTTGCAATCTTCTGCAGATCATCATGTGATACATCCTCAGACAGTCACGTGAAAAATCCAAGCTGCATACTATTCACAGAGCTGATCAAAAAACCATAGAGAAAAACAAGCCTTCACCTGATCCTAGCCCAGAGGTGACATTTGGACTCACCATAGATAGAGATGGAGCCAAAAGGGAGCCAACTTGAGCTTTAGAGCCAAATAAAAAACTGGCTCCATGCCCTCTTTCAAACCGCAGTCTCCCTTATGGTTTTAGCGGTTCTCATGTTAACAATTGCAGCAGTGTTGCTTATGTGTTCAATTTCGCGGGAAAAAAGTAAATCAGATCAAGAGAGCAGTTTTTGCTGTCAGTTTTCTTCCCTGATGCTCGGGAGGATAGTATTTTCTTCCCTGAATCGCCTTTTTCTCCCTTTTGCCCTCACTAGCGTTGATGAGAAACACTTTCCCTGTAGATAAGTCGATCATTTTCAAGATTTAAACAGATGAAAACAAATGAGCATTACTTGCAACTATCAATAATATTTATATGCACTGTGCAAATAATTTTGTCTGTTCATCACAATGTGGGGCCTTTTCTTGCATGACCTTTTCTTACGTGTACTCTCAGTGTCTAATGGCACTTGAGACAATGTGTACAGACCCCTACGAGTCAAATTTGTGGTCCAATGTTTCTGAAGATCCACCCTTGGCCACCAAACAATTAGACATTTTTGAAAGATGACGTTTTGAACTGTCGAGGGACTTGTCAGCAGTCTTTGCAGAGCTCCATCCCACAGTGGTTTCGCGTATGTATTGGGATGCAGCTATAATTGGTTTCGGCTTTTTGCAAAGGGATAAAGTAGCCAATACCACTACATACGACTGAGGTGGTGACTGTTATAAATGTGTTCCACTGTATGACTGCATTTGACTGCTTTACCTAGATGAGACAGTACATGGATGTGAATATTGATTCCTCTTTGCCTGAACACGTCAATGTACGTAATAGTGAGAGAGAAGATGCATTTTCTCCCCTCAGCAGAATTCAGCACTTCTCTACCTTGTGTGGTGTGGTCACCAGATGTCATAGCCTCGCTACTATGCAGGTGGTTACCCAGTGCTTCGGTGTGCCTGAACAAAGTCTTTGGTTTTATTACTATCAAATAACTGGGTTTTTGCTCTAACTTCATTTTGTATTTCTACATATCAGAAAGTCCAGCCATTGTCCAGTCTGTGCAAAAAGTTAGATGTAAGCAAGAAGAAATTATGTAAATAGAGCAATTTGTTATTACCTGCAGTGGATCAGGCAGGAGTTGCTCTATGATGTGAATCAGGCAAAAATTTAAGGCTTGGAGGAAAATATAATTTTGGGTTGGGAAGCAATTTCTTGAATTTCTCCTTAAATTATTGTCCAGCTAAGCTGATATCTTGACCTGATATGTGTAAGATGTATGTGTACCACATATCAAGAGCTTGGGATGATTTGCTGTCCCTTCAAAAGGTGCATCCGAAACCACTGTGATGTGGCTGTTTTATCACAACTTATTTCCTCCCCCCACCAATGGACCACTACATCATTTCTTGAAATGAAGTGTTGCTAGATGAACGTTTTCCTGGCACTCCACGCCGTTCCCAACTTGACCTAGAGAACAGTTTGAGTCTTGCATTGCAATTCCATCCATGATCAAAGGTCACCCTTAATCATGGATGGTCTCAGACCCGCCATACCAAACTAGCAATACATTGGTATGATGAACTGCAAAATGCTAAAATCTTCACCACAGCATTTAAAACGTAAATGGACACGCAGGACACATTTTTTAAAGGAATGACTTCTTTCCCACCACAGAATTCATGGACTCTGGTGCTGACCATAGTGTAGTCTATGTGGCATATGGGTCAGTTCTCCAGGCCTCCATGACGTCAGAAAGCCTCAGGAAGGTATGGGTGGGTGCCTTACATCACTTACAATAGAAAGTCATCTGGACATGGGAGACAGAGGTACACTGAAGCTTTGTGTGAGTATTTTGTTTGACGACAGGTGGTAAGGTGTTTCCATCTCACCTCCCATCTGTCATGGAAGAGGGCTTTGATTGCTCTCTTCCCATCGTTGGCATGACGAACTCCCAGATCCACTAGTTCCAAAAGCTGATTGCTCCAGAAGAGGTGACCCCGAAGATGTCTGCCGCCAATGCCATCTTGTCTGCTCTAGTTTCTGTCCTGAACTCTGAATGCTGCCAGAACCGCCATGCACTGGGCATACAGGTCAAACAGTGGGAGTGGAGCAGTATACATGAGCCACAGCCGGCAAATCAGCCTTTGTACCCTATCTAGGTGTTTTTTATAGTTTATAGCCTCGTTTGCCCAAACTATGGCCCATAAGATACATGACCTTAGGTCAGACAATTCCTGTGAAAACTCATCTTGTTAGGAATGGGTTGGGGTCCCACAGCTGTCCCACCGAGGTCTTGAAGTGATACACATGTCTGATTGCTTTTTTTGCTTTGTCTCTGATATATGGACCAAAGGCCAGTTTACTATCGAGCAAAATGCCCAGGTATTTTAGTGTCACAGTATGCAAGGTCTCTGTTTCCCATACAGAGGCCCAGTAGACCAGAGACTTTTAGTCTCTTGCAAGTAAAGATGATCACTTCCGTCTTGTGAGCCCCAAACACGAGGCCATCCTCCCATCCAAACTCCAAAGCCCTGGAGATGGCCTCTTGCCACCATTCCATGAGGGTGTAAATGTTGGGGGCCCCGCAGAACAATGGCTGTGTCATCACCAAAGCCCATAATATGGGCCAGCCCAGAGTTGAATCTATCCAACAGGTCATCAAATGCTCGGTTCCACACCAGGGGAGATTGAATACCCCCCGAGGTGTTTCCTCCTTCTCCTGCATGTTGGCACATATCCGGCATATAGTGAGGAGGTGTAAATTTCAGGCAGTCTATTGACCCAGGTTAGGTCGCTACATATTTTGTGTGCACACTTTTACCCTTTAGGCCGGTTGGTTCCACCATTTTATTAGTACTGCACAGTGCTTACTCTAGAATGTACATTGGTCATATCTACACCGTATGCACATATTATATCCGTTTTTTCATTGTTATGGTTGGGAGCGGGTGAGCAAGAAGCTCTTTACGATACAAAGTGGGCATGAAGTAGTCAAAATCAGGCATGTACGTTGATAGGTCCAATATACGCCTAAAAAACACTAGTCCCCAAAGTGCCCAGAATAATGTGTGGCCGTGGATAGAATTTGGGAAGCAGATGGAACCTTGATGTGGTCCAAATGGTCCTTCACCAATTCAAGGTTGACTATATTGAAGGTTCTCGGCCCTAGGGGCAGTTAGTGAAATGGTATGAAGTTAGTGAAATGGCCAAAGCACCAGATTGACACGACAAAGAATGAATGTCATGGTCAATCATGGAATGAACAAGGCTTACAACGAATCTTGTGGGTAATTCTTCTTTTCGGACTTATTGTAGAAACGCCGGAGATTTTTTTGTCATGAAAATCAAACATTTCTTCAAAAAGTTAGTCGAAATTTGGAAACATTAGCCTTCCACATGCTCAAATTTTTCACATGTCGGCGGGTTTAATGCAGTGAACATTGGTCAATGGAGAAAAATTGAGTATATCGAGGTTTTTGTCTACATGGCATCCGATTATATCGAGGTTCCACTGCAGTGCACAAAGAAAGGGATCCCTCTGGGCATTCAATCTATAGGATTTGCAGCTCTTGGGCCTTGTCGACCATCGGGCCCCCGGGATGTGTTGCGCTACTTGCTCAGAAGGACGCGCATACGTACTTGTGCAATCGTCCAGTGAAGGTGGACAATCTGTGCATACTTTTCACAATCAATCCATGAAGACCATAATGTCGTCAATGTCTTTTCTGGCGAAGTCCGGCACCGTCGCGTCCTCGGCTGGGTAGCCAATGGGCAGGCAGAGCAGGAGCTTCTCGTTGCTGGGTCTGCCCAGAAGACTGCGGAGCGCGGGTCCGCAGTTCAAGGGCGTTGACGTTAGCGTCGCCAGGCCCGAGTTCTGCACGGCCGCCAGGAATAGGCCTTTGGAATTTTGAGAGCATTGGAGGTAAGAAGGGTCACACATTTGGCTTGTTGGTCGCATGATCGACTCCCTGGACGAGAATCTGGCAACTTTTGCTCAACTCACCTGCCGAAATGGAGCAGGAGATCTCGTTGTAGTAGTGGTTCTTCTTCTTTCCGTCGTCCTTGAACCCGTAGACCTGCTTGAACAGGAGCACAATATAGGGAACTGTGGTCAGGTAGCCCTTGTTCCAATCTGTGCCGATGGGCTTCAAGGCGTTAGTCCACTCGTCGCCCATGCGCTTCTTGTAGTTGACCTCCTCCTCAGTCTCAATGATCTCACGCACTCGCTGCTTCAGTTCCTTGTCCGCCACCTTGAACAGCAGCAATGAGCATGCATGTCCGTCGGGAAGGACGTGCGTCTACGCAAACTATGATGACCTCGACTACTTACTACAACGTAAGACCAGGGCTCTGTGTGCGCCCCACTTGGAGAGGTTCCAGCGGTCCTGATAATGTTCTCCAGAATCTCCCTGGGCACGTGGCGGTCGCTGAAGAGACGCACGCTGCGGCGGCCTTTCATCAAGTGGTAAAAGTCCTCTGAGCGACGAGTCATTTCATCCTAAACGTGCAAATGAACATTATAATTTTAAAGTTGTGCATAAATAGAAACCAGGATGAATTCGCGACCAATGAAAGTGACCGTTATCCAGTTGCTTTCAAAGGGGATCGCTCCCTACACTGACGTATGCATTCGTGGCAAGGTCAAAAATGTCCTCAAAAACATTAAGAACGTTAGTTGATTTCAGTCATAGGTACAAGTTTGTCCACATAACCCCAACGTCCCTGCGTACATGTGCAAAGAACAGTAGGAAATATAACTGCAACATAAAATATTTCCCGTCATTCATTCCCTTGGACGTTCAATTCTGAGCGCAGTGGGTAGTGTCTGACCCTTTTACCCGTCAATGATCACAACACCCTATTAGGCTTTTGAGGGGCTCTTGAGAAAAATAGGACCGAAAGACGGTTTCTCGAGGGTTGCTTACATCCGTTTTCCCGCGTAACGATAAAGAAATAAACCAGCCAAAAGTATGCATGCGCTGGATGGCGGGAAAAGTGCATCAGCAAGACCGTGACTTGAGCTGCAAAGCCTCACAAACCTCGGAATATCTGTTCCACTTGTACGGCACTTGTGCAACCTCCTTGGTCTCGTCGGTCGCATCTTCTTCAAGCTTGTCTCCGTCCTCCTCCTCGTCAGAATCGTCTGGAGCCTCTCTGGGCTGAAACCTTTTTTTGGCCGGGCTCTCTCGGGCAGCTTGTTCAATGTGAGACCTGAGACGTTGCGAGCCATTTGACGATGACGTCACAGGTGCGTGACAACTGGCGTGAAAGGAGAATGAAGCCCATCTCACCTCGCCTTGTCGAAGGAGATGAAGAGGAAGACGTAGAGGAAGACTCCGCCGAGGATGTACGGCCAGTAGTTGGCCACGAAGGGCATGAAGTTGATCGGAATCATGGCTTGACAAGAGAACAAAAAGGTGTCTCTTTAGCTATAAGAAGCTAGAACCCCGACGCGCTGAGCCTGGCACGCACAGCAGAGAGCAAGTTTTTTCTTCTTGCTCCAGCTGCAACTCTTGAGCGCCTCCCCTCCCCCCCCCCAAAAAAAAACAGGGAAAACAAGGTGAGTTACTCGCTTCCGTCCGTTGCGTGGGCCCCGAAGTGTGTCAGGAGTGGTCGTCCCAGTCCGAGTTCCTTGTTCCTGGAGACGTCTCCAACCACGTCTTTGGCCAAACTGGAACTGAAACACACGCGCCCGGCGCGGCGCTGGCGGCGTAACCTTTCGGAAATTGTGCAGCAAATGCGTTAACAAAGTGTGTCTTAATTATTCATAGCTTTCCTCCCAGGGAGGGAAAGGCCAACTTCGTAGCTGGCAAATGCTGAATGCACTTTAGCCTGGCGCTTTGAGGTTGGCGTGCATCGGACATAGGTGAAAAAGTCTGCGTCTACAATCGTTCCTCTTAGGTCGTGGCTGTGGCGCGTATAAAATATAGGTTTATTGACGTTGCTTTCTCTCGACCCAATTCTGAGCGGTTGATCACGCTGAACTGAGTTGCACACGAGCTTGACGTAGGTGGAGACAGCGATATGGACAGCAACATCGCATCAGCACAACTTATACCTACGGGTACAATGCATGTTCTTTGTAAAATATCACTTGTTGAGCTTCTTCGTGATCGCACTAGTGTTCCTTCTGATCTGCATTAGAGGCACCGAGGGCAACTCTTCTTACTGGAGGAGGTAGCAGCACTTAACAACTACAGTTTTCTTTCTTCTTCAAATTACCACTGAATGAATCGCTTTCGGGCAGTCTTCTCGAGACGTCATCTTCTGCCTAAGGGCGGGTGAGCGCGAGATTGTGTGTAAAGAAGTATCTTTTCCCAGCAAGAACCTGAGGAAGACATATGAGTCATTAAGCCGCCGTTGGTAATGTTGTTGTTGCTTTAAAAGAATTAACGTGCGATTAGTTCGCTGTAGGTGAATCCTTCCCATCCAAGTATTTTCGTGCTTATTTAATCCGGTCATGAAGCAGTCTCAAGACTACGCAAAAGTAGTGAAATAGTATTTTTCCGCTTGCCAATGAAATCTTTCCTTTTACATGGACCTGTTGAGTGAGGGAACGGATCCAAACCCAAAATCGCAAATCCATCGGTTGCTACTGTCCATAGTTCCCTTAGTTGTTCCCTCCATCACCTTCTCAACTCGCGACCTCGTCCGTGTACGGCTTTCTGAGGAGTTCCTCGTCGTCACTGGAGCTGTAGTCATGGAATGGGATGGTTGTCGTAGCCGCTGCTGCTCCTTTTGACGACCTCTTAGCCGAGTTCATGCCGCGGACGCCACCGCCTATGCGGCCGTTCAGCATGGCGCCCCCGGACTTGTATCCACCATTCACCCGGGGTAGAATGGACGAGGACTGAAAAGTGTCGATGAAGACATGTAAACTTACGGATGAAAAAAAAAGAAAAAAAGTTATCTTGCACACTGGGTGTAACTTGGGGGGGGCGCTCAAACAGTGAAAGCAAAAGCAGAAACGCATCAAAGCAAGCTATGCACACGCACGCACGCACGCATTCACACACACACACACTCAAGCACCGCAAAAATACACTTGAAAACAATCAAGTGCAGATTAGCTGAGAAGCTACACAATGACTGCAATCAGACCAGGTTGTCGTTAGTGACTCAGCTCTGGATGGACGGACAGACGTTCGACAACTGCCATCAAGTCCCCACACCACTAACTGTTCTTCGGGCGTTTCTGCTGCGGCTGTTGCGGCTGCGTCCGACGCCTGTGGCTGCTTTTTCCTTGCCTCTTGTCTTGATTTCCTCCACCTCGTGATGTAGACGACGAGGATGACGACCATGCAGAAGTTGGCAAGGAAGCCGACTGAGAGGAAGTAGTACCAGCGCGATGAGCTGAAGATTTTTTCCACCAGGGACTTGTTATAGCAGTAGTGGCGGGTGGACGTCTCCGACTCCAGCTCCGCGTCGCCGTAGCAGCTGAGGCACTGCAGAAAGGACTCGTATCAAATGATTGGGCTCTCAGGTACAACATGCCTTAGTTCGCAAGATCACGCTGCAGGCGCAGTCGCCCATATCAGCCCACCTCATAGTCGTTAGGACCATGGCACGTCTTGCACGAGTAGTAGCACTTCCTGCAAGCCTTGGCCCTGTTGGCCTCTCCTTCGAAGTATCCCTCCTTGGGGCATTCGGCCACGCAACGTCCAAAGTGTTGAAGAAAGCCGGGAGCACAACGATTGCACCAGTCTGACGTCTTCTGGTCCAAACAGTTCTCATGGACTACTGGCTCTTTGGGGCCAGCACCAAGCGGCTCCGGAGCAGGGGGCTGCAAGTACGGCACAAGTATCGGCGTCAGTAAGAGCCACCAGAAAAAAAAGGATTGAAGAGCCATAAGGTCCTTTATGTTTGAGCCTACCAGCTGATGGTCGATGTCTTCGCTTTCTGTCGGCTTACTGGTTGCTACCGCCGGCCTGTCTTCCTCCTTGGTCGGGGCCACTGTCCACGGCTTGAGGTCGCTGTTGACGTCTTCTTCTGTGCCGTAAAACACTAGACGCCAGTGCTTCAACTCCACTATGGAACGCCCGTCATTCTGAATCTCTAGTGTCCATGTGCCGTCAGGGTTCTCGTCCCACATGTGCACCTGGCCAGAGCAAAGACCGTTGACAGGTTTTTTTCGTGGTCATTGTAACGGGACAATCTTGACAGGGTGACACAATTTCATGCATTAGGGTGACACAATTTGAGGCAACACTGAAATGCAACTTTGATATCTAACTTATGTGTACAATAGAACCCAAGTATGCATTGTGTGAGTACCACGTGCGTACATACTGTATACTACGTAGGTAAAGCCGTACCGTGAGGAAAGGCCAATCGTTAAATCCATCTCTGGAATAATCTCTTGGTCTTTTTGCAACCAGGTTGGACCTTGTACCACTGGGAGACACCAGGACGATTATAACATCCCCTCTCTTGGAAGCAGCCAGGGTCACACGTGCTTGGACGTGCTCCAGGACCTGAAGAAAGGAGATTGTGTGCAACCGTCCAAAATTAATTTATTCAACACACAGGGTAAATTACTGCACTGTTGGTACCTTAGGACCTTCTTGTGCGCATCCTTTAACGTCCAGCGTGGTCTTTGAGACGGTTTTGGAGGGGACGATGAGGTCCAGGCGGTTGGCCAAGCGGGTACACTTCTGTTGAGCAGGAACGGGCTTCCACTTTCGGGCCAGTCGAACCTGACAAGAGGCCAAGTGCAAAATTGCGTCCGAGTTCGTGGCTAAAGAAAGTTGTCCATACCATGCAGCTTGCATCCATGATGCCGTATCCGAATGAATGTGAAAAGTTCCTTCCCACCGCATTGACGGACCAGTCATTTGCTTTCAGGTTGGCATTGTGGGCGCATCTCACAGTCAGGTGCTGGGCATCTCGCCAGGACAGCTCGGGGTTCACTTGCAGGCACAGAGCGATGATCCCCGCGGCCAACGGGGCACTGGCGCTGGTACCGGTGTGGGAGGAGGTACAGATCTGTCTTAAATCCGTGGTCACCACCTTGCGTTCACCGGCAGAGCCAGAACTGTACGTGGACGCCAGAGTAGACGCGCATGCTTCGGAGTACCTGCAGCAGTAGCACATTCGTCACGTCGCGTGGCTTTTCGCCAAGGATAAAGATTGTTCAAGACTGACCATGGTATGAGGCCGTGCTCGGTGGCTGAGCTGATGGAGAGCGTCCAGATGGAGTTTGTGTAACCGTCGCAGTTGCAGTTGTCGTGATCCCTGCCACCGTTGCCTGACGCCCACACAAAGACGTTCCCCTTGCCATTGCGGCCCTTAGTGATGCCCTGCAGAAAGGCCCGAGACGCCAGTTTTCCCGGGCCGTCTACAGTCTTGCCGTCGTCGTCCGGGCCCCAGCTTGGACAGAGCGAGTTTCAAGTTGAACATCCTTATGAGTGTCCTGCTTTCACAACAGTGCGTACCTGGCGGAGTAGATGCTGATGTGCTGATTGTTCAGTCCCAGCGACCTCGCCTCAACCGCGTCTGTTACGTCGCCGTCCAACATCCTGACGCCGCCGATGCCGGCCTCGAACGCGATTCCCACGGCGCAGTTTGAGTTGTTGGCCGTAGCAGCCACCTCCCCGGCGCATCGAGTCCCTAAAAAGAAACCGCCCGAAAAAACATTATGGACCTGCAGGGGAGACAAGTGGGAAGACAAAAATATTTCATGAAAATTTGCTTCACATGCCAATGTAGTAGAGCATTCTGCAGTTAAAGACACATGACGGACGTTAGAATTCACGAAATAATTTGCTAACGCCAGCAGGAAACGACACGTGTGATAAAATCCCAATGGATTAAAGAATGTCTCCAAAATTTTGCCACGCGAGCAAAATCGAGCGAAATGCTGAAGACGCAATAGGGAAGACAAAGAATGATCGTACATAAAAAGGCTTGGTCAAACAGTTACCGTGTCTGTTGGAGTTCATTATGTCGTATCTGGGCGTGGGGTCGCCGTCATTCTCGTTGACGTCGTAGCTCGCCATGGGGTCGTAGTTATCCCGCAGGTCCGGATGCGTGTGCTCTATGCCGTCATCCTAACAAAACACTCTCTTCAGCATGACCCAGAGACATTATGAAGTTACCAAGCATTCGACGAAATCTCACCAATATCGTGACTGAGATTCCTTTTCCCGTGGCTCCCTCCATCCAGGCCTCCTGTACATTCATGTCGAGGCGATCACCTCGGTTCAGGTACCACATTTGAGGCCATCTTTCAAAGGAAAACGAAGAAGAAGTCACATTTCACGCTTGAATTAGCTAACAGTAAAAAACTTTCGCTCTCCTCAACAGTTAACTCACATCATACGTTCAAGTGTGATAAGGTTTGAGAGATGACTGGATGCTACGAACCATGTGCAGGGAGAGCGAATGAGCTTTAAATAAATCGACTCAGAGCTCTACTGTTCGTGCACGGAATCGAGTAAGATTTACAGCAACAGAGAAGAAAATTTGTCAAAATCCAGGACTCAGAATTGGCTGAAAAACTATTGATTCACGACCAGAAGAAAAAATGACAGCATTCATCGCATGGAGGAGGGACTGGACGCATGAAAAAAAATTGCCGCGAAAAATGAGGGGTTGGACAAACTTTTTAAAATCAATTTATAACACGATTTTTTTTAAAAAAAAGGGTAGAAATAAGTGAAGCCTTATCCCATTCTCATTGGTTTGGTGACAGTTTGGGGGCTTGAGCTTAAAAGAAGTGTCCCATTGGATCTCCATTCAATGTTTTTATGTGCTTTAAAATGTCAAAGGAACTCTTCTTTTCAACCCAAAACTTGATGTCAGTTTAACACACTTCTGTCCAAGTTGCTCTGAAGAGGTCAGACACCATGCGTCACCACTACGCTCGTTCAAAGTCGAATAATCGAGCTAGTTGGCACGATCCAGGTGCACGGCCAAGCTGTGCGCAGACATCCACGAGCCCCTTTGTCCCACTTTCTGTCAGCACACAATACACATGCAGATGTAGCGTATGTGCGCATGCACGCGTACGTACTTAGCGCACACATTGTAGCACGTACGGCAACTGGAAGCAGACGAGGCTGTGCCAAGGAACGCCAGTCATCTAGTCTCAAGTGACGAAAAATTGATGGCCTCATCGTCGATGACAGAGCGAGGTATCAAGTGTAAGAGGAGAGGATGTCATAATCATTTGCTTTGAAAAACTGCGCCCACATTTGCGTGTCAGACGACGATGCAACTTGACATGCAAATGTGTACTTGTGTCAATGACTAGAGAGAACGAAAAACGCTCACGACAAGACCGTTCTAGGGCGACTGCTGAGCTCTGCCTACTACTACTACTACCATCAGTCACACTGGCAACAATAGCGCTATCATTGATAATAGAAGTGAAAATAGCTGTTACTGCTAAAAACTTCTAATGGTAAATAACAGCATTGACAAAGAAAAAGAATAGGTAGTGATGCTCAGCCTGCTGACGTCTCCAATCTGCTGGACTTTCTTACCTTGGGTCGTCGAAATGGAGGGCGTCGTCGTAGTGATCAGGCACGGGGTTCTGTCTCTGCTGGCTCGAGCTGGGCTTGAGTCGCCACGCGAACTGGCGCTTCGTCCTGGAGAGCGTCTTTTGTTGCCACGCATCTGTGACCTCGGGATGCGCCGCGATGTCCAGCTGGGCCGCGGCGTGGGAGGAGACCGAGCGCTTGCTCACGCGAGGGTGGGAGAACAAGTACGCGTTGTCGACGATCTTGCCTGAAAAGACAGACATGTGGAGTTGTAACAACGTGCTGGCGTGAAGCATCCACAGCATCGAGAGTACAGACCCATCATCACTTGGACAGAGCAGCATCGACTCAAAACTCTGTTTCTTTCTTAATAGGCGACAAAATGTTTACAGATTCTGTCTAGCTCAGTGTTTTTTTTCAAGTAGCTGCACTCAAGCCATAAACTTCTGAGTCACTTTCTTGATCAGCCTGATTCATGTGAATCCTTTTCTCGCGTATCAACATTTACACTACTCCGATAAGACAGAGAGACTGAGGTAAAAATGATTGGAAATTCCCAGACGAAACGATTTGGACTGCCCAGGTTGTTCAGTCTATGTGCACGTGCAGGGTGTGATGCAGAAACTCACCCAGATTAATACATCCCAGTTCCCTGGCCACCCTGTCGGCTGCCTGATCGCCGCCGTCCAGTTCCACAGCCCACTGGTTCAAGTAGTGTCCGCTGGCGTCTGCCACGAGCAGCGACCACACGAGCAGCAGCGCCACAGCCTCGTGATACCACTGAGATCGTCGGCAGTGACAATTTGTTGCAATCATGCTTGAGATCTCGTCCGACGCTGTGTTTGTCCAGAAAGAGGAAATCTTTTTGTTGATGCTTGTTCGTTATATCATCCGGCCTTTGTCACATTTCTCTCTCGACGCACTGTCTTGAGCCGTCCCTGAGGACGTCTTGAGGTCCTCCTCCTTCCGTCGCCTGATGCGGGATAAACCCCACGCGGACGCCGACGCCGACGCGGACGCGGACGCGCACGCGTCGACGATAGCGCGGGTACGTGCGCGTGACTTAAGGAGGGATGCGTTGTGTTAGACCTTGAAAGAAAGCACACGCAGAGTAAATAAATGACCTGCAAACAAAACGTGTGCAGGTGTGAAGTGATCAAGTATCACATAGAGCACAAGGCGGACACCGCCTGGGGAAGAGTCCACGTACTCGTATTCATGCATATGTACATTATTGGCAACTTATATTCTGGACACACACACAAAGGTTGCAATACGATCCTTGCCTATCTGACTGTTGAGCTATAGAAGTGACAATATTTTTTGTTACCAACAGTCTTCTTGTACAAGTTCAACATAAGCGAAATGATGTCCCGGAGAAAAGTGAAAGGTGGACTTAAGTGTCTCCCTGATGTCTCCCATCCAGAAATTGCAGTACAATATGCCCAAGACGATTTCCTAGCCTTTGCACAGGTACATATGCAGACGGCGATAACTGATAAGAGACCTTTGCTGTCGCAGTACAGCACCTGCATACCTATCTTAGAAGTAAACATGAGTAAATATCGATGAGAAATCACAGCTAGCAAGAACCCCTTCCCGTCCCTCCTCGCTCTCGACCTGTTTTTCCTACTTCTCTTTGTTGACTTTTTCATTTTTGCAGGTCTCTCAAAACCTTGCTCCAGTGACATTACGGTGAATGAGAAAGTTCGCCGTCCTCCGTCGCTCGTAGCTCGCCAAGTGGGAGTATGAGAGGACACACAACACTGTCGACGTCGAATATGCAGCCAACTAATTCACCTCACTTGTAATAATAACTTTTCGGCCTCTCTCTCTCACCTGTTTTTTCGCCTGAATCCGGTAGGTCACAAGAGAGAAGCCTCTGTGCGTACGTGCGTGCGTGCGTGCGTGTGTGTGTTTGCAAGACGTTCCACTACGTACTGTATGTGCGCAAATCTCGCTCTGTCTTTCTCTCTCTGGCTGGAGCCTGAGCTGTAGTAGGACTGGGTGGCTCCGTTGGGTTTAGAGGAGCTGCTCCTGCTGCTGAGGGCTCCGGCCGCAGCCGTCCGTCCAACGTGGCTGCTGAACACCAGCTGAATGAAACCCCAAAGCCACTACATACAGTGAGCTGACTACATACGGCTTGTGGTGCTGCGCAGAGTCAAGTGCGCTCAGATGGCCGCAGAGCGGAAAGGCGCAACAAGTGCTGGACTTGGCCTTTGCGCCAGCGCCAGGACGGAGCGAACCATTTCCTGCCCAACCGTGTGGAGCAGAGAATGGGCAGTGTCGTTCCGCAACAGCTGCTTCGTGCTGAAAATCCAGCTGGGTGGAGACAAAAAGATGGCCGAATCTTTCGCACTGGGGAAGGAATCTGAGACGGGGTAGGAGGAGGAAGGGGGGGGTTCCGCCTCTGTCTCTCTCTCCTATTTGGCCAACTCATTCTCCCTCCAGCACAGGTAGAACGCGGGCCCTGCTGAAGCTGATGCTGCTGCAGTTGCTGCCTGCTTCGATGCAGTCGCTGCCACAACTGGAGTATTTTGTAGCTCGTCCAAAATGCCAAATGCCACGGCTAGAAAAGCCTCACGTGCGTACAGTCGAGCTTCGTTTTTGAGAACTTCAGCTTAGTCGAGGGTCTGGTATTGTCACAATTGGGGATTGCAGAAATGTGCATCCATGCGCTAAGCATTTGCCGAATGTGGTGAGCGCACGAACATCCACAAAAAAGTGGGCATGAAGGGTTCACAAGGTGCAAAAAGTACGCACCAATAGTGTCAGATGGCGGCAGTGGCAGTTGCGAGTGGCATCTCTTACTATATTTTTTCAGCAGTTTAAGTCAAGTTCTAATTGGGGTTGCAACCAGTGTTGGGGTGACTCAAAGTCGAATTTAGTCTTAAGTCGAATAAACCATTCTCGAGAAAATAACATGAAGGTTCACTCAAAATGCAACTTCAGTCAAGGTCTATTTTTGACTCGACTTGAGTTGAGTCAGTTTTTTGGCTAACTTGCCAACCTCGCAAGTAGGAACGAATCCTTATTCAACTTGCCAGGGGCAAAAATAGAGTTGCTGTCAAATACTAGTGCTATATGAATAAATTTAGACCGAATAGCTAAGTTTGCATAAACGTGCGGTATAATGGAAATTTCAAGCAATCGTACCATGATTATTTATGTAAAGATGCATAAAATATGTTTTGCCATCTCTCGTCATGTTCTTGTTGTACTAGGATGACCGTTTTTTTTTTCACCTCTCTAATGGAGGCTGCACTACGATCCTGCAGAGGTGCCCCATCCCAGGAAAGCTTGTGGTGCTGTGGGTGCTGGTCCAAGGAGATCTTACTTGGCCAGGAGGACCTTCTCAACAAAAGATGGATAAACAACTTGGCTGATTTTCTAGTCAAAATTTGGACTTTTTGAAGTGACATTTTTGGAAAAATTACAAGTTTTTATGCTCCTGCAGCATGAGCCAAAATTCCAATCGCGTGTTTTTAAAGTACGGTATGTCTCAATACCGGTCGGACACTTTTTTAAAAGCATATAAATACATGTTAATTGCTTAGGGCAGGAAAAGACCCAATCCAGGGTTACTCCTTCTCTCTGCCAGGCCCCAATCCCGGCAGGGACCCTCTCAACAAACAAACAAAAACATGTTAATTGTTGCAAAACTTAGAAATAAACAACATGAGAGGTTTTCGTGGCGCAAAGAGCTTTTGTTTGGTATGCATGACGTCACTGTAGCTTTAAAAACAATGAAGTTGTGGGTCAACATGTCAGAACTACAGAAAAAAGTCTACATGCAAATTGAGGCTGGTGTTGCTCCGACTGTGATCACACACAACATTGGGATTGCCAGGAGCACGGTTTACAACATAAAGAAGCTGTTCCAGGAGACAGGAGACTTTGTCCGGTGCATGGCCGGGTCCGGCCGGCCTCATACCACCCATACCAAGGCCATGGTGGCTTCTGTCAAGGTCAAGATTGAAGAAAACCCCAGGAACAATGTTCTCAAGATTGCCAGGGAGTTGGAGGTGGACAAGAGCACTGTGTCACATGTTGTAAGAGCCGACCTGGGCCTCAAATCTTGTGCAGTGGCCAAAGTGCAGCTTCTGACAGCAGTGCAACAAAGAAAGAGGCTTCAGAGGTGCAAATTAATCTTGAACGAGCTGAAGAGAGGAAAGGACAAGGTGCTGATCTTCTCTGATTAAAAAGAAGTTTACTGTGGACTGTGTTGGCAACTCCAGGAGTACAAGATACATCACTAGAAAGCATGAAGATGTTCCCCCACCATCAGATGCATGGGAAAGAGCAAGCATCCACAGTCAGCCATGATGCTGGGGATCAATGAGAGTGACAGGAAGGCCTTTCCCCCCAACTGGAAAAAGGACACCTTGGACACCACAAGTACATCTTGTCTCACAAGGTCCGCCCTATGCTTAACAGCACATATGGGGCTGGAAACTTCATGTGGACACAAAGTGGGGCCCCCTGCCCATACCTGAAAGGCCACACAGAAGTACCTGGAGACCAAGTTGGGGTCAGGGGGGTTCTGGTCCAAGAAGATGTGGCCTCCTTCATCTCCAAACCTGAACCCCCTTGACTACCATGTGTGGAGCACCATGGAGAACAAGGCCTGTGCCTCCTACCACAGCAATGCCACAGAGCTGAAGGCCGCTGTGGAGGAGGAGTGGGCCAACATGTTGGCCAACACCCTGAAGTATGTGTGCAGCAGGTTCAGGGCCAGGGTGGAAAAGTGCATTGCTGCAGAGGGAGGAATTTTTCAGAAGTGATATGTCTAATATAGTTCTTCTTTGTTCTTAAAAAGAAGTAAATGTATTATTGAAACATTATCCCAAAATTTGCTTTAGTTTTATTTTTAATAAAGTGTCCAAGCGGTTTTGAGACGTACTGTCTGTTGCTGAAACTCGGAGTGGAGTGATCGACCCAACAGGCATTTCAACAAACCAAACTGAATATGCTAAAATGAACCAAACTTGTCTATCACACGCAGGGCTTGACTAACTATAAAATTTTTGGAACTTTGCTGACTGTATCCTAGCTTGGTCACCTAATGCCAAAGGATGAAGATGGAGTCAAATGGTTTTTTTTTAAAAAAAAAGGAATAGTATTTTGGCAGGGGCTAAAGTATGGGACTAGCAGCTAAAATGAGACCCAAAAGTTGTACATAATTCGCAGCTAATTGTCTCAACTGCCATTATGATTAAGAGAAAGCTAAATGTGTACAAATCATGGCAGTAAGAAGTATGTGACAGCAATTCTCAGTACCGTATTATTTACCATAAAAGCAGTATCTTATTGATGTGTCAAAGCAGCCTTGGCTTTTGGCAGGATGCCTCTGCTTATGGTTTTGTTCAATTGGCACGTTTTTGGCACTGCAGGGTACAGACAGTACATCATTGCAGGTGAATTTGGCTACTCTCAGTGGCCAATGTGGTGCCACCTGGCTGTGCTGCACAAGTGGAAGGTGTCGACGGAGGTGGGGGCTTGGTACATGGCCTATGATGTGTGGGCACTGGTATCATTTGTGCCAGATCTTTGAGCTGCGTGACTAGAAGCAGAGCTTCAACAGTATTTGGGCGTGGAAGGTCATCAAGAGTGTCATCATTGGCACTGCCGGTGAATTATAACTCAGACGATGACCCTGGTGTTGTGTTGGATAGCAATATAACCAATGAGGAGTGGATGGCGTTCAAGACTGACCAAGTGCTATGGAGGCAGGAGCAAGGCAAAGCCCAGTTCTGTACATCCGAGCCTGGGACGTCGAGTGTTGCCATTCCAGGGAGTCGGTCCCTCAAGCGCAAGGAGGAAGTAGAGCCAGATCCTTCTGTGTTATGCTTGAGTAGAAGATCTCAAGCGTGAATCACTTGAATGGACTGAGCTGAGTGCTGAGCAAAAGAAATGAGAGAAAACCACTGGTTTCCCTTTATCAGTGCTGCCGAGACTACCTGTCCTAGTAAATGCCGACTTCAACCTCGTGACTGACTAAAATCTAAATAAGGGCCAGCTGTGAGACGATGACTGTGGGGCCGACCAAGAAGTGCTCCGGACAAGCACGGAGAGGGCCTTCGACTGTGACGAACTCTGCATGATCAAGGACAACTAGACGAGCATCGACATCGCCGACCTTTTCATCATGGACACGAACAGGGTGGACTAAGCGTGCGAGAAGTCGTATAGTCGTTTCGGCATTGCAAAGTAATTAATGCTCCAGCTCACCCCCGGTGATGGTCACAGATCGTTCAACTTATGTGTTAACTTCGTGATATGTGTGTATTAACAACCCTCACTTTCTAGAGATTAAAATAAGGATCGACCTACTTCAAATCAGCCTCCAGGCATCATTCAGCTCAGTAAGATTAAGTTGAAGACACACACTCTCTGTTCTCTGTTCACAAACACCTGTCGTCAGTACTTAATAAGCAAGACCTTGAGTATTAAAGGCGGGTCAAATTTGCATTGAAATACGTTAATTGAGAGCTTCTCCAGGTCTGTCCTTGTCATCGTAAGAAGGAGTGGAACTAGATTTCGTCGTTTCACGATCTAGTGCGTACGGACATAAGAGGACAGCATGCCAATCCCAAAAATATTACAAATGGGACGCAAATGTTGACCTCACGTGCAACGCATCGCGGAAAAGTAGTGTATGATTCTTTTTGCGAAGTCTTTGCTAAGTCTGCCTTTTAAGGTAATGTGGATTTAGTAAAAGCTATTTTGTACCCTAACAGTTTAAGAAGAAAAAAAAAGGTTTCCCTCCCTCACTGTAGGGGGGACGCTGGATAAAGAAGAGCCTTCTCCCAAGTTGTCTCGCTTATGCGGAGTGCACTGAATCCTAAAAAGCCTGGCTATAAAGCACGAGAGGCTTTGAAGAGCATTGCACATTAGTTACTTCATTATATAAAATCCCCGAACCGAACGGTTCATGTGACTGTTGGAGAAAGAAGTGGACAAGTGCTTGTCCTCGCTTGGAACCTGCTAGAAAAGTGACGAACGAAGTAATACAAATATACACAACAGGGGATGAATTTGCCCTCTCCACGGTGCCTCCTAAGTTGCCTGGATCCAACGTATTGAGCTAGTTCTAAGCTTTAGGCAAGACTCTTGCTCTGACTCTTTTATTGACACCCCTTCCCAAGCATCGCAGTTCTCGACTGCAAGCATCGACAGATCTTCTCTTGATGTCATCCATGTCACAAGTCAAAGTACTTGACAGGACACTGCTGTTCAACATTTGATTGTGGCAAAGCTGCCAGGGAGATCAAGACGGCTCTTGTACCATGGGAAGCATGGGAAGTAGGCAAAAACTTTGTCGGTGAGACCATTCAAGGGCAACATGAGTTTGGCACAACAAAGGTCGGATCCTGGCCAGGTCATCCGACTAGTAAACCTATTCATTCCTCAAGTCATGAATCGTCATGAAAAGTGTTGTCATTAGTTCTGAGTCAGAAACCACTGCCATTGACAGAACGATCTGGCTCGTGACCACAAAAAAGGCCCCAGGTGCACGTCAATTCTGCTTCAAGAGGGCCTGAAGGTTCACAGCCATTATTGGCTCCGCAAGGCTCGAGTCTTGTCTAAAGCAACTAACGCCAACAGAAGAGCCAGATGCCACAACTTCCTTAACCGTGTGCGGGATGGCCGGATGCCAAATGTTTTGGTCTCCTCCCACGAGACGCCTTTCACGGTGGAGATACCGCTCCTCACCGCGACAGCTTGGTCGATTCAGCTTGGTCCTTTTGCAGCTTGGAACCAGATATGTGGCATTTTATGCCTCTTGTGTCACATTTGGCTTCGCACCACAGGTTGATTGCGCTCCTACTCAAATCTGAACCTTCACCTTTGAAAGTGAGGGAAAATTCATGAAGACAAGGAGAGGAATCTGAATTGAATCTTCCGTCGCAAATCTTGGTCATCACGGTCAAAGCATATCCGTCGACAGCACCTGGAGGAGCAGCGCGCTCTGTCCACCTGTGTCCCTCCTCCTGAGTGTGCAGGTCTGTCATTCGGCCATGATGATAATTTTGCGCGCGAACACGAAGTTTTTGGCATGCAACATGTCCGGGCTGGGTCCAGAGGATTGCCATCTCTGAAAGGGACCAGCAGCCGCCACAGAAAGTTTCCGGAGAAAAAACCACTGAAACAGGTGGAAAATGGTGCATTTTGGCATGGTGCATTCTAAGCATAGCTGCATTTTTCTGCGCTCTAGCGTCAGAATGGGCAGTAATAAAGTCGCATATGATGCACCTTGTCAAGCACTGCCATTGTAACCGATTCCACAGGAAGATTCCACCTCAAAAGCTCTCAATGCAGTGTGGGGAGCCCATTTTGTCTCACTGACATTACTGTATTGCAATTTTCAGTTTCCAGTTTGGCATCTGGAATACGTACTTTGTGGTCCGACTACATCTAAAGAGTTTTGAATTTTGTTGTTTTTATATTTTCCTGTGACTGGAAGGAGTTGTGTCTGAGAAAAGGCTGTCAGAGCATCATAAAAGCAAGCTGCTGAAAAAAACCCAATACCTAACCAAGCACCTTCTTCAAGTTCTTGGGCATGACTGAGGGTGACCAGCAAGCCGTCATTTTGGTCATGCTCATGCTTGGTCAATACGATCGTGCATGACCAAGGCTGCTCCAGTGCCACAGTTTATGCCATCAAAAAAGACAAGAGAATGAGTTTAGCCGAAAGTGATTCATTTTTAAGCTTGTTTTTAAGCATCGTGATTGAATGCTCAGAATGCGTGTAATGTTGCATCAATGCCAAGGGGTCCAATTTTGAATGATTGTCAGATCTGCCTATTAAAATCTCTTCGTACCTATTAAAATCTCTTCGTGGCAGTCATAAGAAATAGTCTTCAGGGTATCAATGATTTCAGTATGATAAAGTTTGTTAGGTTGTACCAAAATTGGTCAGGAATGTAGACAACAATGTTGAAGTGAAGACTTTCAAGCCGTGGGCAACACCTACCGACAGCGTTTTGATTGGCGAGCGCGCTCACACTTGCGCTTAACCTTGACTTTTAGCGAGTGGAGCGGTTCATGCAACAAAGAGCCTCCTTTCTTGTTCTAGTTCCTCTTCTTGTCCGCGCTGGCGGAGGCAACTTCATGATCGGGCCAATGCAGAGTCTTGATGACAGCTTCGGTTCTATTCGTTGACTTCTTCTGGCGTCAAAATTGCCTAGTTCGTTGCTACTGTAGGTGCCCAGCGGACTGTGAAGCTGGAATGCTGAAGAACTTGGCCCGAACTGACCTTTGGCTTCGAGCTTCAAGCTTTTGCAGAACAAAACCAAGTGGGCCCGTAGAAGCAAAAAAAAGCTCGACCTGGCCCGGTCCTAATGAGCTGGACAACGACATTATCATTTCTTCACACACGAGAGACTTCTGCAGTTTATTTCCTTTCAAGTATGCTCGCCTGTACAATTATGTCCACACTTACGCATGTCTCGATCAAGACCGTTACTTTCTGTATACCGTGACTTCGTAGCCAAAGAGCTGCTCTTCTTGGTTGCTGATTGGACCACACAGAGATCTGTGCGAGTAGGCGAAGACACACCATATTGAGAGTGGATGGCAGCTTGCTACATCACGACATACCTGATCTGTTTATCATGAACCTGGAAACCCAACGAGAGCTCCGCGATCTCCTCCTTGGAGCGATGAATGGAGATGACCTGCGGGCAGGTCATGCTAGTCATGATTCCGTGACGCTGCCATGCGCACAGTATGACTGTCAAAGGTACAAACCGGTCCAGTGTAGCTCCTCTGCGCGGAGTACTCCTTCCTGGCGTACTCGGCCTCTTTGAAGAGCTGGATGTTCGTCTGGAACTGTTCTGCCTCCTTCTCGCTGCCCAACAGATACATCCAGATGTGCCAGTCTGGTGGACTCCTCATGCACTCCAGGAAGAAGTGGCGACCTTCGCACACCAGCTCGTTGGCGACCCAGGTCATCCTGTCGGAAAAAAGAGAGAGGTTCTGATCCACTGAAACGCATCCGAAGTACTGTATGTAGAGCATGAAGAGGCTACGTCGATGCTAAAGAAGACCACATCGAGGCCTGATGTGTTGTTTGACGTAGTTATTTTACTAGATAGGATCATTGATGGCATGTACGCTATCTGTACGTATTGATCTTGATGAAGTTACTTGCTTTGAACTTTTGTAGAATACTGGCTCTTTATCGATGTTGACGTAGCTGGAGACGAGGTGGTTGGTGTCGTTGCGGCAGATGCGGTCCCGGCCCTTGGTGGCACCGTCGTGTTGCTCCTGCATGGGGACATTATCAGGCACAAGTACTGCAAGTCAAAGATTACGCACTTTGATGTGTTCCAATAGTTTCGCATATGGCGGCTGAATCGGGCAGGTGAGCGAAGGGCATCTGGTGGGCCTGAAGCGGCACTCGCGCTCCTCGTGGTACTCCATGCTGGGCAGGCGATACTTGCACCCCGAGGAGGTGAACCGGCACTGGACGGCGCTGCCATCCTTGAAGGAGAGGCCTGAAGCAAATGAAATCCGCCGTGATGCACGAGTAGGGATGGTTGTTTCAACAGCTGCACGTGACACCTCAGAATTAAACATAAAATGAAGGATTGATATCTTAGAAGCCACACAATCTTAAAAAAAAATGCTCAATAAGCAGATCAAGAAATTTGAATTTTTCCAACATGATTTTTTCTTCTGTTTGAATTTTTGCCAGTTTTGAATAATGAAAAATACTTTGGCTCGTAATGAGTACTGACTATTTGTGTGATTTCAGTGACAAATGCCAAGAACGCCCACAGTTACGCTTTTCCAGGTGCCTCAATTTACGCTGCACCAGGTGAGAAACAGTGTCCAAATCTTGCTTTGTTTGGTCACTTTCTTCACCTTTGCGCCGTCGTTGGAGATGGGGTGAAAGCTCCTGAGCAGGAAGCTTCCTTCGACTCATTCATGCACTTCTTCTTCAAAGACAAGTTTGGTATCAAGCATCATCCCATCAGCACCTACACAATGCGATGCACTTCAGAAGTTTGTCTTCTGTTGGCATCAACTGTGGAGGCAAATGATAGGGACAGGCAGGATCCTCATTGTTGGTCGAGTATTCTTTGCTACGTGAGCAAGCCAAGCCTGTGTGTACTACAGGCTGCAGTGCTACAGTCCTGTAGTGTTTCCCAATCGAGCGGGCCCGTCTCGAAACTCAGGCTCGAATGCGAAATCAGCTTTTTAAAATTCAACTTTTCGTTCAGGGCTTCCCTATTTGTATCTCCTCCGTGCAGGACTTGAACGAAAAAGAAATGGGCAGATTGGAAGCTGTTGTGTGATTTTTGCTTAACTTAGAATGGTAGCACTGAAAGTTATCTTCATTCACAGGTCGACTTCTAAAGTGGATGACCTTAACCAATGAGTGGGGTTTTTTTTTACAGATGAGGCAATGGCATCGTACTTGTGGATCACCTCAACGGCCAGTTTTAGGATAAAATGAATTTGTGAAATGAATTTGCATTTTTGACAAAAAAAATCATGATCATTCGCAAATTTAACTCTGCTCGGCCCGAGTTTCTTGTAACTTTTTCACCCAAAATATTCAAAATTGCTCATGAAAGACATTGCACAAAGCGTCTGAGCAGTTAAGGAGATGTATCACTAGGCAAATTCATGAAATACCTCACTAGAATAAGAACGGCAGCTTCAACTCAGCGGCCTCCCTACCAGGAAAGGGTTCAAACTAAGGATTGTTCTGATATTGGTGAAACATTTGGAGTTTTGAAATTGTTCTCAGAAACAATTCTCATGAAATTAAAAAAAACTCAGACAAATAACTAGTTTTATCCCTAACCAAAAGGCATTTTCTATTTTAAAGCTGAAAACATTAGCTGGTTTTTCTGTTTCCGTTGGCCAACAAAGCCCTACTCAAGCAGCCTTGAATCCTGGCCTCCATCGTCAGTGGAGGCTGAGCGACGTTTCAGTGCAGCCAGATGATTCATCACAAAACTGAGGTCCAATCTGGTGATGATATGATCGACAGTCTTCACCCCATGCTTGCCAACTAGCATCGAAAGCACCAAGGATATGTGGCATTCCTTTTGCATTAGGCACTCCTCAAGTTGTGGCCAAAAAGATTTCTGGTGCTGAGACGATAGACACTGAACAAAAGGTCTCCCTTGCCATTGCGCAGCCCGGAGCCACAATCACGTTTGGAGATTGTGAGTACGTACACGATGACAAAGGATCATGGACTTGCTGAACACGGAAGAGATCGCCCATGATGATCCATAATGATGCTCGTAGTTGCCCATTTGAGCAATCAAAATAGCCTCATTTGTATCCATCCCTATTCGACGCTAAATCAAGCAACTGCCATTTTTATGATTATAGTGACTGGCATCTGCCTGATTCAAAAGAGAGTGCGCTCCTTGCCCACATAGTTCTTGGTAACGTTCAGCCTAATTCTACTTTACTACCTACTACTGGGCAGCTACAGTGGTAGCTGCCCAGGTTCCACCACGTACTACGGAAGTTTCTTCCTATAAGGGTGAACTAGACGCCAACTGAGAAGAACATGACCGTCCAAGCGGCGCTCTGTAATGTACATGCCTGAGGTGCCCGGGAAGGACAAGTCCTCCGGCTCTTCGTCGATTCTTTCCATCTTTCTGATGACGTTGTCCTTCTCCTTGATGGTCCTGTCCCGGTTCTCCAGCTGTCGCTGACTTCGCCGGAGAAGCTCCTCGCGAAGCTCCGCGTGTCTCTCCATGCGCTTCACCGTCTCGGACAACTCCAGATAGGCACTGACTAACTGTGTGGGTGGAGGAGAAAAAGAATGTGACGTGATGACTCTGACTGACTTTAAGGATCTTCGAGACATACTTGTTGAGGACTCAGCTGTCTCAGGTTCATCTCGAGCTCTTCAGCGGGCAAGAAGGGAGACAGCAGTTGCTGATGAGTGGTCGCGGTGCCATTGGACGTGGCGACGCCAGGGTTGGGTCCGACCGTGAGGTCTGACACCCTGGGGACTCCCGGCTGCCTCATCGTCGGAGAAGTCTGCTGCTGCTTGTCCACCCTGACTGCAATGAGGACGCGGAACCTTCACAGGAGCACATGCAAACAGGAGCTTTTCCTTGACAACCACCGCCCCCCTCCCTCCATCGAATGGTTCCGACACTTACACAGTGTGCTAGGTTTGATTGAGAAAAAACCTAAGACAGTTTGATTAAAACATTTGATTTTACATTATTTTTGGGCCCCTATACCCTAAAACAATGTTTTGTCAAATTTTAAGAGGAGTCTCCGAAGTGACATTTTTCTTGAAAATGCTTCCTTGGGGCAGAACATGAGGAAGGTTGCTTTTTTGAATCAATATTCTGCATATAGCCAGTCATTATGCAACTTTTGGTCAAATGAAGTTGTACATAACAAAAAAATAGTTTTTCATAGGGTCACATTAGTGACTTTTTGGCAAAAATCAAAAGCTTGGCTGTCCCATGAGACTGTTGTAGGTTTTTGGTCGTGGGATCTTCAGCTACATTTCTGCTAATTTCTCCTTTCATCTGGATTTGCCTGAGCTGATTTTTTGGTTATAGGTAGAGAAGATATGAGAGCTGCTATGTTCCAAAGGTGAAGTGAGACACTCCGAGACATTCCAAAATATTCAATTTCCAAAATTTCAAATCAAAATTTGACCCATTTACAGTGGTCAGAAATCATATTGTCTTTTTTCTCTTTGAACCACCCATGCCTTGGCTAGTCTAATGCAGAAATACACGAGTCTTTAATCGACAGTTTGGATTTTAGCCCTTGTCAATCAAAGAAAGGTCAATAAAATTAGCTATTTTTGATGGTTTTTACCCAGTTTGACCCACTTCAAGTGCATAAAAGTAAAAAAAAATTAGGGAAGTATGTTTTGGACCCTAATGGTTCATCTCCATGCAAAATCTTCAAAAGTTGGAATTTTGAAATTGTCCCTGGTCTAGCACACTGTGACTTATGAGGTGCAAGCAACAAGCTCATTTGATCATGCGTTCTTAGTCACGCTGCTGACCTTTGGGCTCTGATCGAGCAGCAGCGGTCCTTGACATGCTGACCCTTTTCGAGTCGTGGTGCAGATGGTGCCTGGGGCTGACCACATCTTGACACTTTCTCGGTGTTTTCAACACCAAAATTGAGTGCTCAGGATCGACCGTGTCTTCCTCTAACAAAGCACAGGTTCAAGAAAAGAAACTTCGTCGTACACAGGTGGAAGTACAGCTCATATGCTTGACTCACCTGCTGAATAAGAAGTGGACAGGCGACTCCTGCTCCTGGGAGAGTTTCTCTCGTCCTCCGAGTTGGAGAACGACCCCGCGGTTGCCGGGTTCATGAACTCCCCCCCGGCCTTGGGCTTGACGTACGGCCGAGGCAGGCGATGCGTGGGGGACATGGCTCTGGGGGACTGGAAGATGTGTTCGTTTAATGCGTGAATCACTGGTGATTTGTCTGCCCAGACCACGTACGTACGTACACACGACGGCATCTCCGCCGTCCATTATTAATCTGAGCATCACCTTTTTGAAGAGAGTGAACCTGGGCATAATGTGCAAAGACGTAGTTCGCGAAAGCCTGATACGGGTGTTATTTGCCACCACTGTAGAAAGCTGAGTTGTTGCTGGCTTTTTTGCCCAACCCTTCCGTTAATGTTTCCACAGGGTGTCGTCGATCTTAAGTTTACGCACTCGCACTGTTGAAGAGTTACATTCAGCATACCTGATCCGAGGTGAAATAATACTCTCTGTCTCTCGGTTCCTCGGCCGCCGTCGCCACCTCTGCCGACGCCCCCTGCTCGCTCCCCTCGCCGTCCGCCATCGTTGAATGCAGCGGTGTCGTTCAGGTCGCACCAAGTGTTAGCGTATGTATTCAGGGTGGGTGGGTGGGGATAGAAAAAAGCACACACACACATGTGTTGCTCAGGTGGCGCGTGCTTTGGCTGCTTCGAAGTGATCACTTTTGGGGCTGCGAAATCAACGTCCTCAACGTCCCACTGGACTAGCGAGGCTCCCAAGACTGAGTGAGCGAGAGAACCACCAGAATGTTTTACCTGATGCCACGGTTGGGTGGTTTCATTATGCACCAATCATGATGTTGATGCGTCAGCGTGTACGAGTGACTTCCCCTAGCCTTTACGCTACATATGTAGTGCGTGGGGAGCATGAAGTTCATACGATGCAGACTTTATGGTGCTTGTACACCTGTAAACGCTGAATAGAGAGCCTCGCCATCATCACTCTCACCTACAGGGGACATACGCGTTCGCCGTCGCCCTTGTTAAAAATGCTTTGTAGAAAACGTGTGCGCAACAAACTCCCCGTAGCGCCACAGGTAGGCGGGGAGGAAGTGACACTCCGACTTCCGCCTTTCCCCGGCCGCAGTCGGCGATGATTTGGTGATCTCGTGTCAGAGATACGTGAAAATACGCATCTAAATTAGGCACGCACGTAACTGTTAACGTACGTTCAGGGTGGTGGAGCAGATGAAGTCGGGACACGTGGAGCTTCAGCCAGATCAAAACCGGGGATAACGTGCAGCGTTGGACCTCACCGAGGATGACGTGCTTGACGAGAAGAAATCCGTACGCTTTGTGCTGGGATGGCACTTACTGCTTGTGGCAAAAACTTGGCCAAGTCGACAGCGCACTCGGTGTTTGCTGCAGGCAGGACATTAAAACTATCTTTTGACGCGTCCAAATAATCGTGTGTGTCACAAGAGGCATGTGCGTTTCATCCTACAGGGTGGGTCCGAACAATAGGAGTCCCCTTGACGCAGTTCTTAACGTTCTGCTTCGTTGCCCAAAGTGGCGACCCTTTTGCATCTCGTGCAGTTAGTAAGGTACGTACGGACTTGTGATTTAACGCACACGACTGCAGAATTGTCTTAACGATTCTAGTTCGACTCCGAAAAATATATTAACGACAAAATTTGGCTTAAAAGTCATACATGAGGCATCCCGTACTTGAGCCCATCCTGTGCGCACGTATGTGGATGTGTGATGTGACCCAACATTGGCAATAGAGGTCAAAAATACACATGCGGCAAGTAGAAAACGAAGTAGGCTGTATCCAAAGCCTTCGTCAGTGTTAAATGCAGAAGAATTCCAAAATTTCTCTGTCCACGGCAAAACGTTCACTTTCAGGGCCCAGAGGAGACAACTTCATTTTGATGAAGATCTTTGCCTTGGGGATCTTGGCTCGTGTGTATGCATGGCGTAGGAAAATTATAGCGCTTAAGTTCTGTTGTATATTCCACGTGAATATCAATAAGATTTCGCACATTGCTCACCCATTTCTCTTCTCGCTCACCTAATATGTCTTAGATACTCCCCCTCCCCGACCGGACCTTTCCTGGGGGATAAATCTCTTGGCAAGAGACCTTTGACTACGTCCATAGAGCTCATGTATAGCTGAATAAGGTATATCATACTCTGAGTTACGCGAATACCACCGATGTCAGTATTACCACATATGATTCTCAAATGAGAGAGCTACGTAAATCTCGCCAAATGTGACACACCCGGTAGGCCCTATAGTACAGCGCTCAGTGCAGGTTTCCTGAGAATCCCCGGTGATTGTTTGTCCTCGGTAGCGAATCATGCAGTCCAGATCGCACTTAGCAGTGGATCGATGGCGAGATCGACATGTCCAGATTGTCGACGTCGACGCGTTTTGTTTACATGCGAAGTGTCACCCTGTAGCTCTCTTTTTGTGGCTTCACAGAACCCTAGCAACCTCTCAACCAGGACGCGCGGTTTTTGAGTGCTTGTGCATGACGCCGAAGGGCCTGAGGAGTGACTCCTTCTGGAAATGGTGGCCCGGTGAAATGGTCAGGACTGCCCCACTGAAACTTCAGCAGGGTTTTCTCCCTGAAAAAGTGAAATCTGAAGCATCTTTGTGTAGCACCAAAATGGGCAGCCTCAGCGTTGAACCTCTGTTCTCAACATTGTGCCCAAGTATCACATCTACATGTTCCACCTCAAGACATTGCAGTGCAAAGCATGAGGTGATGCCAGGCTCATAAGGGAAGCGCTGTACAACGCCTCCAAAAGACACTGCACCATTTGTTCTAGTCCACTTGAGTTTGCCAACACATGACCGTCAACAATCGAAGTCCTATGCCAAAAAGTGGATTCGCATCTGTCATCGGAAGTTCGTACGAGCCAACTGAACCCGTGCCAATTCACTGTTCTCTCCGAACTGTTCTTGAGACTGATTTTCCAGCCGTGCCTTCGAACCAGATGACGGGGAGGAGCACAGAAAGTCTTGTGGTCAGCTAAGAAATGGTTTGTTCTGGGGCCCCAACCAGACTCTAAAAATGATCGGCACTGGTCCAGTTAAAGCCTACTTTGAGCATTAAAATGGCTCTTTGACGACGTTTATGCATCAGGAAAAAGAGTACTGTTCACCTTTCAAATGATGGCAACAAGGATATTTGGGCGAGAAACACAATTACACGAGCAAGTCCAAAAAGCGCAGTTTTGTTTAAAAGCACCGTTGATTGTGTGTCTAACTGGAATGTACAAAAAGTTCTTACATCCTCAAGGTCATCGTTGTAAAATATTGTATTTAAAAATGACATAATAACGCAAAGACTTATCAACAGCGGTGTGTTTTTATCCATTATTTCTTCGAAAGTCCTCGGCTCGCTCGCCATCACAGGTGTAGGACTGGGCCAGGCCTGAAAAAAAACCAACAACCATAAACACGTGCAAAAAGATCATGTTGAGATGCTCTAGAGGGTGAGGGAGTGAACGACGACTACTATCGTCATCTTTACCTTGACTCCGTGCCCTGACTGGGCGTCCTGCGCTGAGGCGAGGCCCTGCCCATCGAGGGCGACATGAGCGACGACGTCGACGACGACGACGAATGGTGCCTGATCTTCACCTGCATCGATTCCATTTGCTGGCGCTGTTTCTGCAACTCCACATCCTTGCTGTAGTTCAATCTGCTCAATTCGTCGATTCTGGAAGGAGAGAAAGATCAGTGAAGCATTCATCGAGCCTCAAAACACCGTCTGCGTCTATTTACATAAACAGTCTCCTCAAGTCGGAAGTATTTCACATTATACGTACTCAGATGCGTAAGATTCCCCTGAGGAATTGTGAAATACTTCCGGAAAAGCACGCAGACGTATTTCACGTGTCAATCAAACTAGCATTTACCATTACTTGGGGAAAAATGTAATGAATCACTCATTCCTGTACTTGTACAGAAGTATTCAAATGTTTACAAATGGAAGGGCAAGTCCATTTCTAAAGTCTTGGTACAATATTCCTCTCCACAAAACGTTACGTTGTATACTACCATTAATGATAGAACTACCTGAAGTACCCCGCATTGCTCGGGTTATCATAAAACTTTAAAGCATGAACCCCTGTACTTTGTGCAGCCAATGCCCTAGGAGGTCACTTGAGCACCAAGGGGGATCACCACCACCAAGGATTATTTCCAGTTAAAAAGGTCATACTGGCTACTGACTGAGCTTGATATTGAATTAGGTCGTGACATAAAACTGTCAAGACTTTTGGGGATAACTAAAACACCCTTGTTTTCATTTTCATTTGACCGAAAATCAAGAATGACACGTACAAATCTTGGATCCCCTCTAGCCACATAATTTTCCACTCAGTCTACCAAGTACTGCACAGGACACGTGCGTAAACGTATTCGACTTACTTCGCCCTGAGTTCCCTGATCTCAGCAGTGTTGTCGACCCAGGGAATGGGGGTGCTCCTGGCCGTGCTGGCCCTGCTGGAAGACTCCTTGTGCCTCTCGTACTGGCGCATGACGTTCGACAGCTTCAGCTGGAGGGTGTCGCGCTCCTCCAATAGCTACGAGTACATTAAACAAAGAAAGGCTTTACGGGGGGGAATTCTCAGGCTAATTCAGTATTACCTTGGTGACTTCCAGTGTGAGCTCTTCCACCCTGAGTTGCAGAGCACCTGCTGATCGCCAAGCCTGAGCTCGTCTAGCTCTCCACGAGCTATTGTCTTCTTTGCTGCTGTCTTCTTCTTGGCTCTCCGTCTCCACCAAGTCGTCCTCAACGAGGCTTAAGTCAGTCAACTGCTGCTTCCAGCTCTCCATCTGCAATGATCCGGACTAACACTGGCTGATCGGAACCTAATCCAGCAAAAAAAAGCAAACCTGATTCGTCAAGTGTCTGTTCTCCCGGACCGACTTCTCCAGGTCCTGCTTCAGCCTGTCATTCTCAGACGCCAAGTTGTCTACTTCGACAGCAGAGTCGAAAATCTGGCTGATTTCCAGAGATGTTGACCTCATGGAAGTTTCTGGAGTATCAGCAGTGGCGGAGCCAGCGGTGGGGGACGGTGATTCGATGTTGGTCTTACCATAGAAGAGCTTATCCTCAGCTCGTCGCAAAGCCTCGTCTTTTATCTACAGAAATATTTGTATACTTACGGTATAGTCCACATTTGAGCATTAGTTCTTTTTCGTGTTATACCTGAAGGTCTTGTTCCAGCTGCCGGACGAGCTGACGCTCTATTGTCAGTTGACGCTGAATTTCTTGAAGTTCTGGTGCTCCGCCACCTTCTACCTGCTGCTGCTGCTGATATAAAGCCTCTTGCTGCCTCTGGACATGATTCTTCAAGGCTCTGATCTCAGCCTGCAAGTTATGGTTAAGCTCCTGAAAGTCAGCGTAATCTTTAGAGGCCTCTCCTGAAGAGGCCACTGCCGTGTCCAGCTCTTGTCTCAGTCTTTCCACCTCCATCTTGAGCTTTGTGCGCTCAATGTTTACCTCCACCAGCTTGGACTTGACTTCTCTGTAAAGCATCGCGTCAGCCTTGTTGTCTTGGGCCTGCTGCGCCTGCGTGGCGAAAGCATTGGACAGCTCAGCGAATTTCTCTTCCAAAGCCTCTTTTTCAGTTCTTGCCAATTGGGCGACAGAGCGGATGGTTTCCACCTCCTCCTGGCTGTTCTTCAACAGCGCCTCGAGCTTGCTTACTTTCTCTGTGAGTTCATTGATCTCGTCCAGTAGCTCCTGTGGAGGACCTCCAGCTGTCGAAAGCTCTGCCAAACTTTCCTTCAGCTCAGCATTCTGCTCCTCCAGGGAAGATACGTTCATTTTGAGATCAAGAATCTCAGAGTCGTTGGCATCGACGGTTTCTTGCATGTTTCTGACCTTGTCTTCTAACTCCTGCCTCCCCTGACCGGCCTCACCTATGGCAGCGTAGTAGGCTTCGTTCCAGCGGCGATCCAAGTCCAACATTTCTGCCACTTTAGTTTCAACTCCCTGACTGGCCTCAGTCAACAGCCCTTCCTTCTCAGCCAATGTCTCCTCAAGTGAATCTATACGCCCTTGCAGCTCGGACACCTTTTGCACATCAGGAAAAGTCTTCGCAACTTCCTCGGGAATTGATAGCACATCTTGCTCCAGCTTTCGCTTTTCCTCCTTAAGACATTCCAGGGCCTTATTAAGCTCACTGGCCTCCTTCTCATACCCATCAATTGTCCTTTCGAGAATTTCTACCCGTTCTTCCAAATCTCTCCTCTCAGACTCCAGGTCTGCTACCTTTCTGTCACTTTCTTCGGCGCAATGTTCCAAAGTTTCTTTTTCTTCGACAAGAAGGTTGAAAGATTCCCTCAAGGACCCGTTATCTTGTTCAAGCTGACTGTGAGACTTCCTGAGAGATTCGGTCTCTAGCTCAAGAGGACCAAGCTGCTTTCTCAGAGACTCATTATCTCTAGTAACTTCTTGCAGACTCTTTTCAATTGCATCCTTCTCTGAGGCCAGGTTCTTCTTTGCTTCTTCAGCCTCGTTACTGCTTTGAATCAATCTTTTCTCCAACATTTCCTTTTCCGAATCCAATTTCCTCACAGCCACTGCCAGATCAGCAGCATCCGCCTCACTAGCATTCAGTCTCTTTTGCAATGAGTCCAGTTCTTCCTCATCGACACTGCTGGACTCTGGCAAAAGCGAAACGCGATTCAGCAGCTCCTCCAACCGTTCTTGCATTTCAAGCTTTTCATCCCTCAGCCGTTCAATGGTCTGACTCATATCTGCTACCTCAGCCTCCTTAGCTTCAAGGCGAACGGTTAATGTGTCTGTGGAAGAAGAAGAGACCTGACGAGCCTCAATTTGTTGATTCAGCTGACTGATCTCTTCGTCTCGAGTCTTCAGCCTCTCAAAGAGTTCCGCGAGTTCATTGTCCATGTGCTCTCTGGTAGTCGATGCTTCTTGCAGCCGCCCCTCAACCTCCTGATAGGCATTCATGTATTCCTGGAGGCTTTGCTGAAGGGCGTCTCTCTCAGTCGCCTGAGTTTCAGCCCAAACATTCCAGTCCGCAATAGCTTGCTTGTACTGCTCCAGCTCTTGGAGGCAACGTTCCATTTCTAGAGCTGCAGAAGACTCATTCAAAGGACGATGCTCTGATGACTGAACCCTTTGGTCGTCGGTCGCACAAGGCAGTGGTGACGCTCGATCAAAAAAGTCGGTGGTTGAAGCAGCACGGGGCTCTTCAGGGACAGCTTCTTGAGCAGGGAGATCCGTCTCAGAATGACGAGACGTCATCGCCGATGACCGCGTTTCTTCTTCCGCGGCGAAAGATCCGGCAGGCGTTTCTTGATCTTGAGGACTGTCGAATAAGGCTGCCGCAGGCTGAAAATGTGGATTCGTTGATTCTGGAGAATTGAAAAAGTTAGCAGTTGAGTCGACTTCCTCCACTTGTTGCTCGGATGGCAGTGACGCGTAGAAGTTTCGGGGATCAGGGGATGCCGCGGTGGTAGCGAAGAAGTCGGCGGCAGGAATTGAGGCGGCGTCGGCCGCGTCCTGTTGTGCAAAGTAATTTGCTATACCTGGGGCAACTGGCTCTTGCTCTTGGGGTTTTGGGTCAAAGATACTTTCTGCCACTTCTTGTTGCCCCTGAAGTAGCCCTTGGTCTTTCTGCTGAGGATGAAGCTGTTGGTCACCACGCAGATCGAACGATGGAATGAGCCCAGGTTGCTCTTGAGGAAGTTGCTCCTGAGGATGTTGCTCTTGAGGATGTTGCTCTTGAGGATGTTGCTCTTGAGGATGTTGCTCTTGAGGATGTTGCTCTTGAAGAGGTTGCTCTTGAGGAGGTTGCTCCCCGTGTTGCTGGACAAGGTCAACTTCTAGAGCCCTGGACTCGCCGCTGCAGGGCATCAGATCCGGCTGGCCACCCCCACCAGTTGCCGCCTGCTGATAATAATGGTAATATCCGGGCGCGGCAACGTCGGGCTGGGAGCCAGCAGCCCCCGAATGCGTCACATCCGGCGGCGGTCGAGGTTCATGCTGCTGCTGGTGATTATTCGCAGCAACAGCGTCTTCAAGGCTCTGGACTTGAGCCCTCAGTTGCTCTTCCTGAGCTGTGGCGGTCTCGAGAGAGGCCAAGGCCGAGGAGAGTCGTTCTTCCAGTTCAGCTATGCGTTGCGGATGGGTCTGAATTTCTCTCTCCATCTGCTGCAACTTGTCCCGGAGCTCCTGACTCTCCGCCTGAAGTTGATCCCAGTGAGCTTGTAGGGAATCTCTGGATGCTACCAATTCCTTGTTGGTTGATGATAAGTCAGAAATCTCCTGTTGCTTAGCATGAAGCTCTGCTTCATATTTGTCGGATTCCAATCTTAGGGAGCGGAATTCACGCTCTTTCTCCTCCTGGACGTTGGAAGCCCACTGCTCCAGACCATGATAGCGCAACTGGCACTGCTCAAGTTCCGACACTTTTTCATCTAGCTGGTGCTCCAGGTGGCCGATTTTCGTGAAAGACTCTTTCTGAACCTCTCCAATCTTCGCATTCAAATCTCGTTGCAGCTCAGTGATGTTTGACGATAATTCTTCTTGACTCCGCTCCAAACTTATGCATTGCGACTGACGCTGTTGAAGCTCAGAGTTTCTCGACTCCAGCCGCCCCTCCAAGTCACAAATTTCAGAACTCCTAGCTTCGAGCAGATCCTGAAGCTCAGCAATTCGGACCAGACTCAGTCGCAGATCTTCGGACTTGGCGTGAAGCTCACTTTCCAAAACTTCAGCCCGTGAAGTTGTCAGAGCTTCCTTCTGGAGCTGTTCAGCCGCCACTCTTTGCGAAATCTCTTCTCTCAAAACGCTCAGCTCCTGTTCGAGGGCGGATGCCTGGTTCTCGGCAGTCTCACGGTTCTGGACCTCTTCCTAGAAATTTAAGAAAAAGAGAGCTAAAAGAATCCGTCATGTCGCACTTTTTTCAAAATATCTTACCTTCAAGGAAGACTCCATCATCTTCATTTTCTGACATAATTGTTCCTTTTCGTCTACCATAGACCTCATCTCTACCTCGAGTTCGGCAGCCTTCGACTCCAGCGTCTCCCGGGAGATCAACAATTTCTTGTTCTCGTGAGTCACATCAGAAAGACGACGCGACTTGGACTTGGCGTCCTCGGAGAGACCATGCAGGGCTAAAGTTAAATACCAAGTTAGGGGAGACAGACCATGGGACGATTGATAACGTTAGGACTCACATTCTCGTAGGGTCTCTATGACTTGTTCCTGTTCAGCGACAACGGATGGCGATGGTAATTCCTGCAGTTTCGCGCTCAATGCCTCCTTCTCCAACCTAGCAGATTCCTGATTGGCCGCAAAAGCCGCCTGAATGTCATCCTCCCGCTTTTGGAGGACCTCGAATTCAGCCTTGGTGACCGCCAAATCCCCTTCTCTTGCCACAAGAGAGCGCTGTAGCTCATCTGTCTTCTCCTCCAGCTCCTCACAGCGGTTTAGCAGCTCCGTCTTAACCTGGATCCATATATCTTTCTCCTTGTTGGCAGCGGCAACCCAATCCTCAGCCTCCCTCAGCCTCATTTCCAATTCTTGGGCCCTATTTCTCAGAGACTCCATGCGACTTTCTGTCTCTGATTCAACTGCGACAGCCTCCTGTAGCTTCTTCTCTAGTTCTGGGATTTTCCCTGCTGCTACCTCAAGGTTGCGGCATTGGGCCAGGAGCTCAATCTCCCGTCCTGAAAGCTCATCTCTCTCACCCTGAAGTCTGGAAAGTTGAGCCTCCAATTCGGTCCTTTCTCGGGCATTAACCTATTAGGAGAAGCAAATAACGTCAGTAGGCGATCATCATCTATCCAGTGAGACATTCGACTCTACAATTACCATCGGCCAGGAGAGAAAATATTGCCAACTCGAGAATTATCACAAAGTCGAGGATCCACAGTGTAAAATGAACCCACCTCTGCCTCTTCGCTAAGGTCTTCCATCTTCTGTCTCAAACTCTTCCTCTCCTCGTTCCACTCTGCCTGTTCCTCCATCACTTCAGTGGCCTGACGAGACATCTTTTCATAGTTCTCCAGCAGTTCGGCCACCTTGGTCGCTTGAGCTTTGACTTCCTCTTGCAAGTCAGCCACTGAAAACCGATCATTGTCGTCAAATAAAGAACAAAGTAGTTATAAGTAGTTCGCACCTTGTGCGGGAACTTCCACCGGCTGCTCAGCACCCTCAGGTGTGTTGCTTGGAGTGACGACAGTCTCATCCTTTGGCTCAGACATCTGTAAACCGTCTCCGACGTCATTAGAATCAGTGCTGAGTCCAATGGCTCCTCCGGAGGATTCGGAGGTGAGTCTAAGGTTCTCACTCAGCGAGGCGACTTCGTCATCGGCCCAGCCGTCATCGCCCCAGCCATCTTCCAGATCAGCCTCAAGTTCCTGAGGCTGCGGCTGCACCTTTATAAAGACACAGAAAGAAAGAACGTATGTGGTTAACTTCCATCATAAATCGTTCACAATGCTCGTATGAGCAGACATTGTACCTGCAGCCTTTGCGATGGGGTACACTCTACTGTTTCTTGGTTGTCGGGTTGTTGCTGGTCTGGTGAGGCTTGATCAGGACGAGATTCACCTTCATCAGAAAAATCCACGCTCTCCACATCCCAACCTGCATTTCCGTCGCCATCATCACCGCTGGTTTCCTTCAATTCGGCTTTAATTTCTTCTTGATGGTTCTCACTTCCGTCGTCGAGTGCTGGGATGTCGACACTTTCTACGTCCCAGCCTCCACTGTCATCCTCATCTTCGCCGCCAAGAGCAAAACCTTCAAAGGGCACTTCTTCCGACTCTGGACTAAAAGTCGCAGCCTGCGGCATTTGTTTGTCACTTTCCGTAGCACCAATAGTTTTACCGTCACCACATTTCGGATCTGTAAAATCACATCATCCATAAATGAAGCTCGCAATGCAGTGCAGTGCTAGTACCTCACGTAAATGCGTCACATAGCATCGATATCGTATGTCATTAATGCATGGATAAGTTTACCTTCATCACTTTCGGTCGTCCGGGAAGACAACGCCTGGATTTCTGCCACAAGATTTTGCTTTTCCCTTTCGGCCGCAGTTCTCACGGACGTCAACTCTGAGATCAAGTTCTCTTTGTCACTCTCAGAGACTTTTAGCTTATCCTTGGAACCCTCCAACTGCTTCCTCAGGTCGTCCACAATGCTCTCCAGCTGCCGAGACCGATCCGCCAATACGGAGATCCTCTCAAGATGTTCAGCAACTTCCTTCGACTTGTCTGCTACTTCGCGCTGTAGCTTTAGGTGCTCTTCTTCCAGCTCTTGAGTGGACATCTCCTCTTGGGAAGAGCACTGGAAAGCAAAAATGGGAAATAAAGTGTCATACTAGGCTGGTGGAAGATATCACTATACTCACTGGGGGCTTTCTTTGAATAGCATCTGATTGCAGAGTCTCAATCCGCTCCAAGAGCGCCTCTTTTTCCACGTGCGTGGCCTCTACTGTGGCCTCGGCCACTTCTAATCGCGATCTCAACTCGAACCTCAGTTTTTCTTCATCTCGTAACGCCAAGTTCAACTTGTCGTTCAGACCCTGGCAGGTCTCCTCCGTGATGTGGAGCTTGAGCTGAAGGTTTTCAATTTCTACCTTCATGCTTTCTGTCCCCTCTGCGGTCTCAATAAGTTCCCTCGTTTTTGATGTGACTTGCGATTCCAGCTCGGTTAGCCGCCTCTTGAGGGCATCACTTTCCTCCTGAGCTATTCTCAGGTTAGTTTCCTTGACTTTCATTTTCTCGCTCAGTTGGAGTATTGCCTCCTCTCGGTCAGCCTCGTCACCCTGTCTCGCTATTGCAATATGTTTCTCCTCTTCCAGTTCTTTAGCCTTTATCTCTAGTTGCCCCTCCAACTCTGTCACTCGCGACAAATTCTTCTTATTCTCAGTTTCAGAGTTACCTAGTCTAATCTGGATAGCATCCGTCTCTGCTTTCATGATTTCCACGGCGCCTCGTGCATCCGTTAGTTCCGACTTCGCATCAGAGAGCTCTTCCAGCACCTGTGCCTTGGAATTCAGAGCCTCCTGCAACTTGCTCTCAAGACTGGCAACTTCATTCTCTAGCTGAGAGTTCTTTTCTTTAGCTTCAAGAAGTTCATTCGTCGACGTCTCCATGCGAGATTCCAACTCAAGTGACCTGGCCTCGCTTGAGGCATGAGCTTCCTGCAACTTGCTCTCAAGACAGGAAACTTCATGCTCTAGCTGAGAGTTCTTTTCCTTGACTTCGAGAAGTTCATTCACCGAGGTCTCCATGCGGGATTCCAGCTCAAATGACCTGGCCTCGCTTGAGGCACGAGCCTCGCGAAGTGACTCAAGTGCACTTTGGTCGGACTCTTGTCCATCTTTGAGCCTCTCACATTCGGAATTCAATGCTGCTACCTTGTCATGGAGCTCCATTGACAATTTAGTCTGCTCACTTAGTTGCTCTTCTTTCTCTAGGAAGCTCTCTCTCTCCTGGTCCCATCCATCCTTCAGCTTCTCGAGGTCACCAGCTTTGGTCTCTAGCTCCATCTTTGCCGCAAACAATTCTCCATTGACGTTCTCCAGCTCCTGGATTTTAATGTTTTTTTCCTCCAGCTGTTTCTCCAGTCCATGGACATCTAAAACAGGATATATTTAAAGACATTATAGACAATACAAGAAACTGAGCTCAGTATTATTGCTAACCTGATTTGAGATGTTGGACTTCATCGTTCAGAGATACCACGACTTCACCAGAAGACAGCTGCTGAATCTCCTCGGTCATTTTCTTCCTCTCGGCTTCGCGTTCCATGGACTCTCTTTCTACCTGAGCAATCCTCTCTTCCAGAGCTCGGTTTTCCGTTTCTAGGTCGGTGCACCGCGACAATCCTTGAGCAATCTCGAGGTTCTTGGCTAGGAGGAGCTTCTCGAGCTCTGCGATCTGGACGGAATTTTGTTCAAGAGTCTCGCATTTGCGAAGCAGCTCTCGTTCATTCTGCGAGTACATTCTTTCGTACTCTGAGTGCATATCTTGGAGCGTGGAGTGCTCAGAGCGAAGGACGGATAGCTGAGCTTCGAGTTCCTCTGTGGGACGCACTTGTTCCTACAGAAAATATCAAGTCTGGGATCAGTCGTTTTAAAGGGCGTCAGATATTCGTTCGACACTTTATACCTGCAGCCTGGAGTTTAGGCGGTCAATTCTCTCTTGGAAGTCCGCCCTCTCCTCGTTCCACCTATCCCTCTGTTCTTCCAGTTCAACAGCTCTCATCTCCAAGGTCACCTTAGAACGAGACAGCTCCTCGTTGGAAGACAACAAATCAGACACCTGGTGACTTTTTTCGTCAAGCTGGTCCTGCAGGTTGGCAAAGGCTATAAGAGAAGGATACATTTGCTTAGGTTGTCTAGTTCACATTAAAATCAGCTCATGACAAGCACGTGACTCCTGACCTCTTGACTGCCACGTTTCCAGGAAATTGAGGATTGGCTAATGTCAGCTAAAGGAAAAGTTCATCGATATCTTTCTGGCCCCATAACAATAATTGCTATTGAAAGGTTACCAAAATTGTGATTAAGAGAAGTTTTCTGCTTTTACTCGTAGCATTCTGCAAGCGACGACAACGCCTCATATCCCTGCTGCTCCAGACGTTCCAGAGACCGAAGAAGGCCAAGTTGTACTCGTACAGCCTCCGAGCGCTCTCGGCAAAGGACACCATTTCTGGCTTCTCTTCCGAAATGACCACCCTTGGTTCTTTGGATCTCCTGCTGGTCACTACCTCAATGTTTAAAGTAGTCCGCTTCCTTCTGCTCTTAGTGCAGCCATAGTAAAGCGGTGACGCTACGTGAGAAGTATTCTTTGTGCTCTTCATGACGCATTCGGATTCTTCCTGGCGGAAGGGTCTGCTCACGCTGCAGCCGTCAGCCTTGCCGACGACGTCCATCAAGTCGCTCTCCATTGTCCTTGTTCGGTGGCCCACATTCTTCAAGTCGCTTTGACTTCGCACCACTTTGAACGACCCCGTTCTTTTGTGTAGAACTTTCATTGGAGAGCTTCTACAGATGCACTCTTTTTCCCTCTTCCTCAAGGCACGTCTTCGTCAAAGCGGCACACTCGTGTAAATAGTAACGGACTTTGTGGCTCTCTCGTGACGGCGTCCCCATGTTCTCCCGGGCAGACGTCGACTGGCACACATCTGGCGTCACTCTCCAGCTCTCTGGGTTAGTTTGGCTGATCCCTGCAGTGTTTCTGCCACATGAAGGAGGAAAAGTGATGACGTTTTCTTGCGATCACCGGGCCGGCAGAGAATTTCTTTCTCCTTTTTACCTACGCGCATGCGCACTCTAAAGCGCTGGTGCGGAGCATTAATCAGTCTCCCTACCTACGCGGACGAGGGGAAAGACGTCTCCCCCTCAAGTGTCGCCAAGACAATCAGGAGTCATCAGTGAAGAAGGAAATGCTGAGCCAACGTCTGCTTACTTGCTTCCAGCTGGTCCTTCTCGGCCATCGTCTCCATGAGAGATTTGGTCGTCTCTTCCAACTCTTCACGCGATGTGACAGTCTGAGAAGGAGGCCACGACGAACCTAAAAAGAGAACGAATTACTTCATTCTGTCCCGCTCTAGTGAAGTGAATTGGGGTGCGACTGATAGTCTGTTTACAATGTTGAGGCTTGTGACCAGACATGCCCCAAACGAACACGAAATCGCGCCGAACTCCGGGGGAATGTAATAATGCCGACTTTTTCGTCCACATTCTTTTGGGTAAAGTAAAGCAGAAAGGACAGGCCACAAAGTGTTTGGCATTGCTGAAAATAAAGCCCAAAGCAGACGAAAGTCATAAGAAAAACTAGTTGCCCTGAGCAGAGGGCAATTTTTGACCCAAATGAATGTCTGCCCAACGTTGCGTGATTCAGCTGATGAACTTGCCTGCTTGCTCCTCCCATTCCACTATTTTGAGCTGGAGGTTTCCCTTCTCAGCCTCCGACTCAGCCAGCTTGTTCTCCAAGTCCAGGACTTTTGAGGCCAGCGCCTTGTCACCTCCGGACTTCGCAATCTCGTCCAAGAGGATGTCGTGCTGGGTATGTCGGTCCTGCGGTTGGCAGGTGTCAAATACATCCGCATCTAGTACAGGAGTGATCAGTGTATTCCTAACCTGCAAGGCCAACTTCAGGTTCGTAGAAAGGCACTTTCTCTCCTCCTGCGCTTCGTCCCGCTCCTTCGTCAGCGAGTCCACCTCGGATAGCTTCTCTTTTCTTTCGCGGCTTAAAGTCTCTTGTAAGTTGACCACCTTTTCCTGCAACGCGGCGACTTTCGTGCTCAGGTCGAAGCGGATCCTCTCGGCCCTGTTGGCCTCTGACTGCAAGTACTCATTTCTCTTCGCCTTCCCATCCAGGTCAACAGTCATGACCTGCTTCTCCTCCCTCCACCGGGCTTCCTGATCAGCAAAATTGCGCTGCATTTCCCTCATCTGCAACGTGATGGAAAGAACAGTGGCTTTTATTTGATGCAAACGTGCGACTCAACGTTAACCATAGCCTTGACACTTAACTTTACGACCAAGACTGCACAAGGTACCGTATGGGTCATATAATCGAGAGCATGACCTCTGCAAGTGGGTGCGTGCGAAAATTATGAAGTCAATATTACTTACAGAAGAGTTTTGAGAACTCCTCCTTCTACACTTTACGGGATTTACTTCTTCTAAATGTTGTCCACAATGTGCATAACACTCAAGAAAGTTGAGTCAAGGCCATGCTCCTTGCTGGGGACTGGATCATGAATATTGCTGAACAGATCACCCTAACCCTCCACTCCCACTGCAATGTCGAGTGTCTGAAGTCCTCTAGCAATGATATGTGGAACTCCTTGGACAGGGATTGCATAGTCAACTGCTCCAGTGTTCAGGAGAAGGCCAGAGGCTGTAATTGACGCTGAAGGAGTTTTTGAGAAATGAAATAGCATGACCCTCATAATACTTTTCAAAAAAAGCATGTCAAACGTGGCCCTGAACTCAAGGAAGAGCACGTTTAGTTTTCGCCCTTTTCACACTCGACATGACGCACCGGGTGCACAGTACATTGTACAGGCCATGCGTACAGTACGTGCGCATGGGTGCAAATAATTCGCTACGGCGAAACCGTGCAGCCTGTTCCTTTACCTGAATTTTCGTCTCCTCCAGCTCGTCTAGCGTCGTCTTTCCCCTGGCACTTAGATCGGCGCTCATGAGGGACACGGCTTCAGTGCGAGCGCGGATAAGCTCGTCCTTTGCCTTGCCACTTTCCTCAAGCTCCAAAACCTGCTTCTCCAGCTCGAGGTTCTTCTCCATGAGCTCTAAAATCTTTTCCTCCTTGGCGGCGAAGCCCTTGGCGGCGTATGTCTCCATGCTGGCGGCAGAGTCATAGCTCTGGCCCAAAGGAGGGGAACGATTTGGTGACCTAGAGAAACACCGTTGTAGACTAGCGCAAATAGAGTGATTTCCAATTTAAATCTAAAATACCGAGTCATGGGGCTCATAACAAACGGGGAACCTGGAGAGCTGAACTGGAAACTAGCCACCGAGAACTGGTCTTCCTTCATCTGAGTGATAACCTTTTTGAACGGAAGAGCGAATATCAGTCCTGTCTGACATACATGTACGCTAAAGATTACGACGAACCTCATCTCTATTGGCCACCTCCCTCTGGAGGTCCTTCACCAGAAGTTCCAAGTCTCTTATCCTGTCCAGTTCCTCCACCTCTTTCATTCGGGCTTCCTCCAACTGTCTTCGAAGCATTCGAATCTTCCCGGAGCCGCCGGAGGGCACCGATGGCTCCCCAGGGGCGGCATGCGCGGATGTCTGCTGCTTTAGACGAGAGGCGTAGACCTGCGGGCGGGAAAGAGAGAGCTCCTACGCAATGTCCCAACTTTCCGGGAGAATATGCCAATACTTCTACGTGCAGCCTCATTTAAGTGGGGACACACCTGTACCTCTTGCTCTTTGCCCTGAAGCTTGGTCTCGTTCCGGCGGAGGGCTCCCCTCAACTGCCCCAGCAGATCTTCCTGCTGCCTGAACTGGTCCTTGAGACGCGCGAGCTCCATGTCGTCCTCATCATCTTCCTCTTTGGCCTCTCCACTATCGCCGCTGACGCCCCCGCCTTCAGCCCCTGCGTCTTCCTCGCTCAGGATCTCCATTATCTCCTCCGAGGTCTCATCGTCGTCGCCTTCTGCGGGGGCCTCGGAGGCCTCCTTTGAGCCCGGCCACCACATTCCGAGGCCACCACGTGACCCAAGTTGCGGCGACTCAACCTTCGGGGCCTGTCCCGGAGGACTTCTTCAAGCCCGAGTCTACTCCAAAGTTGACTTTCAAGAACTTTTTACTTCTTACAGTTTCCCAGTTTTTCTTTTTTCTCTCCCTTTCTTCCGTCGGTCTCGAATCCACTCTCGGCCCCGTCAGCATGTAGCAATAGGGATGGACAGCAAATCATTCGCAGCTCGAATCATTGAACGCGACCGCTTTAGGGGTCCATCGAGCCATGCATTGATATGGATCTCACCGGAAGAGACGGGGCAAAATTGCAGAAGAAGAAAGTGCTTTGACACCTGAGTACAGAAAGCATTTCCATGAATTATGGGAGTACCAAATAAACACCATTAAAATGGTGAATGCGGCAAAATATAATATGTTTCCACGATTATAAGTGTATGTGTGCACTTTGTTATTTTTCAGACCAAGTTGAAGTGGAGAGAAAACTTAGAAGTGGAACCGACTCGAGCATCATTCTTTTTCAACCCACCCCGAAGCCTCACCAATATCTTTACTCGGTGGGACAGCTGATTTTGCCCAAGTAATTCCACGTCAACCTCTCCCTTGCACAGCAGCAGCTTCTCCTCCTCGTCCACCACTACCTACAGAGCTGAGCGAAGTCAATGAAACCTCGAAGCAACTTCTTTCTTTCAGATGTCTTGCCTGCGTAACAGCTGACTTAGGATAAAAAATCAAAGGATTTCATCTAAGTAGGAAGCCATGCAGTTGGACAAATTAACTACAGGTAGAATTCGGAGGCTTTCAAGCTTTTGCTCACTCGATGCCTGAATATGTATTGCATGGTATGAATGTAAAGTCCTAAAACCCCTAAACCTGTGAATAACTCGAGAACCCGTGAGGGTACCAGGCAACCTTTTTCTTCAGATCGATGCTAACCATTCCACGCTTCGGCCCAAACTCACATTTTTGCAAAGTTTCGTTAAAAAAACACAAAAAAGGCTTTGTTTTTAGCGACAGGTTTATGGGTTTCAGGACTTCACGAACAATATAAGATATCTATGAATAAGTACATACGCATCAATGACCAATAGATATCCTGGAGTCTTCATATCCTACCTGTAAGGAAAGTACATGCATATGCAAAGGACATTCATTATCTATGCATATTAGTCTAAGTGGAAAATTGGGATTCCCTGGGGGTGTTCAGAATGTATAACTGCAAATCATATGAAGACTTGGCAGTCAAATGAAAATGAAAGAAATGAATTTTATCTATGCCCAAATGCATTTGTAGTTGTATAATATTGAAAAATAAGTTGTAATTTTTGTTAGGACCTGCTGTAACAATATTTTTCTAACAAACTGGAGCATGTCATGTTTGATGCGTGATTTTCACCCAGTTTAGCAGCTTCTGGCAGCCACTAGAGCTGAAATCAACTTTCACAGCAAATTTACTACAGTAGCTTACCACATAAGTCTCAAATCAAGCTGGGCGAATGCAACTCTTTTTAAAAACTATTTGGCTATATCTTCATCATTTGCCCTCGGGTAAAAAAAACCAGTCCCCATCACTGAATTTCCGAAATTGACCACTTTTCGACCTAGCCAAATATATAGAACTAGCTGAACCTGCACCCGGCTTTGCATGGGAGAACTCTATTAATCACTCTCTCTCCACGTCCACCACGTACTTCACGCTGTCCATGCGCCTCGACCTCACCGTGCACTATTTTTGTAGTTACTTTTGGAACTGGCTGATCTGGACACTCTCCTGCTCTCCCCAGCTCATGGCAATGATGGCAGCAGGCCACCAGTTGACAGGTCAAGCCCCAGCTGGGCTTGTCGGGTTTGTCCAGCTCATTGTCCCCTTCAACTGACTCCTTCTCTAGCCATAGAAAGCTACTGACAAGTACTGGTGCCACACAGCTAAGTTACACAGGCTTAGCTATACCTATTGGCATAGCTATCTATGACCTATGCTGTAAATGCAACATTCAACCTCAATTTCGGCCTCAAAAGAGCCTTGTAATACAACTTTGCATAGGCTATGTCCTTCTTGTTGACCCAAAGGTCTCGCATGCCAAAAATGAGCCAGATCCGTGAAGAAGTGAGAGCGCCAGAGGGGCACAGACATGCATATCCGAACAGCTTTATTTATAAAGAAGATAAGCACCGCAAAAACTGGAAATCAGCCGAGAACAGCAAAAACCAGCCGCTCAAAAGCTGGAAATCGGCCGAGGACAGACAGACAGACAGCACTCGGACAGACACAGGTACATACGACGTTTATATCTTATATTAGGTAGATGCACTTCTACTCACGAGGCGTGTACCTGTACACACATGGTATGTACATGCGTCAGACACCTACTGTGCAGAGTCTACACATGCAAGATACCTGTCCTGCACTCCATATCATGCATGATATGATAAGAACGTAGGTATAACTGGTTGTAGAATAACGATATACAGTACATCGTATGCATATACTAGGCTAGTTCGAAAATGTCCGATTTCCGTCTTTCTAGGTGGGAAATTGGCATTAGAGCCTGGCAAGTCTCATTTTTCGAAAAAAAAAATGCTCTGGGAACACAGGTGGTCACAGCACTCAGCAGTGGCCACCCTGCCCTACCACGATGCTGCTATAAGCATCTTTTTTGGAGTTTACTGTGTGATCCGAGGCGGCTTTCTTGAATGCAAAATCATCACAAAGTTGCCAACTAAACAGTCGCAACTAAATATTGTGTCAGGAGCCCATCAACATATCATCACATACACTGAGGCGAATTTCTTGACGAATGCAAAGTTGGTGACTGTCTGATGACTACGTCATGATCATAAAATTGTGATCTTCTGATGATATATTGATGGGTTCCTTAAACAATATTTAGGTGTGACTGTTTAGTTGGCAACTTTGCGGTAATTATATGTTCAAGAAATCCGCCTCAGAGATCGGACTTTTAATTCCTTTCTGTCCTAGATGGCTCAAGTCATCGCGCTATGTTGCGTGATATCCCATGAACGATGTTAAATGTCATGTTATAAAAGCATCTCTGATTGAGCTGTCATTTTAGAAGCTAATGGAAGTCAGTGCCTGGTATAAGCACCTAAAATTTCAGCTCAATCAGATTTGCATTTTCTGAGTTTCTTTTGTACTAGGCCTCTCTCTGTGTACATACATCTTGAGTTCATTTTGCTAAAAGCTATGTTATAAAAGTGTCTCTGATGGAACTGATTTTTTTGGCGCTTATACTTGACACTGACTTCTATTATCACCTAGAATGTCAGCTCAATCAGAGATGCTTTTATAGCATAGCATTTTGGGAGTTGCAAATTCAGACAGTGGTATGCACTGTGCTACTGTAGAAAACTTTCAAATTAAAAGTGCTCATTGTAAATGTCCGTTTAGGGAAAAACCTTCTTTTTAAAATCTACTTAATTTGACCCTGTGCCAAAAATCTAGGTTGGAAAAATATGAATTGCCAGAAAAAGTACCTCGTCGAACTAGCCTAACATATACGTACAATTGACATGCTTTCACGTCTAATGAGCTGAATCTTGAAAGTCTCCACAATCATAATATTGCGCTACCCGACTTCATAATACTGGTGTATATTATTGTTAGGTTACTTGTGGAGTTGTAGCTAAATAGGTTTCACTTTTTTGTTACAGGTCCTCATACGTGGACTTCTTAATACGCAGATTATGTAGCCTTTTAAAAAATAAAATAATCGTCAGGAAATGGATTTTTACAGCGACAGTGGCAAATCAAAATGTTCCTAGATAAATGATAGCCCGCCCCAAAGACTAGCAACTGTGAAAAAGTTGTGATTGGTCTCAAGCTGGGCTTCAAATTGCGTGGGTGGTCTCATATTGCGTTTTCTCTCTGTTGAAGTGCATAGAGGCGAAGCTGAGCATTCGGTAGGAGCTGCTACACTTAATCCCACGAAACTTTTTCATTGTATTTTTGACTAAGGACCAGCCCTTTTCCTGCAGATGTTGGTGCTTTTTTTTAACTTTTGCTCTCAAGCTTTGCAAAAATGGACTTGAGCACCCAAAAATTGCGTGACGTAAAGTCAGGGTCGAGGAGATTTTGAAGGCTTTTTGAAGGCTTTTGAAGATTTTGAAGAGAAAAAAAGACATATTTAGAGGCCACCGCGTATCAAGGAGCCCAGATTATGAGGCTTTGCAACCAGTCTACCTACCACACGTAGATGCAATTTCATGCGTGACCTAAAGATACAAATTCAATATGTAGTGATTTGAAGTGAACTGGGCGAACAATACAGAATGCGATGAAATACTTTGAACGTACATGGCTGTGAGCAAGAGCAAGCTTGAGTCGCGCCTTCGGGGTCCACTTATTTCGCCGTAGACATCATTGGAAGGGGAAGAAGGGTCGGACTTTTTTTTTTGCTCACACGGTACTTCTGCACTGTACGTGGCATGCAACACGACGCCGTTTTATGCACAATGTGTGCAACGTGTCAAGGACGTCGTCCACATCTGTCAAGTTTATTTTTGTCAGCTCGGTGGCCACGAACTACTTCAACCTCGAGTTCGTCATCAACCAAGCATCAAGGGCATGGGACATAAATGTCCGTCTTCTACGTCACGTTTTGTACGCTTTTGTGAAGCACGAGGGCGTTGACCAAATAGATGAGCGCCTCCACCAGGCCCAAGATGCCGCTAAAAACCTTGGTGGGGAATGCATCGACCCAGTAGCGTCGATACTGAAAGTAGACATCATCATGCTTTAAATGACGGTCCCTGGATGGTAGAGAGATGAGTCCTCACCACTGACAGCTGGATGAGCAGGATGGTCGCGGCCAAGCCGGCCAGCAACCCAAACACCACCGACCCGACCTTCTCGTGGATTGTGTTCTCCAGGTTCTAAAACAAAAGAACTTCAGTATTTCTCAAACAAGACGCCGGTTCGGAATCACAAAACGATACCGGCGAGATAAGGTTTCCTAAGACGTTGACGATGGTCCCGATGAAGCAGGCGATGAAGATGACGATGAAGGTGAGCTCAGAGTGAAAAAGGTTATGGCGCCAGGTGCCCTTGAAGTAGCTGAAGTTGTAACCTACTATGCCAATGTTGACCATTCCTGAAGGTTGTTAAATAAGGTGTGGTAAGTTTTAGAATAAGCACTGAAGTACTGCTGATATCACTGAGGATGCTACTTTTACCAACGCAAGCCATGACTGAAAATGTCATTCCATCTTTAGTTTGAAATCAATGTTTAGAAATTTAGAAAAACCCTTTTCTACCACTGGAAAACTAATTTTGCTTTAATAAAAGTACTTTGTCAGGTTGCCATCTTGAGTCCCCAACACGAGAAAGATGCGAATGCACAATCAATTGTGGTGACGTCAATGGCAACTTGGTTTAACTTGACTTTTTTAGCTGTAGGCAGTCCTCTTTCTTGCTATTTTATGTTGCTGATGATTTCGATTGAAAGCTAAGGATGCCTACACTGGTGAAACCCGTCTTAATGACACAATAATTCTTAACACTTGAAGGGTTTTATGTTCTACTGAGCTACATAATTGCGTAAACAAAGAAGAGCCTCAGCAGTCCATGCAGCAGGCATGGAGGGGACTCCATCAATGATTATTTATTCATTGCATTTAACTGGGATAGACTCAAATGGAGTCTTCCACGAATTACAAAATACAGAAAGAGATTGAAAAAAGGGATCTACGTAGTTTGATACTTATATTTTCTGTCGAATACTTACATTTTGTAATTCCACTTCATTGCAGATTTTTAGTCTCTACAAATGTATCACACCGCAGTCCCCAAAAGTTTATTTAAGAAGTCTGTTATTCCACCCAAAAAACATCGTCAGTGTTGAGAGAGCAGGTTCAGTGAAGGTCAGTTATTGATGGAAAAGGGTGTTTTCATTGCTAAAGCAGCATTTTCACGACTCCCAAAGAATAAGTCAATATTGGGTGGGCGAGGGCAAACGTATTGCATAAAACAGACATGTGACAATCCAGATTATGCTATGCATTAAATAACTGGTGAGGAGAACTCTGGGTTGCTCGAGTTATAAACAACAGCACTGAAGGGGAGCAGTGCTTTCGACCGCCCTGTACTCAAAATTTTCTCGAACTACACCTTACCCAGGATAAGGACAAGAAAAGTGAGGACCCAGTTTAGTCCTCTGGACTTGTTGGCTAAGTTTGGAGTCTCCATGGCGGGGTAACGGGCGATTCCCGGCTGGAGGGGAGCGATGGTGGCCGGACGGAAATTCATGAGATCACAGGCGAGGCTTTAAAAAAATACCAAAAACGCATATAAAATATATTTGGGTTTAAGTTACTGAAAGTAGGCCTTACCTTATTTTCAGCCTCGCAGTCACTCCAGCGTGAAACTGACACTATATCTGCTGTTTTCTTTTCATATTCAGCGCTAGTGCATGTATTACATGTACGAACATGTTGTAATTACTATGTTATTTTTTGTCTCGGCTTTGTTCTACTGTCAAACAGGGAATATCAGCTCCAACGTTTTCAGAGTGAGAGCAAATTAAACGGAATGAAGCCAATTCACAGCTGGAAACAGTAAAATCTGCGTCATTTCCCAAAGCACGAGTTCGCCCGCAGAAGGGCGTGCAGGACACACACAAGGGCTCCTCCCGATACTGGCAAAGTCCTGCCACTGCAACTGTTACGAATATTAGTGTTTGCGCACACACATTTGTTGGCCTATTTTTAATCGAGGTCGACGCACTTATGCTGCACGTGATCCTTGTTGGAGTCCATGCATTTGCCACACACACCCAGCTTCACCCCTCTCTCTACCCCCATACGCACACACAGAGTAGCAGAGACAGCCTCACACTCGCGCGCACACACACGAAAGAAGACACGTGGGAGACTTCCTGTCAAGAGCCTTCAATGTGTCTACACTTCCGGTTACACACGTCTTATCTTCTTTGACCGGGATCTTTCGTCGAGATCGACGGGGCAGCGTTAAAGCACCGTTACAATCTTGGACGCAAGTAGGTAAAGGTGGACACTCTCGCCAAATAAAATGCATCCATTAAAGTGTCCTCGAGAGAAATCTACGCGTCCTATTGTATCCTGCAGTGTGATTTTCGGTCCACAATGCACGGCTTTAAGGAGGCTTTGGTGATCCATAGCCTTCTCAAAGCCGTAGTCTCGTTGTGAGTGATCTCATTGGTAGTGGGAACCGTTAACTATCAATTGTTGTGACTGTTTGTTACTTTCGGGGTCAACTTGGTCTGTTTTCGGTACCGATTCACGGTCTGAATGTACCGTTTGCCGTGGGCCATAAGTATACTTCCCGGGAAGTACTGTGTAGTGCGGGTACTCGACAGAGAGTACATAAGGCCATGGACAGGCCACTCCGCACTCACAAATACGCTTCGCTCGCAAAAGATGGACAGACAGACGTACATACGGCCCTGGCGCTTTCCCTCTATGCTTTTAGTTATATTTTAGATTCCCTCGTTGGCAGACATTGTACACCTGCTGTGACGATGGCGAGCAAGACATTACAACCCGTCAATGGAAGGAGGGGACGTGACGCTCCTTCACCAACCTGAACAACTCTAAAGGCGGAATAACAGTTGTGGAGAGTGTAAAAATTCAGTCGCCTTGACCTTTTATCAATGTGGTGTTTATTGTTCATCAACGTATTCATGGTATGAAAAAGAATGATACTGGAGACATTCGCTCTATAACACATGACTCGAACATTCAGCATAATAACGAAGCAATCAAGATGCGTTGTATGAGTCAAAGACAAGGTTCACTTTCCCCAGAGAAGTTTCGCATGCAAAGGAAAAGATGAGCGCTTTGCATGTTGACTCTTTGTTACCGTTACCGGAGCTCAAGAGCCCTGAGCCCTGTACGAAAGATGCGACTCCCTCGTACGGTTGGGCAGGAAAGTGGTAGCGCCAACATGACTGTTGTCAAGTGGTGTCGTGGGGCGCCACGAAACTTCTCGAGGAACAGAGCGATGCCCGTATGACTCGTACGTATGGCAGCATCAGATCAAATTAATCGGAGAACTTCCTGTTCGGGTTAGTCCCGAAGAGCGAGGTCCTGACCTGCGGCAGGCTCATCTCGGCCACCATGCCCAAGCGCGCCTCGAGCGTGTTGTCCACTTTGATCTTGCCCTTAAGTGTGTACAACTCGACGCCACCCGCGCTGAAAAACAGAATGTTCGAGATTACAACAGTGTCCGTAGTTCTAATACTCTCGTGCATCCCACTCACCATTCTTTCGACAGGAAGTTTTCCCCGTCGATCTTAATTTGACAATCCCTCTTGATCTTGTCCTTGACTGAATTGAGGGCCGGCCCGATGGCGGCCTCCACCAGCTGCCGGTCGGCCGCGCGACACCGAATCGTTATCTGAGTGTCCAGGAGTTGACAAATGCCCTGTAAGTTGATCACAGCTAAGATCAATTATTCCAATCCCCTTGACTTGCTAAGTTTTCGACTGACCTGAGCGATCAGACCCTCGAGGATCTTTGGGTACCGCTGCGAGTCTTTGGAGATCGTGATCAGCTGCCTCTTGGTCTCCTCCAGGACATTGCTCACGTAGTCATCACGCGCCTTCAAGACCTTCAGGCGAGCCTGGTTTAGCATATTTGACGATTGGCTGAGGAGAGAGGACGCGATCAAGTCGAATTTCCTGATTAAAAAAACAAGGATAGGTCTTGCTGAACTCACATCTTCTTCTGCAGCTCGACCTGCTTCTCCTTGCGCTCGTAGTACTCCATAATCTTCAGCCTCTGTTGCTGCACCAGTCGACCCTTCTCGATGTTGAACTCCTCCTCCGCCTTGGCGTCGATCTCTTCCGCCTTCTCATTGGCCTCCTGCTCGATGAAGGCCATCATGTGCTTGATCTGAAGAGATGAGAAGATCACGTTAAAAAAGATCTGTCCGACTATCACGGTATAAAGCGCTCGACTCGCCTGCTTGCTGACGTCGGCGTCGCTGAGAGCCATGTTGAATCCGTTCAAGTCGCCCACCGAGTTGAACAAATCGAAGAAGACCCGGAGAGACCACGAGACTTGCAAGAGCCTGACTGAATCGACTGACTGGCCCTGGAGGTTACAAGACAAGACCGAGGACAACACTCGGAGTTGCCACGGAGCTCCTGACAGCGAGATTGTTGTCAACACTCCCTGTAAGCTTCATCGACCTGATTGGCCTCTCTCTCATCCACATCGGTCTCGACTTTCAGGACACGAATGAAAAAAACGGAATCATACCAAAACAAGTACGTATAGACATAGTCCACAGTGCCAGAGAACCTGACAGAGGACACGCTGCAGCAGACGTAGTAACTCTGACCTCTCATACTCATTCCCTTGCGCCCGGGCAGGTCTGGAGTCCGGCCGATCAGGGCGGAACCGTCATGTGATTTCTTCTGGGCTGGAAGAGCAGAGAGGCCCTTACAGACAGGAGCTGTTGGGGCTTGCCTGTTTTTTTCTTTTCTTGAACATAAATATGGGAAAACATAGCAGATGACCAAGGTGGCTCGTGTCGTTGGTCGAGTCAGTCTGAAGAATCCGATCTCTGGGAACCCGAGGTCGGACCCGGACGCTGTCTTGACCAGCGGCCCCCGCGGTGTCATTTGATTCCCGCGCCGCTGCCTCCTCCATCACGCGGGCAAACACACGGAGAGAGAGAGCGTGAACGAAGGAAAGGTTACTTGAGAGGCACGGGACGGTACTATGTAAGATTGCTGCCGAGCGTGACCTCAAGCGCCCGAAGTCTGTGCGAGGCCCCCTTATTGCATGTCGCCATGGCAATGGGTCGAAATCTCCGCGTATTCCACAACGGCCCTCCTCCGGGATCCTCCGGACTGTCCTCGGGGGCGCCACCAGCCGGACCTTACTCACTGGTCATGGAACAGAGGGGACGGGAGGAGGTACTGCTGGTGGAGAACTACGCTATCGTGCCTCTCAGTAAGTATTGCGGTAATACGGCGGCGACGCTACGTCAAAGGTTCAAGATCACTTTTATCTCCGCAGGCCTGTCTGACTTCGAGTCCGCCAAGAGACAGTATGTGAAGCTGACGGACGCGCACGGATGCATGGGCATTCTCAGGGTCAACGAGGGTAAGACCGAGAACTTTATGCCGAAGCACTGAGTGAGTGAAAAAATTTTCTCGCACGTTTTCCTTTTGCTTTTCCAAGGAGCTGTTGGAGCAGGTAATGAATCATCATAAGACTGATGTGGCTTGACGTGCCTCTTAGAACCCTTTCGATGCATGTTCTCTGTCCTCATTCTCAATAATCTCATTACTCCCGGATCCCGTCAAATTTGTATGTCAATTGCAATCTTCCATAGGTGAGCGGGTGCTCTACTTCCTGGTGCTCGTGACTGGCTGTCACTCCGTGGGAAAAGTCGGCAACTCGGAGATCTACAGGGTGGCCAATGTCAACATGGTGTCAATGAGAGGAAACCCACACGATGATGAAAAGGTGGCTGAGATCAAGAGGCTCTTGTGCGGCGGCAACTTTTACTTCACCTGGTCGTCCACCGAGAAGCCATTAGACTTGACCCTAGCCACACAGAAAGCGAAGCGGAGCGACAAGACAGACAATAGGTTCTTCTGGTGAGTATGCGCATATTTTTGTAATATCGGGCAATGTCTTATAATAATTGCATTCGCTGCCAGGAACCGCATGTTCTTTATCCCATTTTATCGTCACGGAATTCGTTGCGACGAGTGGCTGCTCAAGTTGATGTGCGGCAGCGTGGAGGTGCGCACCGTCTACGTCGGGTCCAAGCAAGCGAAAGCTGCAGTCATCTCGAGGCTCAGTTCGGAGCGAGCCGGCACCAGGTAAACTCACGTCAAGAGACTGTAACAAAAGCTACCATACCTTTCACGGACTTGGGTAATGATCAGCAATTGGAATTCATTACATTTACGCAATGTGCAGCCGAAATGCACGAACCCGAAAAGTAAAATCGTTCGAAATCGACGTATTTTCGCGGATATCGAGGAGAATGTGTGCTTGTTTTTATGACATTAGGTGTCGAAATTTGTGCTGAACTTCAGTTAGTGGCCATTTAATGTTGAAGCATTTCTTTAAGTACATCATTCTGATCGACAGGTTTCAGGTCCGCGGAGTCGACGACGCGGGGCACGTTGCCAACTTCGCGGAGACCGAACAGGTCATCTATCTCGGCGAGGAAGTCACTTCCTTTGTGCAGATCAGAGGGTCGGTGCCTTTGTTCTGGGAGCAGCCTGGAGTTAATGTATGTGTTGCAATGCATCTCAGGATTGGCTTTAACACTTGCTGTCTCGTTTTAGGTTGGCTCCCACAAGATCCGCATGTCTCGCGGCCCAGAATTCTCCGCCTCTGCCTTTGACCTCCATCTCAAGCAGCTGAAGCAGAACTACGGCAACCAAGTAATCGTGAACCTTCTGGGCTCCTCTCTCGTGGGTAGTAAAGAGGGAGAGGCCACCTTATCTACAGCCTTCCAAGTGAGTACGACGGCACTGTGAATGAGTAACTCTGGGTAGAAACCTCTGCATATTAAAAACTTACATTGTAGACCCACCACAAGGCGTGTGATCAACACTTGGACATCCCCCACGTGTTATTCGACTATCATGCAGAGGTGAAGGGAAGCGGCAGCAGCGGGGACAAGAATCTGGCAACCTTGAAGAGGAAGGTCCAGAAGTACGTCGAGAAGTTCGGATTCTTCACGAAGAGGGGCAACTGCGTAAGCAGGTGATTGCCGAAGTTTTTGGAGTTCAGTCGCAAGTGACGTTGTTCTATACGTCAGCAACATTTTTTTCAGGGAACAGTTTGGCACGGTTCGCACCAATTGCACTGACTGCCTAGACCGCACCAACGCTGTCCAAACCTTCCTTGGCCAAGAGGTGCTCGCCTTCCAACTCAAGGACCTCGGCCTGGACGACAAAGCCAATCTGGTCTCTAGGTATAGAAAGGCGTCTTTTGTTGCGTACCCTGACTATAATTAGGACTCTATTTCTTATTTAGGTTCCAAGAAATGTTCAAGCAGATGTGGATTAACAACGGCAATGAGCTTAGCAAGATGTACGCCGGGACCGGGGCCTTAGGCGGCGCCGGAGGATCAAAGGTATTGACGCCCTGAACTTCGCGTTAGCAACTGGTCCTTTTACCAGGGATACTTGGTTGTGAACTATTTGAAAACACCTTGAACGGCACTTTAAAAAAAATATTCCTAGTTTATTGACGGCGCTCGTTCTGCTGCACGTACGATCCAAAACAATCTGTTGGACGCGACCAAGCAGGAGGCTATTGACGTCCTCCTGTTCGGAAGCTCATTCAACAGCGACTTGGCAGACAGAGCGCGGGTGCTCTTGCCGGAGAACTACATCAACGGTGAGAAGTCCGCAAGAAGGATCTTCATGTTCATGTCAACATTCCATTCTCCCAGCTCCCAGACCAATGTTGGAGACGTTAGTTCGACGCTACCTCGAGTACTCGGAACCTCAGCCTCTCAGGGTCGCCATTGGCACTTACAATATTAACGGTGGCAAGCACTTCAGGAGCATCGTGTACAAGGACGTCTCGCTATCAGATTGGTTGCTGGATGCTCACAAGACCAATAAAGAAGCAGGTACATAATACCATTGGTACTGCCATGCTTTCTCATTCTCGATCACGTATAATATTTGTTTATTCTCTCTCTTGCCCACAAATCCTTCAAATCGATTCTGTGTAAGTTGTCTAACGTCTTTATGCATGGTAACATCTGGCTTGTGTTTCTTTTGTGTGCGTGTGTGCGTGTGCGTGCGTGTGTGTGTGAGCGCGAGCACCCGGTCGTTTTGTCGTTTATGGTAACGTCCTTAAGTATGCCTTGTTTTTCAACAGCTCTGATAGATCTGAGTGAAAGCGCGACGGATGAGAGGAAGCCCGTGGACATCTACGCCATCGGATTTGAAGAAATGGTCGACCTCGACGCGAAGAACATTGTCAATGCAAGGTGAGAAGTGATCTCATAGTTCGGGAGACCAATCTCTAGACTTTTTGGGCATCTACAGCTCTGAGAACGCCAAAGCCTGGGCCCAGGAACTGACCAAGATCGTGAACCGCGACTCTCGCTTCTCTCTGTTAACGTACCAGCAGCTGGTGGGCGTCTGTCTCTACGTCTTCATAAGGCCTGAGTTGGCGAGAGACGTTAGAGACGTTGCCGTAGACAGCGTCAAGACCGGCATGGGCGGCGCCACCGGAAACAAGGGGGCCGTTGCCATTAGGTTCAGGTACCACTCAACGTCATTGTGCTTCGTTTGCTCCCACTTTGCGGCCGGCCAGTCTAACATCACCGATCGTAATAATGACTACGCCGAAGCAGTCAAAAGGATCATCTTCCCCAAGGTTAACTTGTTGGCCTTACAAGGAGTTGTTGGTATTAATTGGCATTCATTCATCAATGCAGGGTCGGACTTTGCTGAGCCATGACTATGTGTTCTGGTGCGGAGACTTCAACTATCGAATAAACATGGGCAGAGATGATGTCAAGGGTCTTGTAGCCAAGCAGGACTGGGAGACTTTGCTCTCCGCTGATCAGCTGAAGGTGTCGTAGAGTGTCTACGTTGCTTCTCCGATGAATTACAACTATCCTTCGCTTTTGCAGATTGAGCACGCAGCTGGAAATGTATTCCATCACTTCCTCGAAGGCTCGATAATGTTCGCTCCCACCTACAAGTACGATCTCTTCTCTGACGACTACGACACTTCGGAAAAATGCAGGGTGCCGGCTTGGACAGACCGGGTAGGAACGTAACGAAGACGTCAGTCATGCAAATGTTGACGGATATTTCTAGGTTCTTTGGCGTCGCCGTCGTCTACATAAGCCTCCGGATCCAGCGGGGTGGTCTCCGGGTTCGTGTCACTGGTATGGCCGTGTCGAATTGAAGCAGTCCGACCACCGTCCGGTCTTGGCTATCTTGGACATTGAGGTCCTCAAAGTGGACGAGGCCAAACGGGAGGCGCTCTTTGAGGAGGCTTTGAAAAGCGTGGGTCCGCCGGATGGGTCAATCCTCTTGCAGGTAATGATTAATTTGCAAGAATCATTCCAGAAGCCAATGAACAAAGGGTTGACTTTTCTTTTTTTTATTCTTTCGAGTTTGAGAATGTCGTCTCGTTCGACATCCAGGCGGTGATTGACGACCATTTTATGACCTCATTGGTGGAAAGGCTGGAAGATATCGGCAAGATTAGGTTCACGAAGTACATCAACGAGATGATCTGGGTCGCCTTTATGGATCACTCCAAGGCCCTGGATGCTGCAGAGCTTTCAGTGATTCAGGTGCGATATATTAGTTCACGAGTTGTTGGTGTGACGCTGAAAATGTGACTCTACGCTCCAGGTTTGTGGACACGATCTGACCGTTCGTCTGAAGCACCCGGACTGGCGTCAACTGCTTCAAAAGGAGCTGGACCTCTGCACCAATGACACGAGCCCATTGTGCGGGGACAAAGATCTCAACATGCGAAAGGAGTCCGCTCGACTTCTCTCGCAGCTCTCACAGCTGTCGTTCGAAGAACTCGAGGATATTACCTTGCCCGCAGTCAGCAGCGAAGAGGAGCGACCGTCGGGACCGCCGCCGCCAAGACCTGCACCTCCGCCACCATCAGCAGTTCCTCCCCGGCCGGCCCAACCCCCGGCGCGTCCAGCACCACCTCCTGCGAGACCTGCACCTCCAGCTTCATCAAAGTCAGAGGCTCCTGTGGTACCTGCCCCGCCTCCAGCCCGGCCGGCACCACCACCAGCTAGGCCGGCGCCACCACCGCAACAGCCAGTTCCTGCTGCGGCACCTCCTGTGGCACCTCCTGTCTGCGATGAAAAGGCACCCGGTTTCTCGGACATTTTCATGCTGACGTCCCCCGTCGAGTCTGATCTTCCGATTTCCTCTTCCTCGGGGAGCCTGGTAGCTGCTCCAGGTGTAGTTGCTGCAGATCCCTCTTCTGCAGCAGACGTTGCGACCTCGCAGCCGCCTCTGGCAGCTAAGACGCCTCCGTCATCTTCCTCGTCGGCCCACAGTCTGGAGTATCCGCCCAACTACGACCCCCTCGTGGAGTCTGGCAAAGCTTGGAACAATGGTACCGAACAGACCATTCCTGGAATACCTCCGCCAGAGCAGCAGGGAAACGCTGATGGAATTGAAGACGAACTTGATAGTGGCAGTGATGAAGAAGACACCCCACCACCTATGGCACCGCCTCCGTCAGCGGCGTCTGCGGCAGCTCCGCCGCTACCACCTTCGCGCGCCTCACAGGACTCTACTCCAGCCTCGTCCACCCCAGGAACGCCGAGGAAAGAGACCACTGCGCCGCTGCCGCCGAAAAGAGGCCAGCCGCCCCCACCGCCGCCTCCTGCAAGGCAGCCGCCAGCAGTTCCTGGGAGGCAAGCGCCGCCACCCGTTCCCAAGCGATAATGAGATGCAAAGTCAGCGATGTCAGTCACATTCCGATCATGTTAAGATCTAGTCTTATTTATTGGTGTTTATTTCTCGCATAGCACTAGTTTAAGCTGCCAAAGTGGGGGCTTGATGCTATAGCACTCGTTTCAAAGCACGGCTCACCCTTCCGGTGAATTCATGATATTATGGAATAAGTATTATTGTCGAACTTTAGTAACGCTTGTGTTCATTAGCGATCACGCCAAAAATTGTTCTCTTTTGGCAGAAGTTTGAAGTAACAATGGGCATGCCTCTTTCTTCGCCTACACCTCGAGTTGAGACGTTCTATGAAATGTACGCAGTGTGCACATGGCGTCGTACTAACTTGGCTTTCATTCACAATTGTGTCCGAACGCTCGGAGCAAATACTCTTTGACTAAGTCTACGTCTATCCTCTCCACCACGTTTATCAGGGCAAAGCCGGGAGTGGAGTTGACGGTTGGAGACCTCCTGTCCAGGACAAGCATTCCCCTATTAAGAGTAGCGCGTAAATGTTAATTGTACTTTTTCCTGCAGTAATTCTGTCTCAGACGCCTCTTTTACCTAGTGTTCGCACCATCCAACTCCACCTTTGCCGAGTACGCCTTCTGCCGGGTGACCACTTTCTCTTTGTTCATTGCCACCGCCATAGCTTTCTAGGAGATGAGTAAGCAGTTAATAATCACTGGGAGATGCGATGGTGACACGATCACGCTGCTCCTACATGTGGTACGTACATACGAGATTATGAGTCATAATCTCGTATGTACATAATTTATGAGTGCGCCCATAGAGCACTTGCCTGATCGCACATGCTAATGAATTCATGGGCTTTCCACTTTTCCTCCACGTAGTTCATGAGCCTGGCCTGCGGGGAGTCAACGCGGGCCAAGACGTCCCATCTCCAGGTTTTGTCGATGATCGAGTGGAGCCGGCATAACTCAAAGGGAACCAACAGGATGCTCCCGGGACAGCTTTGAACGCGTCAAGTCATAGGATGAACTGAAACAGTGACGAATGCCCTAGTAGCACCTTAGTCTGAAGACGATTGCAGCGGCTTCTGGATCAGCGTAGAAGTTGAACTCTGCCGTCGGCGTGATGTTGCCGATACCTTCGGAGTTGCCACCCATAATGATCAAGTCCTTCAGCTGTCACAATTGGAATGCACCGTCAGGAAGCGAAGTCTGATCTTAGAGCAGGCATGCAGATACAATTTTCAAACCTTAGTCGGAATGCTGGGATCCAGACTGAAGGCGATGGCCAGATTGGTCAGCGGCCCCAGGGCCACCAGGGTGATCTCACCCGGGTTCTGATTGACGATCCTACGAATGGCGTCAGCGGCCACTTCGTCGGGCTTGATCCTGGCCATGTCGGGCTTAGCATCGAACGCGACGTCGTTGAACCCATCAAACCCGTGGTATGGAGGTTGGTTTGTCTCCAAGGGCTTCACCAGGGCCTCCTTGGCGCCGAGGTACACCGGGATATCCTTACTAGCACCGGCCGCGTCCATAGTTCTGGCAACACACAGACACACATGCACAAACTAATGTGAAGCATGTCCACGTACCATGGTAGTGTTTGGGATGTCGGAAATGCGTATCCGTGACTATCCGGATACTTGGCCTCGTCACTGGCCGATATCGGTATCAAGGGTGAACAATGAACAACAGCAAAGAGATGCCTAAAAGATCTCTGCTCTTCATGAGAGACAGAAGCTGACACCCTTTAACACATTTTCCAGCTCTCCCTTAAGCCTCCCCAGTTGAAAACAAAAAAAATCATTTGGACAACTTAAAAAGAAATGAGAAAAAAGCCAGCAAACCTCGGAGTCCATTGCCAACCTCTTCAAACCATTCCTCCAACAAAGTGTGAGTGGCCTAGGTTAGGTTAGGCTAGATCAGTTCATTTTTCACACAGAGAACGAGTCGTTTCAGACGTGAGATGATGAACTGTTTGAGTCTGTTGAAAGCTGGGTCTAAAAAGTAGGACTTAATGCTAAACTTGACTACAGAATAAGTGCTCTTCGTAAGTGCAGGTTTCTACTATCGGGTGGAATAGTTTTGACCAAACTTGTCCAAAGTTCATTGAAACTTGAGACCTGGACTATTAGTATCTAAATGTACAATTTGGACAGAGTCCCCAACGAGGCTGATGGAATGCCACTAAAACGACCTTTTCGGCCATCCCTTGTATCTGCTGTCCGTCTTCTCGTCCCTCCTACGTTTTGCCTCCGATCTGTCTGGTTCGATTCGATTCAATTTTGACACAAAGTCATTCGGTGACCCTGGTGTACTGTGCAAATTTCTCCCACTGCACAAAGACCGTTTTCTCCCTTAACGTGGACAACTTAGCGAATGAAACCTCTGATTCTCCGAGGCTCAGGAAATGTTACTTCAAACACCATATGTATCTTAATATGCAATAAAGCGCAAAAATTGCCTTCACCTTCTCAACTAACGTAGTATGGGGAGAAAATGAGTAATCCTGATGCAAAAGCAGCAATAAATCTTGGCTCATAATACGTAACAAAATAGATCTGTAGAACTTCTACTTGTGATGGGTGTCTGACCTTTTCACTGCAGGTGATGAAGAAGTACAACGTATGAATCCCAGCTGGTCCAAGACAACAATTGGCTTGCGTGATCATTGCACGGGTGCATATGAAATTAAAGGTGTCCTAGCGAATTTTCAGTGTCTGACCTTATTCGTTTCGTTCGTCGTGGTAAAGAACTTACAAAGTCGTCATTAGTGAAAGGTGTCACCAGCAGTCATTAAAACGCGTTAACTTGCATCGTCAATGACAATAAAATGGCATCAGGGATGAAGTTGAAAAGAAATTACACGGGACTCAAAACTCTCATAACGAGATCAGTAATACTAGCTAGCAATTGATCTTCACCTGCACAAGTTGACTGCAACGTCATCCACTCCGGCATTCCCGGCCACCGCCGTAATGGCTTCGATTTGCGCCTCCCCTCGCCTGGTGGCGTCCAGTGCCATGAGCAGGGCTATGGCGTCGTCGATGCCGACGTCAGTGTCGATCAACAGGCGCATGCTGTTGGGTCGAGTGGCAGTGATCCTTTAAATCGAGGGAAATAAGTAGGATAGATGATGGAAGATTGTCTCTTTATGACGGCGGCGTTCCGGCGGCGTCAACACAAACAGCCACACAGATGACGTCGTCGCTACGTAGGCTCAGGGTCTCCGTCGTCGTGACCAGGATTATCAGTCAGTGGCCCAACAATGCGCGTTAAAACAGCAAGCTGCTACTACATAGAACGACAGCTGACGATTCGGGAGACCTAAAACAAACTGACTCTAACATCGATTCACTAACATGTAGTTACATATCTTCTAATTATAACCTATGAATGCAATCAGGAGACAGATCCTGGACAGCCTAATCTTCGCCATCAGCCAGGTCGTTTACTGTACAAAAAGTGGGTTGCTCCGAGTTCTTACACATAGACATATCTTTGTATCAAGAATTATTATAATGAGAAATATTGTGCATTCAAATATGATTTAACTCGAGATCTGGGGATTTACACAACTTGGAGCATGAAGTCCAGGCTGCAGTTTCATTCATTCTTAAATGTTCTTCCATTGTTATCCTTCTATGTCCTTAAGTCCCTCCATTCATTGATGGACTAGATCCTGGCAAGTAGTTACTACACGAAAGTTGTAGCACTTGTAGCGGTGAACACAGGTATTCATATAGGTTAGTGGCACCGTTATCATTAAGGAGATAATTAACAATCATTAATGGCCGTAAGCTCACGTGAAATCACTAATATTGCACACCCACGACAAATTCTTCAGTCAAGGTGAGTTTACAACTTTCACTGACAAGAATCACTTGAAAAGTAATGATTTGTCAATTGTGTGACCGGCTTTGTTGTCCGCATGAGAAATGAATTAACTTTTGCCTCCTTCAAACCTTTCTTGGAGAAACACTCGTGGTTTTAAGTGAGTTGATTACTTTTGGCAATGATTGAAAAACGTAAGAATGACTTATTTATTCAACGCATGCAAATATTTGAAATCAGCACTGACATTTAAAGAACTTCATTTCTGTTTTTGATAGCTGTACTTCTCGGACCCTAAGGCGCACCGGATTTTAAGGCGCAATATCAACGACTGTATTTAAAGGCGCACTGCCCATTTTTGAGGATTTCGGCACATCCGAGGAGTTTAGGTGCGCCTAATAATCCGACTGGTAGAGTAATGTCGGTGCAACATTAGTGGTTTCTCGTGAACTTTCATTAACAATCTATACCTTAAAATCTTCTCAAATGTTGCCCCAGATTTGAAATCAGCCACGACATACGAGGAGGATGCAAAGCGGGGTTACCAGGCCAGCCAAGGCAAAAACGACGGGAGATAAGCCAAAAAATGCCAAATGATGGAAGACGAGCCAAAAAATGCCAAATGACGCCCTAGAGAAAGCTGACCATGCTTGTAAAAATGCAGCGGAGAAGAGAAGGAAAGAAGTGAATTGGTCTGAGACTGTTTATTCTAGGACTAGCAGGGGCACTAGCCAAACAGGTGACTGCTCAGCTCGCCAGCCCAGGCAAAAGTTGGCTGAAAGGGCAGGAAGATTTAAAGGCCCCTCGTCGAAAAATCAATATTTGAATCAGAAATTTCATTCTTCAAGGACGGTCTCTGGGTCATTGGAGTAGTATTGCACATGACGCACATGCGTCACAATGAGGACGCTCTAAAATTTCCTCCCAAAATTGCGTGGTCCTATACTACTCATAGTGTTACTGTTATCTCTGGGTGATCATCATAGCAAGCTAGAGGTCAATCGGGCCAGTCATTCCGACGTCAGCCGGTGACAACGAAACACCACTTTTGTACATGTATCTAGACTCCATATAGGCCACGCGTGCCTGCGAAGGCACCCAGCTTCGCTCCAGACTAACGACTAAACTAACGTCTAAGAAGTACTGTGTCTGTCTGTCCAACGCTCCGTGATAAAAGAGTAACTTGACTGACTTCTGCAAGTCGTCACACGACTGTGCGTTCAACGCCGTCCTTGCAATCCGGACCTGACCCACATGAAGTAAGGAAGTCTTTCTTTCTGCACGTGATCCATGTTGTTCGAGTTCTTTACCTTTGAAAGCGGATGGTCCAGGAGCGTCTCATCTACCTCTCTTGCTTTCCTTTCCGTTATTTGAGGAAATACTGTATTTGCGACTTCCAACTTGATCTGTTGCATGTTCTGGGATACAAAAACACACCAACGACTGCGCAAGATCAGTGCCAAACTCTAGGAAGCATCATCATTCTTTTAACCTGCTGACGAGGCATTCATCCGCAAGAAGGACCAAATGGGGGGGGGGGGGGAACTGGAGCAAAGCATCGATGAAGAAAGCAATGAAGAAGAGCAGCCACAAGTTAATGAACACTCAACGAAGGAATTACTTAAGCACTTAAGTAATTTCCGCAGGACGATTTCACTACATATGCAGCACGTAGTAGAATGTGTTGAGATGCAATTTTGGTGTGAAAAGTGTAATTCAGACACAAGATTGAGAACAGAAGTTCAACGTTTTGACTGCCCATTTTGATGCTAAAGTGCTCAAAAGACGGTCAGCATGATGAGGGAGGCTGGAATTTAAGCTCATTCAGTAAAACAGTTGATGAAATTGGTCGAATTCTCCGGTGGGGGGGGGGGAATACAATACACTCTTAGGACCCCCATTTGACACACCCACACTTGGACACGTCCAAAAGCCCTTTCATGAGGAGATACTGCGAAAGTTCCATCACGAACGAAAATGCTAGAGACAGCTTGAAGATGCAAGCAATGTCTCCATCGTCATGCTTCACGCAACATTTGCAACCTCTCACCGTGAACATTGGAGTTTGGCGCGCTCGCGCGGGGGGGTGGGGGGTTCCCCGCGGGAAATGAGGGGTCTGGGGGTCATGATCCCCTCAGGAAAACTGCAGCCAATTTCATTGCGATGAATGTCATTTGTGGAACGCTGAATGAAAGAGTAAACCTCAAACCTGGTACACGTGCTGAGCTGTACCCTTGTACACTCTTTTAAAAGTAACGTGACGAATTGGTGTGTACAGTTCAGAAGAAGTGATCGCTTCCTAGAGGACGACAAGAGCCATCTGGCCTACGCACTTACGTGCATTATGCACCTCCGCGCCGTGCATGCTTATGAACCCTGATCACGCTAGTGCACCAGCAGCGCGGTGTCAACGTCACCGTCCCACTTGCTTATTTTATGGCACAGCAGCCTCCAAGTTAGGGCTGAAGTAAGGAGACGACGAGGAGGGGTAACCTCGCAAAATTTTCCTGTGATCCTCACACGATTTCACCCCCGGACCAATCATCTGCACGCAAGTGCTGGCGTTCTGTTGCCCTAGGAAGCGATAGTTAACTTTTTTGCTAACTTCATGCTTCCTACAGTGTGAGTCACTCAAATGTTCCGCGAATGGCCGTGATGAGTGGCGTGGACGTGCAGGACATAAGATAGGGCCTGTGCACGGTGGTGTGACGGAAGCAACCAGTGCGCAACTGCACACCCGAGCCGGCAGCGTCAAAACCGACCTAATAACGTTCCTGAGTCAGTACAACAATGCCCCTAAAAGCATAATAGATTCCTTCCGTCCTCTTTGTTGACTTGGAATCCGACTCTTCTAACAGCAGTTGTCACCATTCGCTTCTCCGTAATGTGATGTTTGTGTGCCAAAGTGTTATTTCCTCTCGTTCTCTCCCTGGGCTGAGGCCCTGGAACTCTTTTGGGAGCGCTCTGACATTGCGTGACTGGGACTGAGTCAAAGTGCACAGGAAAAAATCAGATAAGGTGAATACTTGGTGAAAAGTCTTTCGACGCACTAGAAATGGCTTTGTCACTTGAGCGTCTTACCTTCCTTTATCGACCTATTTTCTTCCGTCTAAATGACTTTCACAGTTGTTGCATGACCGCGGATTTGACAGCCAAAAATAGCACAACTTCAAAGTGGGAAAGGAAAGAAGTTTGCCGACCAAACTGCAACTCCGGCAGTCACTCCAGTCTGAGCTGTTGCCGCCGTCGCGTTACAACGTTAAGTGATTTCCAGCGTGGAAGGTGAGTGCTGCGCATAAAAGCTTAAGGACAGTGCAACAATTCTCATTCAACAGTGTTCAAATTGCCAAATGGAGCAGTAATAAAGACGGGGGAACCTTTCTTTCCTGGCATACAATTCATATCCTTTACAGCAGGCAGTGTAGACTAAGCGAGCATAGAATTAGCAGCAGCGCGTTATTTCCACTTACATTCACCATTTGTTTGAGACAACGCGTGTAAACGTGAGACAGACATAAGATTGGAACCATTCCCAACAGTGGACATAATCATGACTCTTCTCTTACAATTCTATGCTAGATGGCGTTCTCTTCTCTACCGCCTCCCATAGAAGACGGAGACGGGGTTGACCCTGACCCTATCTATTCCAAGGATGAAGACGACCCAGACAAAAAAGGAGGTTGGTATGAAATTGTCTTATGTCACCTTCATTTACCTATCATAGGTGTCATTTTCTTGTTGGCAAAGAGTACGTAGATCTCTTCGCTGCTGTCACCGACAGCTCGAGTTCTTATTTGTCAAGGTTAAATCCTCCCCCCCTCCACTGTCATGTACAAAGAGAAGGCCCCGTAGTACCATAGTCAAGCCTGAAGGCCTTATAAGAGGTAAAAAGTAATAGAAGAACCAGAACTGTGCTATTACTGAATCAAGGGGGAAAAAATGGTCTTTTCGCCTTTTCTTGCGGTCACGCCAAAAGAGGCAGCTTGATCGCCCGTTTTGCCTCCGGACGGTTGTAACAGTATCCTCTGGAGTCCTGTAGAGAAAAGGTGTCTTCGATGTCGGTTTCTTTTCGCGCTTCCGTAGTGTTAAAGTTGGCAACATCTCATAACTTGAAGACACCTTGAAATCTCTTCTGCGACAGGAGAAGAAAAGGCCGAATCCGAGGCTGTCGCGAACACTAAGAAGAAGAAACAGTCGAAGCAGATGTTTGACGAAGAGGTCGATCGCTTCGACACCTACGAGGAGTACCTGGACTCACTCGTAAGCGATGATGATCACTTCTACCTGGAGGATGAACAGATGGCGAGGGTCATAGCTGAGCTAGGCTACAGGTTGGAGTCCCTAACAGGGTGCCACAGATGAACGTCCGACTTTCTAATTTTTTTTTTGTTACGCTCTTGTATCATTCTTACCCCAACATTGAATCGAGACAGCCTGAATGCATCTAACTTTGAATACCCACACATTGACAGTACATCATCTAGGTGTATTCCTTCAAAACTTTGCTCAGCTGAGTTTAACTCCTACTCAAGTCAAGCTGCCACAGCATGTAAAAATAAGCTTGGACGTTGACGTCTCACCCCGTATGCTACAGCATTGCAAAGAAAAAAAGACCCATTTTTCCCAGATCTTCCGGAGACACTCTATCCCGTGAGAACTTCTACAAGATGAAGTCCAGGCTTGCGGCAAAGCGCCTCCTCACCACCAGAAACCCCGACGAGGCCAACAGGGAGATCCAGGACGACAATACCGAGAAGTCGTCAGACTGGGCCAACGACGTCGTGGTCAAGGAACTGAAATCGAGGTAACAACAAATAGAGAAAAAAACTTGGACGAAGCTGGGGGTCCCCCCCAAAAAAATCCCTCAGACGACTTTTCGCTCCACAATTATTTAATTTTCAAAAAGTCAACAACGTCCAGAGTGCCCATTAGCAGTCATGGAACGGCTGATGGAGTCGCGACTCCCGGCAGACACTCACAAGCGAATCAAGAAACGATGTCTTGTTGTACTACAGGGCCAGGCATATCAACGGCGGCGAGCTCCACACGTTGATATTCATGCAAACCAAGAGGAAGACCAAGGCCCCGGGTGCCGAGGCGGGCATCAGCAACCTGTCGGACATTTCTGGCCACATCGACTTAACCCAGCGTCAGCGCGGGGAAAACTTTCTGCCTTTTCTGACCGGCTCTCGGAGACTCATACCAAGGAGGGGCGACCTCACCTTCTATGACTGGGCCAAAGGTGTTGCCACCATGCAGGTGTAGGAATATTAGTACTTGGTAACTCAACTTAGTAACTAGTGATATGTCTAGAGCTCAATCAACTTTGAGGTGAGTATCCCTGCTCACGACTATTTGGGTAAGAAGGAGCAGTCGTTGACGATCACGCACAGGGCGAGCGGCGCAAGAATAGGAGACGTCACTGAAGTGAGTTTCTTAACTTTCCACTGGCTTTTCCACGGCCAAATGTCCAACTTCCTTCCTGTCTTCAACCCATCCTCATGACCCAGGCTTCGGGGCACGCCTCAACCACGCTCAATGGCTTTCGACTGGACGGCTGGAAGAAGACGGAGTGCCGAGACGTGTTCGGCACCGTCGCATTCTTCTTCGACATCATCAAGCTTCAGCCCAACGACGTCAGAACTTGACAGCCCTCATGAACTGTGCAGAGAAAAAAACAGTCATCATGCTTGACAACATCTGTGATTCAGCATTGCCGACAGAATACATACTGAAATATTACACAGGCTGTCCCAAGACAATCTTCTGAATGCAGTCAAGGTTGTCGTGTACAACACTTCAAGGTGGAAGCTTTTTTAATCTGTCCTTGTCAAAGTTGCAGCATGACTGTAACAGGAAAGAATGGTCGCAGAAAGAAAGATTATTTTTATGTGCAAGATTACAAATGTCTCTTCGATGCCCTGAAGAGTTCAAAGGTCTTCCTGGACAACATTCACTCATGAGCTTAGGACATTGTGCCGTAGACTTCAGCAGATAATAATTATTGTCCGGCTCTCAAACACGTCAGCTAATAATTTCCCTACTAAGTTTGTATCATTAAGGGGAAGACAACTAAGTGATATTATTCTTTGATGTTGAATAAGTTTCTTGGTCTGGTGCAACATCTGAAAGCTGCAATATTTCAATGTTTCAGTTGCCTGTAGTAAATCTTAGTTTGAACAAGATCTCCATCCTGTTAACAACTCAGTCCTCGGCATGAGCGGCTGTTTCCTTTTCGCGGCTGTCGGCATCTTGGTCACAAGAGCTCAAGAGCCGTTCAAGGGAACTTCCTTATTTCCAGTCATTTCACCTGGAGCAGAGACAGCCGAGCCATCAGAAGGCCAGTCACTCACTCACGACTCATGGTCACTCACCAGATATATATTAGGGACTCCAGATGAATCTTCCAGTACTCATCACAGTGAAGAGGATGCGGAAAGAGGTGGAACTTTGGGGCTTTTGCCAGCGAGGAAACTTAGCAAAAAAGGAAACTGGCTTGACACTAGCAGTGGTGACACTCGTGAGTCGGAGGAGACGTCAGAAAAACGTTTGAAGGTCAGGCGAAGCAGGGGCAAGTCTGGAGAAAGAAATCCGGGACAAAACGACGTCGAGATCAAATCGTCTTCCAGCAAAGAGGGCACCGAAGAAGACGATGTCACTGTTGAAAAGAACGAAGTTGCCGACACTGATGAAGCAAATGGCCTGGACGCTAAGAGGACGAACGTTGAAAATACCAGGGGTGATGTTGGGGAATTGAAAATGGCTAGGGAAGCGCAAGATCAGGAAAAACAACTCCGGAAAGAAGCAAACCCACAAAGAACCGAACCTTCTAGCAAAAGCCCTGACTATTACGAAGACATTATAGACAGCGAAGTCACATTAAGGATGATAACTCCAAAGTCCCACGGAGCTGAAGGTCATGTCAGACGGCAAGTTCATAATATAATCTTAGGAACTAAAACAATGGCTAGAACACATGGTTTGCTTCATCAAACTTCTAATAGCGTCAATTCAAACGCCTACAAAGACCAGCATGAGGCAGGCGGAGAGCCAGAAAACTTACTAAACAACAAAGTTGGAGACACGGATGAAGACTTACGAAAAAGCGAAGCGGACGCTGTCGAAGACAACAGAAGTGTTTTTCGTCCTGGTGGCAGCGATTTGTCTCCAGATGCTGGATCAAGCCAGCGCAGTAGGAATAAGTTAGGAATAGTGAGACTCAAACTTCCCTACGAAGCGAATTTGCGGAATCGGCCTCCAGGCCTGCGGGGGAGGGACCAGGTCCGGAGACAGAGGCAACCTCAAGTTAGTATACCTGCAATTTTATGCATTGAAAGTAATGAGTCAGTTATGCTACTCTTTCTGCTTCTACGATAAGAATCGGTACAACTCTAGAAGACCAGCCCAGGAGACTGACCAAGGAGTCTTGTCCACTCTCGACTTGACCAGGGAACAAAGTTCAAAGTTCAAGTCTAAATCTAGTGACAGCACTGAGAGGCGATGGAAGAGGAGGAGGAGACGGAGAAGGAGGAAGAAGAAGAATGATCCAGACGTGTGCACCTGTGGCGTGGCCAAGCCCACCAAGAGCAAGGTTTACGCCAGGAGGCGCAAGAATCGCATTCGCAATAAGATTGTCAATGGGTAAGATTATGCGCTGCACTGACGTAGCAATGATTTAGGTCGTGTGTGACTCATACAGTGAGTGTGAGGCCCGGTTTGGACTGGTCACAAATTTTATATGGCTCAGCACAGCTCTGGAAATAGTGAAGCCAGCGTACAAATATCCCCTCCATCATCCAACTCCGTCCAAGTAAAAGTACGCTTATTAGATATGACCCTGAGCGAGCCCGCCCTTGGATGGCGATACTGGAGATCGGTTCAAGCCGCAGCCAGTGTGGCGGCAGCCTCATCAACCACCTCTACGTCCTCACAGCCGCTCACTGCTTCTGCTACGGCAATCAAAACGACGCTGATTTGTGCAAGTCAGTGATTTTTGCAGCACCTTGTTTAATCTTCATTCAGCACATAAAGACTTCTTTTAGTAAAGAAGACGTAACCATGCCCGTCTGGGAGAGCAAAGTGAAAGTCTTTCTTGGTGCCAGGGACTTGGAGCGTGACTATGGAAAGGAGTATGGAGGAAGGACAATACACATACATCCCAAAAGTTAAGCACAATCAGTGCACAGCTCTGTTTCTTTCGCCGTAGTAAACTGATGTTTCACAAGTGAAAACCAAATTAGGTTGGAGAAGGAGTTGGAACACCGCAAAAAGCAGAGGGACAAGGTCAATTACAATCCCTACGCAGGACCCTTCGACATAGCCCTCGTCAAGCTGAACAAGTTTGTAAGATTCGAGGAGGGCAGGGTGAGAGAGGAAGGCTTCAAGCACTTGACACCCTTTTGAAGCTTTCTCCACGGTTCACAGATCATGCCCATTTGCCTCTTTGGAGTTGATCGTCAGCAGTTTAGATATGGTTACGTGGCAGGTTTCGGCAGCAACAACTTCGTAACCAACTGCTGGACCAGCAAGGAAGGACCCAATCCCTTTGTGCAGTGCAGACAAGAATTCGAAAAAGATGGCAAGAAGTATAAGGTGATATCAAACCAGGAAAAGGCTTTGTGTATCTGTGAGGAACAGCTTTTTCCCCTAGAAAGAGTGCGCCAAAGATACTGATCCTCCAGCCGACAGTAGGAAGTGCTCGGCCTTGCGCAAGTTCCTGAGCAAGAAGAAGAAGGGAGGGAAGGAGAGAGGATTCCAGAAGATCTATATCAGGGATGGCAAGAAGAAAGGAATGTGTCCTATGCATCACAGGCACAACAAATACGGATGGTGCGAGGTGGCGGATTTGGTAATGAAGCAACATTGAAGGAATGAACCTCTTGTAAATACGTTTAGGTTCGTACATATGTAATGCACAGATGCTTTCAGGCAGGTGCTCCAAAGCCTGAAGTCAGCTGGGGTTTTTGCTCCCATCACTGTGAGATCGACATTTACAGCACCTCCCTCCAGGTACTGTTGTTCTACGTTTGAAAAGTATACAACGATTGATCATTGTGATATCGTTGCAACATCGCAATTTTTTCTTGACATTCTCGTACGCACACGCAGGAGGCCAAGTTGCACCTCCTGTCGGATGAAGAGTGCAAGATTCTGGCCAAGACCATCTTCATCGACACGGACACCGAGATGTGCGCAGCCCTGAAGCACAACGATACCGTCGTTTCCGTGGTCTACAAGGCAAAGGCCGCGTTTAGCCACCGAGCGACGATTGCAAAACCTGGCTTGACTAACAGAGCTTCGCAAGCAGACAAAGAATGATGCCTTGCTTTCCTTGATCATGGCAATATGCACAGGCAAAACACCGCTCAGTGGCTATGACCTGCTAAGTAACTTAGGCCGAGAAGTCGAAGAAGAGCACCGATGAAGACGAGGAGACCTTCAAGGTGGCCAATGAGGAAAAGAAAAGTCTTGTCTACTTTGGCGGGTCCGACGCGTGTCAAGGAGATAGCGGAGGACCGCTGTAAGTATCAGTCAGTAAGACGGTCAATAATAATACTAACAGCTGGAGTGTGTGTTCATGATCGGGCCGGACAAAAAGTTTGGCCTCACGAAAAGATTAGACTGTTGCTGCTTGGGGTGAAAGAAGTCTCAGTAGCAATGACTTGCAGCTTATAAGGTCATATATTGCGGATGACCTTACTATACTGCATGAGGGCTGAAAAGCAGAGATACATGTGGAGGTCTGTCGGAAAAAAGCTCGGTCAGAATCAGCCTGGAAGGTTCAGAACAGTGGTCAGGCAGAATTTCAATCACTCTTTCGTATTATAGATGGGTCTGGACGCACCGCAGCAAGAAAAAACTTTCCTCCATGTCGGCCTCAGAGAAGAGAAAGGTCCCAATTCAAGCCTATCAGGTAAGTTTCTCGGGTTGGCTTAAGTGCCTGCGCTACCACGACCCGTGCGTGTTCACGAGGACCTTGCACGCACTCGATCGAAGCAAAGAGCACGCGTACTTGTAGCAACGTTGACTAGAAAGGTCTATTCCGACGTAAGTGGGGTAATGTGACCACATGACTGGATACGGCAAGTTCCTCGCGCCCGTCACCCCGAGAGGTTCCAGCAACACCTCAAAACAGAAAAAGCGACAAAAGCCCTTGACAGCTCAACACTCTCCGAATTCGGAGGGCCTCTTGCTGCGGTTGTACGAATGGTTCACGTTGCAGCACCAAACCCTCCAGGAGGACCTCGACGCAACAGCAGCTTGTGCGTAGGAGGAGTTGTGCTGCCACAGTCAAAAACGTGTACTCTATCCCTGGACCTAATACATCCAGATGTATTAGGTCCAGGGATAGAGTAGATATCTATCTCCTCATGGCCCCATGAAGGAATCTCCGTTTGCAAGGGATGGACATCGAACTATTGGCAATTGCGCTTATGCCCTGGTTCCTCTCACAGTTATAGACTCATGAGTAGCTCTTTTCTTCCAGATTGGTGTTGTCAGTCGAGGCAATGGGTGCGCCTACCGCAACCAGCCGGGGGCCTACGCCGTCGTCAACAGTTTCAAGAGCTTCATCAAGGCCAAGATTAGGGACGGGGGGTGTCTGAAGTACCGGAAGCCGACCCAAACCGCAGAATATTGAATGTAGAGAGTGTGTCCATCAAATTTTGAGGGGTTGAGTGAAAAAAAATTGAAAAAGCACAGAAAAGTACACGCGCACACCTGAGCAATTTTCTTTTGCTGCGTTGGGAAGCCACTGGTAATCGTAGCTTTATGTACACAAGAGGTATTCCAACCAACGCTGCTGACTGCTCAGTGTACACACATTTGTAAGTGTTGACATTGATGTACTGTACAGGGCGAAAGCATTTTTGTTTGCGCTGCTGCATGTTACAGAGCAAGAATTAGTCTGTGCCCTGAGAGTTTCAACGTTGACTTTAGTCGTGATGGATCTCAAAAAGTCAACGCAGTACGGAAAAGGTGCGTGCGAATTAACTTCCTACAAAAATTGGAATGCAACGCAAAAAATGAAGCGATATTTGCATGAACCGAATGGAAATTCTGCGGCTCTGTGGGTCGGTCAATCAATCCTGACTATAACAGTACTCACTCATGACGAGTAGGATAACCAAGTCAACATTTGCCCAGCCTCATCTGACGAGGATGTCTGTACGGACTTTATGGCAGATAAAGGCTCCAAAGGCCAAGAAAATACTTTTGCACTGTGCAGTACAATAACAGCAAATCTGATCTGTCGGATGTGTCATAGTGCGCGAAAAGAATACTTCACTCCAACTTATTCTACTCACGGAAAGATGATGTTGGCCCCACGTGAAAGGCTAGACGAGGGCTTTTGTATAAACATTAGTGCTACCAGACTTGCGTCGCCAAAGTGAAAAAGTCACCAAAATCACTTTAAATGGCGATGCAACTTTAATGGCCCTGATATTCCATAAAAAAGACCTCATCACCTTTCACTTGGTGCCAATGTCATTCTTCCATAAGTGGAATAAGTTGGAGTAAAGTCGCTCTCAAATTTTTCAGATACACCCTGTTTGTCTGTTTTTCAGGTTGCATTGACAATGAACCTTTACCATATTAAAGTCACTGCTAAGCAATTATTTTACACAAGAACTCAAAAAAGTTTATATGAGGAAAATTTCAAGCCCCTACTTTCACCTCAATTTGTCTGTAAGGTCTTTAACTCCCTGCACTTGCTGTAGAGACCATGTGAAGACTCCCTAGATCAGCTTCTGCTTGTGTTTTTGCAATGGGTCAGGGTGACACATAGAACTGTGATTTGTGAAGAGGTATTTTTTTTACACGACGACAGCAAAAAGCCTCTTCGTATCACTGAAGTTATTCTTGCTGCAGTAGCAGGCAATTCATCAAAGTTGGAACAGTCAAGTAGCTTAAGGGCATGTTGTAGATGAAACGCTTTGGCGGCACCGCGCCCAAGGATACTCGAATGACAACCAACAAATTCAAATTTCGGATTCTGCAAGTTTGGCTACGTGCAATTCATAACCCAATCCGTGTGGTTGTGTCCAAGGTTTAGCCTGAAGTTCCTCTTAGTGTTCATCTACGACATCTCCAGTCGTTCCAGAAGTCGACATTTGCTACATCTTCAGTCCACGAATTCAATATGTAAAAGCCAAACATCCTTGTAGCTGACGACTCCACCCAGAGGACCAGAGTCCGCCGATGAAGACGCTTCCTTTATAGGGTGCCAATGTACAGTAGTGGTAAAATTTAGAGTCCGATCGATTTCAAAGATTGTCACAAGTGTGTTCCAAATTTCTGCCCGAAGAGTCATTGGATGGATAAAATCACCCGCCTAAAGCAAACATAATTAGTCCAATTCGCTAAAATTCGGATTTTAAGTCCTTTTACACGTCTGAACCACTGGATGGACCTGGACAAAATTTGGCATGGAGCTGTCTATTTACCCAGGGGAAGCTTGAAGGCAGGTCAAATCTCACCCCAGAGGTCACTTGAGGTCACACCTTGAGATCAAACAGTGAAATTTCCGTTTTCAGGCAGAAGGAGGCCTCATATCATAAAAATTTACAAAAGAAAAGTTGCTCAGCAGCCCCCAAAAGATTATTTTGACCACAGCGGTTATTTGAGGTCGCAAATCGAGGTTGAAGTTGCTTCACGAACACGAAATTTGCCTGAATTTTTCAACCTGAATTTGCGACCTCGAATGACCTCGGAGGCCCAGTCTGGCCGCATCCAGCCACCCATTTTGGGGGTTGCTGAGCAAATTTGCTTTTATAACCTTTTCAGGCACAAACGAGGAGCCCCATGCCCACCCGACGAAGACTCGAGCGTTGGCTAACTCCAGAATTACCTCGGCCAGGAGAAGGAAAGCATCACCCTGACGACAGGTAATTCATTAGTGTAAGTTATTCAAGCTTTTATTTTATTTAAGCGATTATTTAAGCTACAATTAAAAAGCTTTGGTAGCTATATTGATGTGGGAATGAAGGAGGCAGTCTTGATCCTCCACTCCTCTCCAGGAACATCTTTTGTAGAACTTTTGGCCACTTTCGTCATATATCAGTCAACACTGGCGTGAGAACAGAGACATACGGGCAGTACAAAAACGGGCTAATACCGTATTGTCTCGCCTGCTGGTGTCGCACGAGGTATCATGCGTGTTGCTATCACGCATACTGACTCATATGATACTTTGATCCTTCTTACTCGCACTTGCTACTACTCCCTTACTTTGCTACTACTAAGTACTACTTGCTCCCTTTTGGCTTGCAAGGGAACAAGTTCGCAAACCTGTTTTTCGCCGATTCCAGCGTCCCTAAAAGTATTACGTAACTGCTCAAGCAGGTGATAAGTGCTTCAGCCTTAAAACTAATAACGTGAACTGCTAATTCAGGATGAGTTCTACAACTTCACGTCCCAAGGTGTTGGTCACCAATCCGTCCTTCCTCCCAGAGTTGTTGGAGCCCTTGAGGCGTCGCTACGATGTGGAGGTTTTCTCGGAAGTGATCAAAGACAGGAGCGAATTCCTCCAGAGGGTCAAAGGTATCAGTAGAACGACCATTTGCACGTCACGTCGATAGGTCACATAGATGTCTGTATATTTACGAGCTGGAATGGACAGTTTGCATACGCAGCCTTCAATGATTCAATTCGCTCCGACGTATTGCATATTGTATTGCATGCTCTGCTGAATCTGATCCCCCACTAAGGCAGAGATGGTGGGGAAGTCCATCTGACAGCGGGCGTAGACGCTCCGGCACTGACCCAGACCTCCAGAACTACAAGACGTGCACGGAAGTGCTAGTGCGAGCAAGCACTGTGAACTCTTTGCATCGTTGCCTCACCTGCCAACGACTGAAGCCAGGTCGAACTCGACAGCTCCGCTCTTGGGGTCGATTTCCATCTGGGTCTGGGCAAACATGGTGGAGATCTCCCGCTCGTAAGCATTGAGCTCGGACGGCTGGCGCGCGTTGATGCCGCACACGTAGGACTTGATGCAGTCGTCATAATCCTCTTGACTGGCCTGACACGAGCAAAATTCGTCAGCTCACTCCTTGCCATTTCAAATTGTGACTTGACTTTTGCCTACCATTAAGAACCACTTTTCCTCTTGAAGATCAACTGAGTCCATCATCAGAGGGTGGTGCAGGACTTCGTGATCTTCCTCATCTCCAGCTGAGCGACCGATGCGAATCGAAAACCTATTTCTGTTTCTGCGTCTGTTCCTGCGACCTCCCCCCAAGAAACCGCCGCGACGACTGTAAGGGACACGATGATGTAGACATTGCAGTAGATAAACACAACGTTGACAGGACCCACCTGCTAGACAGACCGAGGAGGAATCCGACAGCAAAACCGAAAGATCCAGTGACGGCCTCAGCTACTGCGAACAAGGCAGTTGAGGTCACCACGGACAAGAGAAGTAGATGCACAAGCTGCATGACTTCTTCGCCAAATGAAGTTGATCTTTTGTAGAAGGAGGAAAAAAGTAGAGAAGTCAAAAATCTAAGTTATCTCCTGGTGTGCCAACCTCTGAAACGCTCTAGTTGCTGCTGCTGAGTTGAGAATGTGCCATGAGGAGAGCATCCATTCTTTTTTATATGGGCGTCACTGAGATGGGGATTCCCTGAAGGGAAAGAGTCTTCCTCGCGTATCTGCTGAGGAAGGAGATGCACAACCACATGTACCTCATAGCAGGGTGTGAAGTGGGGTGTGTTGGGAATTAAGACACTGTTCGAACAACTGAGGCGTGTTCAACACAGTGCTTTCACAAGTCGTTGTATCAGAAGACACGATATTACTCTAGATACTAATGCTTGTTATACTGTACGTGGAGAATATGCTCGCATCGATCATTGTGGTTGAACTTTATAAAAGCATCAACACGTCTCATAAATGAAGTGGAAAGAGTTTTAAAGAAAAGCTCATTTAAACGTTCAAAGAGTGAAGAAATTATTTGCGCATTTACAGTGTTCACTATTCGGATAAACACTCACATTTTTTAACATAATGTAAAATCGCCCCTCTAATGTAAGTAAATAAATGGGTGTTCTCTCCCCAACCTCTCACTTTTGCTCATTTATCTCAGGACACCGTAGAAAAGTGCAATTGGCTTGCAAAACCTCAAACAAAACCTGCTTTAGTTGGCAATGCTCAAGATGCCAAATGCGCAAAAAAGTAAGACACGCGATGCGTACCTCAAAGATCGAGGGGGAAGACCATCACCTGCCACCCGTGGTGCAACTTAGCACGTGTGTGTACGTATGAGTCAGCTACAATGGTAAGCGCATGCTTCTCCCATGCGCATACGCATTCGTGTTGTGGAGTACTACGTTTAGGATTAAGATATGATATGAAATCATAATTCTACTGCACGCCAAGGAAGCATTCGAGTCAAGAAATATGTTCTCGTGCAATCTATCACAGGAACGATGCAGACTTGTATAAGCGATTTTGGGCTCCACTAAGGGATTTGGAAAAGAATGCCAACATTGAAGATGCTTTAAGTCACAACAATCAGAAGCGGATGGATCACTTGAACATATAGTCACCACCAACTGAGCTTGCCAACTGAACAGTCGCAACTTAATATTGTTTAAGGAACCATCAAAAGATCTTAACCTCATGAAATCAAGTCAGATATCACATAGTCGCCAACTTTGCGTTCTTCAAGAAAACCACCTCAGCTTATATGATGGAATGCTGCTGGAGGAGGATTTCTTGAACATAACATTACCGCAAAGTTGCCAACTGAACAGTCACAGCCAAATATTGTTTAAGAAACCCATCAATATATCGTCAGAAGATCACAATCTCATGATCGCGACGTAGTCATCAGACAGTCACCAACTTTGCAAGGCAAGAAACTCACCTCCGTTTAGGTGATGGTATGTTGATGGGCTCCTCAAAAATATTTAGTTGCGACTGTTTAGTTGGCAACTTTGTAATGATTATATGTTCAAGAAACCCGCCCCAATAGTAGCATCATAAAAACACATCCTCTCCGCAAAGAAATCTGGTTCGACATTTCCCTCGAAAGAACAAATTCCATTTTCTACCATATCATCATACCTGGGGAGTGGATTTGCGTAGGATTCACAGCTCAGGAGCCTGACTCTTCTGGAGCGATCTCGAGGTCGAGTCAAGTATTTAGTTCTACTTTCTGAAAGGTCAGCAAAAGAACTTGGATCATGTTTCAATCAAGATTGAGTCTCCTACGTATGGTTTTCACGCCACACTGGGATTGCATGCACATGATACCTTGAAGAAAGTCCTTTTTATACTGCCTTATGTCACCCAGTCACTTAATATGTCCACCTGGGTTGCTGGACCAATGTGCATGGCAGAATATAGTAGCAAACTGATACTCAGGGTACCACTTTCTTCCCACTGCCGTGAAGCAGCCACAACACCGAGCGTCCTGCTGATGTCATCTTTCTCTGTACAGTCATTGCGTTCTCCCATCACAATATCACCCTTTATGCTCGTGCTTCGTTTCTACCAACTTGTTCAAAAATCACTTTTGTTTAGTGTCTGGGCGAGAAGGTTTCCAAAAATAAACCGGAACCTGATTTGGGCACTCGTCAGGCAGGAGACAACCTTTGTACTTCTCTAAAATCTAGTGCGAATTTATATACGGACGGGTTCATATGTACTTAAAAATTGGTTCCAACTTTTTATTGCGCCTGGTCACAGTAAGTTCTTATCAATAACTTTATAAAGGAAGATATCATCGTTCTTGAAGGAACCTGGAACCGTATTCTTTCAAAGTTGGTATTGCTTACGTCGCTATTATATCACACCCACATTTGTACAAGCTATTTCATTCTACCTTGCTATTACACTACACTGCTGCGTGAGACTTACAATGTTAGCTTCATATTTCTGAAAAGGGGAAACAAATTCTGCAAAACATTGTCAGCAGTTTATGTATTGGTTGATCGAACAAAGTTTGGGCTGGATAGAAAAAGTGCTGTGACAGCAGTCACGTTGTTGCAAGTGGTGTTACTGTGGAGGTTGCAGTCGGTGTTGATGCCGACGCTGACGGCATCAACGACGTCATCGCGGCTGACGATTGCGGCGATATCATGACCACTGTCCGTTGAAGGGGCAACGAGTGTGGCATTCTCTCCACAAGCAGCACGTGACCAGCATGTTGGTGCCATGGCGCAGTTCCGTAAAATTCCTCTTTCCTTGGTGGTTGGAGCCTTACTGCTTGTGTTTCAGCTTAGTCGAGGACTCCATGAAGAAGTGACAGCTCCATTAATAAAGAAACGCTCGCCTCTTAGAACGAGTCCTGAACCCACATACGTAGGTGAGAACAAAGACATCGCAGAGACAGCGAGGATTCACACGGGGAAGACTCTTCAATCGCCTTTCAATAATGAATGGTGTGAGTTCCGAAACAGGAATACGCGTACGTCGTGATACCCTTTGATCGAACTTGTGGAATGCGGGCAACCTTCGATACAAGTAGTTACTAGGGCAAAAAAAAAACTTGACTATATCCAACAGTTGTAACGACAGTAGAGGTCACTCCACGATAAAAGGTTTTTTTTTTTACCGAAACTGGTTTAAATGGTTGAGTACCGCAGGAACAACTAAGTTATATTCCTGGCAACTTTTAATCACATGACGAAGCATTCCATTACATTGGACATATCGGGCTAATCGTACAAAATTTCATTCATTATAACCAACGCCCTCCTGTACGACACGGTCAAGCAGGAGTACTGCTACACAAAGACCTGCGACTGTATGAGGTTTCGCTAGTCTGACCTCTGCCATTGTGACGTGCGTCTCTGACAGAGATGGTAAGTTTTGGATGATGATCTCTTCAATGAATTGACAAAGTTGCTAAGTCACTAAACTTTTATTGACAAAAATGCACGTTAATACTGTCTGGCATTTTGATGGTCAACAGATTAACGCAAGTTGCACTCTCTTCTATGTTCCCTGCAGTTGCACTTTTTACCTACTCTCGATATTGTGAAGACTCTCATTGTCGCAAACTTACCCTTGCCTGCAGAGAACTTATAAAATCTCAGGTTGATTTTCTGTGTACGTCTATGTGAAGGTTATGGGGCAGAACTTACACCTAACACTGCTGTGTCTACGTTGCAGGCGCTTCAGCTATTATGATGATTCCCGGTGATGGCAAAATCGACGAAGAGGTGGTGTCTGCAACCGGCCAGTCCCTCAAGGTCGTCTCCTCTGGCAGCGTGGGGTAAGACTAATGCATGACGATGGCCCTCAGAGCAAACCTTTTGTATCCACTAATGTGCAGTTATGACCATATCGACGTTGAGGCCATGAAGAAGGCTGGAGTGAAAGTGGGCCTTGCAATGGGGGTGCTGCAAGTGGGCGCGGCCGAGCACACCATAGGGCTCACCCTCATGACGCTCATGAGGGTCAAGGAACACATTAGGTACAATTTGTGCGTGGGAGAGACCACAGCTATCCTGTACAATCCTCCTGTGTTTTCAGGGTGGTCGAACGAGACGGCTGGGAAAGTGGCATCAAGGGCAAGGTGTTCTACCCGGAAATGGGCTACGGATTGGCTGGCAAGGTCGTGGGATTGGTGGGACTGGGCGGCATTGGGGTGCAAGTGGCCAAAAGACTTGTACCCTTTGACGTCAAGGATATTCTGTACTCATCCAGGTGTGCAACTACTCAGATTTAGTTGAAATCTTCGTACTGTACCGATTGCGTACTGTATGACTCGTAGAAAAATGTCCGGTGCTTTCTTCCTTACATCTCCATCACCCCTTCACGTTTTCTTAGCCACTCTTGACCTCCTTCATGATCCTGACCGTCTCACAACTGCCACGCATAATCCTCCCACTCATTTTCATGCTATGAGAATCACGTTGTAGGCACTGCCGTCCGTCATAAGTTACCATGAGTGACACTGTAAGCACAACAGTCTGTCCAGATGCTCACACTCACCCAAATCTTGCTAGGTCTGAAAAAAGAGAGGTTGCGGAACAAGTCGGCGCCAAGTTTGTCTCTTTTGACGACCTCATCAGCAAGAGTGATGTTGTCATCATCGTTTGCGCCCTCAATGAGACTACCAAGGACCTCTTCAACAAAGAAGTCTTTGCTAGGATGAAAAGCTCGGCAAGCATAATCAACGTAGCCAGAGGAGGAATCATTGTTCAGGAGGATTTGATCGAGGCTCTCAAGGTATGTAGAAAATTCAACCTATTTGGTCCACGGCATTGTTTTGTGAAAACCTTGTGAACCGTAGACTGGACAAATCCGTTCTGCTGGCTTGGACGTGACCAACCCTGAGCCGCTGCCTGCCAATCACCCTCTGCTTGCTCTGCCTAACGTGACGATCACCCCTCATATGGCCGCCTCCGCCACCGAAGTCAGGATTGACGTGGCTAACTTGACCGTGAATAACATCATTGCTGCTTTGGAGGGGGAAAAGATGCCGAGTCAGAAGATCTGATTCTTATGAGTCGCTGTGATCTATCATATCAACTCGTGTGGATAATAATAATTATTATTCAAGCTAATAAAGCAGCTGCAGAGATAAAGTTATCGAGGTGTCACTTTATTAGTTTTAGTACAAAGGTGAGTTACATAGGTTGATGTAGCATTTCCAGCACTTCATTTAGCAGTGGTGTCTGTCAACCTCTCTCTTCCTGGGGGCAGCCTTGACGATGTCGTCCACCCTCAGAATCATCTCTGCCGCCTCCGCGGCTGACACTACCACCTGACGCTTAACGGAGAACGACTCAGTGATACCCAAGGAGGCCATATCACCAACGCAACCGTGGTTCATATCTGGAATCGAATGAAAATTGAGTGCAAAACTTATGAAGCGGAAGTTGGCATTCGAGTCGAATCCAAGACAAAGGTGTCCAAAGGAACTCCCACAGGAACTGTCTGACGCTTTAGACTGCTTAGCTACTAAAGCAGATCACTTTACTCATAGCCAGAAATGACGACCTCATGTACAGTACGTACAGCCCCCATGTTTGCAAGATACCGTATTAGTATCTAACATAAAACAACCAATTGCGATACTACAGAAAAGTAATTCTCCGGCACATCTTCATAAGATGTCTTGTTTCCACATGGTTACACAAATCGGTGCAGTCGAAAGTGTCCGAGGGGATGGAGGATATAGGCTGGTGCCGAAAACTCGGTATTCCGATCAATTTCTTCATCAGATGTTTGCCCTAAACTTACCCAGGCCCATGGTGTGCTGTCCCTTGGTGTGCAGGGCCCTGAGCTCAGCCACGAGTTGGGCGGAGTCGTACCCGCCGTTCTCGGCAATGATGGCCGGCAGCTGTCTGAGCGCATGCGCGTACGACTCCATGGCGCGGGCCTCCTTGCCAGGTGTCTCGGCCGCCTGGCGATCAACCGCTGTCGACATTAACATCTCGCTGGCTCCTATTGAGAATCGTTAGTTCACAGTGGTCACAAGAAAAAAATTATACTCTCACCTCCTCCAAAGACCGTTCTGGTCTCCTTCACCGTGGAGGTGAGGACACACAAGGCGTCATGAAGCGACCTCTCAGCCTCGCCAATAATCTGCTCCGTGGCCCCCCTGATCACGATCGAACAAGCCTCTCCCAAGGGAACACCGCTGAACTTGAGCAATGTCTCGTCTCCGATCATAACCTACGCAGTTCGTTCCGATAAATGAGATTCCTGGACATGAGTAATCAATGAATTATGACGCTCTTTACCTGTTCGATCAAATCACAGCGACCCAACTTCACCAACTCCGGATGGCCGAAGGTGGACACGATTTCGCCGCCTACCGGGAGAGCGTGGAAAGTTATGATCCATTCAACAACTACAGCTGCCGTTTCATTTACCTGTGACAAGGGCCAGCCTCTCGATGCCATCAAAGTCAGCATGCTCGATAGCCATGACACCTTTGTCGGCAAACAACTGCTCAGGGTAGTTGTAGATCAGTTGACGGTTCACGAACACGTTGATGTCGTGCTTGCAGATCATGTCGACCTGAAAAACAAGTCAGTATATTAGGTCTCTGCAACAACATGACCTGATGGCATGGAAAGCGCTGAGAGGACATAACACTTACCTTGTCTTTCATCTTCTCCTTTTCCGCCAGCTCAATCTCTGCCACTTTGGCAACGTTTTCAACCCTAACCCTCGATCCAAACACCTTAATCTTGTCGGTATCCATAGGTGTGTTGGCAATCAGGATCCGCGCGTTCTCCACGCGCTTGGGCTGGTGCGTCCCGGGGGCCTTGTTGAGGAGAAAACCTAGCAGGAAAACGAAAAGTAAGAACTTTTCTATATCGGGCTTAACGGGCGAGTATCCCAGATCTCGTCTTCCAAGAATTTTGGACACGGGAGACATCCCGGCAAAGAAAAAATCCTCATCGAGAAGTTCTCTGGAACGACACAATTTTCCATGGCATTTTCCCCTGCCCACAGCTCTCTCTGTCGTCGGATGAGGTGCACAAGGCATTATTAGACAGGAAGCAGGAGACAGCTCCTGAGCCTTTCCCTGGACATTCAGACAGCAATCAAAGTTACAGTGGGCAAGAAATGAAGAAACAAAGTTAATGGGTGCAAGTCAATACCCAATGAATTCGCTATTTGTGAGATCACAGGAAAACTGACAAGCATCCAGAAGATGTACGAATTTGTCCGACTACTGCTAGAAGTGAAAGCATTTTTCTCCGGATGTTTTTACTTAAGGACCAGTCTCTTGGATGGAGCAGAAAATATGCTTAGCATGATAAAGAAACCATTTTAAGTGCCAATAACTAAAAAATTGAGCCCAATTTAACGCATTTTCCGACTTTCTCGAGATTGGTGGGATTTTTGTTCCCGGTTTTCCCGTGTCCAGGAAAAGAAAGTTTGTGGACAAGTACTGGTCGGCATGAAATTTGCTTTATTCTACCATCACTTTTTTTCACTACTGTAGATTAGTGAAAAAAAGTTAATGGTGGAATAAATTTAAATATTACCCTCGAAAAAGCAGCACTTTTTTAACCTCTACTGCTTCCCCCCAGTGTCTCGAGCCTGGAGTAAAAGAATCATGTACGAGTTCTTCATGGATAAATGGGGTGTGAGCTGGCGACACCTCACCACACGTCCACAGAGCTTTGGATAGCATCCCCAGGTAGCTTGGGCAAAAACATACCAAAGCTGGACAGACGAACAGTAGACCTTATTCTGCAGGCACTTACTGGGCATAACAACTGAAATTACCATCGTTCTTTAGTAGATCAGTCCCACTTATCTTTGTGTACATTTTTTAGGAAGAGCGCAAGGAGTTCACTCCAGCTACGGAGTCAACCTCCAAACCTCGCAGGAATTATCAGATTCATCAAGGTGGATTGCAATGATAAGGCCATGGACTGGAGCAGGGAGAGCAAGCTAGTTCCCCTAGTGGGCTCGCCACGACAGGCTGTTTGGCTCACTAGCTACTAGATGTTGGCCACGTCAGGGAAAGGGGAAAAATCGCCCAAGTGGTTGCTCCCCACTGGTGTACGCGTATCAGTCACGGCATTCAGGTCCCTGTCACATACATGCATACCTCTACTGCTATTTTATATCTGCAGTCTCGGTGAAAAAAATTGCTACTTTTTTTCTCGGGCAACAAATGACTATTACCTTCGTCCAGAAAGGAGTCCTCCAGAGTCCCTCCGGGCACCTTGATAATTTGGATTGCGTCGAGATTACCGGACTTCTTTAGCCTGAGGACAGCATCCACCGTCATCTTGGCGAAGAAGTCCTTGTGTTGGGCCAGAATTTTGGAGCTCAGCGTCGTGCGTGCGATGTTCATGAGATCCTCGCGAAAAGCCTGAAGTGGAGAGGAAACTGCATTGGGAGTGGGAAAACTCAAAGGAGGTCTTCCGCCTGCTACCTTTTCGTCAGAGCCGTGGTCCAGGGCGTTGGCTTCTAGAGCCTCTTTGGCCACCTTGGACGCGGCTCTCCACCCGGCCACGATGGTCTGCGGATGGATCCTTTGGTCAACTAGCTTCTCTGCCTCCCTGATCAACTCCGACGCCAGGACCGTGACAGAGGTCGTCCCGTCACCGACCTCGTCGTCCTGGACGCGAGACATGTTCACCAGGACCTGGACAAAAACGAATAGTGAGGAGACAGTCCATAGAAAGGTAAGACGTCAATGAAAGATCACGTCAACGATATACATGGTGTACAACCAGTAAATAGTCAACCACTTGCAAGTACAGTAAGGGATATGGATTCTCGCCGGGCTCCCGGGAACTTAGCCGGAAGCGTTTAATAGCTTTAGCTTCTCTATTTACCTTAGCGGCCGGGTTGTCGACCCCCACGGCCTTCAGGATGGTGGCCCCGTCGTTGGTGACTTCGACCTGTCCTTCGTTCCTCCCCATGCCCCACAAGATCTTGTCCATGCCCTTAGGACCTAGCGTAGACTTGACAAGGTCGCCAATGGCCATGGCTCCCACGAAGGAGGAGAGGCGAGCCACCTCAGCCTTTTCCTCATCGGCCTCACGATTAAGCACACGCACGGGATTCAGGGACACCTGGAAGGCGAGCAACACCAACAGGTAAAGCGGACGCTCGACAGACGCCTCGCTCGAAAGGGACTCACCATCTTGTAATGATACCAGGCAGCGGAGAAAAAGACACTTGGAACCAAAGGACAACGACTACTTGGGCTCCTTCCGGCTCTTTTCGCAGTTTTCCCTCGTGTGTTTATCAATGCAATGCAGAAGAAGAAAAGAATGCCGCAGGCCGGCCTGGTCAGCGACGCGGCCGAACGGGCGCAGCCGAAGTTGGCTGAGGCCAGGCCGGAAGCTTCCAGAAGTGGAAAACATAATTCAATGGCACACCTGGAGAAAGGATTGGTACTCTTGCGACAACTTCTTACCAGAACGGTATCGCCGTCATGTATGATGTCCCATCATGAGACGAACCAGACTCGGCCAGCTCTGGGTGCAGGTTGACGCGGACCAAGTTGGTCGCCTTTGTGTTGCGCCCGTAAAACGTAAACAAACTTCTCCACGTTCCTGCCGCTCCTGGTTACGTTCTTGGTATCCTGCGTGACAAATTCGGCTGCAGACGTCACGTAAGATTCTAAGTCATACTCATTGTATTCTTTCATATACCCTAGACTGGCCAAACTAAATCACTCTTGTTGTCCTGGCTTTCATTGGTGGAGGTCGAACGTTCTGAGCATTTTGGACGATTTTTGAACTTGATCCGGTGCGCCGATCGTCATGCCAGACTCTGCTCCGCCGCCGCCGCCGCCAGGGCTCTTCCGGCGGATCCTGGAGCTGATGCTTCTTCTCGTCACGACGTTGGCGGCATTTTTCTTCTACAAGTCCGCCGAGGACGCCACCGAGCAGAAGATCAGGCTCGAGGAGGAGCTGAGGAGAGTTCAGAGCGCAGGGCCAGGCAAAAGCCAAGAATGTATCGTGTGCACGACCAAACCTCTCGAAGTCTGTCTGGAGCCATGCGGCCACGTATGCTGCTGCAGAGACTGCGCCCAAAGGCTCCAAGACAAGTGTCCCATATGCAGGGCCGCGGTGGTGAAGAAGAGAAACATTTTCATCGCGGCCTCCACTTGAAGAAAAAAGCATAACCATGGGAACATACGATTTTAGGATATAGCAATGATGCCTCCGAGTGTCGCTCCAGGAAGATTAGGACTTGGGTGGGCCAAAGTTCAGAACCATTCACGTTTGAATCAAGAGCTTCCACACGCACCCTCAACAAGTGCTGTTTTTGTGAGTCCAAGGAATTCCGATACCATCTTACAACTTCTTTTCTCTCGAATTTGTCAGTCCATGTCAATGTCTCTCTTCTCGGTCTTTGCCATACCCATGGCCTCACCCCTATTGCCCCCTCCCTCCTGTTGGTCTTGCCTCTGTCTTTTGTTCCAAGATTATGGCTGCTTTTACTTGCTGAGGAATGACGCAAGCTGAAAGGTCCTCAAGGTTAGAAAAATCATTCTCGGCAATCAATGTGAGATGTTCAGTGATCAGTCTAATTATGTCAGATTTAATGTAACGTGTCAGAGTTCTTTATTCATACCGAAATGTAGTGTGGAGCCACTGTGAGGCAGGTGTTGAGGATGTAAATTTTATCATGAGTGCTAACGTTCCTCGACTAGCAATGATGCAGCGCAGTCTGTGCGGAAGAGCAAATGATGAAGTGTCGGAGACTGAGGAAATGATCCAGTTGCCCAACTTCAGGGTCTTTAACAGCGCTTAAAGCACGTCTCAGTTAAAGTCTGCTCAGCATGTATTCACTCATTTCTTAAAGCTGTTTGAAAGAGATGTGACTTGCCTGAGCTCTGCCAAATCTTCTGGCAACTCTAGATCCATTCTGTTCGCGTGACTGAGCTGCACTTGCACCACCGTTATTATTGCGTCATCCAAGTTGTAGGACAGACACCTATCGAGCAAATAAAAAGAGCACTGTACGTGATCGCGCCTATTCAGTCTGACTACGACTATAAAGTCCGGCACTACAGCTTCTTCTTCTTCTTTCAGCGCTTTTCGAAAAGGCTAATTCGAATCAGACGATGTCATCTACACTTGAGGACTTCGTACGTCACGCCGAGCAAGCTGAGAAGGATCTGGCAGAGCTGGTGGCTGAGGTTGAAGCTCTGGAGAGGCATTCAAGGGCGAAAAAAGAGGAGGAAACGAAAGAGCCACCTGAAGAGTTGGTGAAACTCCGAGAAGAAAACACCAAGCTCAAGTACCGACTGGGCATCTTAAGGAGGGCGACGGACAAGGAGAAGAAGGGCAAGAACGGCAGTGGCTCGATCAACAGGTGGCAAAGTCTTTTTCTTGATTACGGTTCTCGTGTCTTACGTCAGATGGCCTGAGTCGTTAATTAATGAGTAATTCTCATTGCTAAAGCTTTCTTTTGGCACTACATTTATGTCATACTGGAGTACATAGAAACAGTCATGAGCCCGACTTAAGATGCTGACATGAGATGCACTCGAGTAACCCCTGTATGCACTGTCCCCGTACAAACAAAGCAAGAAATATGTAGTTTAATTATCTCACTTGAGGATTGTTCAAATCTAATAAGAAGACATCCTATGTTATGATTTTATCCTTTGATGGGATGACTTCCCTAAAGACAAATTTTCGGTCAAGTCGAACTGTATGCTTCGGTTCACCCTCAAAGCACTGCTCGTAACATGAAGTTTTATTGTTTCAGCATCAGCAACAATTCAAAGATGGACACGACGATGGGAAACTGCAAGAGAGAGACAATGCCGAGCGTCTTGAACACGCTGCAGTCGATATTTCAGAGTGCAGTATCCTCGGCCTTCCCTGACATTCCGGAGGCGCCCTGTCGGGTCAATCTGAGCACCAGGCCGGGCATCGACTACCAATTCAACGGAGCCATGCCCATTGCTGGTATTCTCAAGGTGCGTGTAATTGATGGTGAGGGTCTTATTCCACCTTCAGCTTGTTTCTCTCCTCTAGGGTCAAGGAGTCTCGCGACCCCCATTTGATATTGCTACCCAGATTTCCAAGCACGTGCCCGTCGGCGGCGACAGCCACCTTATCGACCGATTGGAGTTGGCCAAACCCGGATTTGTCAACATCATGATCAAGAAATCCTTCGTTGAGGGTTGGATTAATTCGCTGCTCAAAGACGGGATTCGTCCAACGACCTGGCAGCATGATTTTGTTCCCCAAAGAATTATCATGGACTTTAGCTCCCCAAACATTGCCAAGGAGATGCACGTGGGACATCTCAGGTCAACCATAATCGGTAAGACAATGCGCCCTCCGCCCTCCCCCTCCTTGGTGGGAGATACATTGATGAAGAAATCAAGCTTCTTCCAGGTGATTCTCTAGCCAACCTATTTGAGTTTTTGGGCCACGACGTCGTCAGGTTCAACCACATCGGCGACTGGGGCACGCAGTTTGGAATGCTCATCGCTCATCTTAAAGGTAGGGACAATTTGCCGGTGTATTTGCGTGCATTGTGCTCAAGTAATTTTACTACCTGCAGCACATGTTTATGAGTAGACAAGAACTCTTGAATATTCAGGAAAAGTATACATATAGTGTATTGAAACTAATCATCTATGAACTACGTATTGCCTGCTCATACAAGGTAGATGCAACATATATCCTGCTTCTCTTGGATACCCAAGAGGGTAATTTGGTCGACCCGAGGGAACCGAGGTTGGGGGAGGGGTTTGTGGACGCAGGCACCTGAGGGTGTCACAGTCCTGGAGGGCGATAAAAGAAGAGCGGCATATTGGCGTTATACCGTATGTTCCATAACGTTTCGGACTCCTTTCATTGGGCCACCGAATTTGGTGACAGAAAACTTTCAGAAAGCAAGCTAAAGCCCCTTGGAACCTTCCTAAGTAGCTTCAAGATTGCATGATCCCTCAGGTGGCCAACCGAGGAGACATGTCAAAGAGGTTGTTGAGCGGCTGCGGCTGGGGATGAGCACTCCGATGCATCTTGGCGCTTTTTTATGGTGCAGTCAATCTTTATACATGAAGCGCCAAGGCCGAACGAAATGTGTGGCTGTCCGTCCGCGTGTGAGCAAACGTGCAGTAAACAGAAGTGCGCGGAACGCGTAGACTGTTTGAAGTTACATTTCCTACATAAGTCATAGGTCATAGCTATGACTTCGGGGGGGGGGGGACTTTTAGGGTGACGTCAAGAGCGATCGCAGCAAGGGTGAGGGTGAGGCTGATGACAAGGGCAAAGATGAGGATGAGGGCAGGGGCAATGACAATGGGGAGGACAACCGTAGAAATGCCTTCAAGGGCGATCGTAAGCACACGTGTGTGCATGGCCTATTTGGGCAATTTTCCATATTTTTGCAATTATATCCTACCGTCGAAGCGGGTAGCCTAGGAAATAGGAAGGAAGCGCCATTCCTTGGGCTGTGACGTACAGAAAACGCAAGGAAAGAAACCATCACTACATCCCAACCTCAACTTTTTATGTAGCAAATTGTTCCGATTTTTTCTTCTTTCTTTGGTCAACAGATGTTTTAAGTGCATTCCATAAAAAAATGTAGTCGCATGAGCACTCTTGTTCTCGAGCATAGTCAAAGTGTTTTGCTTCAGCTGTTTTGTAGCTGACTGATGATTTTTGGCTCTCTCAGAAGGTCATTTATTTCCATGGAGAGAAGAGAAGACCCTCTTAAGCTCTTTGATTTGGTCAAGGCAGGTTTCAGATGGCTCAGTGTCACGTCGGAGAGTTTCCTTTTAAGCAACTTGGTGAGGAAGATCTTCCCCATGATCGTCGTGGGAGCGTTTTTCTCTCAGTTTTTGCTTCTTACTGTATTGTGTTTGGGCGCTCCCTTTTTGTGACGTCACAGCTTCATCAGCTGAGACTATCAATGGGAAGACCCTCCCCCCCCTGTGGGTAGCGCGTAAGTGCTTGTGGTGTATGATGCAAAGAGACTTCTTGATGCCAGTGAAGACTTCATGATGTCTGAGACCCATCTTTTGTCGTTTGTGCTTTAGCGTGTCTTGACTGAAATTTAAAACTGTGATACAGTTTGGTTTCTTTTTTCAGTTCCTTTTCTTTGCTTGAGCTTGATGAAAGTTTGACTTGACAGTTTCAACACATCGCCCATAGGTGATACAGTAAAGACATATGCTGAATTATAAAGAAATGCATCCCTGTTTCTATGAAAGACAGACACGTCTTGAAGGAATCATAGATTAAAATATGTATTGAAGCTCATTAGTTTGATATATCCACTAAGGACGTCCTCCACAATCTTTTCTTACTGATTGCCAGAGTTCCTGCGCCACGAATGGCAGCATTGGCAAGGATAGTTCACCTAAGTGTAAATAGAAGATTACTTTGAAACAAACCAGAAGTGCTTCAGTGCTGATAAAGGTATGATACTCCACGAAGGGTAAGATTAATTTTAGGGAAATTAGAACCACTGTACTAAAGACTTCCAAAGCAATGAGAATAGCTGCAGAGTAAAGCCACTGTCTGGTCAGGGCGGCAGAGTCACTATTGAATTTGGAAATTGTTGACGTCGAACTTCCTTCCATGTCCTCCACGCTATCGTCACTCCCAATAGGTATCGCCTAAGAGTTTCGTGGTTGGTTTATGAACTGTATATAAATTGTGCAATTGAATGAGCGCATACTCACTTCATGAGGATTTTGTCTTCTTAGCCTACGCCAGATTAGCAGTGCGATGACAGTGAACACCCATCTGCAAGAGCACTTAGAACCGCATGTCCCTACGAGTGCTGGCACGAGTATGTGACTCACCTGGGCGCGTGGCGCAGGGGCACTTCAGATAACGAGTACACCATCATAGATACGAAGACGTCGTCTGCGTAGACAAGCACGTTCACATTTCCAAAGGTTTGCACTTCACTTGTAAAGAAGCCTTGGGAGGCGATGAGGATGCTACCCAAAGCGACCAAGGTTAAGTAGAGCTGTTTCATGTAGGAAAGTTGGGGAGGATTGCAGTCAGCATTACAACAGTATTATTGATCTGTTTCAGTAGGAGTCACTACCTTGTAATTCCTCTTTGGGCCCATGACGTCAGTGTTGACTTCCCACCTGACGGAATCCCACCTGTCGACTGCAGAGAACAAAAAAACGTAGTTGGCCATGCTGAACAGGAACGCTTCCAGCGGAAATTTGTAGTATTTGATATAAGGAGCCGATGAATTCTCGAAGTCGGGCATCATTTCTAGGAGACAGGCAGGTCTGAGTGAGCCTTTTTTGCACGCTGGCACACACATGCACTTGCCACCTACGTGTAAAGGGTTCCAATGCGAAAGTTAGGCAATGGACCGCAAGGAAGCCTGCCGCAAGAGTCAGAAGCAAACACACTCGATAGGTGGACGAAAGGGGCAAGGTCTTGAACTTCCATATTGCCCTCAGGTTCACCACGAGCCCAACGAAAAGGATGGTGAGCTGGATCAGGCCGTCCACAATCTTTCCGACGGTTTGGGCATTACCCAAAATTGTTGTCTCGTCCTCTCTGATCTCGCCTTCATCCATGAACTCGAATACTTCTTCTTCGTGTTCACCCATTTTTTTTTGTCCGTGAGTCACTGATGATCAGGTAGCCGTGATGACTTTTAGTGTAGATACAGAAGTTCTTGAAATGCCTGAAGTAGCAAGGAAGTACTGACTCAAACGTATTGCACTTGACAAAAAGGAATTGCTGGACTTTCCGTCCCAACTGTGAGAACTTGTTTATTTTCACTGAAACTTTTACTATTTGTTTTTCCCAAAGCTTAAGATGCGATCCTTGATCAAGATGTCAAGAAAAGTTGTTTCCAAATGTCTAAGGATTATTCGCAAAGAAATTCGCAACTACGGGCTGTCATATTAGTGAATGCAAAGAAAAGTATCGTTTATGCTTGAGCGCATCTAGTGTGTATGTTGAACCCCGCTTGGTCGTTGACCTGTTCTCTTGTTGATGAATCATACGTTGTATGAGACGATACCTTGGACATATCGAACAACTTCCGGCTGTTCAATGACTAAAACCCGAATTGTGAAGCAGTGCAACATACCGGGTGGAGCTTCATAAGTGAAAAGGCGATGTTGTCAAAAAGAGAGAGAATTTTGTTGGTTGTAGCTCAAGGTGGCTAAAACATGTTTTGCACATCCAGTCTCGGCATAAGGAACTTCCGATGGGCAAATGGGCTGCTTACGCAGAAGCGGCAGCTTTTGGTATGGAAATTGGTTCTTAAGATCCAGAATCATGAGCAACTTTTTGAGTGCCCAATTTGATGCCAGAACGCTCAAAGTGCAGCTACCCCTGGAGGGCGCAGTGTCAAAATGCATCATTTTGGCACACCTTTTGGGTGGTTTTTTTTTCGAAGTGGGCCCTTCTAGGGAGCTACCGATCCCCCCCCTCTCAACCCTCGAGGCTGCCCAGGCGCGGTGCGCACGCAAAACGTCACGTTCTTGTCCATTCCTTTCATTTCTTGCCAACACTTTGTGCACGGTGCGTTGAAGCGTGTCTGGCACGACCTAGTAACTCAAGTAATCTCGTGTTCGAACCAGAGGGTACGGAGAAGTCCGGGATGGTGGCGGGGTCTGAGAGCCCCAACTGAAAAACCACAACGTATGAAAACGTTTGACGTCAGCTGTATGTTACTTCCTATAGGCGTATTCTATATTGACTTGGAGTGAGATATTTCATGGTGAAGCCTTGTTTTAACTAACGCGATGTTGGGTAAATCCAGGGTTGGCACTGATTTGATTGTTGCAATCGCGATTGCCAATCGATTTTCACAATCAGCGCGATTTCCAATAGATCGACAATTTTGGGATTTGATTGTACTCGAAGAGGAGAAAAATCCTCCAATTGCGGGTGCAATTGCTTGAGTGCAGTGTAGGTCTACAGATTGTCAGAGAAGGCCCGTGTCATCAATATCGCTGCAAGATGATTCGTTTTAGGTGCAGCTCGTGTGGAAATTAAACTGTATTTTAGGCCCCACGTGAGAAAAGTGCCAAAGTGATTGCAGATTTGATTGCAAATCAAATGATTTTTGGTGGTTGCGAGGGGATTGGCAATCATTTCGGCAATTTTGGAGTGGATTGCGAAAAAGTGGTGATGGGTCCCAACCCTGGGCAAATCCATATCAACCACGACGTCGCGTGGTTGATTAGTCGGAAGTCACGCGGATGCGTCATGGCTCAAAATGAGTGAGGGGGCCAAAGCATCCCACTGTGTGCATGGGTACCCGCTGTTATCTTCCAGCACATGCGACTCTTTTTTCGCACTTGAGGGGGATTTTTTTTACTTTGTACAGGACAGGGACTGTTACTGCACAAGGGTGCACGTGGTATTGGGCGTTTCATCCCAAGCGCATCACTTATTTGGGGGCCACGGTACGACAGAGGTGCGGTCGGGATAAAACCTTGAAGAAGGACAATTGTTTCATTCAGAGGATACGTCCAGCTTTCCAGGACGGCCTTGCCTAAATCCTGCACCTATATCTTTTGACGCAACAACCATTTTTTAGAGGAATAATTCATACAGGCTAGCATGATGCATTTCAGATGCGTCAATATTGTGAAACATTGAATGGTCCTGGAGCAAAAGGTCATATCAATTTGGTTTTAGAGGAGAGTCTCCGCTGTCCATTGAGTGGCAAACCATTTCTGTAGGTCAAAGTAGTCAAAAGTTATGGATGATGAAATATTGGTCAAGTTCCGGAAAGTCGGAAGTGTCCTCTGCATGAAGCAATTGTCCCTTCTAACGGTCATTCTTTTAATCCTGATCGGACCCATGTCACACCGTGGGGCCCCTGACTTGCGGGACCACCATGACTCGGGCTGCTCTTCCGTTAGAAGGCTGACGTCCGCCTGAAGCGACTGAGGTGCGGGGAAGCCCTGAAGCTTCACCCTCGAAGTGAGCTCGATTTTGTCCGGCTTTTCGAACAAGAGAATTTCAGGCTCCTTCAATGGCTGAAGATTGCAGGAGGTTCAACGTCCGAAAGCAGCGGATCCGCTGCGAGTGCAGGGACAACCCTTGATTCCAGAGGCTCAAAAGCATCTTTCGGTATCTTGTGGGGGGTGTTTTGAAGCGGTGTATAACGGAACTGTGAAAGCAAGTTAGTGATTAGCTGTTTCACTTTCAACGCTCGGCACTAATTCATTGATACGTAACGTCAGTATCAGAATTGCTGGGCTATCCTTTCTCGTGTATTTCGTTTTAACCAGGTCATTTTTGTGGTGATTGAGCGTTCATAACCGCTTAATATTGTCTGAATCACTGCAAAACTACAATGTGCTCCATGAGATACAATCACTGTACAAAAAGTCAATAATATCCAGATACATTTATTTGATTTTGAGATTACTTTATCTCATTGTCTGTCCGACTCTGCTGGAGGCATCCGCTGCCAAAATCAGCATCTTCGGCCATTTCGATGCATTTTCTCCAACTTTTGTGGCGTCAGAAAAAGTGCAGACTTCGAAATCTACGCTGAGCGGAAGGAGTTCTTTATTTGACCATTTGTGCCCACTTGAAGCTTCATGTTGGAGGAAGACAAACAAGATTGTGGCAGCCTAAGAGAGGTCAGGACATACTATTATGCAAGGGGAGCTGAGTACGCACTTCTGTCCTTGCTCAACATTGTACAGGCCGATTGTGCAATCACCGAAAGAGGATTGTCGTGCCACAAGGTCAATGCTTTGAAGATAAGCTGTATTGCGGTCAGACGGTCACAGAGTTGTGAGGGTGTGAGATGTCAATTTCTAGGGGAAATATAACTTCGGGGACATGTGATGAAATTTGATTGATTTTTTGTAGTACGGCCAGGTGTAGCCTATAGCGCACGCCCTACTTCCATTATCCGCTTTACTCCATCTTTAATCTCTGGCATCATAAAAGGTATCAAAAGTAAGGCGCAGGTTCTTTGCAAGGAGAACCTGAATAATTCAAAGACCGGCGAATGCATGGATTTGCTTATCGGATTATTATCGGCTGCCATGGTTGGTATCTCCACAATCAGCAAGTGAGTGGTATGAAATGCTGCAAAGGGAGTGGCAATGAGGACACTCCAGAGCCAAGAACGAGTCAACGCTATGGTGGAGTAGTAGTTGGAGGTTTGATCCGTCGAGAACTCTTCTACTTCGTTGTTGGTGTCACCATTGCTTGCGTGCTCCAACGGAATCATCTGAAATAGACAAGAGCAAACATAAGTCTGGTGCGACCTCTCTCCCAGATTGTGCTACATTTCAAGAATTGAGTCACTGAGAATGAAAACGCTCAAAGGAGCTTTGTCATGATTCCGATAAAATCTTACCCCAGCAACATGGTGCCTTTTCATCTTCAGCCAGATAAATGCCGCATAACCGATTGTGACCCACCTGCAAGACACAATTCACATCCCTCATGCCGAATGACTGCTAAATGAATGACAGCAGAAAGTGGCAGGGTTACCATGGTAGTAAGTGGAGCAACACTATTGGTATGCTCATAGCAAGCATTTGCTCCTGACGTCTCCCATATTGATGAAGTACGCAATTAAGAAGGCAGACCGCCAGCCGACGCACGTGGTGAGCACCGAAGTCACGATCAGGCACACCTATCCAAGGAAGGGATTGGTACAGTCAACCTGCTGTATAATGAATCTTGAAAGGATGTATCATAAATGCTCTGATAACCAGGCAGGCTCCAACAATTCGGCAGGTTGCAATAATCTGGCACCCTCGGATAAGGGTTGAAAAATAATCCAGAAGACCCGAGGATGAGGTCGCGTCATCCTTGGAATTCATGGTGGCTGTAGAAGTGCTGATTGCTGTGATACCAGACTCAGAGCTACCATGGTGCCTGTGATAGTTCAGACCCCTTTCTTATTTACACTTGAAGTACTGCTGACAGGTTCTACTGCTACATTTGAGTTGAAAAGTAATCAGGCACGTCTAACTATTGGGGCATTTACGGTATGTCGAAGGTTTTTGTGCTATAAGTGGGTCAGTTGCCCTCACTGCATGAGACGTCAATCTCGAATCTTTACTATATCGGGCGTTGACTGTATTCGAGTCCGCACGACGGTCCTCACTTTATAATTCCTCTTTGCCGCCACGGCACCGTCTCCTCCGAGTGCACTGACCGTGTCCCACCTGTCGACTGCGCTGAAGAGGAAGGCGTAGTCGACGACGCCGAAGAAACTGTCGTACAATGGCTTCACGGTCACGAAGGATAGAATTCGGAGGTATTTATTGTCGACGAAATCTGATGGCCAAAACGGAAAGGAAAACTTAAAAAGACAATGCCTGCTGACGTCGAACAAACCGTCTGCTACAAGCAGGGCCAGTAGAGGGGAGAAGAGAACGAGACAGCCCGCCGCGGCGGCCATGAGCAAGGCCAGCTGGTCGCAGCACTTGCCGGAGCGCCGGAACCTGAGGATGAACTTTCGCAGCGCCGTGAGGTTTATCACCAAGCTGAACAAGGTCCGCGCGGCATTATGGACACCCCACCATACATTCTGCTGTGGTGTAAACTCTTCCTCGAAATCCTCCATTGAACTACGTCTGGAAAGGTGGCCAATTCTATTGCTGAAGTACGATCCACACCTTCGAATGTGTCCCGCCCGGCACTGACGTAACTGTCGCGATTGTTGTCCAACACTGGAGCCCTCCAAGCCTTTGAGGATGCGCGAAAGCATAGGGGAAACTCCCCTAGAAGTGGTCTTTCCCTCAAATTAGGAGTATTGGAGACATTTGTGTAATCACGAATTCCCAAACTACGGGTCTGATCGGCTAGGCCGAAAATTGGTCGTGTGAGATAAGTTGCACGTCACAAGACCTCGTCGCAAAATGAAAGTGAAAAAGAAGCCTTTAAAGTTTTGAAAAATGAGCTCAATACCAAGCTCAGTCAGCAAAAAAAGCTAACCTTTTCATGGAGCAGCTGATAATTGAGGACGTGTTTTTGGTGCTAAATCGTGGTTCCGTGATGCACTAAAATGCTAATCCCGAAGGCCAAGGAATGGTAAAAACGGAACCGGAGTAATCTGGTATTTAGACCAGACCCAAATTCCACTAATCACCCTCACGCCCAATGGCCTCTGTCTACTAGACGACGAGAGATTGGTGCAGTATGGAAAGAAATCACTTCACATCGCAAGAAGCAATGGGAGCAAACTAGTCAAGTTGTGGTTGTCACTGCGACACACCTGTTCTCCCCTCAGGACCTTACTGAGTACTTTCACCTACGCAAAATCCAGGATTTCGTTTCGACACCTGAATGAGTTTGGTCTGGTGCATTTGTCCAGTCAATCGAGCTGCCTCGGATATTGGCCAAGGCATCACGGAATGGAGGATGTTCTTGGAGTGACTTTTGCCGAGGTAGGGCTGGACCAGGAAAGGTCAGGTTCAAGTCCTTGAATGACATACAAAACTTATTGCATTTCTATTGTCAAGAACTTGGTACAAGATTCACTACGGCGCAAATAAACCGTATGTGGTTAGTTCGCACTGTCAGCAAAGTGCACCGAATAAATGCCCCTGACAACGTTACTATGTGAAAAATACTGCAGCGAAGTTGTAGGTTAGTCAAACTGTGTAGTGAAATGAAAATGAAAATAGTATATTAATGCCTGCCGGATTGCCTCTCCTATTTTGAAAGATGATTGAACAACCCTCGTAGTTCAATTTTTATTGAGGACAGAACTCGTCATCATGCAGGCCACAATTATCACCATGTGGTACCGTAAGATCGTGTATCCTTCCGCTGTTTCCTCGCGCCATTTGTATTTTATTCGTTGCATTTCTTTTCAGATAGCTTTCCTGACTATGCAGTCAAGTCGCCTCCAATCGGAGACCTCGTGTCCTTTTACAAGGAGTCCAAGATTCGCTTTGACAATGACCAGGAATTCAAGAAACGCGCTTACGAGTGTGTCGTCAAGCTGCAGTCCCACGACCAGGACCATATCAAGGCTTGGAATCTCATCTGTGACGTGTCCAGGAACACCTTTGAGAAGGTGGAAACAGTTAACAGGAAGGCTTTGGCTCGTCTTTCATTAAACTGTTAATCAAACTTTAGGTTTACACCCGATTGGGCGTCCGCAACCTCAAGGAAAGAGGCGAGTCGTTCTACCAGAATCGCATGGAAACCGTTGTCAAGTTCTTAGACGACAAAGGCTTACTAGAAGAGGACGAAGGCAGGAAGGTCATGTTCGGGGACGAAGGACAAGTACGTCCAATCCATCCGACAATGCAATAAGCACACACTCATGTTATAATTGTTAAGGTACCGTTGACCATCAAGAAGACTGGAGGTGGTTATACCTACGACACCTCTGACATGGCCGCGCTGCATCATCGAATCGTGGAGGAGAAGGCCGACGTCATTGTCTACGTCACTGATTTAGGCCAGGAAACCCATTTTCAGACAGTTTGGGCTTGTGCAAGGAAAGCTGGAATCCTAGACGACTCTAAGGTCGCAGTGCACCACGCCGGATTTGGAGTTGTTCTTGGTGAGGATCGCAAGAAGTTCAAGACCCGCTCCGGCGACTCTGTGCGGCTGGTGGATCTCTTGGATGAAGGCCTCAGGAGGGCCGGAGAAAAGCTTCTCGAGAAGGAGAGGGACGTACCCTTGACTTCAGAGGAGTTGACTGCGGCTCAGAACGCTATTGCCTACGGCTGCATCAAGTATGCGGACCTCAGCCACAACCGTCACCACGACTACGTCTTTTCCTTCGACAAGATGCTGGAGGACAAGGGGAACACCGCCGTATACATGCTCTATGCCTACACCAGGATCTGCGCCATTGCCAGAACAGCGGGACTTTCCAAGGAGGATATTGTTAAGGCTAGGTAAGCGAAGTTAAGTGGACGTCATGGATAATGGACGCTGTCCTACCGAAATGGTTTTTCTGACAGGGCTACGGCACAAGTGAACCTGGCACATGAGAAAGAGCTGAAGTTGGCCAAGCTGCTGACCAGACTCCCGGAGACAATGCAGAAGATTGCCAAAGATCTGTACCTTCACTCTCTTTGTGAGTTCATGTACGAGGTGGCCACGACCTTCACCGAGTTCTACGACTCTTGCTACTGCGTCACCAAGGACAGAAACACAGGAAGCGTCGTCAGCGTTGACATGGGAAGGATTCTCCTATGCGACGCGACAGCTCAGGTGCTGGCCACGTGTTTCGAGATCCTGGGGATCGAGCCGGTGCAGAGAATGTAGTAGTTGTATTAGCTCACCTACGGTTGTGTCGTTGGTGTTATGACCAAAAAACTGGAATGAATAATTGGTATGACAGGGAAATAAAAGACAGCATGAATGTATTTTATACGGATCACGTCACCGATAAAGTAGATGGATCCCGGAGGGGCAGGGAGGGAACAAACAAGGCTTATTTGCCAAGTGGAGGTCTTTTATACAGGCAAAAGTGTCTGGGATCATGAGTCAAAATAGTTTATCTAGCGGACTGTCTGCATGAGCACAAGACAACCGACTGGACAATGAAGCTAATTACATTTGTATTAACACAAAGCGCGATACACTAGGTCTTCCTTTGTTTGCAGTCTTGCCATTTTCGCACGCACAAACTAAAGGTTGTGTGCACACGAACGTCAGCTGTGGCACAGCCGAGCTTGGTGGTGCCGTTGCTTCATGAACGGGTGCGTACGTGCGTAGCAGCATTCAAATGCGATGCGTCCGTTGCAGCAGCCTAATTCGAGCATGACTTTTGTCACGTTCATCTCATCAACACCGGTGACGACGTCACGCTCATTGAGGCCGAGGATTTCGCTTCCTCATTCCTGTTTTTCCAACTGCGTCCGTCTTCTTCTTCAGCGGCAAATTGCGGTTGCTTTTCTTTGCTTTTTTCTCTTCGTACCCTCAGTGGAAAATCAACTTATTTCTTTCCTCCTGACTAACTCTGTGTGCACACAATCGGTGAAGCGTAGAAGAGTTATCTTCGCCTTTCAAAAAGCAATTAGACACTTTCCTTAGTTTCCAGACTTTTCTATTTCTCACATTCGCAACGCACACACAAGCAGCACAAGTTCAAAAAAAGTTCACTTATGTTAATGTCACCTCGCACTAACTTTTTTTTCATTTTATTCATTCACTCTTCGAGCTTGAGATTTTTGCCATAAATGACCAGGAGGATGAGAGCGCCGGCCGCGACGCCAGAGACGATGATGTAGACGAAGAGTAGGAATTTCCTGACGGCGCCACCGGGCTCGTCGGTTCTTTCGCCGGGATACATTACGCCCGGGTGGCTCCCGTTCTTGCTGCCGTTCAAGTGCCTCATCGGATAGGAGGAGTAGGAGGACTTGGTCTCCGACCTCATGTCACTGGAGCACTGAATTGCGAATGTAGGAGACATTCAGTCATTGGCCAAATAATACGTACGTGGAAGCAAATGCCCTACCTGGTGCAAGCTTAGTATGACATGCATGACGAAGTGGAATATGACGAATGCCAGGAGCAGCCAGTTGGCGACCCAAGGGAGCTTTACCTTGCCCAGGCTAGCAGCAAAGTAGATGGCCAAAATGCCGACGATCTAGAGTGAGAAAAGACACACGTGTAGAGTCCCTCATGTCACTGGCCACTTGTTACACCCTCATCCTCGTCCATACGACAACCATATTGCCTCATTCTGTACAAAGAGCATCACACTGTTGGGTGTACGCAGGTGTTATACTGTACTAGAGCACATACATGAGTACTAACATAAATTAAGGTTACGTAGTGCTCAGTTGCATCACGTACTAGTGTGAGTAACGTACATTGTCCATACGTTGTTCGCCTTAAGACGCCTTCCTTGTTTGCTGGATCCCGTTACGCGCAGCGCTCCCTGACGCACTTTGCTGACGCAGCAAAGCGTCATGCGTACGTAGACGTAGCTTCTTGCCACACATGGTAAGTCAGGCGTGACTCACACCTCCTAAGTTGTTGCTACGTACTAGCCACTACTGCATACAGCACGCAGGTTGCTCCAAAACAAGCGTCTACGGATGATAACGTAGCTTCGTCGGATGTGACGTTCTAAATGGTTGTTTCATGTCAGATTCCCAACTTATCATTGTGGCTGCTACTGCACTGCTCTTAGCTAGAGAGGACCTCACATAACGTACGTGTAAATTCATTCACGGACAGAAGCAACTGACCTGCGCAGAGTTCCCTATTGCCCAGTGTATCCAGTTGAATATTGGTCTCCTCCTGTGAGTCGGAGAGCATCTCAGGAGAGCAATCAGTGGCTGGATGAAGCACAGTCCTGTGGTGATACAGCCGAGGACCGCATGAGGGTTGGTGGTCACAGGCACATCAGTCCAGCTGGTGGTGGGGCAGCTCATTAGAATGATTCACCTTGAGCAAGGCCTAAACTGTCGGGACAGTCAACTCACCCGTCGAGTTCAAGGAAAATAAGTACGAATCCCGCAATGGTCAGAGCCCACGTGAGCAACATGAGAGCCCTGTGCCAGATGAACCACTGGTCGAGGCCGCAGCACTTCGCGCCGGTCCAAGTGAGCTTGAAGTACCGCGCCAGCAGCATGCCGCATGAGGCGGAGAAGATCCAAGAGAAGATCATGAATGAACCGTGTAGCTGAAATAAGGCAAAAATAGCTGGAATTCGGCGTGCATTCATAGATGTGAAAGCAAACAGGATTCCATTTATAGAGATCCCCCATGCAGATTCCCAGAAGGGTGTCAATTGGTTCAAAGATATGGAGCTATGTAACTTTTCTGATGCATTGTAGTACAGTAGCTAACAAGGATCACTGGTGTGCCCAACACTTTAAACGCATCTGGAGTACGACTAAAACTAGAAATCATTTTTTGTAGAGAAGTATTCGAAACGAAGGATACAAGGACTAGTACCAGAATAAATAGTCGCGACGCGCCCTCCACGTTTGCAGCCACACCAAGTGCGACACCGGCGGCTGAGACGACCTTCCTGCGGTGGATGTTGATGGTGCCCGTGCCTTGATCGACCGGGCCTTCAGCCAGGAGCAGATAGAACCGGTCCCGCTCAAGGTCGAAACTATCGGTGTACTTCTCTCCCGAGATCACAGACGGTCGGACAAACTCGCAGTACAAGAGCCCGTCTTCATACGACCCCGATGTAGATTCAATTGCTCCTCTAATAGAGATCCAGCTTTTGGCATCAGCTGTTACGTAGCATTGCAACTGTCAATTTCTCACCTTGACGACATTGCCTGGTTATTTTTTCCATTGCCCACGTTGTAGCCCGTCTGCACTTTCACCTCTCCGAGGGATGACGCCTTGTGGAAGCAGGCAGCGGTCAGGTCGTCACCCATCTTGTCGTCGAAGCTCAATCCAAGTGCGACATAACTGCGAAGGAGAGATGTTTTAAGGCTCATGTAATTCTTAGGCCAGCATCTCCTCACCCGTCGGTTTTTCCAGCCATCTTGAAGAGCCACTTTCCGCTGCCGCTGAGTTCATAAGAGACAACAGCGAGGCAGCCATTGGGCTGGCCGCTGCTCAGGCAGTTCTCACTATTGTCGTTGAGACCGAAGCAAGCCTTGGACGAGCCGCAGCCAGAGAAGATGTCGTGCTCCTCTGGAACGTAGACTTCCAAAGGTGGTTCAGTCGTCGTTGTCGTCGTCGTCGTCGTCGTTGTCGTCGTCGTTCTCCTCGTCGTAGTCGTAATCGTCCTTCTTGTAGTTGAAGCCGATGTGCTGCTGGCGAGCAATGATTCCAATTGGTCGGGGAAGACTATTTCCGTCCTGGATTCAATGTTGGACTCGTCAATTGCTCTGCCAACCCTGACCTTCTCGGTATCCATGCGCACCCAGTAGCGCTCATAGGCCTGAATGCCCGAGTATCTGAAGAATAAAGAAAGAAAAGTAAAATCTTGCTGCTTGGTTGCCTTGTCGTAATTTCATGCCTGAACACGATGAGCCCCTCAAAGTCGTTGGGAGCCTTCCACACGGCTTCGATGGCGCTCTTCTCCAAGCTGTTCTTGTGAGTGATGGCGTTGTGGATGCCGCGGCCGCAGGTCAGGTGATTCATCGGCGCCGAGGACTCAATTTTGAAGGACCCAATCTGAAATGCAGTCGCATATCAGCACACATTGGGCATGAGCGAAGAACTTTGTAGAACGAGGAAGGCTCGACATGTGGGTCCCCGCACGCTCGTTTTCGGTCGCGCCAACAGACATGAAGCTTAGCTACCTTGACGCCGCGAGTTGAACTCACGACTTCAATTCTGCTGCCACGAGACAGCACCAATGTCAGTGTACGCACTCATTCACTCAGTAGTAATCACAGCGTTGTTGTCTCACCTGCGAATTTTGCTCGTCCTTGTTTTCGTCCACTCTGGCCTGAACGAGGAAGCCTTTAAATTTGGACCCGTCGACAGTTTCCAGTCGCACCCTTCAGGAGAAAAGTATACATATTCAGAAGAGCCAACACAAAGCTTGCTTTGTCATTTGCCTTACTTTATCTCGCCGCCAGGCTCCACTTGTGACTTGCTCAGGGTCAGGCGAAATGGCGACGTGCTTGGAGATTGAGGCGAAAACTCGTGACCTAACGTACGTATAAATAAGCATACCGTAAATATTCGTTTACACTAAGTTAGCTTTATGTCTTGGGTTCCTTGGGTGAAATGAGATTCATTGGTCACTTAACCTTGCAGAAGTGTCAAGCTTCCCTGCCTCAGCATTCTTGGGCTTGCACATTCCGACTTTTTTTGCGAGAAGTGTGTGCGAAAAGGTCATTTGCAGATCTCAACAATGGATGGGTGGAGCTGGTATGAGATGAGAAATGCACCGAAAAACGGTGAGAGAGAATTCAATTTTTGCTTAGCTCGCCCACTTTTAAGAGGAGGCAAGGATAAATGACGCAGAAACACGCGTGCACAATTGGAGAAAGATGCTAAAGACGTGTTTACAGTGGCGGCAAATATGGCGTCAGACTGCGCCCGCCCTGGAGGTGCTCAGTCCTGATGTGTGACAAAAATGCGCGTGTGTAAGCGAGACTTCAGTCTCAGACAGGGCATTGAGTAACGACGTTCCCTTTAGTGTATTGTACACTGCAAGCGCCTTCTTCTTCTCCTTCTTCTTCCAACACAACACAGTTTACTTGCGCAAGGATCCCAAAACTGCGCAAGATGTGACAACGTCACATGACTCACCGGGTTCCATCCTGTTACAGGCGCTGTCCGGCGCCCCCATGGAGAACTCGTGGGTGATGTGGCCCATCAGAGACAGCACCAGGACAATGGCCAATCTAGACTGTTGCTTCTCCATTTTCGTTATCACTCAAAGGTATCCTTTTCAGTCTCAACTTTGTACAGAGCGTTCGGCTACGCCTTGGCAGAGGGAAAAAGCTGCTTCTTCAGTTTGTTCCGGGATCAAAGTGTCATTCACTGTCCACCTCTTCTTCACTAATATGCCCTGATAGTTCTTGTAGCTTGATAAGCTACATCCGGAGGAAGTTATGAAGAGAAGCTTTGCTCTTTGTACGTTCACTTTGATTGCATTATCCTTGCTGAGCTTCCTCTCTCTTTGGATGTCGCTTCTCTGTCTGTCGAAATATGAGCCTTGAAAGTTTGATGAAGTCGTACGGTAGTTTCAGATCTGAAAGAGAAAAGGACGAATGTCAGTTTATTGGCATTGCTGTGTGTGCAAACAAACGTGAGGCTTCATAATCTCGCTTATGTGCACATATGACCGAGACGTAGGGATAAAAGCACCTGTAGACTGAGATTCCGGTTTCATGCCAGGGGCCAAGCAAATGAAGATGCACATATCATCCTGACGGACGAAAATCCGGCTGGTCATCATCGTCCGTTAGAATACAGGGTGGTCATTATAATCTGGCGCCGACCAAAAGATTAAGAATGTGAGCAATAACGATGACTAATATTAATATTAATTGATAGTAAATGAACTGGTCGCCTGGTCCAACAGAGTAGCTTCACGCAAAGTGGCCGCCCTTTGCTGAAACCACAGCCTCCAGGCAAGAGTGGAACTTCCTGCACGCGCATGGAGATTTGGCCACTTCCTCGCCTGACCTCAGCCCGACTGACTACTGCTTCGGGGCCTATTTGGGGAGGAGGACCAATGCCACCTGTCACGTGAACATCAACTCCGTCGAGACAGACACGGATTGCATGGGCTCTCTTGGCCGGAACTTGGTCGAGCATGCATGTGCAGGGAATTCAACTCTTGCCGGGGGGGGGGGGGGGGGGGGGGGGTGCGAAGCCGGGGGGGGGTGAAGTTGGTTTTTGTGAAAGTTCATTAAAAAAAAATAAGTATTTTTTTTTTAAAAAATAGAAAATTTT